>Ga0209160_1005133_pt1 | contig 10380 bp, 14 predicted proteins | sample GraSoiAngelo_153_FD_186167 | JGI IMG/M metagenome (GOLD analysis project Ga0209160, IMG submission 186167) | Grasslands soil microbial communities from the Angelo Coastal Reserve, California, USA - 14_1009_12_40cm (SPAdes) (version 2) | ecosystem: Environmental > Terrestrial > Soil > Grasslands ... | reverse complement strand
GCGTCGGGGCGTGGATCCTGTTCGGCATCCTCTTCCTGTGGCAGCTGCCGCACACGCTGGCCATCGGGCGTCTCTATCGCGACGACTACGCCCGCGCCGGCGTGCGGCTGCTGCCGGTGATCGATCCCCACGGGACGAGCACCGAGCGCCAGATCGTGACCGGCTGCCTGGCGCTGCTCGGCGTGAGCCTGCTGCCGACGCTGACCGGCCTCGCCGGCGGCGTCTATTTCGCGGGGGCGTTGACGCTGGGGTTGGCCTTCGTCGCGCTCGGGGCGCGGCAGGCGCTGGCGCCGTCGGTGAGCGGCGCGCGGCGCGTGCTCCTCGCCTCGCTCCTCTATCTGCCGGCGCTCCTGACGCTGCTGGCCCTGGACAAGGCGTGAGTCCCGTCGGCCGCGAGCTCCAGATGCGCAACAGGCTGACGCTCCGTGTGCTGCTCGCCATCGCGGCGCTGCTCGCCGTGGCCACGCTGCTGGCGGGGATCCGGTGGTGACGGCATGACGCCCGCGCTGCAAGCGCCACCACGGCCGCCGGCGGAGCGCCGTACCAACGGCCGCCTCCCGCCCGCCCCGCCGGACTTCGGCGACGACGGCGACGGCGAGGGCGAGCACGGTCCGCGCCGCGGGCTGGACAATCTCCGCCTGGCCGTCCTCTTCTTCATGGGCGCGGAGGCGATGTTCTTCGGCGCGCTGATCTCCGCCCTGCTCGTGCTGCGCCTGGGCATGGCCGCGTGGCCGCCCCCGCTCGAGCCGCGGCTGCCGATCGCGGTCACCGGGCTCAACACGCTGGTGCTGCTCGCCTCGAGCGTGACGCTGGTGACGGCGGGACGCGCCCGGCGCCGCGGCGAGCCCGCCCGGCACGTGCGCTGGCTGTGGGGAACGGCCGCCCTCGGCGCGCTCTTCCTCGCCGTGCAGGGGTACGAGTGGATCCGGCTGATCGGCTTCGGCCTCACGCTCGCGTCCGGCGTCTACGGCACGACGTTCTTCGCGCTCATCGGGCTGCACGGCCTGCACGTGCTGGCTGCCCTGGTCTGGCTGCTCGTCACCACCGCCCTCGTCGCGCGCGGCCGGTTCGGCGAGGGCCGCAGCGCGCCGGTGCAGGCGTGCGCGATGTTCTGGCACTTCGTCGTCGGGGTGTGGCCGGTGCTGTACTTCACGGTGTACCTCATATGACCGTGCGCCGCGCTCTCGCGGCCGCCGTCCTCGTCCTCGGCCTTCCGCGGAGCGCCGCCGCCTGCGCCGTCTGCATCGGCTCGGCCTTCGGCGACCGCGGCTACACGTGGCCGTATATCGGCCTCATCCTGATGCCGTTCATCGTCGTGGCGGCCATCATCGGCGCCCTCGCGTGGCAGCTCGGCTGGCGACCGCGCCAGCTGGCGGCGCGCGCCTCGGCGTTCGTCAATCGCACCGCGCCCGGCGATCCTTCACCCAGCACTCACACGGAGACGACATGAGCACTGCGACCGCAGCGCACGGGGCGGCGGTGGAGCCCGCCGAGTCCCCGCTCACACCGGAATCGTGGGGCAAGCTCGGGATGTGGATCTTCCTGGCCGGCGACGCCGTCGGCTTCGGCACGCTGCTCGCCGGGTACGGCGCGATGCGGGCCACCAGCGCCGACTGGCCGAACCCCGGCGAACGACTCGGCATCACTCTCACGGCTTTCATGACGTTCCTGCTGATCTGCTCCAGCGTGACGATGGTGAAGGCGCTCGAGTGGCTGAGCCGCGGCGACAAGGCGAGGGCAAAGATGTTCCTCGCCTTCACCGCGCTAGGCGGGACGATCTTCGTGAGCATGCAGGCCTACGAGTGGACGCACCTGATTCACCGAGGGCTGCACATCAACGGCAACCCGTGGGGCGCCGCGCTGTTCGGGACCTCGTTCTTCCTCGTCACCGGCTTTCACGGCCTGCACGTGACGGCGGGCGTGATCTACCTGCTGGCCACGATCGGCGTGGTGTCGCGCCGGCCGGATCCGATGGCGTCGTACAACTTCGTCGAGATCACGGGGCTGTACTGGCACTTCGTCGACCTGGTGTGGATCATGGTGTTCACCTTCATGTATCTCCTCTAGGGGACGACAATCATGGCGGAACACAAGCATCCGAACTACATGGCGATCTTCTGGTACTTGGCGGTGCTGACCGCCGCCGAGATTTTCATTGTGTTGCCGCAGTTCCGGCCGGAAAACAAGCTGATTGTTGGCGCCGTGCTCTGCATCTTCGCGATCTGGAAGGCAGCGCTGGTCGCGATGTACTTCATGCACCTGAAGCTGGAGACGCGCACGCTGGCGCTGATCGCGCTCACGCCGTTGACCATCGCAACGCTGCTCGTGTTCGTGCTGCTGCCCGATGGCTTCGCGGTCGCCAAGAAGACATCGGACGAAAAGAAGGTCGCCGCGCCGGCGGCGGCGCAGCACTGAGCCGGCGGCTCGTGGACGGGAGCCTGCGGTGGCCGAAGCGCTGCGCCGGGTGGCGACGGGTCTCGGCCGGGGGCTGCGCCTGCGCTGCCCGCGCTGCGGCCGGGCGCCGCTCTACCGAGGCTGGTTCACGATGAACGCGGTGTGCCCGGTCTGTTATCTGAAGTTCGAGCGCGCGCAGGGCTACTGGGTGGGCGCGATCTACGTCAACTACGCGGTGACGACGCTGGTGGCGGTGACCGGCTATTTCCTGTTGTGGGCCCGCACCGATCTCTCGACGGCGGCCCAGCTCTGGATCTGGCTGCCGTTCTGCGTCGTGTTCCCGCTGTGGTTCTTCCGGTACAGCCGCAGCCTGTGGCTGGCCGTCGAGTACGGACTGAATCCGAATCCGTGACGGTGCGCGCGTGAGGCGGGCCCTGTTCGCGATGGCGGTGCTGGCGCTGACGGCGTCGGCGGCCCAGGCCGCCTACGAAGAGATCGCGCTGAAGGACGGCGGCACGCTCTCGGGCGTGGTGCGCTTCGCCGGGACGCCGCCGAAGCTCGACCCCTTGCCCGTGCACCGGAACCGAGAGGTCTGCGGCGAGCAGAAGGCCTCGGAGGCGCTCGTCGTCGGCCCCGACCGCGGCGTGCGCGGCAGCGTCGTGCTCATCGGGGGCGTGGCGAAGGGCAAGAAGGCGACGGGCGAGGCGCTGCTGGACAATCACCGCTGTCTGTTCGTCTCCCACGTGAGCGCGCTGGCGGCCGGCGAGAAGGCGCGAGTGAAGAACTCGGACGGCATCCTGCACAACACCCACGGCTTCCTGGGCAAGCCGACCGTGTTCAACCTGGCCCTGCCCAACCGGGATCAGTTCGTCGACATCACCCGGCGCCTCACCAGGCCGGGCGTCGTGCGCGTGCGCTGCGACGCGCACCCGCACATGTTCGCGTGGCTCATCGTCCACGACAGCCCGTACGTCGCGGTGACGGACGACCGGGGCGCCTTCCGCATCGCCGACGTCCCGCCGGGGACGTACAAGGTCACGATGTGGCACGAGGGGTTCCGGCCCAGGGGCGTCGACAAGGACGGCCGGCCGCTCTACGACGAGCCGCGCACGATCACCAGGCACGTCACCATCGCGCCCAAGGGCGCCGCGACCGTCGAGTTCGAACTCAAGTAAACGGGGGAGCGCATGTACAAGCACGTCTATGTACCGGTGGACAACTCGGAGCACAGCAACCGCGCGATCGACCTCGCGGTGGAGCTGGGCAAGGCGTTCGGCGCGCGGCTGACCGGCTCCCACGTCTACGCCGCGCGGCTGCACGACTACCGGTTCAAGCAGATGGAGTACACGCTCCCCGAGGAATACAAGGACGAGAACGAGCTCGAGCGCCAGCGCAAGATCCACGATTCGCTGATCGCCATGGGCCTGCAGCTGATTTCCGAGTCCTACCTCGACGTCATGAAGGTGAAGGCGGAGGCGGCGGGCCTCGCCTTCACCCCGAAAATGATGGACGGCAAGCACTACAAGGCGCTCATCGAGGACACCCTGGCCTCCGACTACGACCTGGTGGTCATGGGCGCCCTCGGCATGGGCGCGGTGAAGGACAGCCAGCTCGGCTCCGTCACCGAGCGCTTCGTGCGCCGCGTCGAGCGCGACACGCTCGTGGTGCGCAACCCCGACGCGCTCCAGGGCGGCCAGGGCGCCATCGTGGTCGGCCTCGACGGCTCGCCGCAGTCGTTCCACGGCCTCAAGATCGGCCTCGCGCTGTCCAGGGCGCTGACTCGCCCGCTGCAGGCGATCGCCGTCTACGACCCCTATCTGCACTACGCGATGTTCAACGGCATCGTCGGCGTGCTCAACGAGAAGGCGTCGAAGATCTTCCGCTTCAAGGAGCAGGAGCAGCTCCACGAGGAGATCATCGACACCGGGCTGGCGAAGATCTACCAGTCGCACCTCGAGATCGCGCGCAAGCTGGCGGCCGAGGACGGCGTGGATCTCTCGATCACGCTGCTCGATGGCAAGTGCTTCGAGAAGGTCCTGACCTTCGCGCGCAAAGAGCAGCCGTGGCTGCTGATCCTGGGCCGCGTCGGCGTGCACTCCGACGAGACCGAGAAGGACCTCGGCTCCAACACCGAAAATCTCCTGAGGCTGGCGCCCTGCAACGTGCTGCTGACGGGCGGCCGCTTCTATCCGCCGCTCGACGTCAAGGCGGAGGAGATCATCTCGTGGACGGAGGAGGCGGAGGCGCGCATGGAGCGCGTGCCCCCTCAAGTCAAGGGCGTGGCGCGCACGGCGCTGCTGCGCTACGCGATCGAGCAGGGCCACACCGTCATCACCAACAAGGTCATCGACGAGGCCATGGCCATCTTCATGCCGACGCGCATGGCCGAGAAGATGCAGCTCATGGCCGAGGACCTCGCGGTGGCCAAGCTGCGCGCGCAGTCGCAGCCCGCCACGGCCATCTGCTCGGTGTGCGGCTACACGGTGAAGGGACCGAACGCGGTGGTCACGTGCCCCGTCTGCAAGGCGGCGCCCGAGAAGTTCCAGGTGATCAGCCGGGAGGTCGTCGAGGCGATCGCCGCCCAGGAGGGCGGCGTGCAGGAGGAAGAGGCGCTGCCGGGCGTGCAGGTCAAGTGGTCGGCCGACGCTCGCGACGCGCTCCGCGAGGTGACCGACGCCTATCTGCGCCGCCGCGCGAAGGCGCGCGTCGAGAAATACGCCCGCAGCAAGAAGATCCCCGTCATCACCTGCCAGCTCGCGCTGCCGATGATCGAAGAGACGGTCGGCCGCGACAAGCTCGGCGCCGGCTGGGACACGCTGCTGGCGCGCACGAAGTTCGAGCCCGCCCAGGCGCCCGCGGCGGTGAGCACCGAGGCCGGCGCCTTCACGTGGACGGAGGACGCTACGGCGCGGCTCAACCGCGTGCCGGCGGGCTTCATGCGTGACATGACGCGCGAGGAAGTCGAGAAGGTGGCCACCGACAAGGGCGTAACGACCATCGATCTCGCGGTGTGCGAGGAAGGCATCGGGCACGCGCGGGAGACCATGAACGAAGTGATCGCGGGCTACGTCTCGAACAAGAAGCCGAGGTAGCGTGTGGGAGGCGGCGGGCGCGGGGGCGGGGCGGGCCTGGGCCTCGTTCGGCCACGCAAATCGACATTGGGCCGCGCCTGTCATCGTGCACCGTTGATGTGGCCGGAGCCGACGCGATACCCGAAACACGGGCCGCACGAGGCCCAGGCCCGCCCCGCCCCCGCGCCCGCCGCCGCGCTGGGGTGGGCCTCGTGAGGCCACGCAAATCGACATTGGGCCGCGCCTGTCATCGTGCACCGTTGATATGGCCGGAGCCGACGCGATACCCGAAACACGGGCCTCACGAGGCCCAGGCCCGCCCCGCCCCCGCGCCCGCCGCCGTCGGCGTCGAGTGCCTCGGGTTTCGTTCATGACGGGGCCGGTCACTCCTTCGATGTCTCCGGCGGCTGCTTCTTCGGCCTCTCCTTATACGGCGTATTCCGTCTCTTGGAATCTGACTCAGCGGTGCAATTTGGAGTGCGCGCACTGCTACATGTCGGCGCACGCCGGCGCCGACACGCGAGGCGAACTGACGACGACCGAGTGCCGGCGGGTGATGGACGAGATCGCCGCCGTGAATCCGAACGTGTTCCTGATCCTCACGGGCGGCGAGCCGCTCCTGCGGCGGGACGTCTGGGACGTCGCCGCCTACGCGGTGGCCAAGAAGTTCACGACCGTCTTCGGCACCAACGGTGTGCTGCTGCGCGAGAAGGAAGCGCGGCTCATGCGCGAGCACGGCGTGCTCGGCGCCTCCATCAGCCTGGACTCGACCGACCGGGTGAAGCACGACGCCTTCCGCCGCCTGCCCGGCGCCTGGGATGCCGCCGTGCGCGCGACGCGGGTCCTGACCGACGAGGGGCTCGACTTCTCACTCCACATGTCGGTGACCGACTGGAACGTGAAGGACGTCCCCGCGATGATCGACCTCGCGCGCGAGCTGGGCGCCAAGGTCCTCAACTTCTTCTTCCTCGTGCGCACGGGGCGCGGGCGCGATCTCACCGACATCGACGCCGCGGCCTACGAGGAGATCCTGACGTACCTCGCGAAGGCTCAGGGCGTGGGGCAGGGGCCGCCGTCGTTCGTGCGGCGCATGCTCGGCATGGCCGACGCGGCGCCGGCCGAGAAATTCGAGGACCCCTGGTCGACGCCGGTCGGCCGCGCCGACGGTCTGCTCATCCGCGCGAAGTGCGCGCCGCACTTCCGTCGGATCTTGTGGCAGCTGAATCCCTCGTCCGCCCTGCTGAAGAACTACGCCCACGGCTCGTGCCCCGCCGGCAAGTACTACTGCCGCATCACGCCCGAGGGCGACGTCACGCCGTGCCCCTACATGCCGGTGAGCGCGGGCAACCTCCGCAGCGCGGGCTTCGCCGACCTCTGGCGCTCGTCGCCGGTCTTCGGCGACCTGCGCGATCCGAAGCTCGGCGGACGCTGCGGCGCCTGCGAGTTCTCGAAGATTTGCGGCGGCTGCCGCTGCCGCGCCTACGCGACCTACGGCGACTATCTCGCGGAAGACCCCGCGTGCGGCTACCAGCCCGGCGCTCACGGCGGGAGCGTCATTGACCTGCCGGCAACACTCACCTTCGGGCTCCCGGTGGACTACGAGCTCAGCTGGGAGCTCGCGGCGCGCGAGCGGCTCGACGCGATCCCGTCGTTCGCGCGCGGCATGGTGGTCAGGGCGGTAGAGGCGTACGCGCGCTCGCGCGGCGAGAGCGTGATCACGCCGGCGCTGCTCGCCGACGTCCGCGCCAGGTGGGGCGGCCGCTTCCGCCAGCGCTAGGCGATGATTCCCGAGCGCCCGCCCTTCGACCCCGGCGACCGCTTCCGCGACGCGTCGCGCGCCTACTTCGTCTACGGCGTCGTCTACTGGATCGGCGGGGTCTACCTGGCGCTGCACGGCATCGGCGTACGGGGCTCCATGGCAACGGCGGGCGTGACGTGGATCGTCCTCGGCCTCGTCTTCGTCCTGACCATCCCCTATCTCCTGCGCCGCCCGAGGCCGTGGTTCGAGCGCTGGGTCCTGAGCCGCCGAGACTTCGCGCGCCTCCTGACCGTGCTCATGGCCGTGCGTGCGTGGTACGTCCTGCGCGTGGCGCTGCGGCCCGAGACGGCATCGGTCGCCGCGCCGTGGGGCGGCGAGATCACGTTCCGCGTGGGCGCCGCCGTGTTCTTCCTCGTCACGGTCGTCGCGCTGCTCTTCGTCGCCGTCGCCGCGTGGAGCGCCGACCAGAAGGCGATCGAGTAGCCCGTGCCCAAGCGCTACAAGGACATCGCCGGCGACGGCGGCTCGAACATCGAGCGGCAGGTCAGCGAGCAGCACGCGCGCCTGCACGCGCGGCTCGCCGAGGTGCGCGCGATCGTGGCCGTGGTCTCGGGCAAGGGCGGGGTGGGCAAGTCGTCGCTGACGGCGAATCTCGCCGCGTCCTGGGCGCTCGAGGGCCGGCGCGTGGGTGTTCTCGACGCCGACCTCAACGGTCCGTCCATGGCCACGATGCTCGGCGTGCGCGGCCGGCGGCTCGTGGTCGGCGCCGAGGGCGTCACGCCGCCCGAGGGCGCGCTGGGCGTGCGCGTGATGTCGATGGACCTGCTGCTGCCATCCGACGACGCGCCCCTCGTCTGGGAGGCGCCGACGCAGGCGGAGTCGCACACGTGGCGTGGCGCCATGGAGGCCAACGCGCTGCGCGAGTTCCTGGCGGACACGGCCTGGGGAGCGCTCGACGTGCTGCTGCTCGACCTGCCGCCGGGCACCGACCGGCTCGTCACGGTAGCCGCGCTGCTGCCCACGCTGTCCGGCACGATCGTCGTCACGATCCCGTCCGAGGTCGCCCACCTCGTCGTGCGCAAGTCGATCACGATCGCCGCGCAGGCGAAGGCGCCGGTGCTCGGACTCGTCGAGAACATGGCCGGCCTCTTCCCCGGGCCCTCGGGGGTCGACCTCGCGCGCGAGGCCGGCATCCCGTTCCTGGGCGCGGTCCCGTTCGATCCGGCGCTGGCCGCCGCCGCCGACCTCGGCGAGCCGCTCGTCGCGTCGGCGCCGACCTGCGAGGCCGCGCGGGCGCTGACCGCGATCGCGCGCACCGTTGCAGCGGCCCTCGCTCGAGCCGGAGCACCGGCGCCCCGGGCCCCGCGGCCCGCGTGATCGCGCGCTTCTGCCTGGCGTGCGGAGCCCGGCTGCGCCGCGTACGACTTGAGGGCCGCTGGCGTCGGCGCTGTCCGCGCTGCGGCTGGACCTTCTACGCGAACCCGGTGCCCGCCGTGGCGGCGGTGATCGTGCGCCGCGGGCGCGTGCTGCTGACACGCCGCGCACGGCCGCCGTACGCGGGGACGTGGGACGCGCCGGGCGGGTTTCTCGAAGCAGACGAGACGCCGGAGCGGGCGCTGCGCCGCGAGCTGCGGGAGGAGATCGGCGTCGGCGTCCGGCGCGCGCGCTTCGTCGGCTTCGCCACCGACCGCTACGGCTCAGGCGGCTTCCCGGTGCTGGCTGCCGTCTACCGGGTGACGCCGACGTCGGTGACGATGCGGGCGGCCGACGACGTGTCCGAGGTGCGCTGGTTCGCGCTCGCAGGCGTGCCGTGGCGGGCGATCGCGTTTCCGGGGCTGCGACGACTGCTGCGAAGGACGCTGAGCGGGGAACCCTGAAGACGGTTCCCCGCTCGCTTCCTCACAAAGGGATCAGTGGCAGGTGACGCCGGGGGCGAGCTGGTAGTTCGCGACCTTGTAGGTGGAGACGAAGTTGTCGTCCCACGCGGCCAGGCGCAGGCGGCCGAGCGGCGACTCACCGTCCCAGCCGTAGACGCGCGAGCGATCAGCCAGGTCGGGCGGCTTCACCATCCCCTGCAGGTACTCGAGGGCCGTCGGCTTGTCGAGGAACACGGCGATCGTCTCGTGCACGGGGCGTCCGCCCGACATCGGCGCTTCCTTCAGCCACTCCAGGATGACCGTGAAGCCGTCGAGCGATGCGTCGTTGAGCAAGGCGCCATTGCCGGTCATGCGGCGCAGCAGCGGGCCGACGTAGCGCGAGAACATCGACGACGCGCGCTGCTCGATGGGCATCGCCGCGAACTGCGTCGACGGCTCCTGCTCGATGTAGACGCGCAGCGAGAGGTACCGGTCGTCGCGCGCGGCGTCGCGGGGCTTGTAGAACCCGAGGCCTTCCTTCGGCACCTCGAGCCACGGCATGCAGTGGTAGATGGAGGTGTTGATCTGCTTGAGCGTCGCGCCGTAGGTGGCGGCGAGCGTCCGCCCTTTGTCCGACGTATAGCGGTCGAGCCCGAGGATGCGGTCCTCGGACGGGGAGGCCGCTTGGGCGACAGCCACGAAGAGCAGCAACACGGCGAGGATGGCGGCGAGTCGTGTCATCATCATGCGGCGCGACCTCTGCATTGGGGATGCCACAATGGCCAGCCTCGTCTCGGCAGGTAGTTGCGCGACCCGAGGTCCGAGGCCGGTGCCGGGAGCGTCACTCCCGGGACACCGGCCTTGTCAAGCCGGCATTACCGCTCCAGGATCTGCTCCTGGGCTACGGTGATGGGCCTGCCCCACCAGCCCTGGTCGCGCGCGAGCGCGATGTCGTCGCGCGTCACCGTGGCCGACTTGCCCTCACGATTCCGCAGCGAGAAGAAGCCGTGGTCACCCGAGGCGTAGTGCGTGGGGTGCTGCTTCCACGTCGCCCACTCGTCGTTCGACGCACAGCCAGCCAGTGCTACGAGCACACCGCCGATCAGCAGAACCCGCCACAGGTTGCTACGCATGACTCGGTCCTCCGGGCAAATGAAGTCGTTCGGCCCAATGGCCGGGGACATGCTACCCCCGAGTTGTCGAGGCTTCAAATGGTAGACTCGTCACCGATGGACGCGCTGACCATCCATGCGATGCCGTCCCGTATGCGGCGCCCGATCCTGATCACCGCCTTCAGCGG
>Ga0209160_1005132_pt1 | contig 10380 bp, 12 predicted proteins | sample GraSoiAngelo_153_FD_186167 | JGI IMG/M metagenome (GOLD analysis project Ga0209160, IMG submission 186167) | Grasslands soil microbial communities from the Angelo Coastal Reserve, California, USA - 14_1009_12_40cm (SPAdes) (version 2) | ecosystem: Environmental > Terrestrial > Soil > Grasslands ... | reverse complement strand
CTCGCGCCGCCTGAGTGGGCGCTGCGCTGGTACTCGGGCGCGCCCTATGCGTGGGGTGGTCGCACCGAGTGGGGCGTCGACTGCTCGGGCTTGGTCCAGGCGACGTACGCGGCGCGCGGCGTCGCGCTGCCGCGGGACAGCGACCTGCAGGCGCTCGCGGGCCGCGAGGTGAGGATCGACCCGCAGGGCGTCGGCTACGAGGCGGGTGACGTGCTCTGCTTCGCCGACGGTCGGCGCATCTCGCACGTAGCGCTCTGGGCCGGGGCGGGGCGTATCGTGCACGCCGCGCTGTCTCGCGGGGGCGTCGCCTCGGACGACTTGTTTGCCGACATCCCGACGGCGAAGCGGTTGCGGGAATACCTCGTGGCGGTTAGGCGGATAGCCGGAATAGCCGGATAGTCGTGTACAGCACGCCTATCCGTCTATCTCTATCCGCCTATCCGACTATTTTCCCTCTGGTGAAACTCGTTCTCTTCGACATCGACGGCACCCTCCTCTGGACCGACGGCGCGGGCCGGCGGGCGATCCATCGCGCGCTGCTCGACGAGGCCGGGACGGCGGGACCGATCGAGCACTACCGCCTCGACGGCAAGACCGATCCGCAGATCGTGCGGGACCTGCTGTCGCTCGCCGGCCATCCGGCGGCGGGGGACGACACCCGCATCGCGGCGGTGTGCGGCCGCTATGTGGAGCACCTGCGCGCCGAGCTCGCGAAGCCGACCCAGGCGACGAAGCTGATGGCAGGCGTCGCCGAGTTGCTTGCCGCCTTGGGGCCGCCGGAAGCGGCGGGGCGCGCGCTCGTGGGGCTGCTCACCGGCAACCTCGCGGTGGGCGCCGCGCTGAAACTGGAGTCGGCGGGGCTCGACCCGGCGCGTTTCCGGGTGGGCGCGTACGGCTCGGACTCGTCCCGTCGGTCGGACCTGCCGGCCGTTGCGGCGGCGCGAGCCAGCGCGCTCACCGGGCGGACGTTCCGGGGTACGGAGGTGGTGATCGTGGGCGACACGCCGGACGACGTGGCGTGCGGCCGGCCCATCGGCGCGCGCAGCGTGGCCGTGGCCACCGGCTCCTACGACGTCGCCGCGCTGAACGCGGCGGGCGCGACATACGTGTTCGCGACGCTCGCTGACACACCCGCGGTGCTGGAGGCGATCCTCGCGTGAGCGCGGCCCCCGGCGCCCCGGCGGACGAGCTGGAGGTCAAGGCCCGCGTCGAGCACCCCGAAGCCCTGCGCGCCGCGCTGGCGCATGCCGGCGCGGCGCTCGAGTTCCAGGGCGACATGATCGACCGGCGGTTCGACCGCCGCGGCGCGCTCGGCCGGCGCGACGAAGTGCTGCGGTTGCGCGTCTTCCGGCCCGCTGAGGGGTCGTCCGCGGCCGCCTACGGGATGCTCGGCTGGAAGGGCCCGCACTCGAGACAGGACGGCTATCGCCACCGCGCGGAAGCGGAGGCGCGGGTCGCCGATCCCGAAGCCGTCGTGACGATTCTCGAGCGCCTGGGCTTCACGGTGTCGCTCCGCATCGAGCGCCGCGTCGAGGTGTGGCGACTGGGGGACGCGGTGCTGCGGCTCGAGACGTATCCCGCGATGGACGTGCTGCTCGAGGTGGAAGGAGAGCCGTCCGCGATCGAGCGCGCGATCGCCGCCACCGGGCTGCCGCGCGAGCGGTTCCTCCCCGAGTCGCTGCCCTACTTCGTCGCCGCTTACGAGGCCCGGACCGGGCGCGCCGCCCTGCTCGCGCGATGAGCGCCTCTCCCCCCCCGCTCAAGATCCCGATGCCGCTCCGCGTTCCGGAGCTCGCGCCGTCGCTCGGCCGCCTGCTCGTCCCACGGCGGCTCGAGCCGCCTTGGGTGCCCCTCGACGACGTGCGCGAGGAGCTGGCGACGGGCGTGCTGGAGCTCGGGGGCGAGGCGCGCGCGGCCGCGGTGCGCGAGGAGCGCGAGCGCGTGCTCGACGCCGTGAGCCGGCGCGCCTGGCTCGGGGCCTGGGAGCGCGCCGTGCGGCGGGCGGGAGAGCGAGTCAGCGCGGCGGTCGACGCGGAGTTGGAGCACGCCGCGCAGCGGGTGCGGATGCCCCGGCTGCTGCGGCGGCGGCGTCTGCTCTCGCCGTCGGAACAGCGCGCCATCGCGGCGCGCCTCGCGTCCGGGGGCGAGGGGCTCATCGCCGCGCTCGACGTGCTCGACGCCGCCGCCGCGCAGGCGCGCGACGCCAGCGTCCTCGGCAAGGCCGCGCACGCGGAGTGGCAGGAGGCGCTCCGCACGGCGGCGCGGCGGCTCGAGGCCGCGTGGCTCAGCCTCGAGGCCGGCGTGGCGGACGAGCAGCGGCGCTGGGCCGGGGAGGTCGAGGCGGTCGCGCGCTGGCGGCCGCCGCTCTGGCCCGTGCTCGCGCTGGGAGTGCCGCTCGCTGCGGCCCTCATCTGGGTCGGGCTGGTGCTCGGCGGCTACCTCCCCGCGCCCGCGTGGCTAGCGGCGCGCCTCGGATTCTGACGTCCCCCCGCTCCCCGTGAGCGCGATCGGGGTCGGTGTCGATCTCGTCGAAGTGTCCCGCGTCGCGGCGATCATCGCCGACAAGGGCGCGCGGGTGTTCGAGCGCCTCCTCACTCCCGCCGAGCGCGCCTATTGCGAGAGCCGGCCCGATCCCGCGACCCACGTGGCGGTGCGGCTCGCCGCGAAGGAAGCCGTCTACAAGGCGCTCCAGGGGAGCGACGTGGCGCGTGGGATCGGGTGGCGTGAGATCGAAGTCATCCGTGCGCCCGACGGCCAACCCGACGTGCGGCTCACCGGCCTCGCCGCCGAGCGGGCCCGCACGCTGGGCGTGAGCCGGGTGCTCTTATCGCTGTCGCACACCCATCAGGCGGCGGTCGCCGTAGTGGTGTTGGATCACGGCAGTTGAATTCCCGACAAAATCACTCTAGTTTCTTGACACCTCGTTCCTGAGACTCTTCCCATCTACCGCAAGCCCTTTGTCTTCTTGCTGTTGAGCGTCTGTGTCGCGGCCCTCCCCGCGGCCCCGGCGGCAGCGCAGGGGAGCGACTCCCTGTCCGTGGCGCGCCGCATTGTGGCCGCAACCTCCCTCGCCGCCAAGGAGTATGCGACCGGCGTGCCGGCCCGCGGCGGCCGGGTGCTCGCACCCGCCGAGGTGGACGAGGCCAAGCAATTCCTCGACGGGGCCCGCGCCGACGTCGGGGGACTGCCGGCCGCCGTGCGGGCTGCGACGGACAGCGGGCTCGTGGCGCTGCGGGCCCTGATCGAGCGGGTGGCTCCGCCCGACTCGGTCGCCGAGCGCGCCGCCACGCTGGTCCAGCGCATCGCCGCCGCGGCGGGCGGCGCGCTCGACCCCTTCCCGCTGCGGCCCCCGGCGCTGGCGCGCGGGGCGGCGGTCTACACGGAGCAGTGCGTACAGTGTCACGGTGCGACGGGGCTGGGCGACGGGCCCAAGGCCAGGCACCTCGAGGGCCCTCCGCCCGCCAGTCTCGCCGACCGCGCCGCGATGGGCACCGTCTCGCCGGTGGACGTGACTGTCACGATCGGCGTAGCGGGCACCGCGATGCCCCAGTTCGAGGAGACGCTCTCGCCCGAGGATCGCTGGGCGGTCGCCACGTACGTGGCGACGTTGCGGGCGGACGACCAGCGGGTGCGCGAAGGCGAGGGGCTGTACACGGCGCAGTGCGCGTCCTGTCATGGCGGGACGGGCGGCGGGGACGGGGTGCTCGCGGCGTCGCTGTCGGTGCGGCCGCCCGCGCTGCGGGACCTGGCGGTGCAGGGCCGGTTCTCCGACGGCGAGCTCGAGCAGTTGATTCTGCGCGGCCGGCCGGGCACGCCGATGCCCGGCTTCGCGCGCGCGCTGGACCGGGAGCAGGCGGCCGAGGTCGTCGCCTTCCTGCGGGTGCTTGTCACCGCCGAGCGCCAGCGGTACCAGGCGTCGCCCGCGGCCGCGACCTTCGCGGCGGTGCGGCGCCAGCTCGACTCGGCGGTGGCGCTCCGCTCCGACAAGCTCGCATTCGACGCGTACCTCACCTTCGAGCAGGTGGAAACGGACGTCCGGGCGAAGAACGCCGCGCTGGCGGGCGAGCTGGAGGACGCATTCGCCGCGTTGCGCGCGCGGGCGGCGGCGGGCGCCGGCCCGGCCGACCTGGACGCCGTTCACGCGCGGCTCCTCGGAGGGCTCGAGCGGGCCGAGCGGCTCGTGGCCGACAGGAGCTCGGGCGCGAATCTGTTCATGCAGTCGTTCGTGCTGCTCCTGCGGGAGGGGTTCGAGGCCATCCTCATCGTGGCGGCGCTGATGGCCTTCCTTGCGAAGGCGGGCGCGCTGGAGCGGCGGCGGCACGTGGCGCAGGGCGCCTGGGCCGCGATCGCCGCGAGCGTCGTGACCGCCGTGGTGGTCGAGCTGCTGTTCGAGATCACGCCGGGCCAGCGCGAGACGCTCGAGGGCGGCACCATGCTGCTCGCCACCGCCGTGCTGTTCTACGTGAGCTACTGGCTGCTCTCGAAGATCGAGGTGGCCAAGTGGAGCGCGTTCGTGAAGGGACGGATGGAGGACGCGCTCTCCACCGGCTCGGCCTTCGCGCTGTCGTCGGTCGCGTTCCTGGCCGTGTACCGCGAGGGGTTCGAGACGATCCTGTTCTACAAGGCGCTGCTCACCTCGGCCACCGGCGCGGGCACGGCGGCGGTGCTGGCCGGAGTCGTCGTGGCGTCCATAGCACTCGTCGGCGTGTTCGTGGCGATCAACCGATTCGGCGTGAAGGTGCCCCTCAAGCCGTTCTTCGCGGTGACGAGCGCGATGCTCTACTACATGGCGTTCGTGTTTGCGGGGAAGGGGATCGCCGATCTCCAGGAGGCGGGGCTGGTGCGCACGAGCGTGGTGGAGTGGGCCCCGCGCATCCCCGTGCTCGGGATCTATCCGACCGTGCAGTCGTTAGCGCTCCAGCTGCTGCTCATCGCGCTGCTGCTGGTGGCGGTCGTCTGGCTGCACCGCAATCGCATCATCGCTTCCCAGGAGCGGCGGCGGCCGTCTTTTCCGTAGGCCGCTGGAGCGAGGCAGTGACGGGCGCCGTCACGGGCTCGCGCCACCGCCGCAGCAGATACAATCCCATGAGGATGAGCCCCACGCTCGTGAGCTGGGCGAGCGAGAGCGGGCCGAACACCCGGTCGTCCTTGGCGCGCACGAATTCCACCAGAAACCGCTCCGCGCCGCCGAGCACCAGGTACATCCCGAACAGCCATCCCGTGCCGTGGCGGTGGTCGCGCCGCCGCCAGAGCCACCAAAACACGAGCAACAACAGCGCCGTCTCGTACAGCTGCGTCGGGTGGACGGCGACGACCTCGGCCGGGTTCGTGCCGGGCGGAAACGTCACGTGCATCTGCTCCAGGTTCGCCACGGTCGTCGGGGGAAGCCCCTCGGGGAACTTCATCGCCCACGGGAGGGTGGACGGGATCCCGTAGTCGTCGTTCACGAGAAAGCAGCCGACCCGCCCGAGGGCGTGCCCGAGCGGCACGGCGGTCGCCGTGAGCTCGCAGGTCCAGCGCGCCGGGACGCCCTTGCGCCAGCCGTTGAGCAGGACGGCGACGACGCCGCCGAGGAAGCCGCCGTACCAGACGAACCCCCCGCGACGGAACAGCGAGTCCCACTCTCCCGAGAACAGCACGTACCACAACTTCGCCCCGATGATGCCGCCGATCACGGCGGCGAAGATGATGTCGGCGGCGTAGTCCTCGTTCATGCCGCGGCTCTTCAGGTCGACCTGGATCGACCACATCGCCATGAAGAAGGACACCATCATCATCAGGCCGTAGCCCGTGATGGGAAGGGGCCCGAGGTGGAGCGTGAACGGATAGATCGTCATAGGCGCGAGGAGTGAGAGGGCGAGACGCGGGCCGGGGGAGCCGGCTCGAGTCCCGGCAGCGGCAGATCGGCGCGGGCGTCGAGGGTCCAGTCGCTGCGCTCGCCCAGGCCGAGGCGGTACCAGCCAGCGCGCGCGATCATCGCGGCGTTGTCGGCATTCAGCCGTGGGCTCGCGACCGCGACGCGCGCCCGTCCGGAGAGCCGCTCGGCGGCGAGCGCGGCGAGGGCGCGGCTGCACGCCACGCCGCCGCCCAGCACCGCCGTTCGGTAGCCCGTGGCGCGCACGGCGCGCTCCAGCTTGGTGACGAGCACGTCGAGCACCGCGTCCTGGAACGCCCGGGCCAGGTGTGGCCGGTCCCGCTCCAGATCGCCGCTCGCCCGGACCGCGTGCAGCACGGCGGTCTTGAGCCCGGAGAACGAGAACTCAAACCCGTCGTCCCGCATCGGGCGCGGGAACGTGAAGCGCGCCGGGTCGCCGTGCGGGGCCAGCCGCTCGATCGCTGGCCCCCCGGGATACTCGAGGCCAAGCAGCGTCGCGACCTTGTCGAACGCCTCGCCCGCCGCGTCGTCGCGCGTCTGGCCCAGCAGGCGGTAGCGCCCCCAGGCCGGGACGTCGAGCAACAGCGTGTGACCGCCCGACACGAGCAGTGCGACGAACGGCGGCGCCAGATCGGGATCTTCGATCGCCGGCGCGAACAGGTGACCCTCCATGTGGTGCACGCCGATCAGCGCGCGCCCCCCGGCGTAGGCGAGGGCCTTGGCGTACACGACGCCCACCAGCAGGGCGCCCGCGAGGCCGGGCCCCTGGGTCACCACGACGGCGTCCACGGCGGTCCAGGTCACCCCGGCTTCGGTGAGCGCGCGGGCCACGACTGCAGGCAGCGCCGTGAGGTGGGCCCGGCTCGCGAGCTCGGGCACCACCCCCCCGAACACTTTGTGCACGTCCTGCGACAGGATGACGAGGCTCGCCAGCTCCGGCCGCCGTTGCTCGCCGACGAGCACGGCGGCGGAGGTCTCGTCGCACGACGTCTCGATGCCGAGGACGACCTCAGCCACGGCCGGTCCGGCGCTTCAGGCCCACGGAGTCGGGCACGGCACGCGCCCGGACGCCCGGCGGTGCGGTGACGGTGAGGCGGGCGTAGGCACCCGGCCCCGCCTTGCCGACGAGGTGCGCCACGACGCGCACGCTGTCCTTGGTAAGCGTATTCACCTTTGATTCGGGCCCCCGCACGGACACCGACACCCGCTCGGGCGACAGCAGGAAGCCGGTGAAGCCCGAGGCCGCCGTGGTGACGGGGACGCCCGGGATCGAGCGCTCGATGACCGCGACGACTTCGCCGGCGACCCGCACCTCCTTGGGCGAGATGCGCACGATGCCGAGCAGTGACGCTCGAGATCTCGATCGAGAGGGTGGTGACGGAATCGATCCGCGCCAGGCTCTTTTCCGGCCCGATGAGGTGGGCGAGGTTGGGGACGATCGAGAACCCGCGTAGCACGTACCCCGAATCCGCTTCGACCTTCACGCGCGGTGTGATCTTCACGTCTTTGGTGCCCACCGAGTCCAGGACCACGTCGAAGTCGCGGGGCGTGATGTCCGCCACCTGCACGTCGGTGCCCTTGGGAATCTCCACGTCGGCGGGCTGCAGGTGGACGTGCCACACGGACGCCGAGAACGTGTCCGGCACCACCCGGTGGATCACGTGGGAGATCGACCGGAGCTTCATCACCTCCGTCCCCTTGCCGATGATCACGACCGTGACGTTCGCCGGCTGCTGCCGGATGCTGCGACCGGGCGGGACGGCGACGGCGACGTGCATCGCGAGGCTCTGCGTCAGCGGCTGCTGCGCGGCCACCGCGACGTACAGCATGATCGCGAAGAAGATGGCCGCGAGCTTGATCGGCCAGTTCCGCACGAACAGCTGACCGATGCTAATCGCCATCGGGGCGCTCCGCGATCAATCGCCGGATGAGGGCTTCGTTCACCGGGCCGTCCCATTCCGAAGGCCCGATCACCTTCTTCACAATCACGCCGTGCCGGTCGATCACCCAGCTCTCGGGCACGCCCGTCGTCTGGTAGGACCGCTGGATGGCGCCGGACTGATCGTGCAGGATGTCGAACGAGAGCCCCAGCTCGCGCGCGAACGCGGCGACGACCGAGTCGCCGCCCTCATCGACGCTCACCGCCAAGATCTTGAAGTCCTCCCCTCCGCCGAGCCGTTGATGCAGGCGCTCCATGGAGGGCATCTCGACGCGGCACGGCTGGCACCACGTCGCCCACACGTTGAGCAGGACCACCGTGCCGCGGTAGTCGGCCAGCGTGACGCGGCGGCCGGTCGCCAGGCTCGTGGCCCGGAACTCGGGGGCCCGCGATCCCACGGCGACGAGATCGATCTGCGGCCGGATCTTGATGACGAGCGCGGTGCCGAACACGAGCGCCGTCACGATCCCGATGCCGACCGTCCACTGACGCGGGTGGCTCATACGGTCACCAAACAGCGGCGCTTGAGCTCCCGCACTTCGCGCCCGGGGTCGGGGCTCGCAAACACCGCGTTGCCGGCGACGAACGTGTCCGCCCCCGCCGCGTGCGCCGCCGCGATCGTGTGCGGGGTGATGCCCCCGTCCACCTCGAGAAACGCGCGCGAGCCGTGCGCGCTCAGGAGCTCCCGGGCGCGCCGGATCTTGTCGTTCGACGCCGGCAAATACGTCTGCCCGCCGAAGCCGGGATTCACGGTCATGAGCAGCAGCAGGTCCAGGTCCGTGAGCACTTCCTCCGCGAGCGCGAGCGGCGAGGCGGGGTTGAGCGCCAGGCCGGCGAGCATCCCCCGCTGGCGCGCCGCCGCGAGCTGCCGCTGCACGTGCACCGTGGCCTCCGGGTGGAACGTGAACACCGACGCGCCGGCCGCGGCGAACGGCTCGAGGTAACGCTCCGGCTCGACCACCATGAGGTGCACGTCCAGCGGCTTGTCCGTGAGCTTGCGCAGCGCCTCGATCATCGGCACGCCGAACGTCAGGTTCGGCACGAAGCGGCCGTCCATGACGTCCACGTGCAGCCAGTCGGCACCGCCCGCGAGCACACCCTCGACCTGCTCGGCAAGCCGGGTCAGATCCGCCGACAGGACGCTCGGCGCGATGCGGATGCCCCCCCCGCCCCTCCCGCCCCCCCCTCCCCTCCCGCCGTTCGTCATTGTGGGCTCCGGGCCACGACGATGTCCACGACTGTGCCGGGCGCGGCGAGCGTGCTCGCGGCCGGCTTCTGCGCCACCACCGTGCCGGGGTTCGCGTCGCTGGTGCGCCGCCGGGTCACGGTGCCGAGCTGGAGGCCGTCGAGCTCGAGCCGCGTGCGAGCGTCAGCCTGCGACATCCCGAGCAGGTCGGGCACGGGGATCGTGGGCGCCCCCCGGCTCACCACGACCGTCACCGGCGCGCCCGGCGGCAGCACGCTCGTGGCGGGCGGTCGCGTCACCATGGCGATGCCGCGCGGCGCGGCCGCCTGCACCGACTCCACCTGGCTCACCGTCAGACCCGCAGCCGCGATCAGCCCCTCCGCCAGGTCCCCGTCCAGCCCGGCCACGTCCGGTACCGGAATCTTGGGCGGGCCGTCGCTCGACACCAGGGTCACCCGCAGCCCGGCGGGGGCGCTCACGCCGGGCGGGGGGTCCTGCCAGATCACCGTCCCCTGCGGCGCCGTGGGGTGCGGCTCGGAGCCGCCGTCCTGGACCTGGAGCCCGGCGTTCCGGATCTGCACCGACGCCTCCGGGAGCGACAACCCCAGGACGCGGGGGACGACCTGATGACCGTGCAGCAGCGGCGCCGGGAACAGCACCAGGTACGCCGTGAGGTAGCCCGCGAGCACGGCACCCAGCAGGGCGAGCCCCCAACGTCGGGCGCCGAGCGCACCCAGCTCCGGCAGCCTCCATTCGCCGAGCGGCGCGAGGTGGCGGCGGATCCGCATCACCGGGTCCGCACCAGCCGCGCCGCGTACGCGCCGTCCACGGCGTGGTGCTGCGGTAGGGTCTGGAAGTCGCCCTCTGCCGTGAGCAGCTCGGCGGGCACCGCGCCGGGACGCGCGCGGGCGAACGCCGGGTGGCGCGCCAGGAACTCGTTCACGATCTCGCTGTCCTCCTCCGGCTCGAGCGAGCACGTCGCGTAGATGAGCAGCCCGCCGCGCTTCACCAAGGTCGCGGCCGCGGCGAGCAGCGCCAGCTGGCGGCGCGCGGCGCGCGCGATCGTTCCCTCCGCCACACGCCAGCGGGCGTCCGGGTGGCGCGCCATGGTCCCCGTGGCGGAGCAGGGGGAGTCCACCAGGACGGCATCGAGCGTCCCCGCGGCGAACGGCGCCGACAGAAGATCGGCGAGGGCGATGCGGATCGCCACTCCCGCGCGCCGCGCCGTCTCGGCCAGCCGGCCGATCCGGTCGCGCCGCGCGTCGCCCGCCACGACCCGGGCTCCCAGCCGCTCGAGCGTCACCGCCTTCCCTCCGGGGGCGGCGCAAGCGTCGTATACCAGCGCGCCCCGCGGAATCGCGGCGTAACGGCACAGCAGCG
>Ga0209160_1005131_pt1 | contig 10381 bp, 9 predicted proteins | sample GraSoiAngelo_153_FD_186167 | JGI IMG/M metagenome (GOLD analysis project Ga0209160, IMG submission 186167) | Grasslands soil microbial communities from the Angelo Coastal Reserve, California, USA - 14_1009_12_40cm (SPAdes) (version 2) | ecosystem: Environmental > Terrestrial > Soil > Grasslands ... | reverse complement strand
CAGGTGGTGGTCACGCTCTGGCCGTCGAGCAGCATGCAGCGGGCGCGGTCGAGGCGGACGTCGCGCAGCAACCGGTGCGGCGGCGCTCCGATCAGCGACCGGAACACGCGCGCGAAATGGAACGCGCTCATCCCAACGGACGACGCGAGCGAGGCGAGCGTGTGCGGCTCGTCGGAATGCAGAAGGATCCTCTCCCGCGCCAGCTCGACGCGGGCAGCGTGGCGGCGGAGCTGGAGCTCGTCGTACAGGCGATGCGGCGGCTGCGGACGAACGGCCGCTTCGATCAACTCCGTCGTCCAGGAATCGAGGGCCGCGACGCTGCGGCGCTGCAGGATGCGATCGAGCTGCAGACGGAGGAATGCAAGCCTGTTGCTGGGATGGAACACGGGTACGTGCGCAGTTCCCGCGAGCCAGCCCTCGCGCTCGATCTCGCGCTCGAATCCATCGCGGAAGCGAATCGTCATGCAGGTATCCGCGGGTACGTCTTCGAAGTGGACGTATCTTTGGACGGTGCCCGGATGCCAGGCGAACGCGGCTCCGCGCCCGAGGCGCCAGAACCGTTTTCCCACGCCCAGACCGAACTCGCCGGAATCGACGAAATTGATGCAGTAGTGGTCGCAGGCTTCCTCCGCCGTCCCAGCGGGCACCGGCCCGGAGCCATGATCGAAGCGCGAGACGACGACGCTGGGAGTCTCGAGAAGGGTCTGCAAGCGAGTCGCGCCCATGTTCCGAACGATAGCAAGCGCGACCAGCCGGCTCCAGCGCCGGTCGGAGCAAGAAACCGCAAGCGTACGTGCGAAAACTGGCTGTGCCACCGCATCTCCTGGAAGATCCCCATCGCATTCCAGCGAATCGCATCCGCTTGAAAGGGCGGACCTTGCAAAGGGACAGAGTTGCCGCCACGCCGCCGTCGCGCCCCTCTGATCCTCCGCGCCATTGGCGGCCTTCTCCTGCTGGTCCTCGCCGCTCCACGGCTCGCCTGGGCCGACGCGCCGATCACCGACCGCAACTACGTCATCGACGCGTACCGTGGCGCCGCGGTCGCCGACTATCGCGTCATCGGCATGGGCGGCGTCTCCCTCGCTACTGCCGAAGGCGCCCTCGGCCTGCTCGCCAATCCGGCCGCCGCCGCCTCGCGGCCGTCGACTGCCTCCGGCTGGTTCTACTGGGACTTCCTGCTCGACGCCTACACGCCGGCGCTGGGCGTCGACTACGACAACAACGGAACGCCGCAGGACCGATTCAACGGCACCACCGGCGCGCTGAACGCCGGGCTGGTGGGGATGTTCGGCGCGTGGGGAGTCGCGGTCTCGGTCACGGGCGAGCTGCGCGATTTCACCGTGCCCGGGGGAACCGCAGCATCGCTTTCGGCCGCGATCTGGCGCCTCACGCTCGCCCGATCGTTCGCCGACGGCGAGTGGATCGCGGGAGCAAACCTGGTCGGGGGCGGTTTCAACCTCAGGTTGCCCGGCAGCGGAGTCGAACTGGTGAACGCGGGCGATTGGTCGATCGAAGCGGGCGGCCTGTGGCAGCCGCGCGACAGCAACCTGCGCATCGGCGTCAGTTTCCGGCCGGCGATGAAGCCGAGGATCGACCCGACTGCCTGCGACCCGAACAATTGCGTCGGATACATCCTGCCGGAGCGCGTCGAGTTCCCTTGGACCGCCGGCGCCGGAATCGCCCTGCGCCTCGGTCCCACGCCCTGGAACCGGCGCGTGAGCGACGAATTCCGCGACGAGAGGAGCACGATTCTCGCGGCGGACCTGATCGTCAGCGGCCCGGTGTCGAACGGCGCCGGCCTCGAGGCCTTCCTGCAGAAGCAGTTGCAGCCATCGGGTCGCCGCGGATCGATCTCATTGCGCCTGGGCGCCGAATACGAATGGATCCCGGGGTGGCTGCGGATCCGCGGCGGCTCGTACTGGGAGCCTCCGCGCTTCCAAGACGTGACCGGACGGTTGCACCTCACCCTCGGCCTCGACGTGCGCTTCTGGTCGTTCTCGCTCTGGGGCAGCCAGTACAGGATGCGGGTCTCGCTCGGAGCGGACGGCGCGCGGCAATACGGGAACACCGTCCTGTCGCTCGGGTTCTGGCACTGATCGTCGATGCCGCTGTCAACTTTGCGAGCGGAGAGATAGCTTTTTTTACGCATCAGATCTCGCGTGCTACCGAGACCCGCATGCCCGTCCTGCAGCTCCGCCGCTCCGAGTCTTCCCTGCGCGCCGACATGCCCGAGGAGCGCGCGCGAGCGGCCCCCTTCATCAAATGGGTCGGCGGCAAAACGACGCTGCTCGGGGAGTTGCTGCGCCACGTCCCTCGCCGGCTGCGCCGCTACCACGAGCCCTTCGTGGGCGGCGGCGCCCTCTTCTTCGCCGTGGCTCCGCGCCGCGCGATCCTCAGCGACAACAACGCCGAGCTGGTGCACTGCTACCTCCAGGTTCGCGACGACGTCCACGGCGTGCTCGACGCGCTCGGCCGGCACGTCTACGAGAAGGCGCATTACCAGAACATCCGCGCGCTGGATCCGCTGCGTCTCTCTCCGTCAGCTCGCGCCGCGCGCTTCATCTATCTCAACAAGACCTGCTTCAACGGCCTGTGGCGCGTGAATCGAGCCGGCCGTTTCAACGTGCCCATCGGACGCTACACGAACCCGCGCTTCCACGACCCCTGCACCCTGCTCGCTGCGAGCCAGGCGCTGAAGGGCGTCGAGATCCTCCATGCGCCCTTCGAGGCGGCGCTGGTCAAGGCCGCACCCGGCGACTTCGTATACCTGGATCCGCCCTACGACCCCGTATCCGCCACGTCGAGCTTCGCGAGCTACACCGCCGACGGGTTCACCTGGGACGACCAGAAGCGCCTGGCGCGCGCATGCCTCGCGCTGAACCGCCGCGGCGTCCGCTTCCTGCTCTCCAACTCGGCCACCGAGCGCGTGCGCGATCTGTACCGCGGATTCGAGCAGCGCATGGTTCACGCGCCGCGCTTCATCAACTCGAAAGCCGGGTCCCGCGGGAGGGTCGAGGAGCTGCTGGTCTTCAACGCATGATCCTCCTCGCGCTGCTCCTTGGCGCCGCGCCGCAGATCGAGACCGCGTACGCCAGCCGCCATGCCGACCTGATCGCGGTCCCCGGGGATTCCTTGCAGGACGTCACTTCTGCTGCTGCGGCTCCTGCGTCGAGCTCGAGCTCTTCGAAGTAGCGTCGATCTTCAGCGCCTTCGGCTGGCCGTCGACCATCTGATAGCTGGCGCGCAAGTCGGACCCTGGCGGCAGCTGCGCCGCCGACGCCGTCTGGCCGTTCAGCGTCACCGCCGTCGAATCGGTGATCTGGAGCTGCAGCAGATCCTTGTCCTGCGTGCGGATCTGCACCTGATCGCTGCCCGCCTGCACGACGGTGCCGCTCGCGGTCTGCTCCTGCGTCCAGGCCTGGTTCTGCTGGTGCTGGCTGCTCGTCTGCTGGTTCTCGGAGCGCTGGGTCTGGAGCGCCTGCTGCTGCTGTTGTGATGCCTCCTGATGCGCGAGCCGCGTCGCTTCCTGTGCGTCGCGCTGGGCCTGCTCCGCCTTCGCGGTCTGGCCGCGCAGCTTCGCCTGTGCGTCCGCCAGCTCCTTCTGCTTCTGGGTCACCACCTGCCGCGCCTGCTCCACCTTCGACTGCTCGTCCGCCGCCTTCTTCTGGGCGTCCGCTGCGCGCTGCAGGGACTGCTGTGCCTGATCCTGCTGCGTGCGCGTCTCGGATTTCTTGCTCTCCTGGCCGCCCCCGAACATCGCGCAGCCAAAAGAAAGCGCGATGCCCGCCACCCAAATCTTGTTCCGCATCGAGAAGCCTCCTGCGTTCTTCCTCTCCCAGGGCGAAGATGCGAACGGAAAGCCGATCGGGCATCCTCCGCAAGGGCCCAGTTGGACGCTCAGGCTTCGATCACGAGCCCTTCAGCGAGCCGCAGCCGGCGCGGCATCCGTTCAGCCAGCCGCGGGTTGTGCGTCACCACGATGGCGGCGATCCCCAGCCGCTGATTCAGCTCGACCAGCAGCTGATGGATGCCCTCTCCCGTCGCTTCGTCGAGGTTGCCGGTCGGCTCGTCGGCGAGCAGGAGCCGTGGCTTCAGCATCAGGGCACGCGCCAGCGCCACCCGTTGCTGCTCGCCGCCCGACAGCTCGCCGGGCTTGTGATCGAGCCGATGCTCGAGCCCTACGATCTCCAGCATCTCCTTCGCTTGCGCCTCCGCTTGCTCTCGCGGCAAGCGGTTGATCAGCCCCGGCATCGAGGTGTTCTCCAGGGCGGTGAACTCCGGCAGCAGGTAGTGGAACTGGAAGACGAACCCGATGCTGCGGTTGCGAAAGGCGGCAAGCTCCTCCTCGGTCATCGCGAACGCGTCGCGGTCGTCGAACAGCACCGACCCGCGCGTGGGCGGATCGAGCGTACCGATCACGTGCAGGAAGGTGCTCTTCCCTACCCCGCTCGGACCGACCAGCGATGCCATCTCGCCGCCGCCGAGCGAGAAACTGGCGCCGCGCAGCACGTGGATTTCCTTCTCGCCGAGCCAGTAGGACTTGTGCACTTCGCGCGCTTCGACGAGAGGAGCCAACTCATTCCTCCCGCAGCCCGTCCACCGGCGAGAGGCGGCTCGCCTTGGTGGCGGGATAGAGCGTCGCCAGGTAGCTGAGGGCGAGCGAGATCGCCGCCACCATCACGAACTGCGCGCCGTCGACATTCACCGGTAGGTTCGAGATGTAATAGACGTCGGGATCGAGCTGCAGCCCGAATTTCTCGATGAACGAGCAGGAAGCGAGGCCGAGCAAGAGGCCCATCGCGGTGCCGATGGCGCCGATGGTCAGTCCTTCGACCACGAAGATCTTCATCACGCTCGCGTCGCGCGCGCCCATCGACTTGAGGATGGAGATCTCCTTCGTCTTCTCCAGCACCAGCATGATCAGCGTGCTGAGGATGTTGAAGCACGCCACCAGCACGATGAAGGTGAGGATGATCGCCATCGCCAGCTTCTCCAGCTTGAGCGCGGAGAAGAGATTGCGGTTCAGCTCCGCCCAATCCTTCGTCCGGTAGGGAAAGCCCCCCAGCGCAGCCACCACCCTGCGCCCGAGCGCCCGCGCGGCGTCGACGTCCACGAACTTCAGCTCGAGGCCGACGATGTTCTCGCCCATCCTGAAGAATCGCTGCGCCTCGGGAATGCCGATGTAGACGAACTTCGAGTCGTACTCGTACATCCCGGAGTAGAGGATGCAGGCCACCCGGAAGGGACGGCTGCGCGGCACCGGTCCGGTCGGCGTCATCTCGCCGAGCGGCGTGAGCACGTTGACCACGTCGCCTACCCAGGCGCGGAGCTGGTGCGACATCTCCTTGCCGATGCAGATGCCGGGCAGGTTGCGCAGCGCCTCGGGATCGACCTTCTGCGATTCTTCCGGATGGGCCTGGCGCCGCTTGAGCGTGTCCTCGAGATACTGCTCGTACTCCGGTCCACCCAGCTGCTTCGCCGCTTCCCCGCGCGGCTCGACGACGCGATCGGTGCCGGGAATGTCCTGCGGCTTCGACAGCCATTCCAGCTCGCCGGCGATGACCTGGCGGGGCAGCTCGCTCACGGTACCGGCGGTCGCCGGATCGATCCCCTTCAGCTCCGCGCCCGTGACCGTCTGGCCGTGCGAAAGGATCACCTCGTTGAGGATGAACGGCGACACCCCGGCGACACCGGGAACGGCCGCGACCTTGGGGACCACCGATCGCCACTCGGAGAAGTCCGACGAGAACTTGAGCAGCAGAGCATGGGAATTCGTGCCCAGGATCTTGCGCTTCAAGTCGGACTCGAAGCCGCTCATGACCGACAGCACCACCGTGAGCGCCCAGACGCCCACCGCCACCCCCGCGACCGAGATACCCGTCATCACCACCGTGGCCGGCCGCTTGCGCCGCTGCCCTGGCTGGAGTCTGGCGATCTGGGCGCGGTGCTGGATCCACCTGCCGATCGCCGTGAGGGAGGCGAGCACCACCGCGACCGTGAAGAGGATGTGCAGCGGATTCAACAGCGTGCGCTGATGCGGATCCCGCAACGAGGCCGCGATTCCGAGCGCGTAGAAGAGCCCGGGAGGCAGCACGCCGAGCAGCGCCAGGAAGAGCGCGCTGCGCCGGTTCAGCCTCAGGTGCGTGCGCGCGATGCCCCACTCGTAGCCGAGGCGCGGATCGACGTGCCCGTTCGCGCCGATCAGCATTCCGAACGAGGCGCCCCACATCGCCAGGAGCCACGACGCCGCTGCGGCGGCGATCGACCAGACCACCAGCTCGCCGGCGCTGGCGAAGAACCGGTCGTACGAGAACGACGGCGGTTTGAGGGCGCGGAGCACGAAGAAGATGACGGCTCCGAAGATCGCGGAGGCGATCAGGTTCTCGAGTGGCCGGTAGCCACGGCCGAGAAAGCTGAGCGCGAACCCCGCTAGCAGGAACCAGACCCCTTCCATGCCGAAAGAGATGCCATTGACCGCGTCGCGCGAGAGCGTGGTGTACGCGCCGAGCCAGACCGCGACGGAATACTGGAGCCCCGCGCCGAGCAGGAAGAGCACCAGCGCGGCGGCGCAGACGATGGCAGGGCTCGCCGCCTTCCTCCCGACCGCGCCGCGGCCCTCCGCGCGCGGGCTCGGGCGCCAGTAGAGCTTCAATGGCTCTCCTCCGGCTTGAGCAGCGGGAAGAGGACCACGTCCCGGATGCTCGGCGAATCGGTGAACAGCATCGCCAGCCGATCGATCCCGACGCCCTCTCCGGCCGCCGGCGGCATGCCGTGCTCGAGGGCGCGGATGTAGTCGCGGTCCCAGGGCATCGTCTCCTGGTCGCCGCGCGCCGCCGCTTCCACCTGCGCGCGGAAGCGAGCCTCCTGGTCGCGCGGGTCGTTCAGCTCGGAGAACGCGTTCGCGATCTCCATGCCGCCGGCGAATGCCTCGAAGCGATCGACGAGCCGCGGCTCGGAGTCGCGCTTGCGGGCGAGCGGCGAGATCTCCAGCGGGAAGTCCACCACGAAGATCGGCCGGTCCTTCGGCAGCATCGGTTCCACCAACGCTTCGAACGCCCAAGCGATCTTTTCACCGCTGGACACGAGCCTGGCAAATTTCTCCCGCATCTGGCGGTCCTCGACCGGCGCGAGCCACTGTCCGGCGGAGAGCCTGGCGAGCGCGTCGAGCTGCTGCGGCTGCGTCCCGGCCGCACCGTACAGCTTCGCCACCTCGCCGAGCATGGAGGTGCGGGGCCAGGGGGGCGCAAACTTGATCTTCACTCCCTGGAACGTCACCTCGTCGGCCCCGGTCACCTCGGTGGCGAGACGCGATACCATGGTCTCCGTCAGCGCCATCAGATCTTCGTAGGTCGCGTACGCCTGATAGAACTCCAGCATGGTGAACTCGGGATTGTGCCGGCGATCGATCCCTTCGTTGCGAAAGACGCGGCCGATCTCGTAGACGCGCTCGAGCCCGCCGACGATCAGGCGCTTGAGGTGCAGCTCGAGGGCGATGCGCAGCTTGAGATCGAGATCGAGAGCGTTGTGGTGCGTGGCGAACGGACGCGCGGCCGCTCCTCCCGCCTCCTCCGGCTTGTGCAAGACGGGGGTCTCCACTTCGACGAAATCGAGGTCCTCGAGGAAGCGGCGGATGCCGGCGATGAGTTCCGTGCGCCGGAGGAAGATCTCGCGCACCTGCAAGCTCGCGCTCAGATCCACGTAGCGCTGCCGGTAGCGAGTCTCGTGGTCGGTGAGACCGTGCCACTTTTCCGGGAGCGGGCGCAGCGCCTTCGTCAGCAGGCGGTACTCGGTCGCCTCGATGGAGAGCTCGCCGGTCTTCGTGCGCATGGCGCGGCCACGGGCGAAAACGATGTCTCCCAGATCGGTGAGCTTGAGGACCTCGTAAGCCTGATCGCCGACCTTGTCCTTCTTGACGAAGACCTGCAGGTCGCCGGTGCGGTCGCGAAGGCTGAGGAAGGTCGCCTTGCCCATGGTGCGCAGCGCCACCACCCGTCCGGCGATGCCATAGGGCTCGCTCTGGTCCTCTTCCAGCTGGGCTGCGTCGTCGTCGGCGTGGCGGATGCGCACGAACCCCGTGGTGTGCGGGACGACGACGCCGTTGCCGTACGGCTGGACCCCCTTCTCCCGAAGGAGCTCGGCCTTCTGCTCTCGCAGCCGGATCTGATCTTCGATCGAGCTGGTCGCTCCAGCCTGGGGAGTGTCGGCCATGGGGAGCGTCTCTTTACCCTCTTGCGGCCTGCCCTGTCACCTGAAACGCCCTCTGTGCAAAAGCCCAGTACGCGAGGGGAACGAGCGCGATCAGGCCGCAAGCCGCCATCAGCGCGCGCGCCGGAATGCCGCGATCGAGCAGCAAGCCGGTGGCGAGCGTGCTGGCCGACAACGTGAGCATGAAGCCGCCGATCTCGGCCGCCGCAACCCGGCCGCGGACGGCATCCGGAACCATGCGCTGCAGCAAGGTCGAGCCGCTGGTCCAGAGGATGCTGCCGCCCGCGTTCGCCAGGGCGAGCGCGATCGCCGCGTATCCGATCGCCGGGCTGAGGGCAAAGGCCACGTAACAGACCACGAGGAGCGCAAAAGCCGCGGAGATTCCGCGCCGAAGGCCCTGGTCGTCGGTGCCCGCGATGCGGAACGCAGCGAATGGGCCCGCGAAGCTGCCAACGCCGCGCGCGGTCCAGAGCACCGCGATGCCGGCGCCGTTTCCGTACGCGAACACCTTCTCGCCAAAATAGGCGAGCAGGACCAGCACCCCGCCCAGCGTCAGCCCGAAACTGGCTTTGACCGCGAGGAGGGCCCGTACCCGGCGGTGCGAGGCGACGTAGCGGACGCCTTCGCGCAGATCGCGAAGGCCGAGCAGGTTCTCGATCTGGGACCCGGGCACTCGCGCTTCCTCCAGCACCTCCATCGCCTGCCGGTCGGCACGCCTGGCATGTCCCCGCGGCAGGCGCGAGATGAGGGCGGCGGAGACGAGGAAGCTCGCTGCGTCGCAGAGGAAGGCCACGTCGCGGCCGACCAGCGCGAGCGTCACGCCGCCGATCGCGGAGCCCACTGCCAGTGTCGCCGCCCAGAGCGAGTTCTCCAAGGTAGCGGCGAGCGGATAGTCGGCTTCCGAGACGAGATTCGGCAGCATCGCCTGCTGCGCGGGCTCGAAGAATGCACTCACCACCGAATGCGCAGTGACCACTGCGTAAGCGATCCAGACCTGGTCAGGCCGGCGAATGAATAGCAGGCAGAGAACGAGCGCCACGCGCGCGAGGTCGCTCGCCACCATGATGGCGCGCCGCGAGATGCGGTCCGCGAGGACGCCCGCGGCGGGCCCGGCGAGGAACATCGGGACGAAACGGGTGAGCAGCGCATAGGCGACGGCCTCTCCCTTTCCGGTGAGCTCGAGCAGCAGCGAGAAGAGGGCGACGACGTTGAACCAGTCGCCGAGCTGCGAGACGGCGTTCGCCGCGTACAGTGTGCGGAAATTGCGGTTGTCCCGCAGGACGCCGAGCAGGCGCCGGATTGAAAAGGAGGCAGCCAAGGGGTCGCGTTTATACTCGATGTGATGGCCGTCGAAGTACGCCCACGTCAGGTCGCCCACTGGGCGGCCTTGATCCTCGTTTGCTTCGGATGTCTGGCCGGTCTGTTCTGGCTGACGTTGCCCTCGGCCGAGCCGTTGCGCCGGGGGAACCCGGCCACGACCGCGCTGATCGAGGCCCGAATGCACGAGGCACGCGAGCGGGGCGGCGCCGGCCGGCGCAACCAGCACTGGGTGCCGCTCGACCGCATCTCCATCTGGTTGATCCGGTCGGTGGTGAACAGCGAGGACGCGCGCTTCTTCGACCACGACGGGATCGACGAGAAGCAGACCCGGATCGCGCTCACCACCGCGCTGGAAGACGGCCGTCTCGGGCGCGGCGCTTCCACGATCACTCAGCAGCTGGCGAAGAACCTCTGGCTGGGCGAGGAGCGGACTCTGTGGCGCAAGCTCCGGGAGATGTTCCTCGCCCGCAGGCTCGAAAGGCTCGGCAAGCACCGGATCCTGGAGCTGTACCTGAACGTGGTCGAATGGGGCGACGGAATCTACGGCGCCGACGCGGCCGCGCGCGTCTGGTTCGGGAAATCGGCTGCGGTCCTGTTGCCGGAGGAAGCGGCGGTGCTGACCGCCATGCTGCCGGCGCCGCGCAAGCGAAATCCCTGGCGCCCGTCGCCCGCGCTGGTGAAGCGCTCGTTCGAGGTCCTGCGGCTATACGGGACCTATGGCGAGCTCACGCCGGAAGAACTGGCGGATGCGCGCTGGCGTCTGGAGACGATCCTCACGCTACGCTGATTGCACCGCCTCGCTCTGATCAGGCGCGGGAAACGGGGCTGGAACCGGCCCGCCGGATTCGGGCTGACC
>Ga0209160_1005126_pt1 | contig 10387 bp, 7 predicted proteins | sample GraSoiAngelo_153_FD_186167 | JGI IMG/M metagenome (GOLD analysis project Ga0209160, IMG submission 186167) | Grasslands soil microbial communities from the Angelo Coastal Reserve, California, USA - 14_1009_12_40cm (SPAdes) (version 2) | ecosystem: Environmental > Terrestrial > Soil > Grasslands ... | reverse complement strand
GACGACGTTGACCTCTGGGAGCCGCTGACCGAGACGAATCGCGCCGAAGATCCACAACGGAAGCGTGTTCTGCGCGCCTGCGGTAAAGGTCGTGACGATGACCTCGTCGAAAGACAGCGCGAACGCGAGCATCGCTCCCGCCACGACGGCGGTCGAGATGAGGGGCAGCGTGATGTCCCGCAGCACCTGGAACCCGTTTGCGCCGAGGTCCATGGCCGCCTCGATCAGCGAGCCCTGCGTCCGGCGCAGGCGCGCCAGCACGTTGTTGTAGACGACCACGATGCAGAACGTCGTGTGGCCGACGACGATGGTCAGCGTCGAAAGCGAGATCCCGCCAAAGCTGAAGGCGGCGTTCAGGGCGATTCCGGTGACGATCCCCGGGAGCGCGAGCGGCAGCACGAACATCAGGCTGACGAACTCGCGGCCGAACCACGTCATGCGATGGATGGCGAATGCGGCGCATGAGCCAAGCACGAGGGCCAGCGCGGTCGCGCCGAGCCCTACCTGCAACGAAAGCGCGAGCGAGCGGCGGACGTCAGGGTCGTTCCAGGTTGAGGTGAACCACTTGAGGGTGAACCCAGGAATCGGCCAGCTCTGAATGTTCGACGTGTTGAATGCGTAGACGAAAATCAGCGCGATCGGCGTGAACAGGAAGAGCAGGATCAGCGCAACCCATAGCCGCAGCGCGATGCGCGTCCATAGTCCTTCCATCGGCTACAGGGCTCGGAAGGCGCCAAGGCGCTGTGCGATGAGCAGGTAGACGGCCATGATCGCCACCGGGACCGTCGCCAGCGCCGCGGCGAAGGGGACGTTGTTGGCGATGCCGACGTTGTCGTAGACGACGTTGCCGATCAAGGTCGACCCGGCGCCGCCCACAAGGATCGGGGTTATGAAGTCGCCGAGCGTGAGCGAGAACGTGAAGATCGAGCCTGCCACCACGCCTGGCAAGGCGAGCGGTAGAACGACATCACGCACGGTTTGCCAGCGCCGGGCCCCGAGGTCGGTGGCGGCTTCGATCAGCGACTCCGGAACCCGCTCCAGAGCCGCGTAGGTCGGAATGATCATGAACGGCAGCCAGATGTACGAGAACACGATCCACATCGCGATGTTCGTGTAGCCGATGTTCGCCGGAGGCAGACCAACGAGGTGCATGCTCCAGTTGAGCACGCCGCTGTGGTTGAGGATCAGTATCCACGCGTAAACACGGGCCAGGTAGCTGGCCCACAAGGGGAGCAGAACCGCCGCGAACAGAAGCGTCTGGATGCGGCGGGATGCGACGCGAGCCATGAAATACGCAAAGGGGAAGGCGAGCACGGCATCAGTGATCGTCACCAGCGAGGCAATGAGCACGGTCCGGCCGATGATTGCGTGATACGTCGGTTCGTTGATGAGTCTCTGGAAGTTGTCGGTGTTCCAGAACTGCACGATCTGCGTTGTGAACGGGTTGGTGGTCCAAAAGGCCGTGACCAGCAGCAGGACAAGCGAGGCGAAGTAGACGACGACGAACCAGGCCAGCGGCGGCGTCAGGAGCAGCAACGGGCGCAACCAGGGGAAGCGCCAGAAGAACCCCGAAAAGCGGACGGCCCCGCCCCCCTTAGGGCGAGGCCGTCTGGCAGCTTCTACGGACAAATCAGCCCTTGATTGCGGTCCAGGCCGATACCCATTGGTCGTAAGGAATGCAGCTCTGGCTGCCGTCGGCGCAGGTGGTCACAGGCGTCTTCCAGAACTTGATGGTGTCGAAGTAGGATCCGGGAGCGTCAGCGTGATATTGCGCGCACGAACCCGGCGACGAGGCGTCCATCTGCGCGCACGCTTTTGTGTTGACCGGAGTCTCGCCGAAAAACAGCGCCTGCGCGGCCTGGACCTGCGGCGTGCTGACGTATGCCGTCCACAGGTACGCGCAGTTCGGGTGCGGCGCCTTCGTCGCCAGCATCCAGGTGTCGCCCCATCCGGTGGCGCCTTCGCTCGGGATGGTGTCGGCCACCGGAGCGCCGGCCGCCTTGAGCTGGATCGTTTGATACGGCCATGCCGCGCCGATGTAGGCGTCCCCATTCTGAAACTGCGAGATCTCGTCTGAGGCCAGTCCCCAGTACTTCTTGATCAGCTGCCTCTGCTGCGTCAGGAGTGCCACGGTCGCGTCGAACTGCTTCTTGGTCAGCTCGTAGGGGTCCTTGATGCCAAGGCTCGGCTGCGACTTGCTCAGGTAGAGGGCGGCATCGGCGATCGTGATCGCGTAGTCGTAAGCGGTGACGATGCCCTTGTTCGACGAGTCATAGACCGCGCTCCAGCTGGTCGGCGCGATCTTGAACTTGGTCGTGTTGTAGAGCAGCACGTTCGGGCCCCACTGGAGCGAGATGCCGTAGTGGATCCCGTTGATCGTGTTGTAGGGCGGGGTCTTGAAGTACGTCTGGAAGTTGGTGTAGTCGGGGATCAGCTTCTCGTTCATAGGCTTGACGTCGCCGCCGTAGATGAGCCGCAGGTCGGCGTCACCCGAGGCCGAGACCATGTCGTACTGGCCGCCACCGCCGTCCTTCATCAGGCTCGTCATCTCGTCGGACGAGCCTGCGTACTTGGCGTTGACGACGCAGCCGGTCTGCTGCGTGAAGGCCTTGGCCCACGAGTCGTCGACGTAGCCTTCCCACGCGATCAGGTTGAGCTGTCCCTCACCGGCGCCGATCTTGTCGGGCGGTTTCAGGTTGGCCGTCGGCGGCGGTGCAAGCGTGTTTCCCGTGTTGGGGTTGGTCGATCCGCACGCGGCCACCAACAGCATGGCAAGCGCTGCCACTGCTCCGAACTTCATGAACTTCCTACCTCCCATCGTCGAGCACGAATGTGTGGTTCGCCGTCCATGCCAGCCGAACGGGCCGGCCCTGGAATTTGTGGGCGTCGCCCACGGCGTCCATATTCTGACGCACCGCTACCAGCTGTTCTCCGCGATCGAGGCGAACGATATAGCGGGTTGTCATGCCGACATAGACGACGTCCTCGACCTGGCCCGGTTCCACGGTCATCCCGGGCTCCGGCACTTCGCCCTCGGCCAGCATGCGGATCTTCTCCGGGCGCACGACGAAGCGCACGCCGTCGCGGAGCAGGACGTTCGAGATCCCAATGAATCCCGCCACGAACTCGGTTGCCGGCCGCTCGTACACCTCGACGGGTGAGCCGACCTGCTCGATCTGGCCGTTGGCCATGACCGCCATCCGGTCACTCATGGTCAATGCCTCCTCCTGGTCGTGCGTGACGTAGACGAACGTGATGCCGACCTCCTGCTGGATCTGCTTCAGCTCGATCTGCATCTCCTGCCGGAGCTTGAGGTCGAGCGCGCCGAGCGGCTCGTCGAGGAGCAGCACCTCGGGCTCGTTGACCACCGCGCGGGCCAGTGCGACCCGCTGGCGCTGGCCGCCGGACAGCTGGTTTGGCCGCCGGTTGCCGAGGGCGGTCAGACGCACCATGGCGAGAGCCCTCTCCACCCGCTTCTGCCTGGCCGACCTCGGCACCCCCTTTACCTTCAGGCCGTAGCCGATGTTCTCCGCCACCGACATGTGGGGGAAGAGGGCGTAGTCCTGGAACACGGTGTTGGTGTCCCGCAGGTGCGGAGGCACCGATGTGATGTCGCGGCCGCCGAGCTCGATCCGGCCGGCGTCTGGGCGCTCGAATCCCGCGATGAGGCGCAGCAGGGTCGTCTTCCCCGAGCCCGAGGGGCCGAGCAGGGTGAAAAACTCGCCCTCGTTGACGACGAGATCGATACCCGCGACCGCGACGACCTGGCCGTAGTTCTTGCGTACGCCTTGGAGCTTCAGTGCTGCTTTCTTTGGCTCCGCCTCAGTCAAGCGACGCCATCACATGCTTGATCTGCGTGTACTCCTCGAGCGAGTAGATCGACATGTCCTTGCCGTAGCCACTCTGCTTGTACCCGCCGTGAGGCATCTCATTGACGAGTGGGATGTGCGTGTTGATCCAGACAGTGCCGAACTGCAGCTTGCGCGCCATGCGCAGAGCGCGACCGATGTCCCGCGTCCAGACCGACGCGGCGAGGCCGTAGTCGACCCCGTTCGCCCATGCCAGCGCCTGCCCCTCATCGGTGAACCGCTGCACTGTGACGACCGGGCCGAAGACCTCCCTGGTCACGATCTCGGCGTCGGGTCCGGCCGGCACGACCACCGTCGGCTCGTACCAGGAGCCAGGTTTCTTGATCCGGGCGCCGCCGGTCAGCACCTCGGCGCCGGACTTGCGCGCGCGGTCGACGAAACCCGACACTCGCGTGAGCTGCTCCTCTGAAACGAGGGGTCCCATCTCCGTGTCTTCGGACATCGGGTCTCCCACCTTCAGACCGCTCACGGCGGGCACCAGGTCGCCGAGCAGCTTCTCGTGGATCTTCGGCCCGGCTATGACGCGGGTCGCCGCGGTGCAGTCCTGGCCCGCGTTGAAGTAGCCGCCGATCTTGATCCATTCCACGACCTTTTCCAGGTCGGCGTCGTCGAAGACGACGACAGGTGCCTTGCCGCCGAGCTCGAGGTGAACACGCTTCAGGGTCGACGCGGCCGCGCGCGCGACCTCCTTGCCGGTGGCCACATCGCCGGTGAGCGAGACCATCGACACGCCAGGGTGGCGGACGATCCCGGCGCCGACAGGCTCACCGTCGCCGGTGATGACGTTGAAAACCCCTGGCGGAAATATGTCCGCGGCCAGCTCGGCGAGCTTGAGCGCCGTAAGGGGTGTCCACTCGGAGGGCTTGAGCACCACGCTGTTGCCGGCGGCAAGGGCGGGCGCGATCTTCCAGGCGGCCATCATGAGCGGGTAGTTCCAGGGTGCGATCGAGCCGACGACGCCGATCGGCTCGCGCCGCAGCATGCTCGTGAAGCCTTGCATGTACTCGCCGGTGGCCCTGCCTTCGAGGAGCCTCGCGGCGCCCGCGAAGAAGCGAAAGCAATCGACGATCGGCGGGATCTCCTCGGACCTGGTCGGCGCCAGCGGCTTGCCGACGTTCTCCGACTCCATCCGCGCGAGCTCGTCGCCACCGGCTTCGATCGCTTCGGCGAGCTTCAGCAACCGCTCGCTGCGGTCGCGGGGCGTGCTGTCCGACCAGACGTCGTCGAACGCCTTGCGGGCTGCGGTCACCGCGCGGTCGACGTCTTTCTCAGTCCCCTTCGGCACGTGCGCGATGACCTTGCCGGTCGCGGGATTGATGATCTCCTGGACGCCGTCGCCCGTGCCCGGCGTCCACTCGCCACCGATGAAAATGTCATGGCGTCGCAGCGTCGTGCTCATTGGGTCCTTGCCTCCCTCGCTATCCAGCGACTTCTCCCAGCGCCACGCCGAGAATGTCCAGCCCTTCTTCCAACTGCTCATCAGGAATGGTGAGCGGCATCAGTGTGCGAATGACGTTGTGATGGGTGCCGGCGCGCAGGATGATCAGACCCTTCTCGCGCGCGACGGCCAGAACCTTCGCCGTCTCTTTGTCGGCCGGCTCTTTCGTCTTGCGGTCGCGCACGAGCTCCATGCCGGCCATTGCGCCCATCACGCGGACGTCGCCGACCAGGCTGTGCTCGGCGGCCCAACTCTGCATACGCTCCTCGACGACCGAGCCGATGCGCGCTGCGCGCTCGGGCAGCTTCTCGTCGCGCATGATGTCCATCACAGCGAGGCCGGCGGCGCAGGCGACCGGGTTGCCGCCGTAGGTGCCGCCGAGTCCGCCGGGACCGGGCGCGTCCATCACCTGCGCGCGGCCGACGACGCCGGAAAGTGGGAAGCCCGCGGCGAGGCTCTTCGCCACCGTGATGAGGTCGGGCTGCACGCCGGAGTGCTCGATGGCGAAGAACTTGCCCGTGCGGCCGAACCCGGTCTGGATCTCATCCGCGATGAGGAGGATGCCGTGGCGCTCGGCGAGCTCACGCAGCTTGCGCAGGAACTCGAGGGGCGCGGGCACGAATCCGCCCTCGCCCAGGACGGGCTCGATGACGATCGCGGCGACTCGATCCGGGCTCACCTCCGATTCGAGGAGATTGTTCAGATCGGCGAGCGCGGCTTCGGTGGTCCATCCGCGGTAGGCGTAGGGAAAAGGCGTCTGGTAGATCTCGGCCGCGTAGGGGCCGAAATCCTGCTTGTAGGGCTGGACGCTGCCGGTCAGGCTGAGGGCGAGCAGGGTCCGGCCGTGGAAGGCGCCCCGGAAGCTGATCACGGCAGGCCGGCCCGTCGCTGCGCGCGCGATCTTGACCGCGTTCTCGATCGCTTCCGCACCGGTGGAAAAGAAGATCGCCTTCTTCGCGCCGTCGATCGGGGCGACCTCGCACAGGCGCTCGGCGAGCCTGAGGTACGACTCGTAATGCACGACCTGGAAAGAGGTGTGGGTCGCGCGCTCGAGCTGCTCCTTCACCGCATGCATCACACGCGGATGGGCATGTCCGACGTTCATCACTCCTATGCCACCTGCGAAGTCGACGTAGCGCTTGCCGCTCACATCCCAGAGCTCGGAACCCCTGGCGCGGTCGACCGTGACCGGGTGGGCGCTCGTGATGCCGCGCGGCACGTACCGGGAGCGAAGCTCCGCCAGCTCGGCCTCAGTCGAGGAATGCCGAACGGTCACGCGGCCATTCAAGCAGATACGATCCGGGCCCGTGGACGCGGCTCGCGCAGCAGTGGATCGTCTCTGGCCCGACCGGCCGGCGAGGATCACGGAGCTGGGCGGCGGGATCACCAATCACAACTTCAAGGTCGACGTTGGAGACGGCGTTTTTGTGCTCCGGATGGGCGGCGCCAAGACCGAGCTGCTCGGCATCGACCGCGAAGTCGAGTACGAGGCAGGGAGGCGCGCCTTCGAGGTCGGCATCGGTCCGGAGGTGGTGGCATTCGTGCCCGAGGAAGGCTGGCTGGTTGCGCGGTTCATCGAAGGCCGGCCAATCACGCCGGCTGAGATGCGCAGCCCATCAATGCTGACGAGAGTTGCATTCGCTATGCGGGCCTTCCACGACGGACCCCCGATACCGGGACGTTTCAATGCGTGGGCGGTGGTTGATGCCTATCGCGCAACTGCCGAAGCGCACGGGGTCGAGATGCCGAGCGAATTCCGCCGGGCACGCGCGATCGCGGAGAGGATCCGCACCGCGCGGGGCGTGAAACCAGATGTGCCGTGCCACAACGACCTCCTGAACGCGAACTTCCTCGATGACGGCCAGATTCGCATCGTCGACTGGGAGTACGCGGGCATGGGGGACCGGTTCTTCGACCTGGCGAACTTTTCTGTCAACCACGAGTTCGGAGTCGACGACGATCGTCAGCTGCTGCACGCCTATTTCGATGAGGTCCGTGAACGGGACCTCGCGACTCTGCGGTTGATGCGGTTCATGTCCGATTTCAGGGAGGCGATGTGGGGCATTTTGCAGAGCGGAATCTCGGAGCTGGAATTCGGCTTCGTCGAGTACGCGGCAAAGCACTTCGCCCGCCTGGAGGCGACAGCCGCCGACTCGTCGTTCGAGCATTACTTCCGCACCGTTGGATCCAGCGAGGCGTAATCCGGGGCACTGAAGCCCACCGCTGGATACAACGGAGCGGAATCCGATAGCTCGGTCAGCTTCTGACTCGAGAGCCGGTCGGGTCGTAGAGGGGTTCTTTCGCGACTCGGCCGCCGATCCACGTGCCGAAGATGTCGATTTCGACCCGTGTATCGATAGGGCAGCGCGCGGGGATGTACGCGTACGCGATCGATTGGCCGACCGTGTAACCGTAGCCGCCGCTGGTCACGCGGCCCGCGATCTCGCCGTCGATCCGGACCGGCTCCGAGCCGAGAGCGATCGAGCGCGGGTCGTCGAGCACCAGGCACGCGAGCTTTGTCTCCGCCGGCGACTCCCGCTTCTGCAGCAGCGCCTCGCGGCCGATGAAGTCGCCCTTGTCGAGCTTGACGCTGAAGCCCAGTCCCGCCTGGTAGGGATCCACCTCCGGCCCGATGTCGGCGCCCCAGACGCGGTAGCCCTTCTCGAGCCGCAGCGAGTCGACGGCCTTGTAACCGCCTGCCACGAGCCCGTGCTCGCGCCCAGATTCCCAGACCGTGTCCCACAGCCGCAGCCCGAACTCGCTCGGACAGTACAGCTCCCAGCCCAGCTCGCCGACGTATGTCACGCGCAGAGCGAGGCAGGGAATCGACCCGACGGCGATGTCGCGCGCGGTCATGAACGGGAAAGCCTGGTTGCCGATGTCGGCCGGCGTCAGGCGCTGCACGATGGACCGCGCCGCCGGTCCCCACAAACCGACGCACGCGTAAGCGGACGTCACGTCCTCCACTTCGACTGATCCATCCGCCGGTGCGTGGTCGCGGATCCATGACAGGTCGTGCATGCCGAACGCCGTTCCTGTGATGACGCGAAAGCGCCGCTCGCCCAGGCGTGTGATCGTGAAGTCACACTCGATGCCGGCGCCCTCGTTGAGCATCTGGGTGTAGGTCAGCGAGCCGACGGCCCGCGCGACGCGGTTGTCGGCGAGGCGCTCGAGAAACTCCGCGGCCCCGCGCCCCCTGACCTCGATCTTGGCGAACGATGTGAAGTCGAAGATCGCCGCCTTCTCGCGGCAGGCCGCATGCTCGACCCCGATAGCAGGTGACCACAGGCGGCCGGCCCAGCCGTGGGGGCGCAGTGACTGGTCGCCTCGCGTTCCGTTCGGCTCGAACCAGTTGACGCGCTCCCAGCCCGACTTCTCGCCGAATGCCGCGCCCAGCTCGGTCAGCCGGGAATAGATGGGCGACAGCCGAAGCGGACGCCCGGCGCTTCGCTCGTGCCCGGGGTACTTCACGTCGTAGTAGGTCGAATAGACCTCGTGCGTTCGGGCCAGGGTGTATTCGCGGCTCGTGTAGTGGCGGCCGAAGCGGCGTGAGTCCATCTCCCAGGCGTCGAGGCCAGGCCGGCCGTCGATGATCCACTCTGCGACCAGCCGCCCCATGCCGCCCGCGCCGGCGAGGCCGTGGGCGCAGAAGCCGGCGGCGACCCAGAACCCGCGGACCTCGCTGGGCCCGAGGATGAACTCGCCGTCCGGGGTGAAGGCCTCGGGACCGTTGACCAGGCGCACGACCTCCGCGTCTTTCAAGGAAGGCGTGCGCACGATCGCGTTGGTCATCAGCGGCTCAAAGCGATCCCAGTCCGGTTCGAGCAAGCGTCCGTTGAAGTCTGCGGGGATGCCGTCGAGGCCCCACGGCGCGGGCTTGCGCTCGTAGCCGCCCATGATCAGGCCGCCCGACTCGGGACGGTAGTAGACGAGCAGCGAAGGGTCGCGCATCGTCGGCATGTCGAGCGGAAGGCCCGACGGCCTGGTGATCAGGTACTCGTGCGCGAACGGGACGAGCGGGACGTTGACTCCGACCATGCGGCCGATCTCCGGCGCGAACATGCCCCCCGCGTCGACGACCAGCTCGGTGGCGATATCGCCTCGGTCGGTCACCACGCGACGCACGCGACCGTCGCTCACTTCGATGCCGGTCACGCGCGTGTCTTCATCGATCTCCGCGCCTCGGCGGCGCGCACCCTCGATGAGCGCGAATGTCAGCTGGCTGGGGTCGATATAGCCATCGGTGGGCAGGTACGCGGCGCCGAGCACGCCTTCGGTGGTCATCGGCGGAAACATGTGCTGGGCTTCTTCCGCTGACACCATCTCGAGGGGTAGGCCGAACGTCTTGGCCCACGCCGCCTGGCGTGTCAGCTCTTCCATGCGCTCCCGGCTCGAGGCGAGGCGCAGCGAGCCTACCTCGTGCCACCCGGTTTCGAGACCTACCTCGGCCTTGAGATTTCGATACAGGTCGACCGAGTTCATCATCATCTGGGTCAGGCTCAGCGAGCCGCGCAGCTGGCCGACCAGCCCAGCGGAGTGAAAGGTCGAGCCGCTAGTGACGCGGGCTCGCTCGACCAGGACGCAGTCGGTCCAGCCCAGGCGCGCGAGCCAGTACAGGATGGACGCGCCGCCGACACCTCCACCGATGACCACCGCTCGGGCGTGTGTTCTCACAGCCCCTCCGGCCCTTCGGGCCACCTCCCCATGAATGGGGAGGAGCCGAGACTCTTCAAACGGTAGTTAGGCGATTGCTTCTGCGGGTGCCACCACCGGGGTGTCGGGGGCCCTGCGCTGGGCGGCAGCCCAGTAGATCAGGCCGACGAGCAGGATCACGCCCAACGTGAATTCGTAAATCGGGATGTTGCCGAGGAACCCACTGATCGTCACGTTTGGCAGCGCACTGAGGGGCGGGTTCTGGCCACCGACCGCACTGTTGCGCGGCCACAGGAAGTTGATCTCCATGGCGATGCCCCAGACGAGCCCGAGGACGTTGACGATCACGCCCCACTGGCCCAGTGCGAACGGAGTCTTTTCCTTTGGCCATCCCCTGAGCCGGGCGAGCAGGATCGCGACATTGCCG
>Ga0209160_1005121_pt1 | contig 10395 bp, 6 predicted proteins | sample GraSoiAngelo_153_FD_186167 | JGI IMG/M metagenome (GOLD analysis project Ga0209160, IMG submission 186167) | Grasslands soil microbial communities from the Angelo Coastal Reserve, California, USA - 14_1009_12_40cm (SPAdes) (version 2) | ecosystem: Environmental > Terrestrial > Soil > Grasslands ... | reverse complement strand
TTCGTGACGGTTAGTGAGAACTCGATTGCGCCGGGTATAAACACCGAGTCGCCGCTGTAGGTTGCAATGATACTATGTGTTCCCTCTGAACCTGGGTTAGGTTCATAACTCACCGAGCAACTGATTGTTGTCGAGGAAATTCCTGACGTAAAGCCGCAACTGTTACCACCGAACGTACAAGTGCCCGGCCCAGGTGGCGAAAAGGTGCAACCGGTAGCAACGAACGTTCCAGAACTAGTGCTGGAAAAGCTGATGGTACCACTGGGCGATGGGGGAGCGGGCGAAGTTACGCTTGCGGTGCATTGAGTCGCCTGATTAACAGCTACTGTTCCAGGGTTGCAGGAAATACTGAGCGTGGGGGCTATCACTCCGGTGGTCTGCGCATGAGTGACGGGAGGAGCTGCTAGAACCGCGAGGATTATCAGAAGCGAACTTGCAATGATCGGTTTTCTGAGATTCATCATGTATTTTCTCTCGGCGGCTTCGCATCCGAAATATATATATCGAATATCTCTCTGCTCGAAATTTTCGAGATTCGATATTCTCGTATCTCGATATATCTAGCGATGCAGCTAGGAAAGGATCCTTTCCGGGAAACATTCAGGAAATGATCGGGATAGCTAGCCGGTTTTCCATCTATAGAGAGACTCGTCGAAAACATACTCTCTTCGATCGTTCAGTCCGACCCCACGGAAGCCCTGCCATCTATCCGATTTTCTATCATAGGATGTCTCGACCTGCCCGAGAGGCTCAGCCATTGTCTCGGGACGCATCATGTGCCCGACAATACCGGTTAGATGTCCTATCTGGTCCATAGCTGACCCCAGCTCCTCCTCTCCCAGGAGCCCGGAAGAGAAGACAAGCCGGATTTTCTCGTCTGCAAAAGTAAGTGTGAAGGCTGCTCCGAGCCGGCCTCTTCTGTATCTGATCTGCTTGAACAGTTCTTTCAGATCACGCCAGTCCTCCTGAAAGACGTTTGTGAAGAAGCTCCGCTCGTAGGGATGATGAAAGGTGATGTTGACACGGGTGCCAATAGTCCCGTCGAGAAGTTCAGAGTAGGAAGGCTGTTCTAGCTGGAAATGTTTCTTGACGAGCTTGTAGAGGGCCTCATGCTCGAACGGCGACAGTTCTCCTTCCACGAGGATTTCTGCAGTGGGTCTACTCATGTCCATGTGATGGAACCGCTTTTCTTCGACAGCCCTGATTAACCGTTCGCGTTTGATAAACAAGCCTGACTGGTATCGTCTATCCGAAAAAAAAGTTGGTCTCATCAAGCCTCCGACAAGCCCTCAAGCTCTAGGGGCATGTTCAAGATAGTGAATAATCAGTAATTCAGTCGATTCATCCGTCGCTTTGTTCGTTCCAGAATCGTTCGAGCTTTGATTGTGAGAACGGCGAGGGTGCTGATCAGTCCAAGAAGTCCTCCGACGACAAAGAGACCCATGTTTGTGGAGACCTTGGGAAACAGTCCGCATAGCGTACAGCTTCCGTTCGAGCCTCCGGCTGGACTCCCGTTTCCTCCATTAGATCCTCCGGGCGCCGCCTGGTTTACCTGAATCCCGGTCGATTTACTCGTAGGTGCGGATGGATGGCTACTGTCCGTGGCGGTGAAGACGATCGTGTAGGACCCCGTCTGGCTCACGCTGGGCTTCCAAGAGAACAGCCCGGTTGCCTGATTGAGCGATGAGCCCGCCGGTAGCCCTGTTGCTGAAAAGCTGACGGCATCGCCAATGTTCACTGACGCGGCAGTGATCGTAAAGTTGACCCAGGTTCCTGCGATGACCGTCTGGTTTCCTGGAACAGCTAATGCGAGTGGGACCAGAGCCTGTATGTTGACTGTTTTGCTTGCTGTGATGCTCGCTTTCGGCGAGGCTAAATCCGTAACCGTCACCCTGGCAGTATAGGATCCGGGCGTGGAATAGGCGTGGGTTGTAGTGCTTCCGGTCCCAGTCGCGCCATCACCGAACGCTATAGCGTAGGTGTATGGCGACGTTCCGCCCGTCGCCGAGGCAGAGAACGTTACAGGTTGGCCGACCTCTGGTGAGGATGAGGAAACCTGTAAGGTTGCGGAGAGAGGCAGAGTTGCGACGACTGTTACTGATTGAGAGCTGGTGGCAGTCTGCGTTGGAGTAGACGAGTCCGTCGCGGTCGCTCTTACCGTAAATGATTGGGCACTGGTAAAAGTATGAGTGACGGAGCTACCTGTTCCCGATGCTCCGTCACCGAAATTCCATGTGACCGAGTACGGCGAGGTTTCTCCGGAGGTTGTGGCGATAAATGTCACGGGTGAATTCACGACTGGAGTCGCAGGCAGGAATGTAAAGCTGGTTGAGGGTGGAGGTGGCGCCGAGATCGTTATTGTCTGGGAACTGACAGCGTTCTGCGATGGTGAAGAAGAGTCAGTCGCGGTCTCAGTTAAGGAGAATGATTGAGCGCTCGAGTAAACGTGCTGGATAGAGGTTCCAGTCCCTGTTGTCCCGTCGCCAAAGTTCCAGTTTATCGCGTAGGGAGCAGTGCCTGCTGTCGTTGTAGCGGTTAACGTAACAAGTGTGTTCACAAGGGGGTTCGATGGCAGAAATGTGAAGCTGGTTGACAGGGGAGGTGGGGCTGTGACGGTTACTGTCTTGGAACTCGTCGCAGTCTGTGATGGAGACGACGAGTCCGTTGCGCTCTCTGTTACAGTGAAAGATTGAGCGCTCAAGAAGGTGTGAAGGATCGAAGCCCCTGTTCCTGTCGAGCCATCCCCGAAGTTCCAGCTTATCGTATAGGGTGTAGCCCCGCCCGTGGTGGTGGCTGTGAATGAAACGGGCGCGTTCGCGAGAGGTGTAGGGGGAGAAACGGTGAAGCTTGTCGCTAGCCGGGGTGGAGTTGATGATCCGAAGATCTCAGCTATCGGGGAAGCAGCAGCATCGTTCGCGGTCAGTGTCGGCAGACCCCAGTTGTTCTCCATAAGGTGCAGGACCGAGTACTCATCGTAGACGTCGCTGGCCGAGATGAGCGCCTGCTTGACGAGTCCTGGTCTATAGAACATGATCGGAGCTGGGTCGTACTCGTCCCACCATACGAGCAGCATCGTCCTATGACCCGGCGAGAAGAGGTTGCTGGCAAGAACGGAGCCTGCAGCGGGACTGCCTGGACTTCCCGTTGGTCCTACGAGTAAATCATGGAGATACGAGTCTCCTGATTGGATAGAATTGTCGTGCATGTTGTTGCCGTCTGTTGGAGTCAGCCAGATGAAATTGGGAGGCGAGGCCGAGTTCATTGGCGCCACAAACTCTGGATCAGGCTGGCCCGAACAACAACTGCTACCCATAATGTTAGGACTATTGGCGGTGCCGGCGAAGCCTGTGAACGGGAAGTGGTCGTTGCCCCTCGGGCATCCATTCTGACAGAAAGCGTTCCAAGTCAGACCTGCCGCGGTCATACTGTCTATGAGAGTAGGGGCGTTGATACAACAACCGTAACCATTGAATACCCCTTGGTCATTCCCTGAGATCAGGGCTGTGTAACAGCCCGCTGAACAGCCGTTGACAGTTCTCCCGGCAGCACCGTACCCGTGGTAGAGTGGAACGGTCGCGCCCATAGCCAGCATGCTCGCAATGAACGGAGCATTAGAACTACCCGTGCCTGAGCCCATAACATCAACATAATTCTGGTTCTCCATAGCAACAACCACAACGTTGTCGAAGTAGGTTCCGGTCGCTGCATGTGCCCGCGGCAGAATAGGGACAGCGATTATTCCAAGGATCAGCAGAACGACTAGTAATCGTGCTCTCAAGCTCAAGGTCCTCCTCGCTTGAACCTTGCAGCCTGGCGGTGCCGATGCAGATCTAGGGATACGAGTATTGTTTTCATTCTCAACTTTCTTTCACGTCCTCGGCGGGATCAGGATGACCCCGAGCCGAACGGTCTGCTCGCTTTGCCGACGCAGAACCAGACTCTTTGTTGTGAGCGAGTTCCTCGGCAAGAGACTATAGCGCGCATTTTCAGTATAGGCGCTACCGAACTTCTTGTTTGGTATCGGAGTTCATGTGCCCAGTTACCACTGGAGTCTTGCGTGGACCTGAGGGGGAAGTGCTCTCGATGCTTCGAACACTGAGCAGACTAGTCTTGATCCTCTATCTTTGAAAGAGAGGAGGGTTCGCGGGACCAGTAGAGGATTAGCGACCTTGCTTGGTTCATCGTTTTGTTGGTAAGTTTCAGTTTCGCTGCGCTCTGATTGTGCGGAGGGTAAACGAGCAACATAGACGGCTCATGTATTGGGCTGATCCGGTGCCTCCGGTGAAGACATCGCATAAATCCTGGTCCTCGATGAGAATTGTCACAAATGGTCGAACAGCGCACTAGCCGGTCGATCCAGGGCAGTATTATGCGCAAGAGAGCGATTGTTCGAGAGCGCCGGTGGAGCCGCCATTAGTGGACCCAAGCAGGATGCTGCAAATCAGGACAGCTCTGGTTACCCTGTCGACCCCGGCTTCGACAATCTAACTGCCTCAATTGCCCATCCGTCGCTTTGTTCGTTCCAGACTCGTTCGAGCTTTGATTGTAAGAATGGCGATCATACTGACTAGTCCAAGAAGTCCTCCGACGACGAGGAGACTGATGTTGGTGGAGATCGTCGGGAATGTTCCGCATAGTGTACAGCTTCCATTCGAACCTCCGCCTGAACCCCCGTTTCCTCCATTAGACCCTCCTGGCGGGTCCTGGTTTACCTGAATCCCCACGGGTTTGCTCGTGGGTGCGGAGGGATAGCTGCTATCCGTGGCGGTGAAGACTATCGTGTAGGACCCTGTCTGGCTCGCGCCGGGCTTCCATGAGAAGACCCCGGTTGCCTGATTGAATGATGCGCCCGCTGGTAGCCCTGTTGTTGAGAAGCTGACGGCATCGCCTATGTTCACTGATGCGGCAATGGTAAAGTTGATCCATGTTCCAGCAATGACTGTCTGGTTTCCTGGAACAGCTAAGGCGAGTGGGACCAGCGCCTGTACGTTGACTATTACGCTTGTTGCGACGCTTGCTTGCGGCGAGGCCGAATCGGTAACCATCACCTTAGCGCTATAGGATCCCGCGATGGAATAGGCATGGGTTGTAACGATTCCGGTTCCAGCCGCACCATCACCAAACGCTATGACGTAAGTGTATGGCGACGTTCCGCCTGCCGCCGACGCAGTGAACGTTACTGTCTGGCCAACCTGGGGTGAGGATGAGGAAACCTGTAAGGTTGCGGAGAGAGGCGGAGTCGCGACTACTGTCAAAGACTGAGAGCTAGTGGCAGTTTGCGTTGGTGCAGACGAGTCTGTCGCCGTCTCCTTCACCGTAAATGATTGAGCGCTAGTGAAAGTATGAGTGACCGAGGTTCCTGTTCCCGATGTTCCGTCACCGAAATTCCAAGTGACCGAGTATGGAGGGGTTCCTCCACTAGTTGTTGCCGTAAACGTCACAGGCGTATTTACCATCGGACTGGCAGGCAGGAATGTGAAGCTGGTCGAGGGTGGAGGTGGCGCCGAGATGGTTATTGTCTGGGAACTGACAGTGTTCTGGGAGGGCGAAGAAGAGTCAGTCGCCGTCTCAGTCACGGTGAATGATTGAGCGCTCGAGTAAGTATGAGTGACGGAGGTCCCTGTCCCTGTAGTCCCTCCGCCAAAATTCCATTTTATCGTGTAGGGAGTCGTTCCCCCTGTTGTGATCGCCGTGAAGGTCACGGGAGAGTCCACGACAGGGCTTGATGGGAGAAATGTGAAGCTGGTTGACAGTGGAGGTGGAGCTGTGACGGTTACTCCCATGGAACTCGTCGCAGTCTGTGATGGAGATGACGAGTCCATCGCCGTGTCGGTTACAGTGAAAGATTGCGCCGTGGTGTACGTGTGGGTCGCTGTAGCTCCAGTGCCTGTTGCTCCATCACCGAAACTCCAGCTTATAGCGTATGGAGCGGTTCCCCCGATCGTGGTGGCCGTGAACGTTACCGGCGAGTTGATGATCGGAGTCGAGGGGAGAAATGTGAAGCTAGTTGTTGGCGGAGGCGGGGGTGCGCCGGGTCCGGGCATAGGAATAGATTGCCCCCAGACTGTCATGGCTCCCGTTGCCAATCCGCTCCCGTCCCAGTCTCCGGCTTCCCAGAGCCCGTACGCGCCTTTGATATTGTCCAGACCTTGTATCACCGCTACAACGTAGGCTAACGATTCCGCCGAGTACTGACAGCTGCAGTTCGTATCTATTGCATCCGGGGGAGAAGGTCCGCCTCCCGCCGGGTCGGCTCCGAACTCTGAGACTATCGCCGGAGCGTTCTTGAACGCTTCAAGCGACTGCACCGCAAGCGGAACGTTGGCCGCGTAGGCCTGCGCGTCCGAAACACTCCAGGCAGGATGGTACTGATAGAAGTAGTAGTCGTGGAAGTCGTAGGCTACCTGGTTAAGAGGGTCCGTTACCGTTGGAAAGGCCGAGAGAAAAGTGCTGTCGTTTGGCGCGCCGAACTGACTATAGCTTATGCTGACGATAATCCAGTGGTTGTCGCCTAGGTTGCGATCCTGGTTTGTCCAGTCCTGGTAGAAGGTTGAGAGTTGCGAGGCTGAGTTGCTAGGCTCGTTCCTGGGCTGCCAGATTATCATCGGCTCGTTCTTGTAGGCGGTGATTATCGGGGACCAGAAGGAGAGCCAGGCGGCCTCGTCGGTTATACCGTACTCATGGTCGTCCATGATGAGCCAGATATTGTCTTGTTTCGCCATGGAGAGGAGATTATCGAAAGCAGGCTGGTTGAATGTGCTTACCCCGAGTACGGGGTCTACTAGGCTGATTCGTGCGGCGTTATAGCCTCTCTGCTGGAGAAGTGTGAAAGTGGCTTGAAGGTCCGTTGTTGATTCAGTTGGGAGTATTCCATCCCAGGCTCGAACATACGGGAACGTTCCGGTCGCTGCATGTGCTTGAGGCAGAATAGGGACGGCGATTATTCCGATGATGAGCAGAACGACTAGTAAGCGTGCTCTCAAGCTCAAGGTCCCCCCAGTCTGAACCTTGCAGCCTGGCGGTGCCAATGCGGACATAGTGATACGAGTCTTGTTTTCATTCTCAACTTTCTTTCACGTCCTCGGGCGGGATCAGGATGGCCCGAGCCGAGCGTCCTCCTCGATTTGCCGACGCAGAACCAGACTCTCTGTTGTAACCCGGTTCCTCGGCAAGAAACTAGAGCGCGCATTTTCGGTATACGCGATACCGAACTCCGTGTCTAGTATCCCAGTTCAAGTGTCCAGTTACCACTGCAGTGTCGTGTGGATTCGAGGCTCTCAGACTCGCTGCCGAACCGGCACCATTGTGGTTAGGGCATCTCCCGAAGCTCCGCTCTTCAAAGGAGATACGATGACCACCGGCCTCTGGAATGGTCTAACTAGAGATTAATCCAGTCCATCTTTCGCCGTAAAGCCCATTTCATAAGGAGCGGTCGGCGCATTATGGAAGGCTATGATCGACCAAGTCCCGTCTCGACGGTCAATTTCGTAAGCGATGTTTTGTTTTTTCCAGGCTGGCTCGAGCCCTCAATGTGAGAATGGCGAATGAGCTCGCCAGTCCAAGAAGCCCGCCCATGACGAGGAGCAATATTGTAGGGGAGACCGTTGGAATTATTCCACATATTGCGCAGCTTCCGTTAGAGCTTCCACCAGAGCCCCCGTTTCCTCCATTAGACCCTCCAGAGGCTGCTTGGTTTATGGGGAAGTGGTAGGTCAAGGTGTTCGTGCAATTAGCTGCGATATTGATGTCTTCTGCTGTTGCATTACTATAAACCGTAGCGGTCTGGTTGGTTATGACGAGATTTCGCACCTGGTCGGAATACGGACAGTCAGCGCTGGCGTGAGTGAATGACAGCGTGTTCGTCCCAGTAACCACGAATCTTGTAATGTCATAACTGAACGAAACCCAGGTGGCACCATTCGCGGTCGTGAGCACCGACGGGACAATAGCGACCGACGCACTGTTCATGGTGATTGTCTCTTCATTTGCACCATCAAAGTCAAACCCTTGGAAAGAAAGCGTGTAAGTAGCGGTGGACTGGGAAGACGTGGCTGCGACGGTTACAGTCTTGGAACTAGTCGCCGTCTGTGATGGAGATGACGAGTCAGTCGCGGTTTCGGCCACCGTTAATGATTTAGCACTCAGGAAGGTGTGAAGGATGGAAGCTCCTGTTCCCGTGGATCCATCCCCAAAGTTCCAACTGATCGTGTAGGGCGATTTTCCGCCCGTTGTCGTCGCTGTAAAGGTGACTGGCAGGTTCACGATGGGTGTTGACGGTGATGATGTGAAGCTAGTTGCTAGAGCGGGAGGTGTCGAGGATCCGAAGATCTCGGTCATTGGAGCCGCGGCGGCATCGTCGGTGGCTAGGGTGGGAAGAGCCCAATTGTTCTCTATCAGACGCAGAGTAGAATATTCGTCGTAGTTGTTGCTGGCGGAAATGTAGCCAGCTTTCACCTGAGCTCCATTAAAGCCAATCTCTAAGTTAGGTGATGGGTCATACTCATCCCACCATAGCCAAAGCAATACTCTGTGGCTTGAGTGAAATAGACTTGCTGAGAGTAAGGAACCTGCGCTTGGATTTGCAAATGTTCCAGACCCGACCAAGAAGCTTTGGAGGTATGCATCTCCTGACTGAATGCTGTTATCATGCATGTTGTGACTATCTGTTGGAGTAAACCAGAGAAATGAAGAGGGCGAAGCAGAGTTAGCCGCATTAAAGAAGTCAGTGGTAGAAACACTGCTGCCTGCGAACGTGTTAGGAAGAAGTGCACCAGAAGAATCATAGAAAGGAAAATGATCCGGTCCACGAGGACAACCAGATTCACAGTAAGCTTGCCATGTGCTACCTGCGCTAACCATACTATCTGTTAAGGTTGGATGAGTAATACAACAATATCCATCAGAAACTCCTTGTGTAGAACCCGAAACTAAAGCAACATAGCAAGCTGCCGAACAGCCACTAATAGTATCGCCGCTAAACGCTCCGGCCCCGTAGCTGTGATAGTTTGGAATCGTGCTACCATATTGCAATATGCTCGCTATGAAAGGAGCATTGGTGCTTCCGGTCCCGCTGCCCATGACATTTGCATAATTCTGGTTCTCCATGGCAACAATGACCAGGTTGTCGAAGTTGGTTCCGGTCGCTGCGTGCGCTTGAGGCAGAACAGGGACGGCGATTATTCCGATGATGAGCATAACAACTAGTAAGCGGGCTCTCAAGCTGAAGGTCCTCCGAGTTTGGACCTTGCGGCCTGGTGCTGCCTGTGCGGATCTACCGATACCTTTCTTGTTTTCATTCTCAACTTTCTTTCACGTCCTCGGGCGGGATCAGGATGACCCCGAGCCGAACGGTCTGCTCGCTTTGCCGACTGTGGGAACCAGACTCTTTGTTGTGATCGAGTTCCTCGGCAAGAAACTATAGGGCGCATTTTCAGTATAGGCACTACCGAACTTCGTGTCTGAGATCCGAGTTCACATGCCCAGTCACCACTCCAGTCTTGCGTGGACTCGAAGCAGAAATGAGACGTCCACTGGCTTCTGGAATGGTCTAACTAGACACTAATCCAGTCTAGTTTCAACATAGAAAACATGGGGCTTCCACTAGAGGGCTCGTAGGGATGATGAAAGACATGTTGACACGGGTCCCAATAGACCCGTTTAAGAGTTCAGAGTAAGAAGGCTGTTCTAGCCTGAAATGTTTCTTGGGGAGCTTGTAGAGAGCCTCATGCTCAAACGGAGACAACTCACCCTCAACCAAGACCTCAGCAACAGGGTTACTAACGACGCTCGGACTTGAACTGTCCAACATAAGAAACTCACTCTGTTATCCTGTCGTATGGGTCTATGGCTTTCTCTCAGAAGACGATTTGGAGAAGGCTTTCCGAGCATCGTATACGATCCAGGCAAGGCCGACGATCAAAGCGAATATGATGAGGGGCCAGAACCCCACCGGAATCGAGTTGTTATTTCCAAAACCCGCTAAAGTAATCACGGAAACCAAGAGGCCGATACCAAAGCCGACCATCATTCCTCCAGATACGCCTTTGATGAATTCTCCTATTGGAGATTGCAAAACTATCCGCCACACTTTCACTATTGACTGCTAACACGCTAAATAGCGTTGTCTCACAAACCCTTCTTGGTTACCTGTCATTTCCGAGAAGCCTCACAAACATCCGTCGGCCCGGAACTTGCAGGGGATGGTTCGTGCCAGAACCGCTAGCCCTCGACATGCTAGACATTAATCCAGTCCATCCTTCAGCATAAGAACATGGGCTTCCCACTACAAGGTCTACGAGTAATCGACCTAACCCAAGACTTTGCCGGCCCCTTCTGCACCATGATACTCTCTGATCTAGGAGCGGAGGTGATCAAGATCGAGAAACCGGGAACGGG
>Ga0209160_1005119_pt1 | contig 10396 bp, 17 predicted proteins | sample GraSoiAngelo_153_FD_186167 | JGI IMG/M metagenome (GOLD analysis project Ga0209160, IMG submission 186167) | Grasslands soil microbial communities from the Angelo Coastal Reserve, California, USA - 14_1009_12_40cm (SPAdes) (version 2) | ecosystem: Environmental > Terrestrial > Soil > Grasslands ... | reverse complement strand
TTCCAGGAACTTAGCTTGAAGCTGGCGGCGTCGTTGCGATGTTAGGGACAGCTTTTTCCGTAAAGGAGCTTGTTATGGCCTACTACAAAGTTCGGATCGAGGTCTGATGTGATTGGAATCCGGCGGAGAGCGACCTCGAAGAAATTGTCCAGAACACCAGTACCGGTGAGGCCATTTGTACCAAGCAAGAAGTGGTTGCCGTCATCGATCGTCCGCAAGACATCGACGATGATGAAGCTATGAGCTTCTTTGGCGGGGAAGAGGGGGATGCCGACCAAAGTCAAGGCCAGAGGATGGCAGATTACGCGAGGACAGCCGTACAGTCTGTAAAAAAGCACTTGTGAGCACGAGCAAATGAAACATCGGATTGTTCATCTTCTGCAGAAATATTTCCTCAATCCGCCGATCAAGATTCTGTTTGCGATCGGCATTGTGCCGCCGGGCTATGCGCTTCTGGAAACCGCTGGGCGCAAGACGGGCATGACCTCCCCCTGTATTTGTGGAACGATGATAGCGGTCAGGATATCGCTGAATATGCGGTGATGTTGGCCGTAATCTTGGTGCTCGTTGTCGGCACGATTCGTCTGGTCGGCAGTAACGCCAATAACGCCTTCTCCTCCGTCTCAAGCACCCTTCAGTAAAACTCGCCAACCCGGTTTCATTGGATCATCTCTAATGAAACCTGTTTGCTTTCAGAAGGGCATTTGAAGGGCATTTTTACAGGCTGAAGCCACGCAACAATAGCTCGTGCTGAGGAACATCCATCGGAGGGAACGTTAATTCTTGATTCGCTGATAGCTGCGGAAAAAGCTTGAGCAAATAATCGTCTGCGGTTTCGCTCGCAACACCAAGAGCCAGCAGTATCTCCCGCACTTCCTTTTCGGAAACATAGCTCTGAACGGGCTTGGAATGGTGCTGCGGCTTCGCTACAGCTACCTGAATCCTGCCGTTGTGAAGTGTGCTTTTCACATTCGTTTAGTTCGGCAAACAACTGCCGGATGCGCTAGTGTCTTTTCTCGTAGTTGTGGTGCTCGACGGAGCAAGCTCCCCAAGGCTGCGCTTTCTGAAAAACTCGACTTGCTCCTCAAAGAGTCGAGTCAGCTCGACTTTAATCTGAGAGATTCTGGTCGCGCTCCATCCGAAATGTTTTCCTGCTTGGCCCCCACCAATAAATTCGGCGCTCCGCAATCGGAGATGCAGGACCGTGCTGGAAGGTTGGGCGAACGCTCAGGCAGCAAGCCTCTGAACGAGATTCCCTGATGTGCTCTTTGCCCAATCAGGCCGCACGCTTCTTAGGGCGTGGGCTGCGTCTTTTAACCTTCGTCACGACCCTCTGCACTGCGGGACCGCGTCTTTCAACCACGGTTTCTGCTGTCCGCTCAATAACGCTTTCTTCCGCAGCAGAGTCAGGTGCGAATAGTTCCGCCATGTAGGTGTCCTCGCATTTAACGGAGCAGAAGTGAACAGCCAAGGGATGCACGGCAGTCGCTTCGTCCCGGGCTGATTGAATCGTGACTTCCCGTCTGGCAACCGTGACGCCTACCGCTTCCGCCGCTATACCTATAATCCATGCGTCTGAGGGTGTCTTTACCCTGCCGCACGAGTCACACACAAATTGGATCATTGAAGCACCTCAATACGACTCCTGTGCAGGAGCGATCAAAATATTCTCAATGCGGCCTGGGGCCGGGGTCTCGGAGCGGACAAGAACCTAGGTGGGGCGGAGGAGCTTAGGGAGTGCAGAACACAAGACAATGGGCAGGAGAATCCGCACCGATGTTTGTTCTTCTAATGTCTCGCCATTCGTTCCACACCCTCAGCCCCACTTTAAGGATTGCTTGCGTATCGTTCGATACCGGACATTGACTAGAAGTTCGGGAAATAAACTGTAGGGTGCTGAAAAGCTGTTAACACTGAAAGCAAACAGCCCTCCACGGCATGGCAGCGCGAGCATAAAACCGCTCTCCTTGAACTTGACCCAGAGAAGCTGCGGGAGCGTGTACACGCGGCAGAAGAGGCGATTTTCAACCGTCTGCAAGAGTTGGCACAAAGCTCCGAGAGCCCAGACCATAAAGCTGAGCGCCAGGCCATTGAGTATGCTCTGGCAAGCCTCCGCGTTCTCCAGCGGGAGAAGCTAAGTTTTCCTGACTGGAAAAAAGAATAGCTTCAAGCGGCAGCGGGATAGGAGACGGCGGGCTTTGTGAATCAGCGCAGACGCGTGCACGGATTTTGACACCAGTTCCGAGATTCCCATTGAGCGGGCTTGCTGTTCCGCATACTCGTCAATGCGCTGTACATAATCAGTGGCACTGCGGGCACCAGACGTTTCAGAACACGGGCTGCGTCAAGGATCACCGGCATGGAAAGGTCCAGCACGATTAAGTCGGGGCGCAACTCCTGAGCTTTCTCGATGGCCTCTTTTCCGTTCTCTGCTTCTCCACACACCTCAAAGTCGGCTTCGCGTTTGAATAACTCACAGAGCGCGTGGCGGATAAAGGCATTGTCATCCACGATCAAGACGGTCTTCGCCATCGGCAAATCCCTTGGAGGATTGAGACCAGCACAGTTCTAGCGTCGCAACTTCTTGGATGCGATGATTCCTTTTCTGTTGTGTGTGCAGCTTCCGTTTATTTTTGGAGCTATCCCTTGGCAGGCCAGAGCAAGCAGGCATTTATCCGATTCCAATGTTACCGTCCGTCTCGATACGAGGACACGCGTAGCTAAGTTCTTGCTGCGACGATGATAATCACCACAGCGACCGCAACCACGATTATTAACAGCGCCTCTTTGCCGAGTGCACCTGCCGCGAAATCACGCTCCGCCCTGTCAGCGCGTGCGGCGAGTTGCGCCAGCTCCGTATCGCTGAGCGTCGCAACGGCGGTTGTCACCTGCACTGGATCGAGATGAACAGAACGGATGGCTTTCTGCGCGTCTGCTGACGTAAGAAATTGCCGGACTGAGAGCTGGTTCTGTGCTCTCCTTCGAGTTGCGGTGAGCAGTTCGTTTTTTAGGTCCGCAGGGCTCACCAGATGCGGGCTTTGAGCAAGCAGGTCTTGAGGAATTGCGAAGATTATCAGTAGGGCCGAAGCTAGAGGTGCTCGGCTGATTCGGGTCACATGGAAAGGCATGGCGCACCCCTGAGAAACAAAACTTGGATGCTGCCTGAGAATAGCAAGCGTGGAGCGCTTCCAATAAATCGTAAGCTCCTGGTCAGTCATAAGAGTCGCAACTTAATTCTGCTTTCCGCTGCTTGCCTGAACTCGACTTCAACGGCCCGGCAAAGATCCCTTAACTGGGTCTACTGTCCGAGATGCGACGAGGTAGACGTTACCATCGGAATGAAGGGTGCCCATAACTTGTTAGATGGTGGGATGCACTGGGTCTGCGTGAATCCTTACTGCACAGCAAAATATGAGCCGTTGCTCGTCACCCCTACGATGCTGAAGATTTACACCAATCGCGCCTTAGGGGAGTTATGGACACATTGTGAACAAGCCGTTGTCTCTGCAGGAAACTTGACTTTCATTGGGTACTCGTTGCCGGACCCGGACTATTTGATTCGTGCCATGTTGATTCGGGGCCTCGCAAAGAATCCTCGGAGGGAGGATCTCTCCTTATGCGACCTTTTTCAACACGCACGCCTTAGAGCGGGTCATGCAGAGGATTGATGCAAGTGGCCCGCTAGATGACGGGGGCTGTCGCTACTGAGTCCGAACGGATGCAAGAGAAAAGCCCCGTCGCCGGAGAGTTGTGGAGCTTGGAGAAAGGGGCGGGGCTTTTCCTTCACGTTGGGTGGCACATTCTACGCCCCACTGTCCTGTGCAAAAACTCATCCCTGTTGTGCAAATTCGCCAATTCCACCGTTGACAATCTCCATAGCAAAAAACGAAAGCGGAACCTCTGGCCGAGTTCTCCGCCTCTGTTGTTATTGCGCCACTTCGTCTTGGAGACATAGTAGGAGAGCATCTACTTACTTTCAACCACGAGCGAGGGGATTTTCACAGGTCGTCGCCGAAATACAGCTTTCACCCGATTGTCCGAAATCGTGACAGAGGTAGGATGGATTAGCTTACACACAAAAATGGCTTGTGTTTTGTAGGGTTCCAGAGCTAAGGAATTCTCCACCTCTGATTCGAGCCTAAGATGATCGAAGTCTTGAAGGCGAAATCCCAACACACATAAAAGCCTTACCGCGAAGAGGTTTCCGCTCGCGCGTAAAGCTCAATAAACCGCTCGAAATTCAAAAAGGAGTAACTTATGCATCCGTATTTCTCGACGCCCGTTCAGCCCTGGCAAACCTTTAACCCAATAGACGTCGGCATGTACCAGAGGCCGTTCCCGTGGTTTGATCCAGCGGCTTATCAAGCTATGTACAATCCGGCTATGTACAGAGGTGCGTTTCCAGGTTTCGAGACGAACCCCTACTATGCAGGCATTCTCCCCAGACCCGTCTTCCACGTGCCTCCTGTGTCCGTTTCACCCGAGATCGCACACGGGATGTCCCCAGTAGGTTTTCCGGGATTCGGCGTGTCCGAGTACCTTTCGCCGGAAAACTTCATCTCCGGCTTTGGCAAAACGGCTGGGAACTATCTATCTCCTGAGTTCCTAGAGTTTCTGCGTGCGGAATTGCTCCGCTGCGGCAAAGCTCTGCGGACCGTTGCTCCCGCTCTTGAACACGAGAACGAGGACGTGAAAGAGCAAGCGCATCTTGCTGCCACCGCCCAGTTCTTCTATGCTCTCGGCCTTCTCTACACGCGCGGGATCATCATCCCTCCCGAGGTGCCTGGGGCTTCGAGCCGGGCGGACGAGCCATCCCCTGTCACCGCATGTGAGGTGTTTGGAGAAGCCTTAGAGCGCTTTGCCCGAGAACAGGGCTTGGGTCGGGGGATTGGAAGGGAGCTAGGAGAACTCTCGGAAAAAGCCCGTCTCTGTTTCCGCGCCTTGGCCCCCGAGTCGGAACAACTGGAGCGGGTTAGGGACGAGAACGTTAGGCTCGGCAGGAAAAAAGCCGTGAATGCATAGCCCACGAAATTGTAGCTTTACAACTCCTGGACCGACACCCTGAGTGTCGGTCCATTTTTTATGCGCTCGGGAGCACAGCTAGCAGCCGCACGGACGGCTATGCGATGCGATCCCCTTGCAGCGCCATTCTGCTCAAACTCTTGAGCATTGAACGGGCATCCGCTAACTTGCGACGCTCTAGTTCCGCAATATCCACAAGCGATTCTCGTTGAGCGATGGCCTGCTCTGCCGCCCCGATGCAAGTTGCCAGTTTGTCAGGATTCATTTCGAGCATCGCAGCCTCGTACAGCTTTTGCCAATCAATATGCGGCACGGCAGCCCTCACTTCTGAAGAATGCAGAATATTAGCTCTGCTGTTTTAGATTTCAAGTTAAAGTTTTGTTAAATTTTTAGTTTGATCTGCGGTGCTAGGATGCCTTTTTCTAAGCAGCTTCGATAACGTACCTGCTTGCCTCCCGCCGCACATTTCTGAGTCGCATCTCTTTTTCATGCAGCAGACAGTCGATTTCAGAGATTAATTCGAGCAAGCGGTTCGAGTCCTGCTCGTCAGCCACTTCCACGCAGAGCCGCATCCAACGCTCTCGCTTTTCACCTTCCATTTTGCCCTCCGCCGTTCGCTGGCAACAGCGCAGGGCAAACCTTGTGGGAACGAGGATAGTTACGCAGCGGCTGTAAACGTACCTAGCTGCCTCAATAATTCATGGATGCGCTGTTTCCTTGCATCGTATTCGCGCTGTTCCTCGTCTGTGAGAGTCACATAGCCAGACAATTCCAGAACCTCAAGCTGCTTGTCCAATAAGCTTAGGAGTTCGGCACGGAGTTCCTCGGAGTCCGAGTTGGGCATGACGCACCCCGCGTGAGCGAAGTGGCATATTCAGATGGAGGTGAATGTGAAAAACTTTGCCGCTATGTTCGATAAAATACGGTTCGCGGGAACTTGTGGCGTGGCTTTTGGGCTAGCTTTCCAGGAAATAGCGGCCTCCGCTCGTACTTGCCAAGCGACGATTTCTGAGCTATTGTTCTGCTCCCTCCCCCGCCATCCAGTGACACTCTCATCCATCAGAGCCGCCGCGAAAACCCAGCGGGCCGAGGACTGGTTCTGGCGTCTCGTTTTCGCAGGAGTGGTTTGCGATTTCCTTTATCTGGGCTGGCTTGCGTTGAGGTTGCTGCGGGCGAAATAAGGAGTGCGCCGAGTGAGCCTCAGACGCAGCGCGAGTTGCTGAATGCGCGACGCAGCACTAGAATGCCCCGTGTCGGGAGGGGATATGAAAGCAAAAACGATTGTATTGACCGTGGCGGTGTGCTTTGTCGCGGCAGTGTGCTTCGCCAGTGACGACGCATTTACGGGCACCAGGAAGCTGAACGAAGCCAAGTCAAAGCTCGCAGGAGGCCCAAAGAACAACTTGGTTGTCTACGAGGCTGCGGGTGACAATGTGAAAATCACCGTGGATGGCACCGATAGCGACGGTAAACCCACGCACAACGAATGGACGGGCAAGTTCGACGGCAAAGACTACCCAGTCACGGGCGACCCGAGTTCAGACTCCCGGTCGTACAAAATGGTCAACGACAATACTTTGACGTTTACCAACAAGAAGGACGGCAAAGTTACCATCACTGGTCGTGTAGTCGTTGCCGCCGACGGCAAGAGCCGCACTGTCACCGTAAGCGGAACCGATTCGAAGGGCAAGAAATTCGCCAGCACCGCAGTGTACGACAAGCAGTGAATTATTCCTGGTTTCGGAAAAATCAGCAGATCAGATGCCCTTACGCTTTTTTCAGTGTTTGAATCGGCAGCGGACGGCGCAGAGCAGAAAAAGGCCCCGCACCGCAAAGGGAGAACTGCGCCCCTCGTGGTTGTACCCGTTAAGGCACGAGGGAGAGATGCGGGGCCTAGCTGTTATCTTTCGGTGTATTAATTATATGGGTAACAGCCTTGGAAAAGTCAAGATACTGACGATTTTGAAGGCAACGGGTAGCGATTCGGTGTTCGGGCCTGATTACGCGATCTCCCTCGCTTGACATTTTTCCGCTTAGGAAGGAATGGCTTTTGCTTTTTCGGAAAACCGAACAAAAGTGACTCTCCTCGATCCTGCACAGGTGGAAAACGCTATCGTGACGCGAAGGCTACGATTTTTGGCCGCAGTGATAGATGGGAAGGGACGACAGGTCTCAAGAAGAATCGGGCAAGAAGAAGAGATATACTCGGCCTCGGTTTGCCCATTTAACCCCTGAGCAAGCGAGAGCCGTGCCGGTCGCGAAAGACTTGCATGATGGCCCCGTGGTGAAGCAATTGTTGGAGTGGATAGTGGAACTGGAAAATCGCCGACCACACAAGAAATGACTGCGGCCTGAGAGTAACGGTAAAAAAAAACCGGCGCGGCGAAGGGCTGCGCCTGTTTCTTTATTCTGTGTCCTGCGAGATCAACGGTTGTAGGGAGCAGCGCAGCCCGTGCAGTGGTGCAGTTGAAATCCACAGGATCAAACTGTGCCATGCTGGACCGCATGAAGAAGCCGGAACTGCTCATAACCCAAAAAGTCGGAGAGGTGCCAGTACGAGGGATTTGCAGCGCATGTCCTCATGTCGTATTCGATATTGGTTCAAAGCGTGGTAAGCGCGGAGACCATGAACGCAACTTGAAATTCGGAGCAGCGAATCGGGCCAGATCACTGACGTAACAAAGCCTTCACCAAAATGCTACAATCCCGCGCATGGCGAACTTTGACGTAATCGTGAAACAACTGGAAGCGGAGCGCGACCGGATTGACCGCTGTCAAAGCTCTCCGGGGCCTCGGTCAGACCTCATCAGGAAGTCAGCCCAGTATCGCAGCATTATTTTTTCAGGCTATCGGGTGGGTTAGGTACCGGGTCGGCATATTGCTTTTCCGATTTGCAGGTCCTTAGAGTTCGGACGCATTTGTTTACCCGTCCGAACTTCCGTTTCTCCGTCCTCCGGTGCGCGATCCAAGCCGCGAGTGGCAGGACGGCGGTCGCCGGGTGCCCGCCCGTGCTCAGGGCGACCGATATGCCTACCCATAGCGTGCTGAGCCACATAAAAGGCCAGAACGCCCGAGACTCCCGGTTCGAGTCATGGGACGCTCCGCCGAACAGCCCTCCCCCAGAACTGTTCACCACAAACGATACTTTTTCGATAGCGGGATTTGAATGGCACGGATAGGCTATTTCGCACACGCGAACGGCAGCCCGCGAGTTACGCTCGTAATGGGACAGGCCAGTTAACCTTGCGGCCTGACGTTAGTAGTCGCAGCCTGTCCCGCGTAAAATTGCGGCCCGCACAACGGGCACGGTGGGCGAAGATCAAGAAGGGGCAATAAATGGCGGATTACAGGATTGAGTCGGACGGCACAGTGGTAGTTTATTTGAGCGAGAAAGCTACTAAGTGGGTGACCGAGCCAAAGCCAGCAGTGGGAGCGCGTCTGGCCTTCAAGACGAAATCTGATACGGCGGACTTCGTGGAAGCCATGGAAGCGGAGGGCTTCACGTTTGAGGGCAAGGAATATCTGACTGCTGCCTGAGTTCGCGACTTCGCGAAATCCACCAAAACCGGTCTCCGAGCGGTGAGGTGTGCTCCTACCGAAGGGGGAAATCGCACATTTGACACAGCCTACCCGACGTGACCTAAGAATTTGCCTACGATCCCGTGCGAAAGGTCTTTATCCCAAGAGAAGTAAGCCGGGTTATGCCTTCGAGTTCGCTTGCGTGCGTCCTCTTTCCGTCACAAGGGCGTCACAAGGCCATTTCCGTGGGCTGATTAACCGCGTAGTTTTTAGGAGGCCAAATATGGCTGGAACCCGCGTCCGACGCGGCTTTTGTGCTGGTGCCGGGAGGGGGAGTTGAACCCCCACGAGGGGTGAACCTCGGCGGATTTTGAGTCCGCTGCGTCTGCCAGTTCCGCCATCCCGGCTGAAGGGAAGCTGATTGAGTTTCTAGCTTAATTGATGTGCGGAGTGCTCGCAATGGCGGTTCAATGATCGAAGCGCCTTCTCACCTCGTATTCCTAAGGTGTTTGCGGCGTGAAACGAGTCAGGGGACGCAACCTCGCTAGGCGAACAGAAACTCCTTGGTCCGCAGTTCTTTGATGGTGTCTCTCAGTTTTGCCGCTTTTTCAAACTCAAAGCGTTTTGCCGCTTCACGCATATCACTCTCAAGCTTGGCGATGTACGCATCGAGCTCTTCCTGCGAGTTGAACTCGGGAACGCCTTCGACTTCTCCGCCTGTCAGATCGGCGTAATCAGCATCGATGATGCCGGCGAGAGTCATCTCAAGCGGGCGCACGATCGATTGCGGGGTGATGCCGTTCGCATCGTTGTAAGCCTGTTGAATAGCACGGCGACGGTTGGTTTCGTCCATGGCTTTCTTCATTGAATCCGTCATACGGTCGGCGTAGAGGACCGCCCTGCCATTTAGATTTCGGGCACAGCGGCCAATGGTCTGGATTAACGAACCGCTCGATCGCAGGAAGCCTTCTTTATCAGCGTCCAGGATTGCTACCAAGGACACCTCGGGCAAATCCAGCCCTTCGCGCAGCAGGTTGATGCCGATCAGCACGTCGAATTCCCCCTTGCGCAGATCGCGCAGAATCTTTACTCGCTCGAGGGTTTCGATTTCCGAGTGCATGTAGCGGCACTTCACGCCGACTTCACTGTAATATTCGGCGAGATCTTCAGCCATGCGCTTGGTTAGAGTGGTCACGAGCACGCGCTCACCGTGCTCTACGCGGCCACGGATTTCATGCAGCAGGTCGTCAATCTGGCCCTTGACCGGACGTACTTCCACGGGAGGATCGACCAGCCCGGTAGGCCGAATAATCTGTTCGACCACAACTCCTGCCGACCTGGTCAACTCATACGGGCCAGGAGTCGCCGAAACGTAAATCATCTGGTTCATCCGGTGCTCGAATTCTTCAAACGTCAACGGACGGTTGTCGAGAGCCGAAGGCAAACGGAATCCGTATTCGACCAGCGTTTCTTTCCTGGAACGATCACCGTGATACATGCCGTGCAACTGCGGCACGGTCTGGTGCGATTCGTCAATGAACATCAGGTAGTCACGAGGAAAATAATCGAGCAGCGTTGGCGGAGGTTCGCCCGGCAATCTTCCGGTGAAGTGTCGCGAATAATTTTCGATCCCGTGGCAATAGCCGACTGACTTGATCATTTCCAGGTCGTACATGGTTCGCTGGTGTACACGCTGCGCTTCCACTACGCGGCCCTGCTTCTCTAATTCTGCTTCCCACCATGCCAGTTCTTCGCGGATGGATTGCACCGCGCTGGCCCGGGTTTCCGGTTTCATGACGTAGTGAGTCTTCGGGTAAATCGGCAGCCGCACATATTTCTGCTTCACCGTTCCGAA
>Ga0209160_1005114_pt1 | contig 10398 bp, 9 predicted proteins | sample GraSoiAngelo_153_FD_186167 | JGI IMG/M metagenome (GOLD analysis project Ga0209160, IMG submission 186167) | Grasslands soil microbial communities from the Angelo Coastal Reserve, California, USA - 14_1009_12_40cm (SPAdes) (version 2) | ecosystem: Environmental > Terrestrial > Soil > Grasslands ... | reverse complement strand
ACTCTACCAGGGAGCCGCGGAAGGACTGATACGACTCGTGTCCGCCGGAGGTGATGGCCTTCTCATTGCGACCCAGTATAACTTTGTCGGTCACTACGTGCTCATGACGGACCCCAGCATTACACGACTGGAGGATTTGCGCGGCCAAAGAATTGCCATCGATCCGACCAGCCCTACCTATGGCTACATGCTCAAGGCACTGGAAACCGTGGGCCTGCGGAAAGAGGACGTTAGCTTCGTCCAATTCGGCACCGCCGGCCAGGCGGAACGAACCATGGCGGTGCTGAGAAAACAGGCGGCCGCGACGATCCTGAGCCCGCCGAATACCTACGCGGCCGAGAAGCAAGGGCTCAGAAGATTTTCGATTATTCGCGATCTAGGCATTCGGCAGCTCATCACGGTTACCGGCACAACGAAGAAATTCGTGCGCGAGAAACGCGAAGCGGCCGAAGCTTTTTTGCGCGGCTACTTGGAAGGAATGGCTTACGTGCAGATCCACAGAGAGGTAACTATGAATGTCATGGGAAAATACACGCGGCAGCGAGATCCGGAGGTGCTTGGGAAATATTACGAAGAGCTGATTCGTAGTCTGCCCCGAATTCCCTATATAGAAGACGCCTCGGTGCGCGCCACCGTGGAGGCGATGCAAGCGCAGGGGCCACGTCTCCCTAAAGTCGATACGCAAAGTCTTTATGACAATGGCTTGTTAAAAAATTTAGAGGCTGAAGGATTCCCGGATAAAATAAGAGTACGGTAAAGCCGCCGGGAAGCGGGTCATTCTCAGGGCGACCTGGAACACTTTGATCATTACTTCCACCGCCGGTCACGGCGACCGTAGTGCTTGCCTTTGGGGTCTCTGGCTGAACCCCCAGTGCTACCGTGACGCGGAACCAGGCACAGCTAGTTTTTCCAGAGCTGCTTGAAAAAACCGCTCTGGTCAATTTCTTGAAGCAGTGAAAGATCAACAAAACTCTCCGGCGCCACTTTCCTTGCCCGCGGCTGCGATTCAGCCATACTGTCTAAAATAAACTTTATGCCCTTGAGCGTCGGGTACGGAATTTTTTGAATTCTTGGCGAGTAAAAGGCATAGGCGTCATCCAGCATTTCTTTTTCATCCACTCGCAGGTACTTTTTCATCACCCGAAGGGAAAAATCCCGGTCGGTCACAAAACGATGAAGACCCTCTGCGTAAGCCTGCACAAAAGATTTGACGATTGGCCGCCGCTCGCGCAGGTACCTGGTCGTCACCGTGATGCAAGTCTGTTGCAGTTCTATGCCGAGAGTGTCGATATCGAAGAGCTCTTTCATGCCGAGCCGTTTTGCCCGGCTAGTATTGGGCGGCGAGGCAAAGCCGGCTTCGATGGAGCCTTTTTCCATTGCCGTGACAATCTCGGGCAAACCACCTAACTGGATGATCGCCACGTCCGTGCCGCGCTTGAGGCCGAATCGCTCCAGAAAGATCCCGACCGCCGTTTCGCTCAAAGCCCCAAACCTGGATATGCCAATTTTTTTTCCTTTGAGATCCTCCGGTGACTTGATTTCCGGTCGGGCGTAAATCGAGCCGACGATCCGGTTGAGGGAGCTGGCGACGATTCTCACGTCGGCCCCCGCCAGGATCGCCCCGGAAGTTGAGACTCCCGTGACTTGAGCGAGCTGAATCTCGCCCGCGATCAGCGCCTGGGTGGCCGCTACCGCGGGAATGTAGATGAGATCCGCTTGGATGCCATACTTGGAGAGGTACCCGCCTTCTTTGGCCATCCAAGAAGCGACCTGTGCGCCAGAGAGAGCGGCGTATCCTAGCTTAATGGGTTCAGCAAAGACCTTTGCGCTGAAACCTAACAGGATTACCGTCAGGGCTATCACAAGAGGTTTACGGAAAAAGAGCCGGCCTCGTCTCCAATGAGAAATGCTCAGTCCTTTACTCTCACGGAGACTCAAAGCGTTATACTGCCGATCTTCGAGCAACGTTTGTGGACGAAAAAAAGAGTTCATTTCAAGATCCTCCTTCGTCACATTGCTTCACATTGCCGCATCGCTACCTCTCCTTGATCCCCAGCTCCCTTTGCGCCTCTCTGAGAATCGAGAGATCCGCGACATCACTCGGAGCGATCTCGCGCTCCACCTTGCCGAGCTTTTTTAGCTCTTCAATCACCAGAATCAGTCCCTTTTCGGGCACACTTCCGTCATCGTTAAAAAGCTTCAAGACGCTTTCATAGCCGGCCGTCGCCATCTCTTTATCAGCCTTGGTCCACTCTGTCATCGACTCAATCGTGCCCTCTCGATTCTGACGGATATAGCGGTTGGCTTTGATCCCTGCCTTGATCACTCGCTTAATCTCATCCGGCTTTTCTTTGATCTTCTTCACGCTGGCTACCACACCGCTAGTCGGGTAACTGAAAAGTTCGTGGGCCCTCGCAAGCACGACAAACCCCATCTTCTTACCGAGATAATCCAACGGAGGAGAGCCCATAGTGGCAGCGGTCAACCCCTGCTTCATAGCGGAAAGGCGGCGTTCGCTCGTGCCCAAGGCAAGAAACTTTATCTCCTTGTCTGGATCGAGGCCAAAATGCTTGAATATCAACCTGGCCGTGGACTCAAGAGCGCCGCCGGAGGTGTTGAGTCCAACTGTCTTACCCCTAAGCTCCTGAACGGACTTATATTCAGGGCGTGCGATGAGCGCGCTGGGGGAACCGGGCACGTAACACGCCAGGACTCTAAGCGGAACTCCCTGGATCGCGGCCGCGACCGAATTCCCAATTACCGTCCAGTAATCAAGTTCTCCGCTGACTAATGCCGCGAGTGCAACGGTGGGATTTATACGGATGACCTCCCCCTGAAGTCCATCCTCTCGAAAAAAGCCTTTCTTCTCTGCTAAAGCGAGAGGAGCAAATTGAGCGTTGAGTTCCGGAACTCCGATCCTGATCTTATCCGCGGCGTGGGCTGATCCACCGAGAAGAAGAACAGTGAGTAAAAACCAAAAAACCTTCATCATGGTCCACCTCTACTGATTTTCGGCCTCACTGCCTGTTATCTCTTCCAGTTTGTTGAAGGGAATCGAAAGTCGAAAATCCAAAATCTAAAATTACTTGATCCTAAAGCCCCTTTTGTGCTCTCTGATTTTCACCCATTCAACCAGCAGAGGAGAGAATTTCCGTCGCTCACCGCGCGCCGTGGGCGCTGTATAGTGCGTCGATAAAACCGCTCTCGTCCAGCTTGCGAAGAATGCGCGTATCGATCAGATCTTCGACTTGGATTGCAGCCATCTTCGGGTTAGATCGCGCAAGCATGCGTCGAACGTTGTGGAGTCCTTCAACTGACGGGTACGGCTTTCGATCGAGCATCTCCAGAGCTCCCCGATAGGCTTCCTCGGCGCCGCGTTGGTCCACTCGAAGCCGCCGCGCCAACATCTGGCTGACCGCCTCACGATTGCCCGGGTGATGAATGAAGGCCAGCGCGTGTAAAAGCCCTTTCAGTACTCGCTCAACGAGCTGGGGCGATTGCTCAACGGTTTCCTTGAGAGCAAACAGGCTGGTGTTCGTAAGAGGAATGTTCTCCTTGCGCATCTCTAGCAGAACGGGATACCCGCGGACCTTCAGAGGTTGGCTAAATACGGTTGGCAGCACCGTGACGTCGATAGCCCCGGCTTCAAGAGCGTTCGCGAGCTGGGGCAGGGGTCCGATCACCTGGATGTGGAGCCGGTCCCTTACAGGTTCCAGACCGAGGTGCTCTAAAGCCAGAAGCGCCTGCATCCAAATCCCACCGCCAATGCTCTGTACACCCACCCGTTTACCCCGGAGGTCTTCAGGGCGAGTAATCCCCGGACGCGCCACTAAATCATACGTCGAGCGGTTGTTGATAGTCGCGAGAATCTTAAGCGGCGCTCCACCCGCGACCGCCGACATAACGGCCGTGCCGGCCGTCGACGCAAAGGGGACCTCCCGAGCGATCAGTGAAGCTACCAGCGTCGGGGCACTTCCAATGAAGACTAGCTCCGGTTCCAAACCCTCCTGCGCGAAGAATCCTCTGTCGGCCGCCACCCACAGCGGCGCAATGACCGGGCTTATGGTCGCGAAGCCGATCTGCAAGCGCCGCTCTGCGGCGGCATGGGCGCTTGAATGCAGCGATACGAGCAAGGCCAGCGCAAGTGACTTACAGAAAAAGTTCATTTCCATATCCTCTTCTGTTCATTGCGTCGCTTTGTTTGATCGCTACCGCACCGTAATTCCAAGCTCCTTCTGCGCCTCTTTGAGAATCGAGAGATCCGCCACCTGATCGAGAGAGACCTCTCGGTTCAGTTTGGCATTTTTCTTGGCCTCGTCGATCAGCAGCCGGAGCCCATTTTCGGGCAAGCTTAAATCATCGCTGTAAGTCTTCAACACCGAATCGTAGGTGGCCGTAGCCATTTCTCGATCGATTTTCATCCACTCGATCATCGCCCGAATCGTGCCTTCGCGATCCTGGTTGATATAGCGGTTGGCTCTGATGCCCGCCTTGATCATGCGCTTGATCTCGTCCGGCCGTTCTTTAATTTTCTTTGCATTTACAATCAGACCGCTTGAAGGGTAACTGAAAAGCTCGTTGGCTCTCGCCAGCACAATAAACCCCAGCTTCTTTCCCAAAAAATCTATCGGCGGAGAGCCTACTGTAGCGGCGGTCAATCCTTGCTTCAAAGCAGTGAGGCGGGACTCGACGCCTCCAGTGGCTAGAAATTTTATGTCCTTGTCCGGGTCGAGGCCCAACTTCTTGAACATCAACCTCGCCTGGCCCTCAAGGCCGCCGCCGTAGCTGTTTAGTCCAATCGTCTTACCCCTAAGCGCTTCGACGGATTTAAACTCAGGCCGGGCGATGAGCGCGGTGGCAACGGTAGGCGTGTAACAGGCCACGATTTTGACAGCAACTCCGCGGACGGCGGCGGCGATCCCGGGGCCAAGGACCGTGTGATAATCGAGCTCTCCGCTGACCAATGCTGTCAACGCAACGGTAGACCTTATCCTAATGAACTCGGCTTGGATTCCTTCTTGTTGAAAAAAGCCCGGCTTCTGTCCCAATGGGAGCGAGAGAAATGGCGAGGAAAAGTCTGGAAACCCGATCCTAATCTTATCTGCCGCTTGGACTGAAGCATAGAGAAGAAAAATGGCGAGCCAACCTACAAAAATCTTCTTCATACCACGCCTCCCATCATACGCCTCTGGTCTGCAGGCCATCAAACCAAAAAGCCAGGCTGGGAGAGCCACTCCGGGCAGATGTAAAACGAATCGAAGGTGTGACCGGATCGGGCGACCCAGCCGAAGTTAGATCGGCGTAGCATAGGGCCGGGCAGTCGTCGAAGTCAAGGCGGAAGGCGCGAGGGAAAAGGAGCAGTGTGGATAGAGAAAATGCAGGGAGCAAGGAGCCGAGAGCAAAAAACAAGAACACTCTGAAAGCTCTTCGACTTACTTGAGGATCTGCTCGGCGAATTTCGCTGAGGGAAGTCTTACCCGAGTATATTTGTCCTCCAGATGGTTTCTTACTTTGTGGTATTGTTCGACGGTCAGCACGTCTTTCGCCGCTTGAACGCCGAACTCCTGGAGCCACTTCGTATCCACGTCGAGCCGGCGCGTCGATTGGTGCATGACTTTAACGTAAAGCTCCTGTCCCTCTTTCGAGAGCAACCAGTTGACGAAGACTTTCGCCGCATTGGGATGAGGCGGATTTTTAACGATTCCAATCACCCCGGAACCATTACTCGAAGGCGCTCCTTCTTTCAGCGACGGGAGCTCCTTGATCGGCAGGTTGGCCACGAGAAACCCCTCGAGGGTGTAAAAGCTCACCCCAAGAGCGATGGCGAGCTTGCCTTTTGCCAGCGCGTCGGCCAGCTGACGCTGATCCCTGCTGACAAAAAGATCCTGCTCGATGAGCTTTCTCAGGTAGCTCTCTCCTTTGACGTCCCAGAGAAAAGACCAAATTGATTGACCTGAACCGGGTGTCCTCGGATCGAGAAAGCCCACTTTCCCCTTCCACTTGGGATTTAGGAATTCGTCGAGCGAACGAAGCTCCTCGGGTTTTGCGAGCGTCGTGTTGTACCAAAAGCCGCCGGTGCCGGCATCGGCGATGAAGGAGTAAAGGAAGCGGTTTGTGCTGACGTTATCTTCCCAGATGTGGCCGCCCCACCAGTTCTTTGCCTCTTTGACTTCCGGCAAAATGAGCATCGTGTCCAACGGCTCGACCATGCCTGACTCGACCAGAGACTCGAAGGTGCCGGATCCGCCGATGAAGAGATCAAAGTATTTCACTCCGGCTTTGTATTCCGCGGCAATCCTGCTTGCGTTTTGCGGACCTCTGGCCGTCAGAAGCTCCATATCGATCCTGAACTTGGGTTTGAAAGCCGCTTCTAATTGTTTTCTGAGCTCGGCTCTAGCCGGAATGCCCACGACGATTTTGCCCTCTCTTTTCGCCTCTCGCAGGCTTCTTTCCCATTCCTTTCTCCAATCAACCTGCGCCAGGGCGCCTCCAAACGAATCCCAAAGAAGCAGCCCGCCGAGGCCTACCCAAATGAAGCTACGTCTCTTTGGCGTCAATGCGAGCATGTCGTTTCTCCTCCCAAGATCGACCTATTTGAGAATCCGTTCCCCAAAGTTTGCTTAGTGTGGTGTCTCGCAAATCCGACCTTCCAACTCATCTTAGTCAAGTCGCGCAAATTTCACCTAGGCTAATCCAGCAGAAAGCATGGGTTACCTTCCTTGCTTCAGATCGCTGATTGCCCTTCGCGCGAAACTAAAGTCGGCGACTTCTGAAATCGAAATCTCCCGAGAAACTTTCAGCGTCTCTTTGGAATTGGCAATAAACTCCTGCATCACACCGTCGGAGACAAGGCCGGTATCCGAAAACAACTTGACTGCTTCTTCGTGGATCAATCCCGCCACCTCTTGATCGTGGATACCGGATTCCCTGGCCAATAGTTTTGTGAACTCACCTTTGTTCTCCCTTAAAAAACGGTTGGCCATGAGCGCTGCCTTGATGGTCCGGAGAACTAAATCAGGTTCGCTGCGGATTTTTTGCACAGTCGTTACGAGACCGCCCTGAGGAGTTTTGATGAATTCTCGCAACTGAACGAGTTCCCTAAAGCCCATTTTGACGGCCATTTTGTTGTAGGGCATCGACATCACGGTGCCGTCAATTTGTCCGGCCTGCAGGGCGCTCAGTCTTAAGGGATGGTTGCCGTATAACGCTCGGAGTTTGACGTCTACTTCAGGCACCAAACCATATTTCTTGAGCACTAGCCGGGTGCCCACATCGGTAAATTCCCCCACGCCGGAGACTGCCAATGTTTTGCCTTTGAGATCTTCCATCCGGCGGATCTCGGGTCGGACGACAAGTGAAAAATCCTGACCGACGGTCAAAGCCATGACGATGCGAAGAGGAAGACCGCTCACACTGGCGCGCGCCCCGGAAGCAAGAACCGTTGAATAATCCAAGTCTCCAGCCAGCAAAGTTTGGAGGGAAACGCTTGGCCGCATGACGATCAGCTCCGCGTCCAATCCCTGGGCGCGAAAGAATCCGAAGCGCTGGGCGGCGGGCAAACCGAGGTTAGGAACTCCCCGGTTGGGCATACCTATGCGAATTTTTTTCAGCCCCGTACTCTCCTGACTCCAAGCCGGATGGGAGAAACAAGCGAGGAGAAATATCAGGGCGCTGTATCCCAAACTTTTTTTGCTCATGCTCAATGACGGACAGAGGGCGGATCGCGGAGGACCACTTTGGAGCTACCCGAGGTGCGCCTTAAAAGGAAGTTTCTATCATTATAATTTTGCTGCACAACGCCTTGCAGAGGCTGCCCGATATGCCGAGGATCCTGACTATCATTGCCTCGGTGGACGTTTTGGAAGCATCGGCTTCGCCACGCCGTCGACGCCGACCAACGCGAGAACCGCCAAAAAGTTCCGTTGCGGGCCGAGATAGGCATTCGTCGGATCGAACCATTCGCCAGGCGAGTGCTGGCTTTCAGTACGGCCACCGCGGCCAACGGTCACAGCCGGGATTCCGAGGCTGATTGGCAGATTGGAATCTGTGCTGGCAGCTTCCTCCAAGATCGGCTGTACGCCGACCGCATGCGTGGCGAGCAGCAATGCCTGCATGATGGGCGCATCGGACGGTTGCACGCCGGCCGGACGATCGCCGACGAGTTTGATATCGACGCTCAACTTATCACTTCCCCACCGCGCGTTCTCCTCGGCAACCGCATCCTTGACCGCTTTCAGAATCCCCTCTTCCAGTTTCAGCAGTGGCGCGTTCTCGACCGAACGCATGTCAACTTCCATCACCGCCTCGTGGCGATCGAGTTGACCGAGATTCCCCCGCGCACGGTGCCGACAGTAAACGTCGTCTTCGGCTGCCTGGGCGTCTGCAGATCAGAGATCCTGGCGATCGCTCGTCCCATGGCGTGGATCGCGGAAGGCTGGCCGAACTTGAGGAAGCTGTGTCCACCGGGGCCTTTGAAAGTCGCCCGATAGCGGTGGCTCCCCACCGCGAGGTAGACGATGCGGCCAGTCTCCGGACCATCGATCGAGATGAAGCCGTCGAGGTCCTTGTGATCGCGGAACAGCGCCTTCACCCCGCGCAGATCGCCCAACCCCTCTTCACCGACGGTGCCGACGAAGTAAATGTCGCCAACGGTCTTGATTCCAGTTGCATTGAATGCACGGATCATCGAGAGCAATTCGACCAGTCCCCGTGTATCGTCACCGATCCCGGGCGCGTAGAGCTTGCCGTCTTTTTCCTTGATCGCGAGATCGGTGTCTTCCGGAAAGACCGTATCGAGGTGCGCCGACACCACGAGCTTCGGTCCGTTGCCCGTGCCTGGCCTGACGGCGACCACGTTACCTTCCTTGTCGATCCTTGCGTCCTTGAAACCCAAAGCGGCGATGCGCTTGAGGTAATCTGTCGCGCGCGCCTGTTCCTTAAATGGTGGGGGGCCGGAATGACTACGATCGTCTTCTGTTCCGTAAGCGTATTGGCATCGTCGTTCTTGAGAAAATCCAGCGCGGCCTTTACCTTCTGGTGCGCAGCGATTGCCGCAAAGCTGTCCTTTGCAGCTTGGACGATCGGGGCTTCAGCCGCCATGACCACGGTGACTGCCAGCATCGCGACCAAAAGCAGCACACTTGGAAGCAGTTTCGAGGCCATTGCGTGCACTCCTTACGCCGCAGTGTGTCCCGTCCCCGCGGCTCGATCACGCATCCCGAGTACAGCAAACCAGAGATCACCTAGGACGCGTCTTACTTCCAACTCGTTTGAATCTTTCTTAATCTAAGCCGGCAGATATGTCTATCTCTACCTGCAAGCGGACCGTCTAGTAACGTTGACTCACCCGGCGCCGAGTGCTAACGTCCGGCGCAGTGGAAGGAGGGACGGAAGATGGATTCACAGATTCGGTATCTTGCCATTGTCAGCGAACGTCCGGACACCTTGGCTCGTTTCTACTCCACCTATTTTGCGATGCGCGAGCTCGGCCGCTCTGATGCCGGCGACATCGCGCTCACAGACGGCTTCTACAACATCTCGATACTCAAGCCGCGGGATGGCGCGACAGAACTTGGCATCAGCCACTTCGGTATCACCATCAACGACATACGAGACGTCGAAGCTCGTCTCAAAGATTTCGCTCCCCAAGCGGACATTCGCCAGGAAGAGGGCGGGCTGTTTCATGGAGACTATCGTGTGACCGATCCGAGCGGGCAAACCGTGAGCCTCTCCACTCATCAGTTTCACACGCCTAAAATCGAGCGTACGTTTCCGTGTATCCGCCACCTAGCCGTCTGCGTCCCCAACAACGACGATGTGCTCGACTTTTATGTCAACGTATTTGGCTTTCGTGAGTCGACGACGAGCAAAAAAATACGCGCGCAGAACAGGGTCGTGCGGTGGGCCGCCGACGGCGCGACCGCCATGGCTATCCTGCCGGATCGCGACCACCGCGACATGAATGAAAGGGAAAGCCCGAGGGACGGCCTCAACCACTTTGGCTGGCTCGTGACCGACATTGAGCATTTTTTGGACTCTCTGCCGGAAGGCTGCATCAGCAAGCGGCCGAGCAGCCGCCCCATGGCTGAGTACCGTGGCTTCGATCCGGACAGAAACCCCTTTGACGTCTCACAAGACAAGGGTTACGAGATCGACGTCGATCGCTGGGTGCGCGGCTAGTCGCTCCTGTTGAATAGAGGTAGAGGCAGGTTTGAAACCCGCGCCCTACGGTCGTTGACCGATGGGTTCCGTATAAACCATATCCACCTCCATCGTCTGGTAAGCCGCCACGAACTTGGTCTTGTATTCGTGACCGCAATAATGCGCCGGCTTCAACTTATCCCACACGATGTATCCGTTCTCGTCCACATAGCCCTCATCGACCGATGCGGCGACCAC
>Ga0209160_1005111_pt1 | contig 10399 bp, 8 predicted proteins | sample GraSoiAngelo_153_FD_186167 | JGI IMG/M metagenome (GOLD analysis project Ga0209160, IMG submission 186167) | Grasslands soil microbial communities from the Angelo Coastal Reserve, California, USA - 14_1009_12_40cm (SPAdes) (version 2) | ecosystem: Environmental > Terrestrial > Soil > Grasslands ... | reverse complement strand
AGACCTCGCTTTACTTTCACCCGGAGGGCGACGGGGTGCTGATCGGGATGAGCGACCGGATCGAGGGGCCCGGCTACGCGACAGATGTCAACTGGAACTTCCTGGAGAAGATGTTCGAGCAGGCGGCGCGGCGTGCTCCCGCCCTGGCCGGCGCGGGGATCAAAACGGCGTGGGCCGGCCTATATGAGACGACGCCCGACCATCAGGCGATCCTCGGGCCGGTGCCGGAGATCGAGGGCTTCTGGTGCGCGGCCGGGTTCAGCGGGCACGGGTTCATGCAGGCCCCGGCGGCGGCGCTGCTTCTTTCCCAGCTGCTGCTCGACCAGCGCTCCGATATCGACATCACGCCGTTCGCGTTCACCCGCTTCGCGAGGGGCTCGTTGGTCCACGAAAGGAATGTGATCTAAGGTCGTGGCCCCGCGTCCTTTAGCGACGGAAGACGACCGCCAGGGTGACCAGCCCGGCCCCGCCGATGAGCAGGACCACGCCGCAGCCCATCTGCACGATGGTGTACAAGATGCCCCCGGTCGCGGCGTAGGTCTCCGGGTACCTCGACTTGCCGCGCCGCCTGCGAAGTGCGGCGGCGATGGCGCCAATGCCCAGCAAGACCGCAAACACGCCGAGCAGCAATCCGCTCGAGAACGTTCCGGCCGAAATTGGGCGCGGCACTGGATCTCAGTATCGCTCGGCTAGGATTCTGACCCGTGGCTAGGGTTCTGCTCCTCGGCTCGACCGGCTTTGTCGGCCGCGCCGTAGCTCACAAGATCCTGGACACCGGGCACCAGCTGCGCGTCCTTGTACGCGACCCCCTGAAGGCGGCGGCCTTCAAGGTTCGCGGGGCTCAAGTGGTCGTGGGGGATGCGCTCAACCCGCAGTCGGTTACGCAGGCGGCGCAGGGCGTCGAGCACATCATCAGCCTCGTCGCGGTGCGGCGGAACCGGCCCCAGTCCTACCTCGCGGTGAACGTGGACGGTCCTCGCATCCTGGGCCAGGCAGCAATGGCCGCAGGCGTTCGCTCGGTTGTTCTCGTGAGCGCTGTCGGCGCCAAGCTGGACCCGCACCTCAAATACTTCACGTCACGCTGGATGGGTGAGCAGGAGCTCGCCAAGACCGGCGTGACCGGGACGATCCTTCGCTTCACGCTGGTCATCGGCGAAGACGGCGGCATCGTGAAGGACTTCGAGCGCGCGCTGGTCGGGCCCTTCGCGATCATCGCGGGTAGCGGCCAGGCCAAGATGCAGCCGATCCTGCGCGAGGACGCGGCGCGGTGCGTCGTCGAGGCCATCGGCAAGCCGGAGCTGCTCGGCAAGATCGTCGAGCTCGGCGGGCCGGAGGTCGTGACCTGGGAAACCGTCTTCGACTGGTTTCTCCAGGCCCGACGCGTCAAGAAGCCGAAGCTAAAGTTGCCCGCGCCGCTGCTGATTCCGGCCGCCATGGCAATGGAGGCGGTTTCGACCAACCCGCCGATAACGCCGGACGAGGTCAACATGAGCCAGGCCGACAACCTGGCCGCCGGCATCGACTCAGTGAGCTCGCAGTTCGGCTGGCGACCTACCGCGCCAGGCGCCTGGGCCACGACACACTGGGCGAAACCGGTTCGGTAAAGGTCCGGACGTTCTTCGGGCTGCCGCTGCCCGAACTGCACCGCGCGGCCCTTGGGACCTACATCGCGGATTGCGCGAAGCGGGCGCCCGAGTTTCGCTGGACTCCGGAAGCCAACCTCCACCTGACGATTCGGTTTCTCGGCCACGTCGAGCAAGCTGTCGCCGAAGGCGTCGCGGACAGGCTTGCTGACGCCGACCTGCGTGCTGTCCAGCTGCAGCTCGGCGAGCTGGGCACGTTCAAGCGGGGCCGTCTGGGCCGCGTCGTGTGGTTGGGTCTCCGGTCTGGTCAGGAGGAGATTGGCGAGCTGGCCGGGCAGGTGGAGGCCGAATCCGCCCGCGCGGGTCTCGAACCCGAGGCTCGCCGCTACCACGCGCACCTGACCCTCGCCCGGGCCAGGGCCCGGGATGGTGCACCGCTACCCGACCTGCCGGCCCCGCCCGACCTCGAGGCATGGCGAGCGGACGAGCTGATCCTCTATCGGAGCCGGCTGGGTCGAGGCGGCTCTGTCTACGAGCCCATGCGGCGTCTCAGGCTGAGCTGAGGCCCGCCTCCGCGCACTCGAGGTCCTGCTCCGGCCGGCCCCCGCTCACCCCGACCGCACCCAGGACATCACCGTCCCTCTTGATCAAGATCGAGCCGAGACCCGGCACGATGGGCACGCGGACGAGTCGGTCGGCGACGCTGAAGAAACCCGGTCGGTCCTTGGCGAGCTCCGCCAATGAAGCGCCGTCGCGGTAGAGCATCGCCGCGCCGACCGCCTTCGCCTCGGCAACCTGCGGCGAGATGGGAGGGGCGCCGTCCATCCGGCCGAGAGCGATCAAGAACCCACCCTCATCGACCACGGCAACGGTGACCCGAATGCCGAGACTTTGTGCTTTCGTGTGCGCACCGCTGATCGTCTTCTGCGCCTCGGCGAAAGTCAGCGGCATTAGGCTCTAGTCTCGCATGGACCTTACCGGCCGAGTCGCGATCGTCACCGGTGGTGGCACCGGCATCGGACGCGCGACGTCGATCAGGCTCGCGAAGGCCGGCGCGAAGGCCGTGGTCGTCAACTACTCCCGCTCAGCCGCCGAGGCGGAGTCGACGGCGGAGGAGCTGCGACTGCTTGGCGCCGAGGCGCTTCCCTGGCCCGCCAACATCGCTGACGAGTCGATGGTCAAGAACATGATTGCGTCGACGGTCGACCGGTACGGAAGTCTCGACGTGCTCGTCAATAACGCCGGGACCACTCACTTCATCCCCCATGCAGACCTGGACGCGCTGACCGACCAGGTCTGGGACGACATCCTGAGCGTGAATCTGAAAGGCACGTTCTTTTGCTGCCGAGCCGCCGCGGCCGCGCTCGCAAGCGCCGCCGGCGCGATTGTCAACATCTCGTCGATCGCCGCCTATCGTGCGTCGGGCTCTTCGATCCCCTACGCAGTCTCCAAAGCCGGCGTCCTGCAGCTCACCCGCGCGCTCGCTCTCGCCCTGGCACCGCAGGTCCGCGTGAACTCCGTCTCGCCGGGCCTCGTCTCGAGTCGATGGTTCAGCAAGAATTTCGGCGAAGACGCGGCCGCCGCCCAGGAAGAGGCGTTTGCGCAGGCGACCCCACTGGGCAAGATTGCGACCCCGGACGATGTCGCCCAGGCCGTCATGGCCCTGCTCGAAAACGACGTCATCACGGGCCAGGACCTGGTCGTCGATGGGGGCAAGAACGTCCTCTATCACCCGCTTTCCTGAGGCTACAAATTTACGGTTGGCGACGAGCTGACTTTTGGGCTTGCGCCGCTGAACCGTAGGCCTTACGTTTCATTGCGGCCCCGAGGGAAACGTTCGAGGGGGCAGGAACAGGGCCGCAAGGCCGTGGACCCGCTCCCGAGAGGCGATCCGTCGGGGTCACTTCTTTTCCTGGGCAAGAACCTCCGCCCCCCGCGTTACGCTGCACCAGACCATGAGCGTCGCGCAGCGTTCCCGAAGGCAGGCTCAGCACCGACCGCCGACCGCGATCGAGGTGTCGATCCTCATGCCCTGCCTCAACGAGGTCGAGACGCTGGCTGCCTGCATCCGCAAGGCGCTCAGCGCGATCGACAAGCACGACCTCGCCGCCGAGATCATCGTCGCCGACAACGGGAGCACTGACGGCTCGCAAGCCGTCGCCGAGAAGCTCGGCGCCCGCGTCGTCGAGGTCGCGCGCAAGGGATACGGGAGCGCCCTGATCGGCGGCATCGAGGCTGCCCGCGGCCGGTTTGTGATCATGGGCGACGCCGACGACAGCTACGACTTCAGCGCCATCGGCCCGCTCGTCGACCAGCTCCGCCAGGGCTATGACCTGGTGATGGGCAACCGGTTCTCAGGCGGCATCGCCGCGGGCGCGATGGTCTGGTCGCATCGCTGGGTCGGCAACCCGGTGCTCACCTTCATCAGCCGGGTGTTCTTCCGGACGCCAGTCGGCGACATGCACTGCGGCCTGCGGGGTTTTCGCAGGGACGCGATTGAGACGTTGCAGCTTCGCGCGACCGGGATGGAGTTCGCCAGCGAGATGGTGATCAAGGCCTCGCTCCGGCGGCTGAAGATCGCGGAGGTGCCCGTCACGCTGAGCCCCGACGGGCGCTCGCGGCCACCGCACCTGCGCACCTGGCGCGACGGCTGGCGCCACCTGCGCTTCATGCTCCTCTTCAGCCCCCGGTGGCTGTTCCTCTACCCGGGGCTCGCGCTCTTCAGCTCCGGCGCTGTTGTGGGCGCCTTGCTCGAGACGGGGCCGAAGCAGATCGGGCCGGCGACCTTCGACATCCACACTCTTCTGCTGGCCGCATTCTCCTGCCTGATCGGTTATCAGCTCGTCGTCTTCGCCGTGTTCACGAAGGTCTTCGCCATGCAGCAGGGATTCCACCCGCCGAACCCGGGCTACACCGAAATGTTTCGGTACATGAAGCTCGAGACAGGGCTGGCAATCGGCGGTCTGATGCTCCTGGCGGGCGTCGCCGGCGCAGTCGTGGCCGTGTGGAGCTGGGGCGCGGTTGGCTTTGGCGCGCTGGATCCGCGGGTAACAATGCGCGAGGTCATTCCGGCTGCCCTCCTGCTCACGCTTGGCGTGCAGACGATCTTTGCGAGCTTCTTCCTCAGCATCCTGGGCATCGACGAAGCTGATCGCGTCGCGTAGGCACGTTGGGCCTATCAGCGCCGGTGCGCTCGTGGTCCTTGCCCTCGCGGGCATCGCCTCCTTCGACCTCGGGCCGCCCCTGGCTCTGAACGACAGCTACATCTATTCGTGGTCCGTCGCCCACCTGACGGCTGGCGTGATCTATCCCCGCCAGACGGCGCTTGCTCTGCCTCAGCTGCTGATCGGCTGGATCGTCGCCGTTCCGTTTGGGCACGACCAGCGAGCGCTTCGAGCCAGTCAGCTCATCCTGATCGTCGCCGGCGCATGGGCGGCGCAGCGGATCGCGCGGCGACTCGGGGCTGGGGCGGCGTGGAGCCACCTCAGCCCTGCAGTCCTCGTGACATCGCCCATCTTCTTCAACGTGGCGGTGTCGTTCATGTCCGATGTCGCCTACGTCGCGTTGCTCCTGCTTGCATGCAACGCGGGTGTTGCGTGGGCTGAAGGCAATGGAGGCCGAGCGGGCTTCGCGGCCTGGGCGACGCTGGCGACGCTCCAGCGTGTGCCGGGCATTGGGGTCATAGCGGCGCTTGCCATTGCTCTCATCGTGCGCTCGCGCCAGAGCGGCAGGCCCTTGACCCGGTCCGACTGGCTTTGGCTTGGCGCGTCGGCAGCCGGGTCTTCGCTCGCAATCGTCGTCCCAACCGTGGTTGGAACCTCAGCCGGCGCAAACCTCGTCGATCGCTTGAACCACTTTCAGACCGACGCGCTCCTCACGCCTTTCGTTCACCTGCCTTTGCTGGCGGGGTACCTGTTGCTTCCGCTCGCGGGTGGGCTGCTCATTCGCTGGAACACGCGGGCCTACGTCATGGCGGCGACCGGCGCAGCACTCCTGGTGCTGGCTCTGGGGTTTGTCACGTGGCTGCCAGGAAATATCTGGACGTTCGTCGGTCCGGCTCCGACATTGCCGGGCGGAAAATCCGCTCCAGTGCCGCTGACGGTGCAGGTCGTCATCGTCGGACTGGCCGCGATCACGTTCTGGCTTCTCTGGGTTGCGAGCTCTGCTGACTGGATCAAACCGGTCGCACCTGACCCACGATTGTTGTTTCTCGTTTTGACGGCTGGGCTCCAGCTGGTCCTTCTCCTGCCGAACACGGTCACGTTCTACGACCGTTACTACCTGCCGGTGGTTGCTCCATTGATCCCCATGATCTGCGCGCTCGCGCAGACTCGAGGAAGGCCCGGGGCAGCTTGGTTCGCGACTGCCGCGTGCGCCGCCTTGCTCGTGCTGTCGCTCGTCTACCAACAGGATTACCAGTCGTGGCAATCGTCGAGGGACCAGGCGGCGCGCCTCGCTTTCCTCTGCGCGGCGCCCTCCAGGGTCAATGCGGGCTACGAAGCCAACGCGGTGTACACCGAGGTCCCAACCTACGAGGCCACGGGTAGGTCGCTGCCGGCGAGGCTTGTCGGCCGTGACGTCACCGTGTTCGGTCCGGCCAATCCGGCCCTATGGCTGGAGTTCGCCGGTCCCGACGACAAACGTCCTGGCGTCGCCTATGCGTCGGTCGCTCCCGGGAAGATCGTGATCAACGGGGCTATCTGCCCCGCCGCCGAGCCAAAGAGTTGAAGACGCCGGCCAGCCCGGTGACGACGCGTTACGCGACGACAGTGCTCGCGTTCGCACTTATCACCGTTGTGGTCGCGCCTATCGCATACATGGCCATATTCAATGGGTTCGAGCCCTACGACGACGAGGGGATCTTCCTCGTCACGCTCCGAGACTATCTATCGGGCCATCCCGTCCTGACGCCGTACGTTCCGCTCTACGGCCCGTTCTTTTACGAGGTCATGGGTGGCCTGTTCAAGCTGCTGGGACTTCAACCGACTCATGAGACCGGCCGCTGGGTGACGCTTGTCGTCTGGCTGATCGCAAGCGTCGTTGGCGGTTTGGCGGCGTTGATTTTGACTCGCAAGCTATGGATTGGCCTGGGTGCCCAGATGGCGACATTCATCGTGCTTGTTCCTCTCACCATCGAGCCGATGAGCACCTATGGCTTGTCGAGCGTGCTGCTGCTAGGCCTGGCTGTCGCGGCCGCGTTCAGGTCCAACTGGCCGCGTGCCACGGCCGCCTTGATCGGAGCCATCGTGGGCGCTCTCTTTTTGATCAAGGTGAATATCGGAGGTTTCGCCGCGATCGCGGTTGCTTTTGTCTGGGCCGCGAGCCTTCCTCATCGTCAGAGGCGTTTATTGCTCCCGGTGGTCGTGCTATCGATGGCCGCATTTCCTCTGCTCCTCACGGCCGGGGCATTGAACCGGGATTCGGTTCTGGAATTTGCGATCGTGGTTGCGCTTTCGGCAGCCGCCGTCGGTGTCAGCGCAATCGCGGCCGGCGGAGCATCCGCGCCATCGTTGTCGACGGCATGGCTCGCTGCCGGGGCGGTAGCCATCGTCGTGGCCTGCATCGGCGTGGCGCTCGCCGGCGGCAGTCGCCTCGAAGATGGATGGACTGCCCTGTTCCTATTCGCGTTCAAATTTCCAGGCGTCTTCACACATCCAATAAGGGTCAATCCGCTCCTGGACCTGTGGGCGGCGGTGCCGCTTGCTGCGGTCGTCATTATTGGCCGGGGCACGCTCGCGGCCGTGCCCAGCGTCGCAGCCGGTGGGGTGCGGATAGCGGCCGGCTTTCTCATGTGGATATCGATTCTGTTGCCCGGCCCGATCTTCCTCCTGGCCCTGCCACTTGCCTGGCTCGCCACGCAACAGCCAACAGACGACCACCAAAGCCCAACCGACCCCTACGCCCGCCTTCTGCTCCCGGCGCTGGCGGTGGTCGAGAGCCTCCAGGCTTATCCCGTCGCGGGGACGCAGCTTGCGCTGGCGGCGGTGGGGCTGATTCCCGTGGCGGCAATCACGCTCAACGACGGCCTTCGTCAAATTCGCCGACTCGATGCGCCTCGAACGAGGTGGGTCAAGCTAGCGGCGTGGATGGCTCCGGCGACTTTGCTGACCACAATCGGCATGCTCGAGCTGAACGGCCTCCTGGCTCTGGTCTGGTTCAGCGGCGGTGTGCCGCTCGGCCTGCCTGGAGCCGAGTCGATAAGGCTTCCGACTGAGCAGGCTGTGCAGCTTCGCGCGGTCGTCAGCGCAGTTGAAGGCAACAACTGCTCGACCCTGATCACGTCTCCTGGGATGGACAGCTTTTATGTCTGGACCACGGAGGAGGGGCCAATTCAAACGCGCTACGGGCAGTGGTGGCTGACACTTGATCGCGGCCAGCAGCAATCGATCGTTTCCCAGCTCGAGGCGGACCCTCGTGTTTGCCTGGTCAAGAACCAAAAGCAGATCGACTTCTGGACCCAGGGCCGGCCTGCGCCAAGCGGGCCGCTGGTCGACTTCATCGGTGGAAACTTCGTCGAATCCGGCACTTACGGCGACTACGAGCTGTTCGTGCGCGCGAGTCAGTGACTACGACGTAACCGGAACCTCAACACGCTTGGTTGCCCGTATTGCGCTCTCCCGGAAGGCGCCCGCGAAGAGGATCGCGAGCCACACAGCATCCCATGCGAGCTGCGGGGCGACGAACAGGATGTCGGCGTGTGACGCCTGGTAGGTCATGACCTGCATCGGGATCACTCCCAGAGCAAGCCAGAAGCGGTGGGCCGGCTGCGGTGACGTGCGCAGCACGAGCCACGCTGCCAGGACGAGGTTCGTGTAGTCCCAGTAGTGGAAATGAAACGCGACGGCAGCTGAGCCAAGGATGCCGGCCGCGAAGACGATCTCGGTCTCCCGGCGCCGGAACGCGATGAACAGAGCCACCGCCCCCTGCGCAAACCACAACGCATAGGTCAGCGGGCCGAGGCCGAAGACGTGGGCCAGGGTTTCGGCGGTCTGCGCGGGGTCGGCCTGCACGTCCTTGAGCGCCTGCCACCAGCTCTGCAGTCCCGACGGACCGAGACTCAGCACGGTCGCTGCACCGAGGACACCACAGGCGACCAGCCACGACAACGTCGCCCGATAGCGGCCGCCGGCCAGCAGCGCGAGCGGAAGCAGGGCCACCACCTGCGGTTTCAGAAACGTGGCGAGCGCCAGCGCGACCCCTGTCTCGACCGAACGGTCGCGTGAGCAGAACCACCACGCCGCCGCGACCAGCGCCATGACCAACAGATCGGGCTGGCCGAGGTACAGAATCAGGAGGAGCGGCCACAGACCGATGGCCAGCATCAGCAATGTGGCGCTCGCCAGCCCCGTGTAAGGGGAAGCAAGCCGCCACGACAGATATAGCGCCGCCAGCGAGACCACGGTCCAGAGCGCATATGCGACCGGTTCGCTGAAGAGCGTGAACGGTGTGAACAGCCAGGCCAGAAGCGGCGGGTTGATGTACGTGTACGAGCCGTGGATGAACTGCTCGTCGGCTGGAAACGAGGTCGACAAGCTGTGCAGGATGCCCGGGTCGTAGATCTTCGACCAGCCGTAGCGCATGCCCGCCTCGGCGGCGACGTACGTGAAGCGCATGTCCTCGTGGATCGGGCGTTCCGCGTAGAGCAGCAGCCAACGCCCTGCCGAGTAGATCGCCGCCCACGCCGAAGCGACTGCCGCGGACGCCAGCCACAGCGGCGGCCTCTTCATGGCCGCGTCGGCCCTGGGACGAGTGCCTCGGCCGGCCGGCGGCGGACGGGCAGAACGAGGTCGTGACGGCGCAGCCAGGGCTCCAGGCCCAACAGGACGAGCCAGACCGGGATCGGCTGGCCCAGGGCGATGAACTGCATGGCGGCGATCCCTGCCAGAAACCACAGGCGCTGTGCCCAGCTCGGATTTGCGCGCAGCACTATCCAGGCGCCGAGGACGAGGATCGCCACGTCGAACTCATGGAGATAGCTGGCCGACATGGTCGTGCCGACCAATCCAAGGCAGAAGACGAGGTCGAGCCGGTCGCGCCGGTACCACGCCAGCGCGAGCGCGCCGGCACCGGACGCGAGCTCGATGGCGGTCGCCGACGCCCCGCGGCCGACGAGAAACGAGTACGTCAGTGGAGCATTGTGCGGATCTGACCTGATGATGGAGAGGTCGTTCAGCCAGCTCTGGATGCCAGCCTGGCCGAGCGATGCCGCCCATACCGCGACCAGCACAGCGCCTGCTGCCGCGAACACCGCCACCGGTCGCCAGCGGCCGCTTGCCGCGAGTGCCACGGGCACGAGCAACACGTCCTGCGGCTTGAAGCAGAACGCCGCCGCCAGAGCGATCCCGCAGAGCACCCAGCGGTCGTGCTCGAGCAGCCAGTAGGCAACCGCGGCGATGGCGAGGGTCGCCACCACTGTCTGCCCGGCCCAGAACTGGTAGTGCACCGGGTAGATGGCGAGCGAGACGAGGACTACCGTGACCTTGGAGAATCGGCCGCCGGGAACGATCAGCCACGCGGCTCCGACGAAAGCGGCCAGGCTGACGATCGTCCATACCAGGTAGCTCACCTCCTGCGGCTGCCAGGCGAGCGGCGCCAGCATCCATGCCGTCGGCGGCGGGCTGATGAACAGGTGCATCGAGTCGATCAGCCCTCCCGAAGGGCCCAGACCAGTGGCCGCCGCTCGCTGCAGCTCGATGTCGTAGATGTGGGACCAGCCGTGCGTGAGCCCGACGCGGGCCGCGACCAGGTGGAGGTGCAGATCCTCGGCCGCCGGATCCGAGGCGAAATGATCGATCCACCGGGCCACGCCGAACGCA
>Ga0209160_1005109_pt1 | contig 10401 bp, 6 predicted proteins | sample GraSoiAngelo_153_FD_186167 | JGI IMG/M metagenome (GOLD analysis project Ga0209160, IMG submission 186167) | Grasslands soil microbial communities from the Angelo Coastal Reserve, California, USA - 14_1009_12_40cm (SPAdes) (version 2) | ecosystem: Environmental > Terrestrial > Soil > Grasslands ... | reverse complement strand
GCGCGCAGTGCCGCAGTCAGCTGGGGCAGTTTCCAGTTGGCAATAGCAATGGCAGCACTCGGCGAGAAGCCGCTCATGGTGTCTGCCATTGTCTCAGCAGATCATGCCGTAAACCAGTGCGTGCCGACGCAAACTCTTGGCGCTGGCGTTGACGGTCACGAAAAGGGCGAATGCGCTCGGATGTTCACGGAAAAGAATGTCGCTGAGATGCTATCCGCCGGGTTTGGGCCGCTCACGTATCGACTGCGCACCGAGCTGGGTGGTGAAGTGTGGCATTGGAACTCGCGCGGCACATGGACTGATCCTGTTCACAAGTGCGGATACTGGACGTCTGACGATTCACTCGGCGAGCCGATCAACGTTTCCTATGGGTATCGTTTGCCAAGGCGCGGAAACACCATCGATCAAGCAAACGATGACGGTTATTCTCGAATCGCCGACGAAGACAAGGATTCATTTTGGAAAAGCAATCCATATCTCGATTCGCATTTCACTGGCGAACCCGAAGACGCTCATCCGCAATGGGTGGTGATCGATCTCGGCGCGACTAAGCCGGTCAACGCCATTCGGATTCATTGGGGCGCACCGTATGCCCAGCAATTCAGAGTCGAATACTGGCCGGGAGACGATCCGATGCATTTGCACCCGGACGATGACGACGACTGGCAGCCATTCGCGCGAGGAAACGTAAATGACGGAGACGGCGGGGATGAACTCATCAGACTCGCTGAGCGCCCGCGATCTGTTCAGTTCGTGCGAATCGTGATCAGCCACAGTTCGCGCACCAGCGGGCAACCCTCGGACGACATTCGCGATCGGCTTGGCTTTGCGATTCGCGAGATCGAACTCGGAAATCTCGATAAGGGCGGTCGTTTTCATGATCGTGTTCGTCACGGGCACGATCGGCATCGCCAAACAGTTATTTATGTTTCATCCACCGACCCGTGGCATCGTGCAGAAGACGTCGACTTCAGTATCGAGCAGCCGGGACTCGATTTCGTTTTTCGCAGCGCACTCACGAACAATTTGCCCGTGCTTGTGCCGATTGGTGTGTTGTACGACACGCCTGAGAACGCAGTCGCTGAGATCCAGTATTTGTTGCGGCGAAACTATCATTTGGAAGGCATCGAGATGGGCGAAGAACCCGACGGACAATGGGCTTCACCAGAGGATTACGCCGCGCTTTGCACCGCGGTCGCGCGCCAACTCGCGTCGCTGAATCCAAACTTGAAACTCGGCGGCCCGAGCCTGCAAAATTTCGAGGACCAACTGCTCACATGGAGCGATCAATCGGGAAATCGTTCCTGGATGAATCGGTTTCTAAAATACATTCGACGCGCGGGCGCGCGCTTCGATTTTTTCTCGTTTGAGTTTTATCCATTCGACAACGTCTGCGGAGATCCTGCGCCCCATTTGTTAAAAATCCCAAAGCGTCTCGGCGCAATGATGACCAGTTTGCGCCAGGATGGCGTGCCTTCGGACATTCCGTGGCTGATGACCGAATTTGGCTATTCGGTTTTTGGTGGACGTCCCGAAGTTGATATCGAAGGCGCGCTCTTCAACGCGGATACAGTGGGTGCCTTTCTCACGTTAGGCGGTGGCAAGCCGTACCTGTACGGCTATGAGCCAAACTATCTTCAGGACGAACTGAAATGTTCCTGGGGCAATCTGATGATGCTTCAGTTGAATCGGAAGAGTGACCAAGTGAATCGCTTATCCACTTACTACGCCGCTCAACTCATCACGAAAGAGTGGATGCAACCAGTAAACGAGTCGCAGGAAATATTTCCAATCACCATACACGCAACGAACGCAGGCGCGCACAGAGTGACGCGCCCTACCAACCCGAAGTCATTAACTGCTGTCACTGCTTATGCGGTTCGACGGCCGGACAAGCAGTGGGCACTGCTTGCAATCAACAAAAATCCCAAACGCACAGCGCAGCTCAACGTAGAGTTTGATCTTCCGGGCGCAAAGCAGCCAGCGCGCTTTATCGGCAAAGTTGAATTAATTCAATTCTCACGGCAGCAATACGCCTGGCACGCCGACGGCCCAAACGGTCACCCGATCCGCAGTTTGCCTCCCACACACTTCACCCATGATGGGTCATCGTCCTTCGAATTACCGCCCTATTCGCTAACCGTTCTTCGGGGAAATGTGACGAATTGATGTATCGCACCGCGCCACCTGAATTAAATTCGTCGCAGACGAGGCCGGCATTTCATTTGCGTAACATTCCCGAAAACCACCCTTTCCTCTGGGACTTTAATGCTTTCTGGAATTCCTCCTTCACAAAATTGGGGTCCCTCGCGTGGGCCATAGCGTCCATGAGACTGATGCGCTCATCCAGAAGCAACTCGATAAGACTAACGTCCACGGTATGCATGCCGTCCGCAGCTCCGATTTGAATTAATCCTGGTATCTGCGAAAGCCGCCGCTCCCGGATACATGCCCCGATTCCTGAGTTCACGATCATCAATTCCGTAGCCAAAATCAGGCCTGGCTTGTCTCCACTTCGCGGCAGGAGATACTGGCATACCACTCCCAACAGCGACCAGGCAAGTTGGGCGGCGACGAACTGCTGGCCCTCCTTTGGAAAGGCATCAATAATGCGCCCAATAGCCGATGGCGCATCGTTCGTGTGCATGGTTGCAATCACGAGGTGCCCTGTTTCCGCTGCCGTAATCGCGGTTTGCATCGTGTCCGTGTCCCGCATCTCACCCACAAGAATGACGTCCGGATCCTGTCTCAACGCGTTCTTAAGCGCGGACGCGAAACTGTGCGCATCGGAACCAATTTCGCGCTGGTTAAACAGGCTTCGCCCCTGCGAATGAACGAATTCGATGGGGTCCTCAATACTGACGATGTTGACGGAACGCCGTTTGGCTATCGTCTGAGCCATGCTCGCCAGAGTGGTGCTCTTGCCTTCGCCGCTCGCGCCAGTCAGCAGTATCAGGCCGGCTCTCTCGTCACACCACTTATCCACCACTGGAGAATGTCCCAACGACTTTAGATCGCCGACCTCAAAAGGGATACGCCGGAAATTGGCCTCAATCGCGCCTGACACATAGCACGCATTTCCGCGAAAGCGCCCGATACCCTCGACCTGCAACGCGAAGTCAAGCTGCCACTCATTTTCCAGCTTCGCCCGTTGTCCCTCCTTCAAGGCATCGATCACCATCCTCCTTGTATCCTCCGCGGACAGCGGCTCTTCCGTCAGCGGCTTGATGACACCAGCTACCCGCATCATCGGTGGCGCCCCTGCTGTCAAGTGAAGATCGGAAGCCTCCTTCTCGGTCGCAAGCACCAGAAGATCGATCAAGTCATGTTTCTTCATATGGATTCAAATTGTGAGGACTAGGCGATTCCTCTCATGGCACGACGAAGCTCGGATTCATTGCTGACCGAAGCCAGGGCAGTCGCTTCCGTGATGATCTTGTCCTGGAGCGCTTTGAGCGTCGATTGCAAAAATGAAACGGCGGCAGGGTCCGATCCACGGGAGATATACTGATCGATATTCTGCAACTCTCGTCTGGCGATCCAGTCGCGCATGGCACCCGCATTTTCGACGTGTTCCACCAGCAAATGCAAACCACCGTCAGCAGATGGAACCAGTTTCTGGCACAGGACGCCGGACAGCTGATTTGCCAAAAGGTTCACACCATGCTTCTCGGTCCCGGCCGGAAAAAGATTCAGATAGCGCTCCATTGTGTCGGCAACCTTCTCCGAATGCAGGGTCGAAACAACGAGATGTCCGGTCTCTGAAGCCTGCAAGGCCGTCAATGCAGTTTCGTAATCCCGGATCTCACCGACAAAAATGACATCCGGCGCCTGACGAAGGGCGCTCCGCAACCCGATCGCAAACGTGCTGGTGTCGCGTCCGACCTGTCGCTGGGTGAAATGACAGCGCTTGCTGGTGAACTGATACTCGACGGGATCCTCGATGGTCACTATATGTCGCACCAGGTTCTCGTTCATCCATTGAAGGAGGGACGCGATGGTGGTGGATTTCCCTGAGCCGGTTGGTCCCGTTATAAGAATCAGGCCGTGCTCGCGAGCGCCCCACCGGGTCAGGAGCCATTCGGGCGCTCCGAGCGCTTTCAATGCAGGTACCTTGGTCTTGATGCGGCGCAGGACCGCCCCGAGCCGGCCCATGGTGCGGTGCAAGCTGACGCGGTAGCGCGTATGCGTGCGCGAGACAAAGCCGGTATCGCGATCCCTGTCGCCGTCGCCTTGCGCGTTCGCGCCGCAGGCCTGCCAGAACGCGGTCAACTGCTCGCGCGACATCGGTTCGTCACCGAACACGCTGATTTGTTCATTGATCTTCAGCCGCGGTACTTCGTCCTCCTGAAGGAAGACGTCGCTCGCCTCCCGCTGCTCCGCGGCGTCGAGAATGCTGTCAATGTTCTGGGGCATGATTGATGCAATTTCTACCACGCGCCGGATACATGGCAAACGTTCCTGAATGATCCGGAACCTGAGGAAGAGGTGTTATTGCTCGCGTGCCGCAGTGTCTTGTTAGACCCATCATTGTTCTGGCCCGCTTTCGACCGTTTTTCCTATTTCCTGATTATGTTTATCGTTGGTCCCCTTGATGCGATCTACGGTCTTCCTGAGGATTGTTCCATTGTATCCAACGAGATCTACAGCCTGCAGAGGCTTTGTGCTTTCATGTATTTCGCTTTTGCTTTCAGAATTGGGATTAGCGGCGGCATTTTTCTTCTGACATCCCGATGAAAGCAAGACCGTCGAAAAAATGACCGCGACTAATCTCAAGGGTACCTTCGTTTCCATAAATCTAACGAGAAAGAGATAAGCCACGGCAGTGTAATCGCAAACATGCTGACCTTGCTTGGCATTGGGGGCCAGCCTGCTCGCGAACGCTTTCGGAGTTGGCTTCATCGATTGGCTGGATGCAGCACTCGAACTACGGAGGTGGCGGGAGCGTCGGTTGACTCTTCGATGTCGGGACTACTCTTGGTGTAGGTGCATTACTTTTCCCGGAAAGGCTCTTCTGCAACTCATCTGTGATTCTTTGTTTCACGACGTTCTGAATGGCATCGCCAAGCGAAGGTGACGCAGTAGCGCTCGATTGAGGTGCTGATGTCGCTCTGTTCTTATCAACCGAACGCATGATCGCCGGCGCGAAAATCACTGACACAAGTATAAGGAGCAACGCCGCGACGATAAAGATCGCGCGCGCAACCGGAGAAAGTCCTTTGCGCGTTGTGACGCCCGGCGCCGCCCGGCGCACTCCGGTGACACACGCCGGGGGCGCGGGATTGCCAATCGTCTCGGCATAAAGGTTGACTAACGAAACAACAACTCCGTGTTTCACTTCCACATCGCCTAGTTCATGCAGGTAACGCTGCCAACGACGATGCTGCGCCAGATCATCCGCGAAGCGTTTGCTCACCAGAATGTGACCTGCGTCGCCGCAATCCATGACCCGGCGCGCGATATTGATTCCTACTCCGGAAATGTTTTCGCGCGCGTTAGCATCCCGGATGTGTTGCACCGGCCCGCTGTGGATTCCCATTCTTACCGGCAGGCTCGGTTGCGCGCGCAGAGCCTGGCTGACTTCCAAAGCGCACTCGGCAGGTCCGTCCACTGAACCGGTGAAGACCAGGGCCATACCGTCGCCGGTCGGCAAGATGATCAGCTGCCCCGCTGCTTGTGCTTCACGCGCTGCTTCTGTATTGCGGACAATCTGATTCAACTCCTGAAGCGCTTCTGATTGTTCGTCGGTTAGCAGCTTCGAATACCCGACGATATCGATGAACAAGACATGCCCGATCTCCAGGCGCGGCTTGGTTTTCTCGTCATCCGCCATTTGCGCGGAATGTTAAGCGCACTCCGTCGACCGCTCTAGACGATTTTTTCGCCCGCCATTTCGCCGATGGCAGGTTTTGGCGAACAGCGCACTCACCACCTAACGAGAAAAAGCTGAGCCACCGCTGGCGGGAGCGAGCGTGGCTAACTCTATGAACTGTTTCATAGAACTAAAAGCAACTTATCACAACGGCCGGCGGTTGGCTGGAGCGCATGGTTAGATGCCGAGTTTCCTCTCAGCCTTCTTTACAGCTTTGATTAGGTCTGCCTCCGGAGCGCCGTTTGCGTGGCTGGCAACGGCGCTCGCTACGTCAATAAGCTGCCGCGTATGAGGGCCCCAGCCCACAACATAGGCAGTAAGCCGCTCGTGAGGCAGAAAGCTGACATGGTAAGTGAATTGGTCAGTGTCCAAATATATCCCGGGATCTTTTCCGTAGTTCTTCGGATCGGCGAGTACGCGGTGCCAGAGCGCCGCGATGCGCGTCGATAACGCATCCGATATCGGTCGCTCATGCAGAACAGGCCGAATACTGTGATAATCCGTCTTCTTTCGCTCCGCCTCGGCCATGCCGAAGCCGAGCTCCGCCCAAATGTGTTTCGAGGCTGTCACTTCAAACGCTTTGTACCCGCCGGAAGTGCGAGCGATACCCGTGACCCACTCTGCCTGAAATGGAGGAATGTCGACCATGCGGACCACAACGTCCTTCCGCCAACCACGAGACAGGACATGACGAACCGCTCGATCATACTTGATCTGGTAATCCGCGCTGAGTTCCTTCTCACCGCGCTGCAGATAGTCGCGATCTTGTCCAAGCACCGATGCCGCACAAACTAGAGCCGGCAACAGCGCGACTATGCCTCGACGCTTTAGCATCTAACGAGAAAGAGATAAACCACGGCATGGTGTCGTGGCAAACACGCTGAGGTTGTTTCGGAATGGGGCCGTTGGCTTCATCGATTGGTTAGATGGGTTGTGTGGCAGCATCTCAGGCGTGGAACGACAAACTCTACAAGAAGACGATGCTGTCGCCGGACGATCTCTCGGGCTCGATTGTGGACCCTCGCCGGATGATGAATGCGGCGACCACGAACCCGACAAAACACGCTAGTGCAGCCCACCAATGATCAAGCAAGATGCTCGCGCATATGCCCATGAAGAACACGAGCAGAACAGACAGCCGCCAGCACAGTGACCACAACGCCCGCCATGCTGGAAACCAGCCGCGCTGCTGGTGAATGTCAGTATGTGATGGCGCCACCATCTAACGAGACAGAGATAAGCCACGGCAGGGTGTCGTGGCAAACACGCTGAACTTGTTTCGCAATGGGGTCGTTGGCTTCATCGTTTGGTTAGATGGTTGGCGTGGTAGCTCTCAGCGACCGAAGACATGATGGTAAACGTACAGATATGCCAACACCGCTGTCGCAGCCAGACTGATCGCGAAGACACTATAGCCGGCTGGCGTACGCCAACTGCGGTCTGTGTACAATGCCCGAGATGCGCAGACCAAGCTGCCGCAGACCATGGCGAGCAGAAGCGCATGGACGAAAAATAACGGCAAGCCAACAAACAGCAGCGGTGCGACCATGTTGTCGGGGTCCAGAAAACGCGGTGCCACAAGGAAAACATATAGGGCGGTGACCGCCGCACCCGCGCTGGCAACGATGAGTCCACGAATAGCGACTCGCATCGGGCTTACCATCTAACGAGAATTCGAACCAATTTTTGGGCATTTCAAGAGAAACACCCATATTTTGGGTCTAATCCGGCTTAAGGTTTGACAGGTGAAGAACATGATCGCTGTTGCCATCGCTGAGACTGAAGCTTCACATTCACGCTCGCACGGGCACACTGGCGGTGCGCTCGAGTTTGCCCCAGCTTACCCAGGCGCCTTTGATCGCGCGCAGGATTGCTTTCCAGATGCAGTAACTGAGCATCGGGCGATAGATCAGACGCATGGGCAACATGCGCAAGGCCCAGACGACCGGCTCCCGCTCGAGCAGGCAGGCGAGCGTGGCGAGGATTACGTCCATCGCCAGGAACGTTACAATGAATGGCAGCACCGCCCGCCACGCGCCGAATGGCAACGATGCAATCAGGAACAAATCCACCATGGGCGTAACGGCTACGAGAATGATTTGGAAAAACCAAATGCTCGGCAAACTAAACCATCCAAGCGCGCGGTAGTTCCAGTTGAACACCATGTCGCGGTGTTTCCAGAGACATTGCAGCGTGCCGTAGGCCCAGCGGAAACGTTGTCGCGCCAGTGTGCGCACACTTTCCGGCGCTTCTGTCCACGCGATTGCGTCGGGCACATAAACGATCCGCTGTCGGTGTCTGTGCAACGAAAGCGTCAGATCAGTATCTTCAGCGAGCGTTTGCAGACTCAGCCCACCCGCTTCATCGATCGCATCTTTGCGAACGGCGCTGATCGCGCCCGGTACGACGGTGATGCATTTCCAGCGATTGTAAGCCCGCCGATCCAAATTGAAACCGCAGGTGTATTCCAAGGCCTGACAACGCGCGATGAAGGTGCGCAGATTACCGACCTTCGCGTGACCTGATACCGCGCCGATCCGAGCATCAGCGAACGGCTCGAGCAAGCGCGGCAGCGTATCGCGCTGACATTGCGTATCCGCATCGATGAAAATAACGATGCCGTTGCGAGCAGTAGCCAGACCGCGTTGCAGAGCACGCGCTTTCCCATGATTGTCCTGTCGCAACAAGCGCACCCGCGGCTCATCCCCTGCGACACGCTCAATCTCCGCAGCAGTCCGGTCACCCGAACCGTCGTCCACCACGACCACTTCGATTTCGCCTTTGTAATCTGTGGCCAGAAGCGTGCGCAAAGTTTCCGCGATCACTTTTTCTTCGTTGTAAGCGGCCATGACCACACTGATCGGCTCCGCGAAATCTGCTTTCGGTCCGCGTCGAAAACGATACGCAAGCCAGATGACAATCAGCGTGCGAACGACCACCAGCGCCGTAGCCACGATCATGAATGCCCAGAGGAATTCTTCGATGCTGTGATAAACGCGAAACCCGGTGCTGCTTACCAGGCGGGTGAGCGATTGCGCATCGGCTTGAACGGGCGGCATCACTGCGTCGCGTGTCGTTCCCAGCAGCGTGCTCAACGGCACGACTGTATCGCCGCGCGTATGCAGCCAATCCAAAATACGCGGAAGCGCTTCCACCGTCTGCGAGCGATCTCCGCCCGCGTCATGAAGCAAGATAACGCTGCCATCGTGTCTTTGCTGTTTGATCCGTTGCAGGATGATGTCCGCCCCGGGCTTTGCCCAATCTTGCGGATCGATGTTCTCGAGGACGACGAGGTAATTGAGGTCTTCCGCAATTTTCAGCGGCGCCAGCTCGCTAAGTTGCGTCGGGCCGGTGTCAGACGCGTAAGGCGGGCGAAACAACGTGGTCGAGCGACCCGTTAAAGTTCCGAGCAACAACTGAGTGGCGTTCAACTCAAGTCGAATGTGTTCCGGCCAGCAAAGCGCAAGGTTCGGATGATAATAAGTGTGGTTCCCGATCTCGTGGCCCTCGTTCACAATTCGACGAACAAGCCCCGGGTAACGCTCCGCGTTCACACCCACCAGGAAAAACGCGGCTTTTACGTTCGCCGCTTTGAGAATGTCCAGGATCTTTGGCGTCCACCGCGGATCCGGACCGTCGTCAAAGGTGATTGCGACCTGATGCTCGCCACCAGCCCCCTGGTGATACAGCGTGGGGAATTGCGCAAACTTCACGTACTTCGCCGTGAGATAACCGTCTGCATCCACAGCGAGCTTTCGCATCCCGTCTGAGCGATCCTCGTCAACAGTGACGATCTCGCCGTCGCCAACATCGGCTATCGTGTCCGTTGATTTAATGAGCTCGAGCGATTGTCGCGTTTGATTGTCCAGCTTGAAATCCCGGGGAACACTTAATGCGTCCCAAATCGCAGGGTCTTCGCTGCCAAGCCTATACAGGGCGAACCCACCGGCTTTCTGTTCGCGGACCGCGCGGAGTTGGTTAAGGAATGTTACGACGTCCAAAAACCAGACGGCGTGTTCCTTGTCCTCATCCTGAAAATAAAAGTACGGACTGTAACTCGGTCCGCTTACTTCTACACTCTTGATTTCGGCATCATTGGCGCGACTCATCGCTTCTGCAAAGGCGATCAGCTCCGCCTTCTTGCCACCGATCGTCCAATCGTACCCGTAGCTACCGATGGCGATGATCCATTGCTTCGTGTCGGAATCTTCAAGCAGGACGTGCACCCAACCTTCAAACCATGAGCGCGATGCCAGCGGCCCGGGCGGATCTGTCTCCGATGTTTCATCAAACAACATCGCCACAAAACGGTCTACATTGTCAGCAAGAGCATCTACATCAATGTAATCGAGCTCCTGACCTGGCTGAACGCAGAGCCAAAGCTCCTTATTATCGTCGTGTAGCGCGTCGGCGAACTTGTCGATGAATTTGGTGACATCTTTTTTGTAAACGGGATCGATTTGTTGCCAATCGATCACTACGCCTGAAGCTTTTGCGGTGCGCAAGACAGACAGCACGCTTTGGATGAA
>Ga0209160_1005106_pt1 | contig 10404 bp, 6 predicted proteins | sample GraSoiAngelo_153_FD_186167 | JGI IMG/M metagenome (GOLD analysis project Ga0209160, IMG submission 186167) | Grasslands soil microbial communities from the Angelo Coastal Reserve, California, USA - 14_1009_12_40cm (SPAdes) (version 2) | ecosystem: Environmental > Terrestrial > Soil > Grasslands ... | reverse complement strand
CGCAGAAGGTGCAGCGGTACGCGGCGGAGTGGGCGGCCGCGCTGCGCGCCATGGCGGCGCGCGGCGCCGCGCTGCTCGTGCCCGGTCACGGCGTGCCCGTCGTCGGCGCCGGCCGCGTGCGGCAGGCGCTGGAGGACACGGCGGAGTGGCTGGAGACCCTCGAGCGCGAGACGGTCGCCCGCATGAACGCCGGCGCCACGCTGGAGCAGATCCTCGCGGAGGTGCGGCCGCCGGCGCATCTGGCCGACCGGCCGTACCTCCAGCCTGTCTACGACGAGCCGGAGTTCGTCGTGCGCAACGTGTGGCGCCTCTACGGTGGCTGGTGGGACGGGGTGCCCGCGCACCTCAAGCCGGCGCCGGAGGCGACGCTGGGCCGCGAGGTGGCCGCGCTGGCCGGCGGCGTCGGCGCGCTCGTGGCGCGGGCGACGGCGCTCGCCGCGAGCGGTGATCTCGCCCTGGCGTCGCATCTCGCCGACTGGGCCGTCGCCGCCGCCCCCGACGATCGCGCCGCCCACGCCGCGCGCGCGGCGATCTACGAGGCGCGGGCGAAGGCGTCGGCGGCGCTCATGACCCGCGGGATCTTCGCCTCCGTCGCGCGCGAGTCGGCCGAGAAAGCGGGCGGTCGCTGAGCGGATGGCCGAGGACCGCCCCGGGTTTCCCGGGGCGGTTCCGAGCGGTGGGGGGTATGGGGGGCCATTTCGGGGCCCCCCATCTCACGTTCAACGAATCTCCGGCGGCGGGCCCGCCGCCCGCGCGCGGCGCTCGATCGCGGGGATGTCGACAAGTGGCAGCAGGAAGTAGGCGGCCGCCGTCATCGCCGCCGAGATCCAGACGAGCGTGCTGTAGCTGGTCCACTCGTAGAGGTAGCCGCCGAAGACCTGCGAGCCCTGCACGCCCAGGTTGTAGACCGACATCAGCAGTGCGAAGAACGTGCCCTCCGCGTGCCGGGGACACGCCTTGGCCGCGAGGTCGAGGAAGGCGAGCTGGGTGATCATTCCGATGCCGCCGAACACCGTGTCGATCGCGATCGCGGATCGCCGGTCGTTGTAGAAGAGGTAGGCGAGCGTCCCGACGGTGCTGACGGCGATGGCCAAGACGATGATGCGGTGCAGCGACACCCGGCGCGACAGGGGCGCGTAGGCGGCAGCGCCCACGATGGCGGCGCCGGCGGTCAGCGACCCGAGGAGGCCGATGAACTGCTGGCTGAACTTCAGCGTGTCGGTCTGGAAGTAAAAGAGCGGGATGCCGATCGAGGGACTGAAGGTCCAGAAGAAGATGAAGCCGGCGACCACCCACATCGTGCGGTCCCGGACCGCGCTCCGGATGCCCCGCCACGCCTCGCGAAACTCCTCGCGCTGCGACTTCGCCGGCGCCTCGTGGATGAAGGCGACGCCCATGACGAGCGCCAGGAAGGGAAAACAGGCGGCGATGAGGAAGCCCGCCTGCAAGAGACGGTGCTGCGCCAGGTAGCCGCCCACGATGCCGACCAGGAGGATCGCGACGTTGATGGCCGTCCACTGGACCGACTGGAACGCGCCCGTGAGGCCGAGCGGCTTGCCGTTCTCGACCATCATCGCGTCCGTGAGGACGTCGGTGAACGCGATGCCGAGGCCCATGATCAGCATGAAGACGGCGAGCTTCGAGTACGTCGGCTCGCCCACCAACCCCAGCGCGATGCCCGCCAGCGTGGCCAGGGCCGAGGTGAGGAGGAAGTAGCTCTTTCGCCGGGTCCCGAAGAGCGGAAAGGAGTCGGAAATCATGCCGTAGAGGGGCTTGATGACCCACGGGAGGAGGATGATCGTTCCGAACTTGCCGACCTGGGACGGCGACATCCCGAGGCGCTCCTTCAGCGTGAGGGTCAGGACCTGGTCGGCGACGTGGTACATGCCCTGCGAGAAGTAGACGACGGCGAAGAGGATCGCAAGCCGGCGCGCGTCGGCCGACTTGAACGGATTCAGGCGGTCGAGCGGACCGGGCATCGGCGGCCATCATAGTCTAGAATCCGCTCATGCACTCGGTGTGTCCGCACGATTGTCCGTCCTGCTGCAGTCTCGAGGTCGACGTCGTCGATGGCCGGATCGCGGACGTCACCGGCACGCCCGGGCACCCCTTCACGCAGGGCGTGATCTGCGGCAAGGTGCGCGAGTACGCCGAGCGCGTTCACTCGCCGCTGCGCGTGCTCACGCCGCTGCGCCGGGTCGGCGCCAAGGGCGAGGGGCGCTTCGAGCGGATCTCGTGGGACGACGCGGTTGCGGAGATCGCGCGGCGCTGGCGCGGCATCATCGCGGAGCACGGGGGCGAGGCGATCCTGCCGTTCTCGTACGCGGGCTCGATGGGCCAGGTGCAGTTCTACGCGGGCCACCCGCTCTTCCACGCGCTCGGCGCCAGCCGGCTCGACCGCTCGATCTGCGTGTCCACGGCCTACACGGGCTGGCGGGCCACGGTGGGGCAGGTGACGGGCAACGACTCCGAGCAGATGGTCGGCGCCGACCTCGTCGTGCTGTGGGGCGTCAACGCCGCGTACTCGACGATCAACGTGATGACGCTCGTGAAGCAGGCGCGACAGGCCGGCGCCCACGTCGTCGTCATCGATCCGTATCGCACGCCGACGGCCGTGCAGGGCGACGAGCATCTCCCGGTGAGGCCGGGCAGCGACGGCGCGCTCGCGCTGGCCGTCATGCACGTGCTGATCGGCGAGGGCCTCGTGGACTGCGAGTACGTCGAGCGCGCGACGCTGGGCTTCGACGCGCTGGCCGAGCACGTCAAGGCCTGGCCGCCCGAGCGCGTGGCGCCGCTCGTGGGCCTCGACGCATCGAGCATCGTCGCCTTCGCGCGCCGCTATGGCGCCAGCCCGCGCGCGTTCATCCGCGTCGGCATCGGGCTCTCGCGCCACGACAACGGCGGCATGACCTGCCGCACCATCGCGTGCCTGCCGGCGCTGACGGGCGCCTACGCCGATCCTCACGGCGGCGCCCTGCTGTCCTCCGGCGGCGCGTTCGCGATGGACATGCGCGCGCTCGAGCGCCCCGACCTCATGCCGGCGCCGCCGCCGCGCGTGATCAACATGATCCGGCTCGGCCGCGCGCTGACGGATCGAGACATGGCGCCGCCGGTGAAGACGCTCTACGTGTACTCGTCGAATCCGGCCGCCGTGTGTCCGAACCAGACACTGGTCCTGCGCGGGCTCGCCCGCGAGGACCTCTTCACGGTGGTGCACGAGCAGGTGATGACGGACACCGCGCACTACGCCGACCTCGTGCTGCCGGCGACGACGTCGATGGAGCACGCGGACCTGTACCGCTCGTTCGGCCACTTCTACTTCCAGTATGCCGAGCCGGTGATCGCCCCGCAGGGCGAGGCGCGATCGAACTGGGACGTCTTCGCCGCGCTGGCGCGGGCGCTGGGCGTGGCCACGGATCACTACGCGCGCGGCCACGACGCGGCGCTCCGGAACGCGCTCGCCGGCGGAGCGCCGCACGTCAGCGCCATCACGCTCGAGCGGCTCAAGCGCGAACCATCGGTGCGGCTGGCGCTGCCGCGGCCCTACATGCCGTTCGCGGAAGGCGCGCCGACGCCGTCGGGCAAGGTCGAGTTCGTCTCCGCGTCGCTCGCCGCGCAGGGCCTGCCCGCGCTGCCGACGTGGGCGCCGCTCGCCGAGGGTCCGCAGCGCGCCGAGCTCGCCGCGCGGTTTCCGCTGCAGTGCATCGTCCCGCCGAACCGCTTCTTCCTGAACTCGTCGTTCAGCCAGTCGGAGCGGCTGCGGCGCCGGCAGGGGACACCCACCGTGATGCTCGCGGCGGACGACGCCTCGCGGCGCGGCATCGCCGACGGCGACGCGGTGCGCGTCGAGAGCCCGCGTGGCGCGGGCCGCTTCACCGCGCGCGTCACCGACGCCACCCGGCCCGGCGTGGCCGTGATCGAGGGGATCTGGTGGCACCGCTTCCACCCCGGCGGCCGCGGCGTCAACGTCCTCACCGACGATCGCGTGACGGATATGGGCGGCGGGCCCGCCTTCCACTCGAACCTCGTCGAAGTCACGCGCGCGTAGCGGTTGCCGTCGTCTCGCGGCCGGCGCCGGGCCGGGGCGGCCCTGTGAGACCACGCAAATCGACGAAGCGGGGCGCCTGTCAGCGAGCCACGGGGATACCGCCGGGACCGACGCCGTACCCAGAAGCCACGGGTCTCACAGGGCCGCCCCGGCCCGGCGCCGGCCGTACGCGACGGCGATCGCCACGACTCCGCCGTGGGCCTCTGTTGGCCCGGGGCGGCCCTGTGAGACCACGCAAATCGACGAAGCGGCGCGCCTGTCAGCGAGCCACGGGGATACCGCCGAGACCGACGCCGTACCCAGAAGCCAATCGACGCGACGTCACGCCGGTCGGTCGTCGCCGAGCGGCGGCGTCACCGCTTCTGCAACCGGACGCTCTGCACCGAGTGATCGGGCGCTTTTTCGAGGATGAGCTGGGCCCGCTCCCGGGTCGGCAGGATATTCTCGATGAGGTTCGGCTCGTTGATGTCGTGCCAGATCGAGGCGGCCACCGTCTCAGCGTCGTCATCGGTCAGCTCGGCGTAGCGGTGGAAGTACGACGACGGATCCTGGAACGCGGTCTTGCGCAATGCGAAGAAGCGCTCGACGTACCAGCGGCGGATGTCGCCGACCTCGGCGTCGACGTAGACCGTGAAGTCGAAGAAGTCCGAGGGGAAGAGGTGTTGCGGCGGCGATGACGGGTCTCCCGCCTGGAGAATGTTGAGGCCCTCGACGATCAGCACGTCGGGTTGATCGACCGTCTGAAACTGTCCGGGGACGATGTCGTAGGTGAGATGGGAGTAGACCGGCACCGTCACGTCTCGCTCCCCGGCCTTGATCTTCGACAGGAACGTGATGAGAGCCCGGAGATCGTAGCTTTCGGGGAAGCCCTTGCGTTGCAGGATCCCGCGCTCTTCCAGGATGTAGCGCGGGTAGAGAAAGCCGTCGGTCGCGACCAGGTCGACCTTCGGGTGATCGGGCCAGCGACCCAGCAGAGCCTGCATGATCCGCGCGGTCGTGCTCTTGCCGACGGCCACGCTGCCGGCGAGGCCGATGAGGTACGGCGCGCGTGCCGCCGTCGTGTTCAGGAAGGTGGCGGTCGCTCCGCGGAGGGCCTGGCGGGCGCCGATATGCAGGTTGATGAGCCGCGACAGCGGCAGATAGATCTCCGTCACCTCGTCGAGCGACACGCGGTCGTTGAGTCCACGGAGGCGGGCCAGGTCGGCCTCGCTGAGAGTCAGTGCGGCGTCCGCGCGGAGCCGGGCCCATTCTTCTCGCGTGAAGCGGTGATATCGGGACAGCGCCGTGAGCCTCTACGACGCGATGGTGGGCGCGGCGGTCTCGGCGCCGCGCAGGTCGCCGGGCAGCGGGTGCGCCTTGCCTCCGAACAGCCGCAGCAGCACCGGCAGCACGATCAGCGCGGCGACGAGCGACGCGAACATCCCCAGCGTCAGCATGAGCCCGAGGCCGTAGATGCCGCGATGGGCGGCCAGCATGAGGCTGCCGAAGCCCACGATCGTGGTGAGCCCGTTGACGAACACCGCCATCACGGTCGAGCGCGCCACAAGCGGGCCGGCGTGGTCGCGCCCCTCCATGAACCGCATGACGATGTTGAGGCCGAACTCCGCGGCAGCGCCGAGGATCAGCGGGATCCCGAAGATGTTGCCGAGGTTGAGCTTGACGTCGAACAGCCACATGAGGCCGGCCGTCCACGTCATGCCGAGCGCCAGCGGGGCCAGCGCGAGCACGGTCTCGCGCAGGCGCCGGAGCATCAGGAACGTCAGCACGCTCACCAGCACGATCGCGTACACCGTGCCCTGCTTGTACGCTCGCTCCATGAGACGGATCGCCTCGTAGGTGATGACAGGGGTGCCCGTCACGTCGGCGTCCACCGTGCGTAAATCGTTCACGAACCGGGTGGCGCCGTCGCGATCCCAGATGTCCACGCCCGGGTGGATCTGCAGCAGGAAGCTCCCACGATCGCTGATGAACTTGCGCCGGATCTCGGGCGGCACATCGGCGAGCCCGACCGCGCGTGGGTTCAGGTTCGCCTGCAGCCGCTGGAACGACGTGACGAAGTCCCGATAGACCTGGCGCTGCAGGAAGGCGAGGGCCGGCTCGCTCACCGTGCGATCGGTCTGTCGCAGGCGCACCACCAGCTGCGCGATGTCGTCGCGCAGCGAGGCCAGTCGCCGCTGCGTGTCGCCCGGCGGCGCCTCGCCGGCGGCGATGTCGAAGCGCCGCTTGAGGGTCTCGAGGGCGGTGAGCAGCCGGTCGATGTCCACGGACTGGGGCCGCGTCACCCGCACCGGCGCCACGATCGGCGCGAAGTCGCGGATGATCTTCTGCTTCTCGGGCTGATCGTCGGGGATGAGGAGCAGCGCGGAGTCGACCTCGGAGACGCTGCCGAGCGCGCGGAACGCGTGCTGCTTGCGCCTGAGCTCGTCGAGGCTGGAGGCGCTCGACAGCGCGGCGAAGCCGGAGCGGCCGGAGGTGGCGAGGATCTTCTTCTCCCAGGCGACCGACTCGGTGCCCTCCGCCTGGAGGTTGAGCAGGTTGAAGTCGAAGCGGACCTGGCTGAAGCCGTAGACGGAGACGGCGGCGAGGAGGGCGGCGGCGGCCAGCACCGTCTTGGGATGGCTGGTGATCCAGTCCACGAACGGGACGTGGACGCGCTCCAGGCGGATCGCGCGCGGAATGGTCACGCCGACGCGATCGAGGTGCCGGCGGTCCACGAGCATGAGCATGGCGGGGAAGACGAACATCATCGCGACCCATGACAGGAGCAGCGCGCTCCCCGCGATGAAGCCGAGCTCCTGAAGCCCGCGGAAGTCCGTGAGGATGAGGACGTAGAACGTGGCGGCGGCGGTGATCGCGCTCAGCAGCATGCCCGGCCCGCTGCGCATGGCCGTGATCTCGATCGCCTCACGCAGGTTGCGCCCGAGGAACAGCTCCTCCTCGTAGCGGAACAGATAGTAGATGCCGTAGTCGATGCCGATGCCGATCACGATCGGGATGAACATCACCGAGAACAGCGAGAGGTGGCCGACCACCAGCGTGGCCACCGCGATCGACCAGCAGAGGCTCATGGCGAGCACGATCAGCATGAGGATCGGCTTGCCCACCCGCCAGAAGGCGAGCAGGAGCAGGCCCAGCGTGAGCGCAAAGGCCAGCAGGGTCGCGCGCTCGCTGTCGCGGAAGGCCGCCACCATCTCGTCGCTGGCCAGCGCCGGCTTGCCGGTCACGCCCACCTCGACGTCGGGGAACTCCGAGCGGAGCGCCGCGACGGTCGCGCGCACGCCCTCGATCGCCTCGCGGTCGCCCGTGAAGCTGCCGCGGACGCTCGTCGGCTCGGCCAGGATGAACAGCAAGCGCTGGTCGTCCGAGAGGAAGTAGCCGGCGCCCTCGCTGCTCTCGCCTCCGACGGAGAAGAGGCCGCCCCACGGCGAGCGGTACGGCGTCGGGCGATCCAGGCGCCCGGCGATCTGCGTCACCACGTCGTTGACGAAGCGCAGGTCGAGCGACCCCTTCGAGGCGCCGGGGCCGGTGTCGAGGCCGAGGTCGAGGAGGCCGGTCACGAAGGCCTGGGCGATGGAGGTCGCGATGCCGTCCACGAGCTGGTCGAGGGTGGGCCGGTCCGCGAACTTCTCCATGAACTCCTGGTAGTCGAAGACGCGCTCGCGGATCTCCTTGAGCCGATCGGTGGAGAGGTAGAGGAGCGCCCGGCCCTCGAATTGCTTGGGGTCGATCCGGTAGTTGAGGTGGTCGAGCGGCACCCGGTTCGCGCGCAGCTCGCGCACCAGGCGGTTCGCATAGATGGTCGCCTCGGGCAACGACGGCGCCTGGACGGCGAGGACCAAGTCGTCGAGCTGGCCGAACTCCCGGTCGAACTCGACGTACCGCTCGATGTACCGCTTGCCCTGCGGCAGCAGCGCGCGGTTGGAGGTCGCGAACTGCAGAAAGGCGAGGGTGTAGAGGACGGACACCACCGCCAGCACGGCGGCGAGGGCCACCGTCAGGCCCGGCCGCGCGCACGCGAGCCGGATGAGACGGCGCAGGAGGCGCCCGGTTCGGGACGTCACGCTGGACTACTCTTCGCCGGCGATGAACCGCTCGAGCCGCTGGCGCGCGGCGTCGTCCGCCCACTGCTCGGGCGGCGATTTCATGAGGTAGGCCGACGGCGCCACGAGGGTGCCCTTCAGCCCGCGATCCAGCGCGAGGCGGCAGCACCGGATGGCGTCGATGACGACGCCGGCGGAGTTCGGCGAGTCCCACACCTCGAGCTTCAGCTCGACGTTGATGGGCTGGTCGCCGAACGAGCGGCCCTCGAGGCGGATGTGCGCCCACTTGCGGTCCTCGAGCCACGGCACGTAATCGCTGGGACCGATGTGGACGGCGTCGGCCGGCAGCTCGTGAGCGAGCTGCGAGCGCACGGCGTCCGTCTTGCTGATCTTCTTGGAGGCGAGCCGCTCGCGCTCGAGCATGTTGTAGAAGTCGGTGTTGCCGCCGAAGTTGAGCTGGCTCGTCCGCTCCAGGCGCACCCCGCGGTCCATGAAGAGCTTGGCGAGCACGCGGTGCACGATGGTGGCGCCGAGCTGCGACTTCACGTCGTCGCCCACCATGGGCAGGCCGCGGTCCTCGAACCGGCGGCGCCAGTAGGCCTCGCGCGCGATGAAGACGGGAATGCAGTTGACGAACGCGCAGCCGGCGTCGAGCACCTGCTCCACGTACCACTTGGTCGCCATCTCGCTGCCCACGGGCAGGAAGTTCACGACGACGTGCGTGTTCGTCTCGCGCAGGATGCCCGCGATGTCGGCCGTCGAGCCCGGCGCCTTCTTGATCATCTGCCCCAGATAGGTGCCCAGGCCGTCGTGCGTCATCCCGCGCTGCACGGGCACGCCGAGCGGCGGCACCGCCGCGAACTTCACCGTGTTGTTCGGCGCCTCGAGGATCGCCTCCGAGAGGTCCTTGCCCACCTTGCGCTCGTCGATGTCGAAGGCGGCGGAGAACTCGATGTCGCCGACGTGGTAGCCCCCGAGGCGCGCATGCATGAGACCGGGGATGAAACCGTCGTCCGGCGCCTGACGGTAGTACTGCACACCCTGGGTGAGCGACGAAGCGCAGTTGCCGACGCCGATGATCGCGACTCGGACGGATCCCACGATGGCCTCCTGGCTCGGCAGAGTGGCGCGCTCGCTGCTGCGCGGGGCCGCTGGTGAGCCAGTGTAACACAGGGTCGTGTAGAATCTCGGAGTGCGCGATCCCGGGAGGGTCCCGTGAGCGAGTCGACGACGACGGTGGTGGCGGACGAGATCGAGCGCGCGCTCGGCGGCCTCGACTTCGACGAAGTGAAGAAGACGTACTGGAACCAGAACGAGTTCATCCACCTCGAGCGCTGGCTTCCGGCGGCCATCGTCGAGCGCATGGTGGCCGAGGTCGAGCGCGTGCGGCCCGCCGTCCACCGCAATTACATCCCGCGCCACAAGAAGGGCGGCAGCGTCAGCTACTACACGCTCGTCGAGCAGGCGCCCACCATCCTCGCCCTCTACCGCGCGCCCGCGTTCATCCGCTTCCTGGCGAACGTGACGGGCCAGCCGCTGCAGCCGTGTCCCGAGAGCGACCCGCACTCGTGCGCGCTCTACTTCTACACGGAGCCCGGCGATCACATCGGCTTCCACTTCGACACGTCCTACTACAAGGGCAGCCGCTACACGGTGCTCGTGGGTCTCATCGAGCGCTCGTCGAGCCGGCTGGTGTGCCAGCTCTTCAAGGACGACCCGGGCGGCCGCCCGCTCGTCGAGCTCCAGCTCGCCACCCACCCGGGCACGCTGGTGGCCTTCAACGGCGACAAGCTCTGGCACGCGATCACGCCGCTCGGAGAGCACGAGGAGCGGGTGAGCCTCACGCTCGAGTACGTGACGGACCCGTCGATGAGCGCGGTCAAGCGGCTCTTCTCCAACCTGAAGGACTCGTTCGCCTACTTCGGCCTCAAGACCGTCTTCGCCGGCCGCGCCCGCACCGTCTCCCGCTGATTAACTCGGAGGGGGCCTCGACGGCCCCCTCCGATGCCTCCCCCAGGATCGATTGCGCCGGCAAAGCCGGCGCTCGTACAGCCCGAGCTTCAGCTCGTCATACTGCGCGCGCCGCCGACGGTCGGATGTGCTCGCGCGACCCCTCTGGGGGATGGGGGGTCGCGCGAGCCACGCCCGAGCGAGCGACGGCGTATAGGCGAGCCGTCCTCGGCGCGCGCGGCGCCCCCGCGCTCGCGGCGTGGCGAGTTACCGCCGCGCGAGACGGCTAGCGTCGGCGCAGGAGGACCCAGGCGAAGCGCGCGACCCAGTACGCGTGCGAGCCGAGGGCCACGAGCACCATCAGCC
>Ga0209160_1005100_pt1 | contig 10410 bp, 10 predicted proteins | sample GraSoiAngelo_153_FD_186167 | JGI IMG/M metagenome (GOLD analysis project Ga0209160, IMG submission 186167) | Grasslands soil microbial communities from the Angelo Coastal Reserve, California, USA - 14_1009_12_40cm (SPAdes) (version 2) | ecosystem: Environmental > Terrestrial > Soil > Grasslands ... | reverse complement strand
CGACCAGCCCACTCGCGGCCTCGACGTAGGCAGCATCGAGTTCATCCACAAGCGGATCATCGAGAAGAGGGATGCTGGCACGGCGGTTCTGCTGGTGTCGGCCGAGCTCGACGAAGTGCTGGAGCTCTCTGACCGGATCGCCGTGATGTACCGGGGCAAGCTGGTCGCTTTCGTAGATGGGAGGAAGGCCGACAAGAACCAGGTCGGGCTTTTGATGGCCACCGGCGGCGCGACCGACGAAACTCACGAAGCCACCGGCACGTCGACGTGAGCCAGGCGATCGCCCGATTGCCGCGCCCGCGGGCCCTGCTGCGCTACCTGTGGTCGCTGATTGCTGTGCCGCTGGTCTCGTTCTTCCTGGCCCTCCTTGTCGGCGCGATCGTGATCATCCTGTCCAGCACGCTCGTGCTCAAGAACCCATTCGACCCGACTCTTCCTCTGACGGCGTACCAGGCCCTCGCGCAGGGCGCTTTTGGGTCCTTCAACTCGGTGGTGACGACCCTTGTCATCACGACGCCGCTGCTGCTGGCCGGCCTCGGCGTGGGGATCGGGTTCCGGGCCGGTCTGTTCAACATCGGCGCGCAGGGGCAGTTCCTCATGGGCGCGGTCGGGGCGGTGGCGGTCGCCGCCAACATGCAGAGCTCGCCGCCGGCCATCGCCATCCCGGCGGCGCTCGCGGGTGGGGCGCTCGCCGGGGCGGCCTGGGGTTTCGTGCCCGGGCTCTTGAAAGCGACGTCAGGGGCGCACGAGGTCGTGACCACGATCATGATGAACTACATCGCCCTGGCCTCCCTGGCCTGGATCGTGAAGGGTCCGCTCAAGGAGATGGGGTCGAACCCGCCGACCACGCCGGACGTCGGCGCCGCGGCGCTGCCCATCCTCATCGGGAGCACCGGGCACCTCGGCATCCTCCTCGCGTTCGCCGCGGTTCCGATTGCGTGGTTCCTCCTCTTCAGGACGACGCGGGGATTCGAGATTCGTGCCGTAGGCGCGAACCCCGATGCGGCCCGTTACGCGGGCGTGAACCCACGGCTGATGATCGTGTTGACGATGAGCATTGCCGGCATGCTGGCGGGACTGGCCGGCGCCTGCACGATCCTCGGCATCAGCCACCGTATGAACACGACGTTCCAGACCAAGGTCGGGTTCGATTCGATCACCGTGGCCCTCCTCGGCCGGTCCAACCCGATCGGCATCATGTTCGCCGCCCTACTTTTCGGTGCGATGCGGGCGGGGGCGCCCCCGATGCAGATCAACGCAGGCATCCCAGTCGAGCTCGTCGACTTCATCCAGGCGCTCATCCTGCTTTTCCTCATCGCCAATGCCGTCTTGCGTCGCCTGCTGCGGCTGCGTGGGGTGGCCGGAGCCGAGCAGACCGGCTTCCAGACCATCACGCGCTCTTACGGGCGCGAGACCCTGACCTGATGGACTCCTTTCTGCACACGATCAACGGGATACCGGTGCTCGGCATCGTGTTCCAGTTCGTGGAGTACTTCCTGAACGCGCTGCCCTTCATGTCCCGGGTGGCGGTGGAGCTCGCGGTTCCGATCTGCCTTGCCGCCCTATGTGGAGTGATGTGCGAACGTTCGGGCGTCGTCAACATCGGGCTCGAAGGCATCATGCTCACGGCCGCCTTCACCGGTTGGTTCGCGGAAGCCGTGATCACGGGCATCATGGGTCCCGGCACACCGACCCCGGTCTTCGGCTTGACCGTTCCCCTGGTGCTCGCCCTGCTCGCGGCCATCATCGCCGGAATGCTGCTGTCGCTGCTGCACGCGTGGCTTTCGATCAGCGTGCGAGCCGACCAGATCATCGCCGGCGCCATCATCAACATCGCGGCCTTCGGGATGACGGGCTATCTGAACACCCTGCTGGCCACCGTATCCCTTCCCGTGACCAGCAACTTCACCGCGCTGACCATCCCCTCGGCGGTGAGCAACATTCCGCTCGTCGGTTGGCTGATCGACGCCCTGTTCGGTCAGGGCCCGATCGGCATCCTCATGGTCATCATCGTGGTCGTCTTTCAGATCTTCCTGTTCCGATCGCGGTGGGGGCTCCGGACGCGCGCGGTCGGCGAGCACCCTCGCGCGGCGGAGACGGTCGGCATCGATGTCATTCGCACCCGTTATCGCAACGTCGTCCTGTCAGGCGCGCTGGCCGCGCTTGGTGGCGCTTATCTCAGCATCGAGGCGACAAACGGCTTTCAGGCGGGAATGACCCAGGGGCGCGGCTTCATCGGCCTCGCCGCGATGATCGTCGGTCGGTGGACGCCGTTGGGAGCCTTCGGTGCAGCGCTGCTGTTTGCGGCATCGCAGGCGATCAGCCAGACGATCAGCATCTCCCCGCCTACAGGTGAGCTGGGAACCTTGCTCGACCATGTCCCGACGCAGTTCTTCGACGCGCTGCCGTACCTGATCACGATCGTTGTCCTGGCGGGGCTGATCGGTCGCAGCATTGCTCCCGCCGCAGACGGACGGCCCTACCAGCGCGAGAGCGCGTCCTGAGCTAGGGACTCAGCGGTGCCGGCGTACCACCTGAAGATCTCGCCGGGAGACGTTGCTCCGGGTGCGCCATCGACTTCGATCGCCATGGAGGAGCCCGCGCGCTGCGGAGTGAGATCGGGCACAATATCGCCCGTCTGAGAGGTTAATCCATGGCCATTTCCGGATCTAGGTTTTGAGCAGCCGCTAAGGAGGGTTTGAATGTTGACCTTGGGCGTGCCGCGCGTAGCGGCTATGACACTTGTTCTGCTGGTTCTTGCTGCGTGCGGTGGGTCCCCCACCACGACGACGAACTCGAAGTGGAAGATCGCCCTCATGTCGGCCACCGGGACCCTCCAGGACCACAACTTCAGCCAGTATTCGTGGGAAGGCGCCAAGAAAGGAGCCGCCGACATCGGCGCCAAGGACCCGGCCACCGTGGTGCCGGTGGACAGCACGGACTATGCGAAAGACATCCAGACCTTTGTCGACAGCGGTTACAACTTGATCGTCACCGTCGCCTTCGACGAGTCGGGTGCCACGACGACCGCCGCCAAGAAGAACCCCAACGTGAAGTTCATCGGCGTCGACCAGTCGCCCATCTGCATCGACACCTCGGGCAACCTGGACACCACGTTCGGGTGCAAGGGTGACCCGAAGACGCTCCTCCCCAACTACACCTCGCTTTACTTCCAGGAGGACCAGCCCGGTTACCTCGCGGGCATGGTCGCCGCGAGCATCACCAAGACCAAGCACATCGCCGCGGTCGGCGGCATCAACGTCGTTCCTCCTGTCGTCCGCTATATCCAGGGCTTCCAGCTCGGCGCTCAGGCCATTGACCCCAGCGTCAAGGTCGACGTAGCGTACGTCTCGACCAGCGACTTCACCAAGGCATTCAACGACCCCGTAGCCGGCAAAGTGCTTGGCTCGCAGTTGATCAGCCAGAACCACGATGACGTGCTCTTCCAGGTCGCAGGCAAGACCGGCAACGGCGTGCTAGACGCGGCATGCGCGGCCAACGTCTACGCGATCGGCGTCGACGTCGACCAGTACCTCTCGTACCCCAACGCTGACCCCTGCCTCGTGACCTCGGCCGAGAAGCACCTCAGCAACGCGGTCGAGCAGGCGATCAAGAAGGTCAACGACGGCACAATCGCGCCGGGGGATACCCTGTTCAACGCCGCCAACAACGGCATCGGCATCTCACCCTTCCACGGCAAGGAGGGCATGATCAGCGCGGCACTGCAGGCCAAGCTCACCGCGGCTCTCAACGGAATGAAGAACGGCTCGGTCACCACGTGCCCGGCCAAGTGCGGCCAGCCCTGAGGTCTGAAGGGGCGTCGGGCGATAGCTCGACGCCCCGCCCTGTCGCCGGGCCACATCCCGTGTGAACCCGCTCGAGGTCATCGGGCACAAGCGCGACGGACGCGAGCACCCGCCGGACGAGATCCGGTTTCTGATCACCGGTTACCTACGAAGCGAGATCCCCGACTACCAGATGGCTGCCTGGTTGATGGCCGTCTGCATCCGCGGCATGACGGCCGCCGAGACGCTCGCGCTCACACAGGCGATGGTCGCCAGCGGCGAGGTGCTCGACCTCAGCGCGATCCCGGGGATCAAGGTCGACAAACATTCGACGGGCGGTGTCGGCGATAAGGTGACGCTGGTCGCGGCACCGCTCGCCGCTGCATGCGGGGTCAAGGTGCCGAAGCTGAGCGGCCGGGCGCTCGCCCACACCGGTGGGACCCTGGACAAGCTGGAGTCGGTTCCCGGGCTGACGGTCGACCTGGAGCCCGAGCGCTTCATCAGGCAGGTCCGCGACGTCGGGATCGCAGTTGCCGCGCAGTCGCCGCTCATGGTGCCGGCGGACAAGCTCCTTTACGCCCTGCGCGACGTCACGGCGACCGTGCCTTCGGTGCCGCTGATCGCGTCCAGCGTGATGTCGAAGAAGATCGCTGCGGGCGCCGACGCCATCGTGCTCGACGTCAAGTTCGGGCGCGGAGCGTTCATGCCCGACGTGGCATCGGCGGAGGAGCTCGCCGCCGAGATGGTGGAGCTCGGCGAAGGCGCTGGTCGCCGCACTGTGGCGCTCGTGACCGCGATGGACAACCCGCTGGGCCGCACCGTGGGTAACGCGCTCGAGGTTCAAGAGGCGCTCGACGCCCTGGCCGGCAAGGGGGACGCCGAGCTGCTCGAGGTGTGCCTCAGGGTGACCCGCGAGATGTGCCGGCTCGCAGGGGTGGCGACGGATCCGGAGAAAGTGCTGCGGTCCGGCGCCGGGAGGGAGACCTTCGAGCGCATGCTCGCGGCGCAGGGTGGCCGCCTGGAGCGAGGCCTGCCGGTGGCTCCGGTCCAGGTTGCGGTCAAGGCGGAGGCCGGCGGTCATGTGGAATCGGTCGATGCGCTGGAGATCGGGCTCGCCGCGCTCGAGCTTGGCGCGGGGCGGATCCGCAAGGAGGATCGGGTCGATCCGGCCGCCGGGCTGGTCATCGAGGCGCCGGTCGGCGCGCAGGTGCGAGCCGGCGATCCGCTGGCGGTCATCCACGCCCGATCCCACGAGGTGGCCGACCGGGTCACCGGCCGGATTCGCAATGCATGGCGCCTGAGCGACCGAGAGGTGCGCCGTCCGCCCCACATCCTTGCCCGGGTGGATAAGAACGGAGTCAGCGCGGGCGGCTAGTATTTCGCCCACGATGGCTGTGACCGAGAAGAAGTACCACATCGGCCTGGGGCATGGCGACGTGGGAGATTACGTCTTGGTCCCCGGGGACCCAGGCCGGACGCCGATGATCGCGAAGTACCTGGACGGCGCGCGCGAGATCGCATTCAGCCGCGAGTACAGGACGTTCACGGGCAAGCTCGACGGCGTCCCGGTTTCCGCGATGTCCACCGGCATGGGCGGTCCGTCGGTCGCGATCGCGGTGGAAGAGCTCAACGAGCTCGGCGTGCACACGCTCCTTCGCGTGGGCACATGTGGCGCGGCCCAGCCAGAGATCAAGATGGGCGACCTCGTGATTGGCTACGCCGCGGTCCGGTCGGAGGGGACGCCGAACGGCTACGTCCCAACCGAATACCCGGCCGTGGCCTCGCTGCACATGGTGAATGCGCTCGTCGAGGCGGCCGAGGCGTCAGGCGTGCCTTACCACGTCGGCGTGATCCGCTCGGTCGACGCCCTTTACTCCGACCTCCTGCCCGACCGCATGCCGCGCCCGCACCTGCGGGATGAGCTCGAGATGTGGTCCAAGGCAGGCATCTTGAGCAACGACATGGAGTCGTCGACTCTCTTCGTCGTATCGCGCGTGCGCAAGATGCGCGCCGCCACGATCAATCTGTGTGTGGACGAGCTCGGCGCGGGGGAGATCCATCACCTCGACCCCTCCTTCATGGATCGCATGCTGAGGGTTGCGGTCGACGCACTGCGCAGGCTCATCGCGCGCGACGCCCGTGCCGCTGATCGTAAGTAAGCATCCGCTCGTCGCGGACTGCTTGCGGGGACTGCGCGACACCTCGACCGAACCGGAGGAATTTCGGGCGCTGGCGCGCAACGCGATCACGCTGCTGCTCTACGAAGCCACCGCCGACCTGCCGGTGCGGAAAGGCACCGTTCGCACGCCGCTCGCCGACGCGCCGGCGCTCGAGGTCGAGCAGGAGGTAGTCGCGATCCCGGTCCTGCGCGCGGGCCTGGGCCTGCTCGCTCCGGTGCTGGAGCTGCTGCCGAGGGTCAGCGTCGGATACATCGGTCTCGAGCGCGACGAGGAGACCGCGGTCGCGCGGATCTACTACAAGAAGCTGCCCAGCCTCAAGGGAAAGATTCCTCTGCTACTCGACCCGATGCTGGCGACCGGAGGCTCCGCGGCGCAGGCTCTCGACCTGATCAAAGAGGCGGGCGGGCGCGACACGCGGATGGTGTGCATCGTGGCCGCTCCTGAAGGGGTGAAGGTCCTCGAGGAGCGACACCCCGAGGTCGACGTCTACACCGCGGCGCTGGACGAGCGGCTCAACGATCGTGCGTACATCGTCCCGGGGCTGGGTGACTTCGGCGACAGGTTGTTCGGAACGGGCTGAGCCGGGCTGACCTCAGATAGTCCGGACTATCCGGGGTTGGGACGACTGGTGGGCACGGATAGTCCGGACTATCCGGGGGTGTCGCTGAGTCGCTAGCGGAATCTCGAGTCGTACGCGGTTTCGTTGCATCGCTGGAGCTCTTCGTCGGTCATTCCCAGTTGCGACATCAACTCGAACTCGTGGCTCAGTGTCGTGTCGGCGACCGTGCGCGAGTCCGTGCTGATCGTGCACCGCACGCCGGCCCGCAGCAGCCGCGGCAGCGGGTGGTCGGAGAGTTTTTGCACCGCTTTGCATTTCCAGTTTGCGGTAGGGCACATGTCGAGCACGATGCCCTCGCTTCGGACGCGCTCCACGATGCGGGGATCGCGGGCCCCGATGACGCCGTGGGCGATGCGCTCCGCGCCGAGGTCCAGCGCCTCCTCGACGCTCGACGGATCGCCGGCCTCGCCTGCGTGGCACGTGAGATGCAGGCCCGCCCCGCGAGCGGCCTCGAACGCCGGCTTGTGGGGTGCCGCGGGATAGCGCGCCTCGTCGCCGGCCAGGTCGAAGCCGACCACACCGCGGCCGGCGAATCCGCCCGCGATCCGCGCGAGATCGACGTTTTCTTGGGGTGGGTGATGTCGCATCGCGCAGACGATCGCGACCGCTTCGATCGGGCCTGAATCGAGTCCGGAGAGCACCGCGCCGATCGCTTGCGCGACCGTCAGGCCATTCTGGAGATGCAGGCGGGGCGCCCACCGCACCTCCAGGTAGTCGATGTTCTCCGCCGCCGAGTCGACGCACAGCTCGTACGCGATGCGTTCGAGGGCGCCCGCGGTCTGCATCACCGCGACGGCGTCGTCGAAGTACTTGATGTACTCGGCCTGGCTGGGGCAGTCGTCGGGCGCGACCATCCGGAGCCCTCGACTGCCCGAAAGCTCCTCCGCGGTGGCTACTCGCACCGCGCCGTCGAGGTGGCAGTGCAGCTCGGCCTTCTTCCAGCCGAGATACGGAGACGCTATGTCAGCGAATAGATGTGGGGCAGCTCGCGATACAGCCCGGCGTAGTCGAGGCCGTAGCCGATCACGAAACGGTCGGGGATGACGAAGCCTGTGAAATCGATCTTCACGTCAACCTGCCGCCGCGCGGGGCGGTCGAGCATGGCCGCCAGCCGGACCGACGCCGCGCCGAGGCGCCGGATGCGCCTCGCCACCGCGTTGACCGTGACGCCCGAGTCGATGATGTCCTCGACGAGCAGCACGTGCCGTCCGACCAGCGGTCCTTCCACCATGTGGGCCAGGCGAAGCTTGCCGTTGCTAGACGTGCCGGTCGGATAGCTCGACGCGCGCACGAACTCGAGCTCGGCCGGGATGCTGAGGCTGCGGAGGAGGTCGGCCGCGAACACGGTCGCACCCTTGAGGATCACCACCATCACAAGCGGGGTATCGATATCCGCGTAGACGTCTGAGATGTGCCGCCCGAGTCTCCGCACGCGCCGGGCGATGCGGTCGGCGGTGATCATGGGCTTGCCGGTGCTGGCCCTGTCCAGGCCGGGACCCTCAACCTCGATCGGGGCCGGCTGGGTCAGGACCTCAGTCATGCAAGTGCAATTCTAAAGACGTCCGCGGTGCAGTATTGCCGCATGGGCGGCGTGGTCGTGCTGGGCAGCATCAACATGGACCTCGCGGTGCACGTGTCGAACCTTCCGCGCCCCGGCGATACCGTGCTCGGTGATCGCCTTCTCACGATTCACGGTGGCAAAGGCGCCAACCAGGCGATCGCGGCCGCGCGGCTTGGCGCCTCGGTCAAGATGATCGGACGGGTAGGCAATGACCTCTTCGGAGCCGAGCTGATTGCTGGCTTGAAGGACGACCACGTTGACATCTCGTGCGTCACTGTCGATCCCGCACAACCAAGCGGGGCCGCATTGATCGTCGTCGACAAGAGCGGTCAGAACCAGATTACGGTGGCGCCGGGCGCCAACTCGGCGGTAGGCGATGAAGAGGTCAGGCGGCTGCGAGACGTGCTTCGTTCAACCGACGTGGTCGTCCTGCAGCTCGAGATACCCATGCCCGCGGTCCTCTCCGCGATCAGTGCGGCGCACGATGCGGGCGCGCGCGTGATCTTGAATGCGGCACCAAGTGCTGCGATGGTGGGTTTGCCAGTGCCTGAGGTCGACCTGCTCATCGTCAACGAAGGCGAGGCCGAAGAGCTGGGCCGAGCCACGCTGCAACGCTCTGTGCGTGCCCTCGCCGTCACCCTCGGAGCGGAAGGCGCGATCCTTTACGAGAATAGCCGCCCCACGCGCATCGATCCACTGCGGGTCGACGCCGTCGACAGCACCGCCGCCGGTGACGCGATGGTCGGAGCCGCTGCCTTCTCTCTGGCGCGCGGATCGAGCATCGCTGACGCCGTCCGGCTGGGTGGCGCGGCGGGCGCGGCCGCGGTGACCAAGGTCGGAGCCCGACCCTCGCTTCCGTGGCCGGACGATCTCAAGCGGCTGTTTGACATCGATCTCGAAAGCACGTTCAGCCGGGCCAAGGCTTGACGAGGCGCATCATCCTCGACTGCGACCCGGGCCATGACGACGCGATGGCCATCCTCCTGGCGCGCGGGACGCCCGAGGTCGAACTTGCCGCCATCACGACGGTCGCGGGCAACCACACACTCGACCTGACCACGCTGAACGCTCGCCGGGTCTGCACGTTGGCCGGCATCACCGATGTCCCTCTCGCGGCGGGCTGCTCGGCGCCGCTCGTTCGCCCGCTCGTGACCGCAACCGAGATCCATGGCACGACCGGCCTACAGGGCCACACGTGGGCCGAGCCTACGGTGCACGTGATCTCCGAGCATGCCGTCGACCTCATCATCGAGCTCGTGATGGCGGCACCGGGCGAGATCACCCTGGTGCCGACCGGGCCGCTCACCAACATCGCGATGGCGCTGCGTAGGGAGCCGCGGATCGCCGATCGCGTTCGAGAGGTCGTTCTGATGGGGGGCTCCTACACCCGCGGCAACGTCACGCCCGCCGCGGAATTCAATGTTTATGTCGACCCGGAGGCCGCTGCGGCGGTGTTCACAGCGGGCTGGCCGCTCACGATGATCGGCCTCGACGTGACCCACATGGCGAACGCGACCGCTGAGGTGCTGGCCAGGATCGCAGCGCTTGGGACGGGGCTTGCGGCTGCGGTCGTAGGTATGTTGGGTTTCTATCGGGACCGGCAGCTGCATGAGTTCGGCACCGCGTCGCCGCACGTGCACGACCCGTGCGCCGTCGCGCGCGTGGCCAGGCCCGAGTTTGTGAGCTGCAAGGAGGCGCGGGTCGAGGTTGAGCTCGCCGGGGAGTTCACAAGAGGCATGACGGTGACCGACTTTCGGATGCGCGCCGCCGTGACTCCGAACGCGATGGTCGGCACCAGCATCGACGATGGGGCTTTCTGGGACTTGTTCGTAGCCGCGATCGGGCGGATACCAACGCGAGCGGATGCCTGACGCCTATACCCCGATCGGGTGCCAGACCGTCTTCATCTCCATGAATGCGGAGACCAGGTAAGGGCTTCGTTCGGTCGCGGCGACTTTGATCACACGCTTTACGTTGCCTGCCGCCGCTTCCTCGATTGATTTGATTTCGTCGCCGGTGCAGCCGGCCACATCGATCGCGTTCACGTCCATGTGCGCGGCCAGCCACGGAATCAATTCCTTGCGCTGCCCGCTCAGGATGTTGACCACCCCGCCCGGCAGATCGCTGGTGGCCAGCACCTCGGCCAGCGTGAGCGCGGCGAGCGGATGCGATTCGGCGGCGAGCGCGACCACCACGTTGCCTCCGCAAAGCGCGGGCGCGATGCGCCGCACCAGTCCCCCGAGCGCGTCGTCTTCGGGCGCGACG
>Ga0209160_1005095_pt1 | contig 10420 bp, 9 predicted proteins | sample GraSoiAngelo_153_FD_186167 | JGI IMG/M metagenome (GOLD analysis project Ga0209160, IMG submission 186167) | Grasslands soil microbial communities from the Angelo Coastal Reserve, California, USA - 14_1009_12_40cm (SPAdes) (version 2) | ecosystem: Environmental > Terrestrial > Soil > Grasslands ... | reverse complement strand
GAGGGCGATCAGCCCTGCGAAGACCGGCGAACCGCGCTCGAAGCCCAGGCCGGTCGTCGTCGCGACGAAATCGCCCAAGGCGGTTCCGAGCGTGTTCGACACCAGGATGGTAACCCAATAGAAGACCTCGTCCTTCCGCGCGGTGATCCGGTCGACCCTGATGGCGCCCGTCGCATGGCGCCAACCGACGAGCACGGCGATCACCAGACACAAGAGGATGATCGAGGACTTTACGTAGCCGAGACCGAGCGTGCGATCGAAATAGTCCGATGTCGTCGTACCGACGGTCGTGGTGGCCACCACGACTCCCCAATAGAAGACCGGGTGATAATGCCTGGACTTCACCTGGGCGAAGAGGGTGCACACAAAGAACGCGAGAAAGATCAGTGTGCTCTCGGCGTACCCGAGCTTCAGAGTCATCGACAGTGCGTCACCGCCGGTCTCGCCCAGCGTGGTGGCGAGAATCTTTACGATCCAGAACGCAAACGTAACTTGCGGCACCTTGCTGAGAACATCAGCCTCGTCCGCGGCCTGGTAAGCTCGCGAGTCTTCATCGCTCATCATCTTGGGCAGCACCATGGCCGGGAACGGTAGCAACCGAGCGCAACGGAGGCACCGCTTTCTCCGGCGCGCCGGTCACCGAGGGTACGCCCGGCGGCTGAGCCGGTGATTGGAGCATTCCGGCCGATGCTCCGGCTAGCTCGATTACGGCGCATGCAGCGGGTCTCCGGCAGGCTCGCGGCGCGGCACGAGGGCGGTGCGAACCGTCCGAACACGCAGCACCGCGATCCGATTCGTGCGAGGAGTCGGAGCAGCAACGTGAAATGGCAATGAATCAGCTGGCATTCAAGTTACCAACTTGGGGCGGCAAGCGGCGCCACGCAGGACGCAAGCCGAAGGGCACCAAGCCGGGCGTCTCGCATCTCGAGCGGCAAGGCTTCCCATCTCGCCATCCGGTCCATGTGACGCTGCGAGCGCTCCCTGGCGTGGGGTAGTTGCGGAGTTGGAGACTGGTCCAGGCAATCCTCGCCGCGATCCGCGGGGTGGATATCGATGCCCCTTCCCGCTGACGCCCCAGTGGTCGCAGCACGTACATGGCTGTTGCGCAATGCCGGCGACGGCTAGCGGACACCGTGACGCGTGGAGAGCGGCACAGCCGCCTTCTGCGCGTGCGAGTTGGCGCTCGTGCGCGAGCTGCTGGGCGAGACGCCTACTTCGGCGGGGACGCGGTCCGGACGACCGGATAGAGGTTGAGGCGCTCGTCCCAGCTCGAGTGGCGGCGATGGAAGAATTCCAGGCGCGCGGCGGGACTCTTGGCGAACTCGGCGTCTTCGGCAACCTTCTTCCTGAAGTCCGCTGCCAGCGCGGGGTCGGCGACCAGCATTGCGCGCGCCACGTCCTCAGCGACATAAGCCTCCATGTACTCTTTCTTTTCGAACGCCGTGTTGAACCAGCCCCACGCGACGAGCGAGCCTGGCGCCTGCGGCTCGAGGAGCGCCATGACGAGCCGCGCCTTCGGCTGCGCGATCGGCACGAAAAGCATTCCCGCGGCGAGGTCGAGTGTTTCCGGTTTCCATTCACCCTCGAGAGTCACGCGCTGGCGTCCCTCGAAGGACTGCGGCGCGAAGGTAGCCTTGCTCGCGCGAAACGTTTCGACGTGCGCTTTCGCGATCGGCGCCGCGAGCATTCGAAACGCGATGCCGTGCTGCTCCAGCTTGGGTCCTATCCGGGCCGCGTGACCCGCCGGCACGAGATAGCCGGCGCCGGGGGCTGTCACACTGATGTCGGGCAGCATCTCGTCGCGCACCGGCATCTTCCACACTTGCGGCTTGCTCTCGTCGTAACGCGTCAGCAGCGCGCCGGAAACATCGGAGGGCGTGCGTGTGTATTCGTATCCGCGAAAATCGATCGTGCGCGCAGTTTCCGCGGCCTTGTATGTGAGCGGTACCGGTTGCCCGCCCAGGCGGGTTGCACGTTGATCCGCCTCCTGTGCGATCTTGCGCCACTCCCGCCCGTGCGCTGCGACCTGGTCCAGCAGCGAGATGACGAGGTTGCGCGTGATGCGCACGCGCGTGGGGTAGTCCTTCCACGAGTGGATTTCGACCAGCATCCCGAAGCGGTTGCGGCAGTGGAAATAGCCGTGCGACCAGCTCGCACCCGGAACGCCATGCCGGAGTCCCGTAGCCGGATCGTCGTCCACGACGAATGACGGATACACGGCCAATGGCGAGGAGCCCTGCGCGGCGAGATCGGCGAACAGGGTGTCACGCATCGAGCGGCCGACGCGCTGGAGCTCCGCGTCGCCGGCATCCACCGGCTCGATCAGCACCGCGATGTCGTGCTCGAACTGCGCGCCGTCGGTGACGTGCAGGTCGATGTACGCGAGCGGGTCCCAGGCGTTCACGAGCCGCAGCATCGCCTGCATCTCGGGCGCATCCGCCTTCGAGTAGTCGCGATTCAGGTTGAGGTTTTGCGAAGTCGTGCGCCATCCCATCTCCTCGGGTCCGCGCTGGTTGGGCCGGTTCCAGCGCCCGAATCGTTCGTGGCCGTCGACGTTGAAGACTGGGACGAACACCAGCACCTGCCGGTCCAGCGCGCCTTTCGCGGCGCGGTTCTCCAGCGCTTCGCGCAGCGCGAGGAAGCCCGCGTCCTTGCCGTCGATTTCTCCGGCGTGGATGCCGCCCTGCACCAGCAGCACCGGCAAGCCCTTCTTGCGCGCCGCTTCCGGCGTGAGAGCGCCGGTGCGCGAGGCGATGAGCGCGAGCATCGGCCGCCCTTCGGGCGTGCGCCCGAACTCCACGCAGCGCAGCGCGGCGGGATAGGCGCGCTGGAACGCGGCACAGAGCACAACGACCTCTTCGTAGCGGCCGGTTTTCGTGAACGCTGAACGCTCCGCGACGGTGCGGAGATCTTCCCCCGCGGTACATGGAATCGCGATGATGGAGAGCAAGAGAGCGAAAAGCGCAACCGGCCCCAGATTGGGCGGAACCAGCTTGAGGATGAGTGGCACGCCCGCGGCCGCGATGAGCGCGCATGCGATGAGCAGCACGATCGTCATGAGAACGTAGGACCAATAGGAAGAGTCATGCCAACTCGACGCTCCCTTACCCGCGCTGGAGCGAGCGTAGCAGACTAGCGCGCGGCCATGCCATGCAGTGGCCGCGCAGGAGGACAGGCCGGGTCACTGCCGGCAGTGCTGCCGGTTCCCGGACAGGCATGCGGCACAGTGCCCGCAGCCGACGCTGTTCTCGAGGCCGACGCGCGTGCCGGGATCTATTCCGGCTCCGGCACCCGCCGCGACGACGACCCCCGCACCCTCATGGCCGAGGACCAGTGGAGCTTTGGCGCCGGTCAAGGAGTGCGGTGTGGTCGGGATGACGATTGGCCCTTGCAGGTACTCGTGGATGTCCGTGCCACAGATACCGCAGTAGGCGATCGCCACGGTGACCCAGCCGGCGGGTGGGTTGTGCGGGGCGGGCCACTCTTGCACGCGAATGTCGTGCCTTCCGTGATAGACGGCGGCGAGCACGGCCCACTCTTGGCACAGGGCGAGAGTGCGGCTTGACTTCGGAGACGACGAAGAAGGCATCACGGTGCGCTCACGATTTCACGACGACTGGCTGGGCCAGCTTCTCGCTCACCAGTCTGCCCAGCTCCGCGAACAGCTCCGCTCCGGACCGGCTATCCCGCCACCGCTGCGCCTGATCATTCCAACCGAAGTGCCACGCCTGCATGTTCGCGGACAGCCAGATCTGCTGCGCGGCCGTGTGGGAGTTCACCACGAACTTCGCGCCGTCCTCGAACTCCAGGGTGAGGATGTCCCCCGCCAGATCCGACTCCACGCCCTCGAGATCCCGCAGGGCGTCATCCAGCTTGCGCAGCGCCTCTGCGGCGCGCCGCCCGAATTCCTTCTCATCCATAGCGCGCCAGCCTTTCCAGGGCCTCGCCGGCGAGGCGGAACGTCTCCCACTCCGGAAGCATCTTCGCGCCGAGGCGGCGGTAGAACTCGATGGCCGGCGCGTTCCAGTCCAGCACCTGCCAGTTCATCCGGCCGCACTTCTCGCGCACCGCGATCCGGGCCAGCTCGACGAGCAAGGCCCGGCCGATTCCTCTGCCCCGCAGAGGGGGCGTCACGTAGAGATCCTCGAGGTAGATTCCCCAGCGTCCGACCCAGGTCGAGTAGGTGTGGAAATAGAAGGCGAATCCTGCCGGTGTACCGTCCCAGTCGGCAACCAGGCAGAAATACCGCGGCGAGTCCCCGAACCCGTCGCGGAGCAGGTCTTCCTCGGTCGCCACCACCTCTTGTGGTTGCTTCTCGTACTCTGCCAGCTCGCGGACGAACGCCAGCATCTGCGGCACGTCGCGAGGCTCAGCCTTCCGGATGACGAGCATGGAAGAGGAACATACACTCGCGGCCGTGGCCCTGCGCATCCTGAGCTACAACATCCGCTACTTCGGACATGCGCTTCGCGGCCTCGCCAGCACCCGAGGGAGCAAGCGCGCCATCGCGGACGCGCTGTCCTCGCTCGAACCGGCTGCGGACATCATCTGCCTGCAGGAGGTCGAGACCCTTTCGTTGCGCAGCAGCCTGGTCTTCCGTCGATCGCACCAGAGGGAGACGCAGCTCGAATCGTTCATGGCCCAGCTGGAGCAAGCGTTCGAGAGACGCCCGCCGCCCTTCCCATACGACGCGTTCTATTTTCGCGCGCACGTCAACCGCCTCGGGAACACGCCCTTGCAGAGCATGGGCCTCGCCATCCTGGTGCATCGCTACCGGATCAAGATCGACGCGCACAACTGCGAGAGCCCGCACAACATCACCTACCACCACGTGCTGCGCTGGAAGGACCGCAAGCAGACGCGGATCTGCGCGCACATGAAGCTGATCGGCCCGCGGGGAAAGCCGTTCCATGTCTTCAACACGCACCTCTCCCTGCCCACGCCGTTCTCGCGACAGTTCTGGACCAATTCGCCGCGGATGGGCTTCGGGGTGAACCAGCTGCAGGAGGCGAAGACGCTCGCCGCCTTCATCCAGCGCCACGCCGAGGGCGAGCCGTTCATCGTCACCGGCGACTTCAATTCGCCCCCGGGGTCCCCGGTCTACCGCTACCTGACGGAGGACTGCGGGCTCGTCGGCGTCCAGCAGCACCTTCATCAGATCGACCGCGACCCGCGCGACTTCCCCACCGCCGGGTTCATGAACCTGCGAATGCACCTCGACCACCTGTTCTCCAGCGCGAGCGTGAATTGGTTGGACCTGGAGGGGACCTGCCGCTTCGGCGATCGCTCGAGCCCGTTCTGGGGAAAGAGCGATCACATGCCGCTGATCGGGCGGTTCGATCTATGATCCTCGCGCGCCGCGCGCCGGGCTCGTCGAAATGAAATTCCGCTACGACACGCAGATCGAGTCGCAGCCGGACGCCGTCGAAGCCGTGCTGCGCCGTCCGGTCCCGCGCCTGGATCCGTCGCGCCCGCTGCTGTTCTGCGGTCAGGGAACGTCGCTGCACGCCGCGCGCGTCGCGGCGGCATGGGCCGGATACCCCGCGTTGGCCGTCGAGTCACAGGATGTCGCATTGCGCACGGGAGTGCCGCCCGGCGCGCAGGTCGTGGTCGTGTCGCACTCCTGCGGCGGGTTCACCCCAGCCGTGCTGCGCCAGGCCCGGGTGGCCGGAGCGACGACGTTCGCGGTCTGCAGCGACGCGGCCCCGGCCGACGCCGATCACGTCGTCCGCACCTGCCCTCCGGAACGAGCGCAGACGCACACCGTCTCGTACGTCACCGCGCTCGCTGCTCTCGGTCAGATGCTCGGCCTCGATCCATCCAGCGCGCCGAGCCTGCTCCGCGATGCGCTCGCCGAGCCTGCGCCGGTAGATGCGGCGCGCCGCCTCGCCGGCAAGGATCCGCTGCTCGTCACCGGCTTTGGACTCGACGCGATCGCGGCGGCGGAAGCTGCGCTGAAGCTGAAGGAAGCTACGTTCCAGTGGGCGGAAGGGCTCAGCGTCGAGCAAGCGCTGCATGGCCCGCAGGCGGCGCTGCGCCAGGGGATGGGCGCGATCCTCTTCGTTCCCGACGACGATGATGGCGGGCGCACCGTGCGCCTCCACGAGCTCTGCGCGGCGGTCGGTGTCGAAGTCGTCGACATCCCGGTGGCGCGTTGCAGCGAAGCGGTCCGCCCGCTCGTCTCCATCGTTCCCGCCCAGCGTCTCGCCGGCGAGATCGCCCGGCTGACGGGTGGCGATCCCGACCGCTCGCGCAATCCTGTCTAACTAAGTCGTCGCGAAACGATCGACCGCGGCTGCGAGGATCTCCGACGCCCGCATCAGGTCGGCGACAGGCACGAACTCCCCCGTCCGGTGGGCGACGCGGATGTCGCCAGGCCCGAACACGCAGGCGGTCGCGCCGAGCTGCGCGAGGTACGGCAGCTCCGTCCCGAACGGGATGGTGCCGGGCTCGTTGCCGGACTCTGTCTGCAGGAAGGTCACGATCTCCGAATCCCGCGCCACCACGATCCCCCCGTCGAGACGCTGCGCCGCCACTTCGATGCGGATGCGATCGGTCTGCACCCGCGCGCAAGCCTCCTCGAGCAGCCGCAGGATCTTGCGCGCGTCCTGCGAGGGGAGCGGCCGCCATTCGACGGTCAGCGTGCACAGGCCCGGGATCACGTTCTTCGCCTTGCCCCCCGCGATCAGGCCGACGTTCAGCGTCGTGTGCGGCGGGGAGAATTCCGGGTCCGCCTCGGCGCGCAGCTCCTCGCCGATGCGCTCGATCTCGCGCAAGACGCGTCCGGCGGCGAGAATCGCCGATGCGCCGGTCTCCGGATAGGCGCTGTGGCCCTCGGCCCCGTGCACCGTCACCTCGGCGAGGCAGTACCCTTTGTGGCCGAGGATCGGGGTCATCCTCGTCGGCTCTCCGACGACCGCGTGTCGCGGCCGCAATGCACCTTCATCGACCAGGCGGCGGGCTCCCAGGCAGCCGATCTCCTCGTCTGCAGTGAAAACGAGCTGGAGAGGAGCGCCCTGGGTACGCGAGGCGGCGGTGATCGCGGCGGCGAGGAACGCCTTGGTGTCCGCAGCCCCGCGGCCGAAGACCTTCCCGCCATCGACGGCCGGTTTCAACGCTCCCGCCCAGGCGGCGTCGAACGGAACGCAGTCGGTGTGCCCCACCAGCGCGAGCCCGCCCTCTTCGCCCCCGCGCTGCGCGATCAGGTTCGCTTTCTGGACGCCCGAGGCGTCGGTCCAGACCTGCCGGCGCGTGGCGAGCCCGAGCGCCCGCACCTGGCGCTCGAGGACATCGAGCAACGGCAGATTACTTCGCGCGGACGTGGAGTCGACCGCGATCAGCTCCCGAAGCAACGCGACCGGATCGATCATCCCCACAATCTCCGCATCGCCGCGCGAAAAGCCGGCAGCGCGCCTTCGAAATCGAGCCGGAGCGGCTCGCCGTTGACCCAGGTCTCGCGGATGGCGGTCCGCTCCATCGAGAACACCGCATTGGCCATCAGATCGCCGGCGTTGCAGCCGGCGATGGAGGGATCGTCCAGATCGGCGACGATGAAGTCCGCCGGCTCGCCGGGTCGCAGCGCCCCGCCGCCGAGGCCGAGAGCGCGCATCCCGCCCTCGCTCGCGATCGCGTAGAGCTTCGCTCCCAGACCGCCGACACCGCCATTCTCCGAATCGAGAACGGCGCGCTGCTCCTGCACCAGCCGCAGGTGGTACTCGAGCTGGCGCGCGTCCTCGAGTGGCGAAAGCTGCACCTCCGAATCGCTGCCGACGCAGAGCCGGACGCCGGACGCGAGCAGCAGGTCCGCCCGCACCACCCCGTCGCCGAGGTTGCGCTCCGTGGTCGGGCAGGCGCACACGGTGGCGCGCGCACGCCCGAGCGCCGCGATGTCCTGCGCCGTCAAGTGCACCCCGTGCACGGCCGTCGTGCTCTCGCGGAGCGCGCCCAGCCGCTCGAGCACGAGGGTGGGTGTCGTGCCGTGCTCCGCCTGGCACTGCTCCACTTCGCCACGTTGCTCGGAGACGTGCAGGTGCAGGGGCCAGCTGCGCCGGAACGCCTCCGCGGCGATGTCGCGGATCCACTCCGCCGGACAAGCCCGCACGCTGTGCGGCGCCGCGCCCACCGGAACCTGGCGCGAGAGAGCATCGAGGTTCTGGAGGTATTCGTCGGCCGATTCCTCGATGAAGCGCTTCTGCCGCGGGTTGTCCGGAACGCGGAATCCGCTCCGCGCGTACGCGACGCGCAAGAGGACGGCGCGCAAGCCGGCTTCCTGCGCGGCGCGCGCCACGGCGAGGTCCAGCTCGTTCGGGTCGTCGTATGGCTTTCCCGATGCGTCGCGGTGCAAGTAATGGAACTCGCCTACTGCGGTGATGCCGGCCCGCGCCATCTCCAGGAAACAGAACTTCGAGATGGCGTGGAGATCGTCGGGCGTGAGCCGCTCGGCGGCCGCATACATGGCCTCGCGCCAGCTCCAGAAGTCGTCGCGGGCGTGGCTTCGATGCTCGGTGCGCCCGCGGATTGCGCGCTGGAACGCATGGCTGTGGGCGGCCACCAGGCCCGGCAAGAGCGCGCGCCCGCGCATCGGGGTGACTTCGGCCTCCTCCGGCGGCTCCCCGATACCGAGCACGATCCCGTCGCGGACGATCAGGGCCGCCCCCGCGTGGACGCGGCCGCCAGAAAAGAGGAAATCCGGAAGGAGGGCGCGCATGGCGGGCGCGATGTAGCGTCATCTGCCGAAAAAAGCCACATCGGCACCGCGACGCCGGATCGCGCATTGTGTAGCATACACGGACCCTCGCAGGAGCTGTTGTGATGAACCCTCGGTCCTTGTGCGCGATCGTGCTCGCGCTCGCGCTTCCGGCGCTCGGGCAAACGGAACCGCAGCTGGAGCCGCTAGTCCCTCCGTCGGTACAGAAGAACAAGAAAAAACCGAAGCGGAAGCCTCCCGACAAGAAGGCTCCCGCGGAACAGGCGCAGGCCCTCGACGCCGCGCCGCAGGGCCAGGAACCATCCGCGCTGCCGCCGCTCGCGCCACTCACTGCGTCGCGTCGGCTCGACGCGGTCGGCGTGCTGGTCCTGGGAGCGCTTCCGGACGAGGCCGCGGTGCGCGTCGGCAATGGGATCCGCGCCGCGGTGAAGCTCGCGCCCGGCGTGAAGGAGGTTTCGGCTCTCGATGCGCCGCATCCGTGTGCGGACAAGGCATGCTGGGTGACGGCGGGAGTGGCGCGGAGCGTCCATCACGTCGTGGTGGCGACGTACGCGGCTCGCCGTCTCAAGATCCGGCTGGTGGACGTCAAAGCGCGCAAGATCGTGCAGCAGGCGAACCGGCGCGAGGTCTCGAGCGATCCGGCCGAGGCGACCGCATGGGCCGAGGCGCTGGTGTGCAAGCTGCTGGTTCCCGCCGGCTGCACGGGCGAAGCGGTGGTGCAAGGCGGGGAAGGAATCGCGCTGCAGCTGGACGGCGTTCCTCTGGCGCCCGGCGAGAAACGGCGGGTACCGGTCGGGGTGCACGTCCTGCGTGTGAAGGAAGGTGCCCGCGAATCCGTCCGCCCGTTGCCGGTGCTGGTCGAGGAAGCGCCGATGGTGACGATCGAGGCGCCGAAGGTCGCTTCGGCGACACCGCCGCCCGCCCCCGTCGTCCCCATCGCTCCACTCGTGGAACCCGTCACACCGCCTCCGGCGCCGCAGGCGGCAGCGATCGAAGCGGCACCGCTACCGCCGGCGCCTTCGCGCAAGTGGACCCGCCCGGCGGGATATGCCGCCGTGGGCGCCGCGGTGGTTGCCGCCGGAGTCGGTGCCTACTTCGGCGCGAAGAGCAGGTCCGATCTGAACGACGCGGAATCGACCTACCGCGCGAACGGCAACGCCTATACACCGGCTAGCCTCGACAAGCTGCGGTCGGGGAACTCCGCCGGGCACACCGCCAACGCGCTCTTCATCGCCTCGGGGATCCTCGTCGCCGCGGGCGCCGCTCTCACCTTCGCCTTCTAAGCCCATGCGCGCGACGTCCACCGTTCTCCTTCTCCTGGCGCTGACGGCCTGCCGCATCTCCGGCCTCGGCAATTGCTCGACCGACGCGGACTGCTCCGCGGGCGCCGGTTGCGATCTGGCGCAGCGGGTCTGCGTTCCCACCGATGCGCCGGCGTTTTCGGACATCGCCGTCTCGACGCCGGCCGGCTACACCGATCCGAACGGCCGGGCATTCTTCGACACTGCCGGACCGCCCTTGTCGGTCTCGGCGAGCATCAGCGGCCGCGCAGGCGTCGATCCCGCGACCGTCTGCCTGCGGATCGCCGGCGAGAGCGGCGCATGCCTGCACCCGGGAACTGCCGGCTCCGGAACTACGTTCACCTTCGCGCTGCCCAGGCCTTCGGGGTCTTTCAACGGAACTACTCCCCTCGATTTCACCATCGCCGCGACG
>Ga0209160_1005094_pt1 | contig 10420 bp, 9 predicted proteins | sample GraSoiAngelo_153_FD_186167 | JGI IMG/M metagenome (GOLD analysis project Ga0209160, IMG submission 186167) | Grasslands soil microbial communities from the Angelo Coastal Reserve, California, USA - 14_1009_12_40cm (SPAdes) (version 2) | ecosystem: Environmental > Terrestrial > Soil > Grasslands ... | reverse complement strand
CCGGTGGGACGTCCCCGCGTCCATAGAGGGGGATGACCGAGAGGCGAACCGCATATGTCACCAGACCCATCCCGAGAATGATCAACCAGTACCGCATCATCGCACCGCCAGCAGCGCCAGTGCTCCAAGGATCAGGTCGCGCAGGAAGAACATCATTCTTGCGAAGGTGCCGGGGGATGGCGCTCGGCCAGGATCCCAATACCGATACCCGTCACCGCCGCCATGATGAGCCCAAGCCGCAGCGCAAGACCGTGCGCCAGGACGGCGACCACCCCCGCCGTGATCGCGGCGGCTGCGGTGGCCCGGTCCGTCACCGCAGGGCGGACCAGCGCTATGAAGGTCAGCGGCAACGCGAACTCAAGATTCCATGACCCCGGGATCCTCGCCCCCACATAGATGCCCAACGCCGTGCTGACCTGCCACGCCGTCCACAACGTCACCCCCGCGCCCAGAAAAAACCAGTGCCGCTGGTCGGGTTCGTCCTTCCGCGACCGCGCGACCGCCCGACCGCTCGAGTGCGCGACCGCTCGACTGCCCGACTGCGTCTCTTTCTCCCGGTAGTGCGTAATCGCCATCGCGTAGGCTTCATCCGACAGCAGATACGCCAGCAGCAGCTTCCACCGCAGACCCAGCCGGCTGAGGTAGGGCGCCACGGACGCACTGTACAGCATGTGGCGCAGGTTCACGACGAACGTGGTCAAGATGATGAGCGCCCCGGGCGCGTCTGCGGCGAACAGTTGCGTCCCAACGAACTGCGCCGAGCCGGCCAGCACGATGGATGACATCGCCAGCGCCGCCATGGGCGGAATCCCCGCCTGCAGCGCCAGTGCCCCGTAAATGAGGCCGAAGGGCAGCACGCCAAACAGGACCGGGACTTCGGCCTTGGCGCCGGCCGCAAACTCCGCGCGGGGGCTGGAGATTCTCATTTGCTGTCATTGCGAGGGGGCGTAGCCCCCGAAGCAATCTCCTCGGAACGGAGATCGCCACGGCCCTCCGGGCCTCGCGATGACAGACTTTGTGTCTTGGGCTCCTTTGAGAGTTCTCTCGATGCGGTGATAGTTGGCGGGGCCCGACGGAGGTTGACCACCGCGATTCCCGCGACCACGAGCCCTGAGCCGACCAGCAGCCGCCAGTCGGCGTGCTCGTTCAAGAAGATGATCCCGAGCAGTAGGCCGATCACGGGAAAGACGTACGCGACCAGCGAGGACCGCGTGGGACCCCACGCATTGATGAGGTAGAAGTACAGGAGGTACGCGGTGCACGACCCGAGCAGACCCAGCCAGACCAGCGCAAACCAGGTGACCGGCAGGACCGGCAGCCGCACCGGCCGCTCGCCCGCGAGGGCGGTGAGCCAGGTAAAGAGATCGGCGAAGAGGACGACCATTGTGGCCTGGAGGATCGGGGGATGACCGCGCAGGTGGCGGCGCGAGAACGTCGCTGCCACCGCGTAACTGATCGAGGCCACTAGAACGGCCACCTGGCCCCAGACGCTGCGCGTGACCACGCTGACGCCCAGGTCACGGCTCATCAACACGACCACGCCGGAGAAACCCACCAGCAGTCCGGCCAGGCGTGTCGATGTGATCCGTTCGTCGGAGAGCCAGAAATGCGCGATGACGATGGTGAACAGGGGCACGGTGGCGTTCAGGATGGCCGCCAGGCCGGAATCGATCCGCGTTTCGCCCCACGAGATCAGGACGAACGGAATCGCCGTGTTGAAGGCACCCATGAACAGGTACGCGGGCAGGTGCTCGGCCGTCCGCGGAAATGCCTGGCGTTGGAGGCGCATCACCAACAGGAGCCCGAGGAGGCCAAAGAGGAGCCGAATGGCCGCCAGCGTCGCGGGACCAATCTCGCCGACGGCGATCTTGATCCACAGAAACGACGACCCCCAAATGGCCCCGAGAAGCCAGAACGCGCCCCACTCCTTCAGCCGCATGCCGTTTCCTTTCTCCAACGCGTGAGAGTATCGCACACAGTATGCCTTAGCAGCGGGCCACAGAGAAGTGCCAGATGTCACACCGGCGGGCGGAACAAAAAAAGAGAACTGTCCATCCCCACCAAAGACCGAGGCGTCTCAGGCTCTGTCCGCCGGCGGGCCGCCCGCCCGAAAGTGAGGAATACGACAGGGTGGTGGGGCGTTTGGCGTGTCGAGACAGTGGAGGTGAGGTTGTGCGACTTCAGCACCTGCTTTCTGAGATCAATACGGAGCAACGCCCTGGCGCTGCGGCCCATCCGGAGGTGGAGGCGCTGGATGCGTACTCCCAGGCCGTCATTAAGGCGGTGGAGACCGTTGGCGCGGCGGTTGTCAGTGTGGGGATGGCCCGGCGGGCGCCGGAGCCGTGGCGGCGCCGCGGAGTGCCGGAGATGCGTGGCGCGGGCAGCGGGGTCATCATTACTCCTGATGGCTACATCCTGACCAACAGCCACGTCGTGAGCACGGCCGACCGGATCGAGATACGGCTGCAGGACGGCCGCGAGCTGCAGGCGGCTCCGGTCGGTGAGGATCCGCACAGCGATCTGGCCGTGGTACGGGTGCAGGAGACTGGACTCCCCAGCGCGGAGCTCGGAGATTCGTCTGCGCTACGGGTCGGTCAGCTCGTGATCGCCATCGGCAATCCTCTGGGATTCCAGGCGACCGTGACCACGGGCGTGGTGAGCGCAGTAGGTCGGACGTTGCGTGCGCAGACCGGACGGCTCATCGAGAACATCATCCAGACCGACGCCGCACTGAATCCGGGGAACTCCGGTGGTCCGTTGGTGGACTTCCGCGGTCAGGTGGTCGGCGTCAACACGGCGGTGATCATGGGATCGCAGGGGATCTGTTTTGCCATTCCCTCCAATACCGCGGAGTGGGTGGCCGGCCAGCTCATCCGCGAAGGCCGTGTACGCCGCGCATATCTCGGCGTCTCGGGCCAGACTATCCGGGCGGAGCGTCGCGAAGTGATCGAGTTTGCGCTTCCTGCGCAGACGGCGGTGCGGGTAATGGAAGTCCAGCCGGGCACGGCGGCGGCGCATGTAGGGATCCAGCCTGGAGACCTGATTGTCAAAGTCGGTGACGTGACGGTAGTGTCGGTCGACGACCTGCAGCGAGCGTTGGGACGTCACCCCATCGGCGAGCCGCTGATGCTGGAACTCGTCCGCGCCGGCCGCCGGCTCACGCTGCTCACACATCCCACAGAACTGCCGGACGGTCAGTGATGTAGATCCTGTCATCGCGAGCGGAGCGAAGCGATCTCATTCCGATAGGAGGTTGCCACGGCCCTTCGGGCCTCGCAACGACGCTTCCGGCGTCGCTTCGGCCCCTGCGGGGCCTCGCAATGACAGGGTTATCGCAGGTACGCGGCCGTCACGCCGCCGTCGACCGTCAGGGCGGCGCCGGTGGTGCGGCTGGCGCGTGGTCCGGCCAGGAAACTGATGGCCTCGGCGACGTGCTCGGGAAGGACGTTCACCTTCAGTACGGTGCGCTGCCGGTAGTACTCATCGAGTTCTTCGGGTTTGATACCGTACGCCGCTGCGCGGGCCTGCCGCCAGCCCGCATCCCAGATGCCGCTGTCCTGCAACACGGCGTCGGGCAGCACCGAGTTGACGCGCACGCCGATTGGCCCGCCTTCTTCAGCCAGGGACCGCGCCAGGTGCAACTCGGCCGCTTTCGCGGTGTTGTAGGCAGCGGCGTTGCGGCTGGCCACCACGCTGTTCTTGCTGGTGACGAAGATGAGACTGCCGCCCATGCGCTGGTCTTTCCACAGGCGGAATGCCTCGCGGCTGATCAAGAAGTACCCGGTGGCCAGCACGTCCATCGTGCGGGTCCAGTCTCGGAGCGTCGTGTCATCGATTGGTGCGCTGAGGGCGATGCCGGCGTTGCTCACCACCACATCGACACCCCCGTAGGCCAGTACGACCGCGCGGAAGGCCTCGGCCACGGCGGCCTCGTCGGTGACGTCGCAATGCACGGCCATGCCGCGGCCGGTCCCATGGGGCTCGGTGAGTTCGCCGGCTACAGTCTGCGCGCCCGCGTTGTTGATATCGAAGATGGCGACATGTGCGCCGTCGCGGGCCAGACGCCTGGCCGTCGCGCGGCCGATCCCACTGGCGCCGCCGGTGACTACCGCCACCCGTCCGGCGAGTTCGCCGGGCGCCGGCCGCAGGGTGAGCTTGTACAGCTCCAGCGGCCAGTACTCGATGTCATAGGCCTCCTGAGGGGTCAGGCTCGTGAACTCCCCGACCCGCTGGCTGCCCTCCATGACCGCGATGGCGCGATGGTAGAGCTGGCGGCTCACGTCGGCCCCATGGGCATCGTCGCCGGCGGTGATCATGCCAAGACCCGGGATCACGATGACGCGTGGATACGGATCACGCATCTGATCGCCTGATTTCCGGTGCTCTTCAAAGTACCTGGCGTACGCAGTCGCGTACGCGTCGACGGCAACCGGAAGGCGTACCAGCAGGGGTTCGATCCCCTCACCGGGTGTCCAGGTGACGAATAGCGGCACGCGCTTCGTGTGCACCAGGTGATCCGGACACGCGGCGCCGACCTGAGAGAGTGCTGCCGCGCCCTCGCTTCCGGCAAACGCCACCGCGGGTCCGTTTTCGTCGACCTGCAGCACAGCGGGCCGCTGCCGGCTGAGTGTCCCGCGGAGCACCGGCAGGAGGCGGGCCAGAGTTTCGCGGCGCGTCTGCGGCGGGAGTGGCGGCACCGCGGTCCCGCTGAATACCTTCTGCCCCCGCCGATTACCGGCGATGAACTCCTCGGCGTCCGCGATCGCGCGGATCGTGCGCTCGTAACACTCCCGGCTGCTCTGCCCCCACGTGATCAGCCCGTGCTTGCCCATCACCACAAGTTCGGCCTGCGGGGCGGTCCGCACGCCGCGACTGACCCACTGGCTAAGGGTAAACCCCGGTCGCGTGTAGTCGACCCACACCGCGCGGTGGCCCCACAGCCGCCGGCAGAGGGCCTGGCCATCGCTCGCGCAGGCCAGGCTGATCACGGCGTCGGGATGGGTGTGATCGACGTGGCTGGCCGGCAGAAACGCATGCAGGAGAGTTTCGATCGATTGACGCGGACGGTTAGGGAACGCCGCGCAGCGCGTGAGGTACTCGACCATCTCCTCATCGGTCATCGCGTCGCGGGCAGTCAGCGGCAAGATCTCCGCCAGCCGCAAGGCCGCGAATCCGGTCTCGGGGATCGCAGCCATGTCGGTGCCTGAACCTTTGACCCAGAGCAGTTCGACGGAACGCCCGAGATGATCCGTGTCTATCAACTTGGCGCTGGTGTTGCCGCCAAAGATGTTCACCACGCTGCGGTCTCGGGCCAGGAGGGTGGAGCGGTAGACGAGGCCATCGAGCGCAGGCTGGCGCGCCGCCGCCGCATCGTTCCACAGGTTACCGAGCATGCCGCACGCTACTCTCTCCGTCCCGCCTATGCCGGTGCCGTGGCGCGTACGAGATTTCGCACCGCCGAGGCGGAGTCTAGATCCAGGGCCTTCGCAACGAGGCGCTTCGCGCCGGCCCCTGACCACCGCCGGATGATCGCTTTCACCGCGGGGATCGCCGCCGGAGCCATGCTGAGTTCGTCCAGGTCCAACCCCAGCAGCAGGGGGACCGCGTCGGGGTCACCGGCCAGCTCTCCGCAGACTCCTACCCAGGGCCCCACCCGGTGCGCGGCCTGGACGACTGATCCGATCTGACGAAGCACCGCCGGGTGGCACGCGTCACCCAGGTGCGCGACGCGCTCGTTGGTGCGATCGGCGGCCATGGTGTACTGGGTGAGGTCGTTCGTGCCAATGGAAAAGAAATCCGTCTCGCGCGCGAACTGGTCGGCCAGCACCGCCGCCGACGGCACCTCGACCATCATGCCGACCTGAAGGCGTGCTGCGACCGGATGGCCTGCCGACGTGACCGCGCGCCTGGCTCGCTCCAGCTCAGCTTTCGCCGCGCGCAGCTCGTCGATCGAGGCGATCATGGGGAACATGATCCGCAGATCGTGGCCCGGGCTCGCCCGCAGCAGGGCGCGCAACTGGACCGCAAAGAGCTCCGGCCGCTGCAGGCTGATCCGGATCGCCCGCCAGCCCAAGAACGGATTTGCCTCCTTGGGCAGGTCGAGATAGGGCGCCGGTTTGTCCCCGCCGATGTCCATCGTGCGCGCGATGACCGGCCGGGATGCCATCACCCGCAGGATGGCCTCGTAGGCGGCGAGATGCTCGTCTTCGGTGGGTGCGGTGCGGCGACTGAGATAAAGGAACTCGGTGCGCAGCAGCCCGATGCCCTCGGCGCCGTGCTGGAGCGCGACCGCCGCTTCCTCGACCGCCCCGATGTTCGCTACCACTTCCACCCGGCGATGGTCACGCGTGATCGCGGGGTCGCCCGCCGCGCCGCGTTCGGTCGCAGCCTGCCGCTCAGCCGCCCCGCGACGCTGCGAAAACTCACGGGTGGTCTGTTCGTCGGGGTCGATGACAATCTCGCCCCGAGTGCCGTCGACCAGCACGGCCGTGCCGTCGCGAAGTTCCAGCACCGCCGTCCCCAACCCCACCACGGCCGGTTTGCCCCACGCTTTCGCCAGGATCGCGGTGTGTGACGTCGGACCGCCTTCCGCCGTGCAGAAGGCTAGCACCCGCGCCACCGGGAGGGATGCGATCTGCGAGGGAGCCAGATCGCGCGAGATGACAACGGACGGCTCATCCAACCGTAGCCCCGCCGCCCCGCGGCCCACCAGGTGGTCCAGGACTCTACCGCCCACGTCGCGCACGTCGGCCGCCCGCGCCTGCAGCGTGGGATCAGGAAGCTGTTCCAGTTGCGAGGCGAAGAATTCGATGGCGTCCGCCCACGCCGCCTCCGCGTTCACGCCGCGATCGATCGCCTGCTGCGCCTTCCGAAGCAGTGCCGCGTCGTCAATGAACATCTCGTGCGCGTCGAAGATCGCCGCTTCGGCCTGCCCGGCTTCGGCGGCAACTTTGGCCCGCAGCGCGCGAATCTCGTTGCGCGCGGCTGCTCGCGCAGCGGTCAAGCGGGCGGTCTCTGTGGCAGGCTGCCGGCCGGTGCCCCGCGGAATGGTCACTGCCTGCTCACGCCATACTGCGGCCGGGCCCGCGGCCAGTCCCTGCGCAGCGGCGATGCCGGTGAGGGTGCGGGAGCGGATCTCCCGAGACGAAGACATCAGCGACCACAGATATGACGGCGCCGGCAGCAGACCGCCACCGGCGCCGCGGGAAACTGCCGTGCGTTCTTACTTCTTGGCCGCCCTGCCCGCAGCCTTTCCGGGCATCCAGCCCTTTTCCACATAATTCTTCTGGAACCAGCTGGCGAAGACGATGAGGACAATCGCTGCCAGCACCACGCCAATCGCGCCCGCCGCTCCTTTGACCTGGGCAATATTCCCGACCGCGATGCCGTACCAGCCGAAGTCGGCATCTCCAAACGTTGTGTTGGCGAAGCCCAACGCTCCCAGCACCTTGAGCAGGAAGGCGGGCAGGAACGTGATCAGGATACCGTTCACGAACCCGCCCCAGGCTGCGCCCCAGCGGCCCCCAGTGGCATTGCCAAAAACGCCGGCTGTGCCGCCGGTGAAGAAGTGGGGCACCATTCCAGGCAGGATCAGTGCCAGCATCCAGGCCTTACCCAGCCCCCAGGCGATAAGCAGGAGGCTGACCAGTCCGCCCAGCACGCTGGTGAGAAAACCAATCAGCACCGCGTTCGGTGCATAGGGGAACGACACAGGACAGTCCAGCGCCGGCAATGCGCCGGGGACGACGCGCTCGGCGATGCCCGCAAATGCCGGGACGATTTCACCGATGATGGTGCGCACGCCCAGCAGAATGACCGCCACGCCAACGCCGAAGTTCAGGGCGTTGAGCAGCTGCGCCATCAGGTAGCTCGCCCACGTGGTCCCCGCACTCAGCCCGAGGGCCTTGACGGCACCGGCGAGCCCTACGTCGCTGCGGCCCGCGTACCAGATGGCGAAGATCAGGTAGACAATGAGCATGGCCACCGCGGTCCCCACCATCGGTTCGCGCAGGAAGCGCAGCCCCGCCGGAAACTCAATTTCCTCGCTGCTCTTCCCTTTCTTGCCGGCGACGCGCGCGACGATCTGCCCCGCGAGGCCACCGGCGATGTAGCCCAGAGACCCGAAGTGGCCCATCGCCACCTTCTCGCCGCCGGTCACGGCTTTCATCCAGGGGTGCGTAAAGGCCGGCATGATGACCATGACCGTGCCCAACAGAAACGCCCCCACGATGACAGCTCCGGCACCGGCCATCCCGACCGTGACGAGGATCACCGCCAGCATCGTCGCCATGTAGAAGATGTGATGGCCGGTGAGGAAGACATAGTGCAGGTTCGTCACCCGTGCGATGGCTAGGCTGGCCAGGAAGCCCACGAACATCAGCCAGGCCGTGAGCGAGCCGTACCTGGACTGTGCGAGGGCCACGATGGCCTCATTCGTCGGCACCACGCCCCGGGCGCCGGTCGCGCCGAGTAGTAACTTCCCCAGCGGATCGAGCGCGTTGATGACGGTGACGGCGCCGACGACGAGAATCAAGAACCCCATCGTCGCTTTAGCGGTCCCGCCGATCACCTGGCCCCAGGGACGCCGCAGCGCGATGAGGCCGACTGCTGTCATGAGACCGACGAGGTAGAAGGGTTTGCTGAAGATCTCGTCGACAAGGAATTTGACGATTGCGAGCAAGACATCCATTCTGCGTTCTCCCTCCCCCCTTGGCCCACCCCAGAACTCCGTTCGTGCGACGTCTGAGGATGTCGGGCCCGACTCACTTCATCCCTGTCGGTTTCACCTCCCAGGACGGGTGTGACCGCGGAGGTCTTACGTTTGCACCAGCGCGGCCCGCAGTTTCTCCACCATCTCTTTGAGATCCACGAAGTTTGAGATGGTCACCACCCGCGGCTTCACCTTGCCCAACTGTTCGGCCAGTTCGTTGGAAGTGATGATGAGGTCGGCGGTCTGGGCCATCGCCCGGGCCGATCCGATGTCGGCCACCTCCAGGTCCGCGTCGACGATGCCCAGCTGCCGCAACGCCTTTTCGGCCTGCATGCGCAGCAGCAGCCCACTGCCCAGTCCCATTCCGCATACGGCCAGGATCTTCACGACTGCCCCTTTCACTCCCATCTGTCATTGCGAGGCGCGTAGCGCCGAAGCAATCTCCTTCACTCCGATCCGCTTACGGCTTCAGTGGCGGCATGGGTGCGCTCATACTCGACGATGGCCGCCAGCACGTCCCGCGGCGTCTTGGCTCGGAGCAGCGTGTCGCGGCGCGAGCGATCGTCGAGCAACCCGGCCAGCGTGGCCAGCGCCTGCACGTGCGAGGAACTGTCTGGCGCCGCGAGACCCACCACCAGCGTCACGGGATCGTTGTCTTTATGGCCGAACCGGACCGGCTGCGCCAGCGTGACCCACGACAGACCCGGTCGCAGCACCGCGTCTGACGGTCGCGCGTGCGCGAGCGCGATGCCTGGTGCGATGACGATGTAGGGGCCCAACTGCTCGACGGTGGCGATCATCTGGTCCGTGTACGCCGGTGTGGTGATGCCGCCGGCCACGAGGGCATCGCCGGATGCCCGCACGGCGTCGCGCCAATCTGCGGCAGGGACATTGAGCCGGATCGCGGCGACGGGGAGAAGTGCCGAGAGGCGAGGCCGGGCTTGTTCAGTGGATGCCGACGTGAGGTCACCTCGCGGGTCCAGGGTGCGTCGTCAGCGCGTGCATCCACGTGCAGGTAACGTTCTACCATGCCCGATTCGTAACGGCCGCCGATAATCCTTCACATTCTCATTGCGAGGAGCGGAGCCCCGAAGGAATCTCCTTCTGCCAAGGCGATTGCCGCAGCCCCTCCGGGGTCCCGCAATGACAAGCGGGAACTAGAGTTTTCCCACGAAATCGCTCGAAATCAGCCGCTGCAGTTCTGCCGCCGCCTGCTCTTCGTCGGGTCCGTCGATCACGATCTCGATCTCGTGGTGTTGCTCCACGCCCAGCGTCAACACGCTGAGGATGCTCTTGGCGTCCGCCCATGGACTGTTGCGGGTGGCGTTACGTACCCGGATCTGCGACGCGAACCGGCCGGCCTCGCTGGCGAACACTGCTGCCGGCCGGGCGTGCAGCCCGACCGTATTCATCACTTTCACGCGCAGTTGCTTCATCTCGGCTGCTTGATTCCGCGAACCTCCGTTCCCTGACTCACCCGAGTCAAAAAACGATTGGGGACAGTCCCCATTTCGGCCCGTCTGGACGGGAGATTCCGCGCGCTCGATAGCCCACTTGAGTCAAAAAACGATTGGGGACAGTCCCCGTGTGGAAACGGCTCCCCTCTCGATGCCACGGGTCAATCCCCCTCAGGGCGCGCCGATCCCGATGAGCGGATCTCCTTTTTTGACCGCCAGGGCGGCTGCGCCCCGGGCGAGCGTAGCGAGCGTG
>Ga0209160_1005091_pt1 | contig 10426 bp, 8 predicted proteins | sample GraSoiAngelo_153_FD_186167 | JGI IMG/M metagenome (GOLD analysis project Ga0209160, IMG submission 186167) | Grasslands soil microbial communities from the Angelo Coastal Reserve, California, USA - 14_1009_12_40cm (SPAdes) (version 2) | ecosystem: Environmental > Terrestrial > Soil > Grasslands ... | reverse complement strand
CTGGACGGCCGGGTCTCTTCGAGCCCGTGCACGGCTCGGCGCCGGCACTCGTGGGCAAGGGGATCGCGAATCCGATGGCGGCCGTGCTCACGGGCGCCCTCATGTTCGAGCAGCTCGGCCACCCAAATGCAGCGCGCGAGGTGGAGAGCGCGGTTCGAGCGACCCTCCAGGCGGGGGTGCGGACGCAGGATCTGGGCGGCAAGGCGACAACGAAGGAGGTCGCCGCGAAACTGATGACCCTTTTGGGGTAGTAAAAAGTCGCTCAGATTCAGTGTGGAACACCTGGAGGGGTCGCGATGCCTCCGCTTCGACTGGCGACAATACTGAGTACGGCCCTGCCGCCGTTGCCTCGCGAGGCACGCGCGGTGGTGGACCTCCTGGCCTGTACCAACGGTCTTTTGCCATCCGGCGGCGAAGTCGTGACCTTCCTCGGCCTTCGCACCCGCCATCAGGTTGCGCGCGTGCTCCGTCGCGCCGGTCTGCCGCCCCTCGAGGAGCTGGCAGGCTGGACGCGAGTGCTGCACTGGCTGAACGAAGCCGAGCGAACCGGCAACTCCCTCCTACAGCTCGCGCGGGAATCGCGGATCGAACCCGCCACCTGTTATCGTCTCGTGCGCCGGCTCACAGGCCAGCCGTGGTCGCGCGTGCGGCGGGGTGGAGTGGCGGGAGCCGTTACCCGATTTCGCACGACCTTCAACGGTTCGCCGAACCATGCTCTCGGATCAAACGTGCTTTCCGGTCCACCGCCACGTCCGATCCTGTCCCCCGCTGTGACGCCAAGCCCGCCTGCGGTTCTACCTGCATGCAAGACGTCACCGGCATGCGTGCACCAACATCCGCAGGGCTTCCTGGCGGACCGGTTACCGATGCCTGGCTATCCATTCGATATTGCGATCGCACGCGACGGGACCGCGTGGCTCACTCGCGGGCACGCAGCCGTACTGGAGCACCTGAAGCTCGAACCGTTTGCCTCCTTGGGGTTCATCCCTGTCGGTATCGCTCCCACGCGTGTCGTGCTCGCGCCGTCGGGGGAGCGGGCCTGGGTCACGAACCAATTCACCAAGGACGTCGCTGTCGTCGACCTCGTGCGACAATTCCGCGTCGGCGCAATATCGATGGAGGGAGACCCGCTCGGAGCCGTGGTCTCGCCTGATGGACGAACGCTGTATGTGACGACGAATCTCGACCGGCTGTTTGTCATCGCCGTCGCGGGTGAGTGCGGTCGCGTCATCCGCTCCGTGAGCCTGCCTCACGCATGCACGGAGATTGCGATTCATCCGGGCGGGCAGCGGATTTACGCGCCGGCATGGCGAGCCGGGGTCCTGGTCGAGCTCGATGCGCGCACGCTGACGTTGGTGCGCCGGTGGGAGCTCGGCGGCGTCCCGTTTGGCTGTGTGGTAACGGCTGACGGCCTACGTCTCTATTGTGGGAATGAGAAAGGCTGGCTCGATGTGGTGCATCTGACGACAGGCAAGAGCACGCGGCGCGCATTCGGCACGCCGCTCGAGGAGATCGCGCTCACGCCCGATCAAGCCTTCCTCTATTTGAGCCTGCGCACGGCCGGCCGTGTGGCGATCGTCGACGCGGACAGCCTCGAGACTGTGAGCACCCTCGAGACCGGCGGCATGCCCAGACACATCGCGTTCGATAGCATGGGTCGCCTCGCCGTGATCGCGAATCAGACGGGATGGGTAGACCTCGTGCGGTAGCGAGATTATGTCGTTTGGCGCGCTGGCCCTTCTCATGCAGCTCTGAAACTGAGCATCATCCGACAATGAACGCGTACGCTTAAGCCTGATTAGCCGGAAGGAGTGTCCCCATGTTGTCGGTGCGTCGTTGGACTCGAGCATGGATTGCCGGCCTGGTTCTCGTTCTGCTCCCGGCCGCGTGCAAACAGGAACCGACAGATCCATTTGGTTCATCCCGGACAAAAGACCCGGTTGGACATCCCGTGCTCGGGGTCGAGTCGGTGCCGGTAAACGGGTCCGCGTTCGCGGTCGCTATCAACCGAGACGGCGTCTACTACGTGACCACGGTCTTCGGTCCAGTGGCGCGCGGCGTGCTCCCCAGTACCGACCTCTCCAACCAGCTGCAGTCCGGCATCCTCGACTCGCAGGTTCGCATCAGTCCGGACGGGAGGACCGCATACGTCAACAATCAGGACGCCGGCACGATCGAAGTCATCGACGTGCGGACGAACGTGATCACGGATACCATCCACGCCATCCCCAGCATTCTCACGACGGGAATCTCGAACGACGGCCAGACGTTCTACTCGTTGACTGATTACCACGGCATCGACATCATCAGCACCAGCACGTTGCAAATCACAGGTAACATTCCCGCCAGTAGCGTCGGGAGCCTCCTAACGGGAATCGCGTTCCACCCGACGAAACCGTTGATGTACGTCGCCGCGCGCGACGCGGGCGTGGTCACTGTGGTTGAGATTCCGCAAAACACCGTCGTCACGACACTCGCAGTCCCGGGTGGCCGCATTCAGAACGTCGCGGTGTCGCGCGACGGCAAGCAGCTGTTCGCGACCGATATTCAGCGCAGCAAACTGATCGTGTGGGACCTCACCGAGGAGAACGCGCCGTACCAGGAGGTGGCGATCGGATCAGGCCGAGTGCGAAACGCCTTCGACGTCGCCGAGACACCCGATGGAGTCCAACTGTACGTCAGCGCGCTCGCCGATGGTAACGTGTACGTGCTCGATCGCGCGTCGCTCGCGCCGGTGGGGACGCTGCCGGTCGGCGGCAGCCCCCGTTACATCGCGTTCAACGCGTCGGGCACGCACGCGATCATTCCAAACGAGTACGGCTGGGTGAGCTTCGTGCATGACGTACCGCCGCCACCGCCTTCGGCGTGCACCACGCCCGAGACCGGACCCGCCCCGACGGACAAGACGCACCCTTCGCTGGCGAGCAAGGACAGCCAACCACTCGACGCGCAGCCCTTCGCCGTCGCGATATCGCGCAACAACGTGGTGTACATCACGCAGGGGTGGAATGCATCAGCGGTGCGTGCCGACTTGCCGAGCAGCGTGCTTTCGGCGCCGTTCCCGGTGGGTGACTTACCCTCACAAGTGCGGATGAGCCCTGACGGGTCGACGGCGTACGTCGAAAATCAGGATTCCCAAACCATCACGTACATCGACGTTGCGACCAATCAGATCATCGGCCAGGCGACAGTCCCAGCGGGCAGCATCCTCAACATGGGTTTATCGCGGGATGGCACGCGGCTGTACGCACTGACGGACTATTACGGCGTATACGTGATTGACGTGAATTCCCGCGCCGTGATCGCCCAGATTCCAGCGGGTAAGACTGGTACTTTGCTCACGGGGGTCGCCTTCCATCCGTTTGCCGCATGCATGTACATCTCGGCGCGCGATCAAGCCATCGTCAGCTCGATCGACCTCACGACGAACGCGGTCGTGGGCCAACGCCTCGTGGGTGGCGGCAGAATCCAAACTGTCGCTGTCTCACTCGACGGCGCCACTCTTTATGCGGCGGATATCGGGCGCAGCAAGATCGTCTCATGGAACCTGCTCTCAAACGCCTCGTCCTTCAGCGAGACGAACGTTGGGACGCAGATCAATCGCAACGCGTTCGATGTCGAAGTGACGCCCGACAACGCCCAGCTGTGGGTGAGCACACTCTACGATGGCAAGGTGTATGTGTTCGATCGTCTCAACGGCGCGTCGCTCGGCGAGATCAATACTGGTGGGAGTGCGCGCTACATCGCGTTCTCACCCACCGGCTCACAAGCCGTCATCGCCAACGAAATGGGTTGGGTAAACTTCGTGCGCTAAGCGTCTGAATCACCGAGGTACGGAGCGGCGGGTGGGCAAAGTGCCCATCCGCCGCTTCTGCTTTGGCTTATCGGCCTACCGTCACATCGTCTCTGCGCTCATATTCCGCCCACTTACGATGGAGTGGGATTTATGAAAACTCAGGGCGCAAGCGCGGACGTCGTCTTCCTGTCCGGTGTGCGGACGGGGTTTGGCTCGTTCGGCGGCTCTTTGAAGGATTTGTCGGCCATAGACTTGGGCGCGGTTGCTTCCAAGTACGCCATCCAGCGGTCCGGCGTACCCGCGACCGACTTCGGTCATGTTGTCTTCGGAAATGCTCTTCAGACGTCCGCCGATGCCATTTATATGGCCCGCCATGTCGGGCTGAAGGCCAGCTTGCCGATCGAAACACCGGCGGTCACGGTGAATCGCCTCTGCGGGTCCGGCTTCGAAGCCATTACCCAAGGCGCGCAGTTGATTCTGCTCGGTGAGGCGGATGTCGTACTCGCCGGCGGCGCGGAATCGATGAGCCAGGCGCCGCACGTCGTGCGCGGCGCGCGTTGGGGTCTCCGGCTCGGTCCCGCCCCGCTCGAGGACCTGCTGTGGGAGGCGCTCAAGGACCCGCAATGCGGACTCTCGATGGCCGAGACTGCCGAGAGCCTCGCCGAGAAGTACAAGCTCACGCGCAAAGAGGTGGATGAGGTCGCCGTTGCGTCGCAGCAGCGGGCTAAACAAGCGTGGGATGCGTGCGCGTTCCAGGATGAGGTCATCCCGGTGACCGTCAAAGCAAAAGGCAAGGAAATCGAGTTCCGCGCTGACGAGCACATGCGGCCCGACACAACCCTCGAAATTTTGAGCGCGCTGAAACCGTACTTCAAGAAAGACGGTCTCGTGACCGCGGGGAACGCATCCGGCATCTCGGACGGCGGCGCCGCAACGGTGATCGCGAGCGAGGCGTACGCAAAGGCGCACGGCCTGAAGCCGCTGGGGCGGCTCGTCGCATGGGCCGTCGCCGGCGTCGAGCCGAAGCATATGGGCATCGGTCCCGTTCCGGCCGCTCGCAAGGCCCTCGACAGGGCGAAGATGAAACTCGAGCAGATGGACCTCGTCGAGGTGAACGAGGCGTTTGCGCCGCAGTATCTCGCCGTGGAGCGCGAGCTCGGACTCGATCGCAGCCGCACGAATGTGTGTGGCGGCGCGATCGCCATCGGCCATCCGCTGGCGGCGACCGGCACGCGAATCACGATCCACCTGCTGCATTCGCTGAGACGCGAGAAGCAGCGCTTCGGGCTCGGATCGGCGTGCATCGGTGGAGGACAGGGAGCGGCAGTGATCGTCGAAGCGTTATGAGCGACATCCTCCTCACGGCAATCGGAGCGATCGCCCTCTATCTCTTTGCGGGGCTGCGCGTGCTGCGCGAATACGAACGCGGCGTCTACTTCCTGCTCGGCCATTTGCGGCCGACCAAAGGCCCCGGACTGATCTTTCTGCCCCCGCTGCTCGCCAAGATGCAGAAGGTGTCGCTGCGCGTCATGGCGATCGATATCCCGCCGCAGGACGTGATCACGCGCGACAACATCTCGATCAAGGTGAACGCGGTGCTGTACATGCGCGTGAAGACGCCCGACAAGGCGGTCGTCGGCGTGGAGAACTATCTCTACGCCACGAGCCAGCTCGCGCAGACGACGCTGCGATCGGTGCTCGGCGAGACCGAGATGGACGAGCTGCTCGCCAATCGCGACAAGATCAACGCCATTCTGCGGCAGATCATCGACAAGCGAAGTGAAGACTGGGGCATCGAGGTGTCGGCCGTCGAGGTGAAGGACGTGGATCTGCCGCCGGAGATGAAGCGCGCGATGGCGCGGCAGGCGGAGGCGGAGCGCGAACGCCGCGCCAAGGTCATCAACGCCGAAGGCGAGCTGCAGGCCGCTGAGAAGCTGGCACAGGCCGCGCATATCATCGGCAGCGAGCCGGCGGCCATTCAGCTCCGCTACCTCCAAACTGTCAACGAAATCGCTTCGGAGAATAATTCGACCACGATTTTCCCCATCCCCATCGATCTGTTCCGGGGATTCATCGAAAAGATCGGCTCCGCTGATTCCGGAAATCGTAGCTTACCGGAACGGACGTCCGGCGAGAGCTTGCCCGCGGCGCTCAACAAGGGGAAAGCGAAAGCTTGATGGGGAAGGACCTCATCAGCCGCGAGGCGCTGGAGCGCATCATTCAGCGCGCCGCCGAGCTGCAGGCCGGCGAGCGCGACATCGGTGACGGACTCACGAAGGACGAAGTCCTCGCGCTCGGCAAAGACGTCGGCATTCCGAATCGCTATCTCCAGCAGGCATTGCTCGAAGAACAGACCCGCACGCTCGTCGAGACCGGGACGGGGTTCTGGGCGTGGTTGACGGGCCCTCGCTCGCTCGCCGCCCAACGAGTGGTGCCGGGCGATCGGGCCACGGTCGAACGCGCCCTCGCGCGGTGGATGGAAGAGGAAGAGTCGCTCCAGGTGAAGCGGCGCTATCCCGATCACACGACCTGGGAGCCGAAAGCGGGGGCGGTCGCGAGCATTCAGCGGGCGCTCGGCTCACGTGGGCGCCGCTACGCCCTCGCCTCGGCGGCCGAAATCACGGGACAGGTCACGCAGCTCGAGCCGGGGTTCTGCCACGTCGGCCTGAACGCCGACGTGCGGCCGCGTCGCGACAAACGGATGCTGGGTGGCGGAGTGGTTTTCGCGATGGGAACGTTGGCGATCGCCGCGGCCGCGGTGCTGTTCGGACCAATCGGGCTGCTGCCCGCTGTTGGACTGGTTCCGCTGGTTGGCGGGATCGCGCGGCATCATCGAGCTGATAACGAGCGGATCCACATCTCGCTGGAACAGGTGCTCGATCGCCTCGAGCGCGCGGAGATTCGCGATACGCCGTCGTTACCGGGCGTGCACCCGCTCGTGAGGATCGCTGAAGAAGTCCGCAAAGCGTTAGAGAACCCGCGGCCGCGCCCACGCGGGGGACGGTGACGATCGTGACCGACATCAAACGTGTGGGCGTTCTGGGCTGTGGACTGATGGGCAGCGGCATCGCGCAGGTCGCGGCGACCGCGGGCTACGACACCATCGTGCGCGACGTCTCGAAGGAGCTCCTGGACCGCGGGCGCGCGGGAATCGAGAAATCGCTCGCCAAATTCGTCGAGAAAGGGAAGCTGCAAGCCGCAGATCGCGACGCCACGCTCGCGCGCCTGAAGTTCACGACGACCGTCGCGGACCTGAAACCGGTCGACATCGTGATCGAGGCCATCACCGAGGACGTCGCCCTGAAGAACGCGCTGTTCAAGGAGCTGGATGCCTTGTGCGACGCAGGGACGATTTTCGCCTCCAACACCTCCAGCCTCACGATTGTCGAGATGGCCGCCGCTACGAAACGCGCGGACCGGTTCGTCGGTCTTCACTTCTTCAACCCTGTTCCGTTGATGGCGCTGGTCGAAGTCGTGCGGACGGTGACGACGTCCGAGCAGACGTTCAAACAAGCCTTTGCATTCGCGGCATCGCTGCGCAAGGAGCCCGTCGCCGCGAAGGACAACTCGGGGTTTATCGTCAACCTGCTCCTCGTTCCGTACCTGCTGGATGCCATTCGCGCCGTGGAGCGCGGCGTTGGCAGCGTGACCGACATCGACAAGGCGATGCAGCTCGGATGCGGCTACCCGATGGGTCCGCTGACCCTGCTCGACTTCGTGGGACTCGATACGACGCATCACATCGCTGAGATCATGTTCAAGGAATACCGCGAGGCGCGCTACGCACCACCGCCGCTGCTCAAACGGATGGTGCTCGCGGGGATGTGCGGGAAGAAGAGCGGCAAGGGCTTCTACGACTATTCGGCGACCCCACCCATCGTCAACAACCTGGGACTGTAACCATGCTCGGCTACGACGCTGCCCGTTGGCACGCAGTGCTCAACGACCTGCCCGCGGCGCTGCTGGTCGTCGCGGTGTTGTTCGATCTCGCGGCCGCCGCGCTCAAGCGCGAGTCGCTGATGTGGGCCGGCATCTGGACGCTGTGGGCCGGGGTGATCGGCGGCTGGGCGGCGGTGATCGCCGGCGAGCTCGCCTCCGACGCGATCGATCACGGCGAAGGGATTCACGAGATCTTGGAGAAGCACGAGACGATGGCACTCTTGACGATGAGCGTCTTTACCGTCGTGCTGATTTGGAAAATGATCCGGCGTTTCGGCCTGCCACCGCAGGAGCAGGTGATCACGCGAGCGCTGAGCGTCGTGGGACTCGTGGGACTCGTCTGGACCGGCATCCTCGGCGGCAGAATGATGTTCGAACATGCCGCGGGCGTCCCGACGAAGACCCTTCAAGCCGAGATTCTCGATCGGGCCGCTGGTCATGATCACGAGGCAGGTGAGGAGCACCAGCACGCGGATACCACGAAAACCGTCCCGCCGCACACGCACTGATGCGACTTCAGGTCGTCTGCGCGCTTCTCGTCGCTGCGTGCACGCCGGCCACCACGCGCCCATCCTTCGCTCCGGTCCCTGAGGCGCTGCACGCCGTCATCAACGCACCGCCCAACCGGGTCACCCTCGAGGCAGGGGACATCCTCAAGGCGGACACGATTCCCGTCCGCTTCGCGAGCCTGCGAGACGCATGGCTCGAGACGGCGCCGTTCGCGGGAACCTATCGGCTGCGCCTGTGGGCCGACCCCGATGTACCGGGCAAGTCGCGCGTCACGATCGAGGCTGTCTATCGCCCGATTGTAGATCCTTCGCGCACCGCGCGGGATCTCGAGCGCGCGGCTCCAGCCGGCTCACCGGGACAACTGCGAGCAGCGCAATTGCTGGCTGCGTTGGGGCAGAAACTCGGCACCACGAAGTACTAAGTGACGAGCCTCCGCCGATCCCTCGGCGCTCTCGAATACTTCACCTTCGGCTTTGGCAGTATGGTCGGCGTCGGCTGGGTCGTCGTCATGGACGACTGGCTGGGCCGTGGCGGGCCGGGCGGCGCCGTGCTCGGCTTTCTGGGTGGCGCGCTGCTGCTGCTGCCGATCGCGCTCACGTATGGGCGGCTCGTCCAGAAGATTCCCGATGCCGGCGCCGAAATCGCCTACACCGAACCCGTCTTCCCGCGCGGCGTGAGCTTTGCGGCCGGATGGATGATGGTGCTGGCCTACGCCATCGTCTGTCCCTGGGAAGCGGTCGCCATCGGCAACGTGCTGGCGCGCCTGTTCCCGGCGATGAATGCGGTCGTGCTGTACGCCGTGGCGGGCAAGGCGATCACCCTGCCGAGATTGCTCGCCGGCCTCGGGCTCACGGCATGCATTGGCCTCGTGAACTATCGCGGCATTCGGTTGAGTGGCCGCTTCCAGGATCTCACGACGCTGGGGCTGCTTGCCTGTTTCGCGCTGTTCGTCGCGCTGGGATTCGCGCGAGGCAACGCAGCGAACACTCAGCCGTTGTTCGCTCCGCCGGGCGCATTCGTCTCAGTGCTTCTGGTCGCGCAGGTCGTTCCCTATTTCATGACGGGATTCGAATCCATTCCCAAGGCGTCGGAGGAAGCGCGGCCCGACCTCGCTCTTCGGACGCTGAGCCGCACGATCACGCTCGCGGTCCTCGCTGGAGGATTGTTCTACGTGTCGGTTGTGGCGGTCGTGGCGTGGGTTTATCCCTGGAAGGAGCTCGTCACTCAGCACCTCGGGACAGAGGCGGCATTCGCGCGCGCGTTCGGCTCGCCGCGGATCGCGCGGCTCATCCTCGCAGCTGCGTTGCTCTCGCTCTTCAAGGTCTTCAATGGAAACTTCGTCGCCGCGACGCGCCTCCTGTACGCGCTGGGACGGCGACAACTGGTGCATCCGGCGCTGGCCACCATCGACGCGCGGTTCGGCACGCCCACGGTCGCGATCGCACTCGTCACGGTGCTCGCGGCAGCCGCGGCATTTCTCGGTGACGCGCTGCTCGTGCCGATCACCGAGGTCGGCTCCGCGGTCGCGGGAATCGGCTGGTGTGCCGCGTGCCTCGCGTTCATCGCACTGGCCCGTCGTAGCCGCGAACGCAGCGGCGTTGTCATGGCAGCCGGCGGCGCCGTGGTGAGCGTCGCCATCATTTGCATGAAGCTGATTCCGGCAGTTCCAGGGAGCTTCGGTTGGCCCGAATGGGCCGCGCTAGGAGCGTGGTGCGTGCTCGGGCTCGCCATTCGCCACTAAGCCCTGCACCCATTTCTCCATCTGCTCGAGGTCGATTGTCGCATCGCGGCAGGGACCGTTGGGCAGCTGCATCGTCAGACCCAACACCGGCAGCTTGCCCGCGACATCCCGCAGCCCGGTCATCATGTCCCGCTCGCAGGCGACCGCGACGACGGCGCGCGGGCGGCGCTCGCGAATCACACGGCGGGCGAGCTGGCCGCGCGTCGCCACGAACACCGGCACTTCATAGCGCCCCGCGATCTCCAGCACACCGTCGAGCGCCTGTTTTGAGAGACAGCGCGGAATCAGCACGAGCAGCTCACCCTTGCCGACGGTGCGGCCGCGCCGGACGGCGAGTGTGTTGTAGACGTCGATCGCGGCGTGCTCGACCCAGTCGCGCTTGCCGAATGCGCGCGCGGTGCGGGACGTGAAGTTCATGAGCTGGAGGTAGGGCCCTCGCT
>Ga0209160_1005090_pt1 | contig 10426 bp, 9 predicted proteins | sample GraSoiAngelo_153_FD_186167 | JGI IMG/M metagenome (GOLD analysis project Ga0209160, IMG submission 186167) | Grasslands soil microbial communities from the Angelo Coastal Reserve, California, USA - 14_1009_12_40cm (SPAdes) (version 2) | ecosystem: Environmental > Terrestrial > Soil > Grasslands ... | reverse complement strand
GTAGTTGATGTCGTGTCCCGCGCGATCCGCGTACGGCCCGTCCTGCCCGTAGCCGGTGATCGAGCAATACACGAGGCGCGGATTGACCGCGGCGAGCTCGTCGTAGCCCACGCCGAGCCTTGCCATGACGCCGGGACGGAACCCCTCGACCAGGATTTCGGCGCCTTTTGCAAGCCGCAGGAGCACCTCGCGTCCCTGCGGCTGCTTCAGGTCGAGGCGGATTGCGCGCTTGTTGCGATTGACAAGCTGGAAGAAAACCGAACTCCGCCCGCGCGCGGGACCCGTTGCGCGGGCATAGTCTCCCGTTTCGGTGTCCTCAATCTTGACGACGTCCGCGCCCATGTCGGCGAGATGCAGCGTCGCCACCGGACCGGGAAGGAGCCGCGTCAGGTCGAGCACGCGAACGCCGTCGAGGGGCTTGGGCCGCATACGCGGTTCAGTCGTATTTCTTTGCGTCTTCAATCACCTTGCCGTCGTTCGCGAGCTCGCCGGGCTTGGCGAACGCCACCTCGCCGCGCAGCTTGGTAATGTCGCGGATGCTGTCCGCGATCGCCCGATCGAGCCCCGCGGGCGGCGCGCCCTTCACTTCGCAGTGCAGCGTCATGCGATCGTTGCCCCCGGGATTATCCACGACGAGGCGCGCCTGGAGGATTTCCTTGTGCCGCTTCACGATCTCCGCGACCTGCGAGGGATGCACGAACATGCCCTTCACCTTGACGGTCTGGTCGGCGCGCCCCATCCAGCCCCGGATGCGCGTGTTGGTGCGGCCGCAGGGACTCGCGCCGGGCAATACGGCGGAAAGGTCTCCCGTGCCGAAGCGGATCAGCGGGTAATCCAGATTGAACGTCGTGACGACCACCTCGCCGACTTCGCCGTCGGACACCGGGTCGCCCGTGCCGGGACGCACGATCTCGAGTATCAGGCCTTCGTCGAGGATCATGCCTTCGAGCGCCTCCGATTCGTAGGCCATCAGCCCGAGGTCGGCAGAAGCGTAGGACTGAAGCACGCGGATGCCGCGCGCGCCCATCGCGGCGCGCAGCGCGCTCGGCAGGTATTCCGCACCGACCGCCGCCTTCTTCAGGCTGCCGATGTCCGCGTTCAGCTCGTCCGCCTTCCCGACGATCAGCTTGAGAAACGAGGGCGTTCCCATGTAGGCGCTCACGCGCAGGTCGGCGATCGTCGCGACCTGCATTTCGGTCTGACCGGATCCACTCGGCACCACGACGCAGCCGAGCGCGAGCGCGCCGGATTCGAGCATCGAGCCCGCCGGCGTGAAATGATAGGCGAAGGCGTTCATCGCCAGATCGCCGGAACGAAAACCAGCCGCAAACAAGGCGCGAGCCGCGCCCCACCAGTCGTGCCCGCGCCCCTCGGGATCGTAGATCGGCCCCGGCGAGACGAAAATCTTGCCGAGCTGCGGGACGGGAGTCGCGTTCAGCCCGCCAAAAGGACGTTCGGCTTTTTGCAGCGCAACCAGATCCGACTTGCGTGTGATCGGCAGCCTCGCAAGCGCCGCCCGGCCGGTGACGGCTTGGGGATCGACGCCGGCGAGAATGCGCGCCCAGCCGGCGGCGTTACGCTTGGCATGCGCGATCTGGCCAGGCAGCGCTGCCATCAGCGAGCGCTCGCGCTCCTGTGGATCGCGGGTTTCCAGACTGTCGTAGTACTCCGGCATCGAGATCGGTCGGCGAGAGCAGAAGTGGACCGAAGGCCTCGGCGACAGGCAACATAGCACACAAAATCAGGATGGGTTATAAGGAATTAATCTAAAATTCGTTCCCATTTCCGGGACCGCCCGGTAACTTCTCAGGCCGTGCTCCGGCGGTGCCGCAGATCCGGGGCGCATGCTGCTTCACAGGGGGAGCCATGGACCCAAAAGGCGTTAGTGAAGACTGGCTGTCGGTCTGGATCGGGTTGTTGGTTTTCGTGCTCGCGCTCGGCGTTCTCGATGGAGCCGACATCCTGGGATGGGTCGTCACCACGGCTGTCTGGGCTGACCCTTCCAAGGCGCTGGCTCCCGTTTCGAAAAATTACGCGGGCCTAGGAGGGGTCGGCGCCCTGATCGCCACCTATGTCGCCTTGCTCGCCGTCATGACGGCGGGCGCGGCCGCGTTGAAGGCCGATATCAAGCGCTTTGCGCTGGGCTTCACCGCCGTGTTCTGGATCAGCTACCTGTGCTGGATCGCAGGCAGCTACGCGAATTTCGCCGTGACGACGCCCGCCGACATGCAGAAATTCGGCATCAGCTGGTCGCTGAAGCTCACCAACGAAGGCGGGTTCATCGTCGCGCTCGCCGCCGGGCTCGTCATCGGCAATTTCTTCCCCGGCTTTGCCGGATGGATGAAGGAGGCGGTGCGGCCCGAGTGGTACATCAAGACGGCGATCGTCATTCTCGGCGGATTTCTCGGAATGACCGCGGCCGCGCAGCCGATTCTCGCCAAGTCGGTCATGTTCCGGGGCCTGGCAGCGATCATCGAGGCCTATCTGATCTACTGGGCGGTCGTGTACTTCGTCGCGCGCAAGTGGTTCGGATTCAGCCGCGAGTGGGCGGCGCCGCTTGCCTCGGGCATCTCCATCTGCGGCGTGTCCGCGGCAATCGCCACCGGCAGCGCGATCCGCGCCCGGCCCATCGTTCCTGTCATGGTGGCTTCGCTGGTGGTGCTTTTCGCCGTGGTGGAGCTGCTCATTCTGCCGTTCGCCGCGAACGCGTTCCTCTCGCACGAGCCCATGGTGGCGGGCGCGTGGATGGGCCTTGCGGTCAAGACCGACGGCGCCGCGGTGGCGAGCGGCGCGATCACCGAGTCGCTGATCCTCGCGGGCGCGGCCGCCGAAGGCATCAACTACGCCAAAGGCTGGATACTGGGAGCCACCACCATGGTGAAGGTCTTCATCGACATCTTCATCGGCATCTGGGCATTCATCCTCGCCTGGATCTGGACCCGGCACATCGACGTACGCCCGGGCGACAAGGCGAAGATCGGCGAGATCTGGGAGCGCTTCCCGAAATTCATCATCGGCTACGTCGTGACCTTCCTCGTGATCCTGCTCCTCGCGCTGGGCGCAACGCCCGAGATGACGGGCAAAATCCGCTCGTCGATGGGCGAGGCCAACACGTTCCGCGGAATCTTTTTCGTCATGACCTTCTTCTCGATCGGGGTGATGTCCAACTTCAGGAAGCTCTGGGAGGAAGGTATCGGCAAGCTCGCGGCGGTCTATATCGTCTGCCTGTTCGGGTTTGTCATCTGGGTGGGTCTGGTGATTTCCTGGGTGTTTTTCGGCGGGGTGAAGCCGCCGCTCGCGGCCGGTTGAAAGGGAGAAAGACTATGGTGCAACCCAAAGTCGGCGAAGAAATCCGCAAGATGCCTGTGGAGCCCCTGCTCCCCGTCGAGAAGAAGCTGATCGGCTGGAGCTTAGGCGTAGGGCTGGTGCTGCTGGTGATCCTGATCTTCGCGACCCGGGGGCCGATAGCGGGCTGAGCTGCGCTCAGTCGAACCTCGCCCCGGTTTCCCGGATCACGCGCGCGATGACGCCCGCGTCCCCGCGCAGGAAGGCGGCAAAATCCTCTGGCGAGCGCGAGCTGACAGCCTCGGTTCCGTCGCGCGCCAGCACCTCCTTGAGGCGTGCGTCCTGCAGCGCCTGGACGGTCGCGTCGAACAGCCGCTTCACGATGTCGCGCGGCGTGCCGGCCGGCGCGAAGAACCCGTACCAGATCGACAGGTTGTAGTTCGCGAGACCGGCCTCTTCCATACCGGGGAGGCCCGCGATCAGGGGCGAGCGGGCGCGCGTCGTCACCGCGAGGCCGCGCAGCCGCCCGGCTTGGACGAGCGGCATCACCGAGGGCGAGGTCGCGAACGTGACCTGGGTGTCGCCCGCGAGCACCGACTGCACCGACAGCCCTCCGCTCTTGTAGGGCACGTGCACCATCTCGATGCCCGCCAGGGCATCGAAGAGCGCCGCGGCGAGATGCGGCAGCGAGCCGTTCCCGGAAGTGGCGAAGTTGAGCTTGCCCGGAGCTTTTTTCGCCTCGGCGATGAGCTCTCGTATCGTGCTCACCGGCAGGGACGAATTGACGGCGACCACCAGCGGCGAGCTCGTCACCTGCGTGATGGCGACAAAGTCGCGCTGGGTGTCGTAGGCGACGCTCTTGTTGATCAGCGGATTCACGATCATGCCGCTCTGGCTGGCGATCATGATGGTGTAGCCGTCGGGCGCGGCCCGGGCTACGAACTCGGCGGCGAGGCTCGATCCCGCCCCCGGCTTGTTGTCGACGATGATGCCCTGGCCAAGCGCGCGCGTCAGGGGATCGCTCATCGCGCGCGAGATGATGTCGGCGGCGCCGCCCGGGGCAAAACCGACCACGAGGCGGATGGGCTTGGTCGGATACGTTTGCGCCGAAGCCGCGCACGCGGCGACGAGGACAATCAGCGTGACAGCCACTCTCATGCGCGGGTTCCTTTTCAAGCCAGCCACCGCTTCCTGCGGCGGTAGTGCTTCACGTCCTTGAAGCTCCTGCGGGCACCCGAGGATATACCGAGATAGAACTCCTTGACATCCTCGTTCGCAGCGAGCTCATGAGCGGCCCCGTCCATCACCACCCGGCCGTTCTCTAGGATGTAGCCGTAGTCGGCGTAGCGCAGCGCCACGTTGGTGTTCTGTTCGGCGAGCAGGAAGCTCACATTTTCTTTTTGATTGAGGCTCTTCACGATAGCGAAAATCTCCTCGACGATCTGCGGCGCGAGCCCCATCGAAGGCTCATCGAGCAGGATCATGCTCGGGCGAGCCATCAGAGCGCGCCCAAGCGCGGTCATTTGCTGCTCGCCGCCTGAGGTGTAGCCGGCGAGCGCGCCGCGCCGCTCCCTCAGTAGCGGAAAGTAGCCGTACACCCTTTCCAGGTCCTCTTTGAGCTGCGCGCGGCCTGCGCTGCGCGTGTAGGCGCCGGTGAGAAGATTCTCCTCGACGGTAAGGTGCGCGAAGCAATGGCGACCTTCCATCACCTGCACCACGCCGCGCCTCACCAGCTCGTCGGGACTCAAGCCGTCCACGCGCTGCCCGCGGAATTCGATCGTTCCCTTGGTGACCTCGCCGCGCTCGGCGCGAAGGAGGTTCGAGATCGCCTTGAGCGTGGTGGTCTTGCCCGCGCCGTTCGCGCCGAGCAGCGCAACGATTTTTCTTTCCGGTACCGAAAGCGACACGCCCTTCAGCACCAGGATGACGTGGTCGTAGATGACCTCGATGTTGTTGACGCTGAGGTAGGTTTGCCGCGATTCGGGTTGCGGGACGGCGGACATGAATATGGCCCCTCACCCCAACCCTCTCCCGCAAGCGGGAGAGGGTGCGAGCATAGCGAGCGGGTGAGGGTCGTTCACGTTCTCCCGCAAGCGGGAGAGGAAACAGGGAACGCTCAGCCTTCTTTCGAGCAATCGCGCGGCGTGATGCCCTTCTCCGTTGCGTACTTCGCCGCGGACTCCTCGATCATGGGCCGCACGATCGACTGGTCGGAGGCGATCCAGTCGGTGATCGTGTTCCACTTCGCGCCGTCCCACTGCAGGAACTTCACCGACCCGCCGCCCTCGTGGTCCATGCACGACACTTTCAGGGCCTGCATGAAGCCGGTGGCGCCGAGCTGCTTGAGCTTCCTGTCGTCGATGCTCAAGTGCTCCAGGCCCCAGCGGATCTCGTCGCCGGTCATCGGTTTGCCTTTTCCGAATTTCTCCTGAGCGGTACGAATCGCTTCCGTGGAGATGATGCCGAACACCACGCCGCGGTTGTAGTAGATGCTGCCGACGCGCGAGTGATCCTCCATTTCGCCCTTGCCCTTGGCATACACGTTCTTTTCGATTTCCTTGATCACCGGGTAGTTGCTGCCCGAGACGTTGAACGCCGCGGCGACGTAGCCCTTGGCTGCGTCGCCCGCCGGGATCACGTCCTCCTCGGCGCCGCTCCACCACACGCCCACGATTTTGGTGCGGGGAAAGCCCACCTTGGCGGCGGCCTTGAGCGCGGTCGGATTCATCACGCCCCAGCCGCGCAGGATCACCCAGTCGGGCTTGATCTGGCGGATCTGCAGCCACTGCGCCTGCTGCTCGTTGCCCGGGTGCGCAACCGGGATGTGCGTCACCTCGAAACCGTACTTCTTCGCCTGCGCATCGAGCACGGGGATGGTTTCCTTGCCGTAGGCCGAGTCGTGATAGATGTTCACGATCTTCTTGCCTTTCAGCTTGTCCATTCCGCCTTCCTTCATGCCGATGAACTTGATCTTGGCGGTGTTCTGGCTCCAGTAGTTGGTAATGAGGGGGAACACCCACGGGAACACGCGCCCGTCGGAGGCGTCGGTGCGCCCGTAGCCGATCGACACGATCGGAATGTGGTCGGCCGTTCCCTTGTCGATGAGCGAATAGGTGATGCCGGTCGAAAGCGGGTGCACGAGCGTCGCTCCGGTCGGGCCGCGTTTCTTGGTGCGCTCGTAGCATTCCACGCCGCGCGCGTTGTTGTACTCGGTCTCGCACTTCTCGTAGGTGAGCTTCACGCCGTTGATGCCGCCGTCGCGGGCGTTCACCATGTTGATGTAGTCGATGAACCCGCCGAAGATGCCCGAGCCGCCCGCGGCGTACGGTCCGACCCAGTAACCGTTCATGGGGATGAACTGCTCGTTCTGCGAATGGGCGTTGCCTACGACGGCGAGCCCCGCAATACCCAGCAGCGCGGCTTGTCTGAATCTCCGCAACATTGGAACCCTCCTTTGGATGGAAATCTCCCTGTTTCTACAGGTTATCCGAATGAACAACTGCACCTAATATAGCCCAATTGTCACGGACGGGAAAACCGGCCGGGTTCAGTGGGGGAAAGGCCAGAGCCGCAGCTTTTCCTTGGCGATTTGCCACAGGCGCGCAAGGCCCAGCGGTTCGACGACGAGAAAAAAGATGATGAGCGCGCCGAAGAGGATGAGGGTCAGGTTGGACACCAGCCCCGCGGGAAGGGCGAGGCCGAAAGCGCGTTCGATGGAAGTGGCCGAAAGGTCCATGAAGATCGGCAGCAGCACGATGAAGGCAGCGCCTAGGAACGACCCCAGGATGCTCCCGACCCCGCCGATGATGATCATGAAGAGGATCCTGAAGGAAAGATCGAGCTCGAATCCCGCCGGCTCGACCGTGCCCAGATACGCAAACGCGTAAAGCGCGCCGGCCACGCCGCAGTAAAAGGAGCTGATCGCAAAGGCGAGGAGCTTGGTTTTCATCATCGGGATGCCGACGACCTCGGCCGCGACGTCCATGTCGCGCACCGCCATCCAGGCCCGGCCGATCGAGCTGCGCACCATGTTTTTCGCCGCGAGTGCCATGACGCTCACGATCGCGAGGACGAGCACATAGCGCTTCACGGGAGTGTCGACTGCGTAGCCGAAGGCGACGAGCTTCTGCGCCGTGATCACCCCCGATGAGCTGTAGTTCGAAACCCACCCGAACTTGGTCAGCGCCCACACCACGAAGAACTGCGCCGCGAGCGTCGCGACCGCGAGATAGAAACCCTTGATGCGCAGGCTCGGCAGCCCGAACACGACCCCGATCCCCGCGGCGACGATTCCGGCGAGAACGAAAGACAGCAGCATAGGCATACCCGGCACGCGCAGCTCGAAGTTGTAGGCGGCGAAGGCCCCCACCGCCATGAACGCGGCGGTGCCGAGCGAGAGCTGTCCGGCGTAGCCGGTAAGGATGTTCAAGCCGAGAGCGGCGAGCGAGAAGATCAGGAACGGGATCAGCACGCCGTTGAACCAGTAGTTGAAGTCGACCGCGCCGGCGAGCGCCGGGGTCGCCGCAGCGAGCGGCACGCCGAGGAAGGCGAGAGCGAGGAGCGCCGCCATGGCGATCCGGTCCTGGCGAATAGGGAAGAGCTGCTGGTCTGCGGCGTAGCTGGTCTTGAATTGTCCGGCTTCGCGGTAGAGCACGGCCTGCTCCTTTAGACCCGGTCGATGCGTCGCTCGCCGAACAGTCCCTCGGGGCGCACCAGGAGGAAAGCGAGCGCGAGCACGTAGGGGAACCAGGATTCGATGCCGCCGCCGACGTGCGGGCCGATGTAGACCTCGGCGAGTTTTTCGGATGCGCCGACGACAAGCCCGCCGACGATGGCTCCGGCGATCGATTCGAACCCGCCCAGAATCAGTACCGGCAACGCCTTCAACGCGAGAAAGGTGAGTGCGAACTGCACGCCGTTGCGCGCACCCCACAGAAGTCCCGTCACGAGCGCGACGAAACCGGCGACCATCCACACGATCACCCAGATCCGCTGCAGGGAAATGCCTACCGCGAGCGCGGCCTGATGGTCGTCCGCGACCGCGCGCAGCGCCCGCCCGGTGCGGGTCTTGTTGAAGAACATTGCAAGGACCGCCACCAGCGCGGCTGCGATACCGGAGGCGACGAGGTCGAATTTGCTGATGTTCATTCCGGTTTTGTCCATCAGCCATTCGATCGGCTCGTCGGCAATGCCCAAATCGAGCGCGTGGACCTGGGCGCCCCAGGTGAGCTGGGCGATGCCCTCGATGAAGAAGGAGAGGCCGATGGTCGCCATGAAGAGGGTGATCTGCGGCTGGTTGACGAGCGGGCGCAGCACCACGCGCTCGGTGAAAAACGCGAGCGCCACCATCGCGAGGAGCGCGAGCGCCACCGCGAGCCAGAACGGGGCGCCCATCGAGATGAACCCCACGGTCGTGAGGGCGGCGAAGAACACCATCGCGCCTTGCGCGAAGTTGAAGACGCCGGAGGCCTTGTAGATCAGCACGAAGCCGAGCGCCACAAGCGAATACATCACCCCCGCGAGCAGCCCGCCGATCAGCACTTCGAAGAAGAATTGCATGCTAGTGCGCGACGCCCAGATACGCGTCGATCACGTCCTTGTTGCTGCGCACCTCTTCCGGCGTGCCGTCGGCGATCTTGCGGCCGTAGTCGAGCACCACGACCCGGTCCGAGAGGTCCATGACCACGCTCATGTCGTGCTCGATCAGCACGATGGTGGTGCCGAACTGGTCGTTGACGTCGAGGATGAAGCGGCTCATGTCCTGCTTTTCCTCGAGGTTCATGCCGGCCATGGGCTCGTCGAGCAGCAGCAGCTCGGGTTCCGCGGCAAGGGCGCGCGCGAGCTCGACGCGCTTTTGCAGGCCGTAAGGCAGCCGGCCCACCGGGGTCTTGCGGATATGCTGGATCTCGAGAAAGTCGATGACCGCCTCGACTTTGGCGCGGTGCTCGAGTTCCTCGCGCTGCGCCGCTCCCCAGTAAAGTGCCTGCTGCAGGAAATTGCATTTCATCCTCAGGTTGCGCCCGGTCATGATGTTGTCGAGCACCGTCATGCCGCGAAAGAGCGCGATATTCTGGAAGGTCCGGCCGATCCCCTGCTCTGCGGCTTCGTGCGGGTCGACGCGATGGCGCCTGGCGCCTTTGAACGTGACGCTGCCTCGCTGCGGATGGTAGACGCCGTTGATGACGTTGAGCATCGAGGATTTGCCCGCGCCGTTCGGGCCGATGATGGCGCGGATCTCGCGCCTGCGGACGTCGAAGGACACCGACTTCAGGGCGACCACCCCGCCGAAGGCGAGCGAGACGTCGTCGACCTCGAGAATGGGGCCGCCGATCTTTCTACCCGCGCCCATGGCGTGAAGCCGTGCGCTTCAGGCCGCCCGCCTGGCGGCTGCAACGTCGTAGGTCCTCGCTTCGAGGATCTTCAGGTCGGCGGACACCGTTCCGGTGCGGCCGTCCTCGAACCGGACCTGCGTTTCGACGTAACAGCTCGTCTTCCCCGAATAAAGGGCGTCAACGAGGGGGGAGTATTTCTCCGCGATGTGGCGGCGCCTGACCTTGCGCGTGCGGGTAAGCTCGCCCTCATCGGCGTCGAGCTCCTTGTGCAGCACGAGCAAGCGCCGGATCTGCGAATTGCCCAGCGTCGAATCCGCGGCGAGGGCGCGGTTCACTTTTTCCACGCACTCGCGGATCAGATCGTGGACAGCGGGTTGCAAGGCCAGATCCGCGTAGCCCGAATAGGCGAGATTGCGCCTCTCCGCCCAGCTGCCGATTGCGGCCATGTCGATATTGACGAGCGCGCAGACCTTGTCGCGCCCATCGCCGAAGCACACCGCCTCCTTGATGTAGGGAAAGAACTTGAGCTTGTTCTCGAGGTATTTCGGGGCGAAGAGCGTCCCGTCGGCGAGCCTGCCGACGTCCTTCGCGCGGTCGATGATTTTCAAGTGGCCGTCAGGGTCGAAATACCCCGCATCGCCGGTGTGGAAAAAGCCTTCGGCGTCGAGCGCCTCGCGCGTGGCCTCCGGCCGTCCGTGATACTCCTTCATCAGGCCGGGGGAGCGCACCAGTACTTCGCCCGAATCGGCGATGCGCACTTCCACTCCCGGCATCGGCCTGCCGACGGTGTCGAGTTTCACCTCGCCCGA
>Ga0209160_1005087_pt1 | contig 10432 bp, 6 predicted proteins | sample GraSoiAngelo_153_FD_186167 | JGI IMG/M metagenome (GOLD analysis project Ga0209160, IMG submission 186167) | Grasslands soil microbial communities from the Angelo Coastal Reserve, California, USA - 14_1009_12_40cm (SPAdes) (version 2) | ecosystem: Environmental > Terrestrial > Soil > Grasslands ... | reverse complement strand
ACTTACAAAAAAACGGGGGGAGGGGTCGAGATACCAGCCAGTTCCAATTTGGAGCTCAAACCTGTTTCTGCAGCAATTTTTCCACTCGCGCCACATCTTCCGGCACATCCACGCTCACCGCGTCGTGTTCCACTTCCGCCACGCGAATCTTCCAGCCGTTCTCCAGCCACCGTAGCTGCTCGAGTTGCTCGATGCGCTCGAGTTCGCCTTGCGGCAGCGTGGGATATTCCAGCAAGGCCTCGCGCTGAAATACGTACAATCCAAGGTGCTTCAGGTGCCGCACCTGAATCTTGCTTGACGTATCCCGCACCCAAGGGATTGGTGCCCGCGAAAAGTAAAGCGCGTTGCCATCGAAATCCAGCACCGTCTTCACCACGTTGGGATCCATGATGTCTGCGGGTGCCTTGATCGGCGTCACCACGGTAGCGATCGCGGCCCCTGGCTCTTCCAGAAGGGAACTCACCGCCGTGTCCACCGCAACCGGATCCAAAAGCGGCTCATCTCCCTGGACGTTCACAAAGACTTCGCCTGCTTCATGCGCGGCCACTTCCGCAACGCGCTCCGTGCCAGTACGGTGGTCAGTGCGTGTCATCCGCGCTTCGCCGCCGAAATCCTCCACCGCCTTCCTAATGCGTTCGTCGTCTGTGGCGACAATCACGCGGTCCACTTGCCTCGCGAGCTTGACTCGCTCGTAGACGCGCTGAATCATCGGCTTCCCGGCCAGGGCCACAAGGGGCTTGCCAGGCAGACGCGTTGAACCATATCGTGCGGGGATGACAACCACGACATTGGCCGAACCCATTTCTTTGCCTTCTTCCAGTCTTGGGAATAAGCTGTTCTTCGCCGCAGTCTCAGATAAGTGGAGAGTCGCAGCCGTGTGGCGATGCTATCACACGCCGCATACCCCAGCCCCGTTTCGTATTTGATGGATGGAATGATTGGCCTTGTTTTCAGAAAGCCGAGTGGTAGAATCCGAAATAGACCGAACCGCGCGGCCGCTCCGGGATTATGTCGGGGCGTAGGGGGTGCCGTGAAACGCGAGTTGTCGGTGACCGTCTTGCGGTCACGCTCTGAGATGTTTCGCGTTTTCTTTGTTTCCTTCCGGATGCTGCTCTTTGTTTGCTTTCTTTGCGTTCTAGCCGTTTCTCGGTCTGCCGCGCAAGCCCCTCCCGACGAAAACAAGCTCAAGGACGAGCCCAAGAAAGAAGAAGCGAAGGACCTTAGACTATTCGATGATGTCCGAAGAGATACGCCGGGCAAAGCATTCAAGCCCGGTAGCACTCTGCGCATTGACGTGGATATGGCGCTGTTGAACGTTACGGTCACGGATCCCTACAATCGGCTGGTCACCGGTCTCGAGCCGGATAACTTCCGCGTGTTCGAGGACAACGTCGAGCAGGAAGTGGTCACGTTTTCTGCGGAAGACGTCCCCATCTCCATCGGCGTGATTTTTGATTTTAGCGGGAGTATGTCGAATAAAGTGGGCAAGGCGCGCGAAGCCGCTTTGCAATTCTTTAAGACAGCCAACCCGCAGGATGAATTCTTCCTGGTCAGCTTCAACGAGCGCGCCGAATTGACCAGTTCTTTTACCAACAGCGTCGAGGACCTGCAGAGCCGCTTGATGCTCACCATGCCCAAGGGCCGCACGGCACTCCTCGATGCCATCTACCTCGGTCTCAGCCAGATGAGAAGTGCACACAACGCCAAACGTGCCTTGCTCATCTTATCGGATGGAGGTGATAATCATAGTCGGTACAATGAAAGCGATATCAAGCGGCTGGTGAAGGAAGCGGACACCCAGCTCTATGCGATCGGCATCTTTGACCCGCTCGGATATCGCAACCGGACGCCGGAAGAACTGAACGGTCCCTCGCTCCTGAGCGAAATCACGGAGATGACCGGGGGTCGCGTGTTCGCCGTCGAGAAATTGGAAGACCTTCCGGACATCGCCTCGAAAATCGGCATGGAGCTGCGAAACCAATATGTGCTCGGGTATCGACCAAGCAACAAAACTCACGATGCGCGTTGGCGCAAGGTCAAGATCAAGCTACGTGCGCCCAGAGGGCTTCCACCTCTTACCGTCTATGCCAAGACGGGATACTACGCTCCCAGCCATTGAAAGATTGCGGCGCTTCTGCGGTCCTGTGTGCTTTCTCTTACTGCTGTGTGCCGTCGCGGTCTTCGCGTCTCCCGCGCTCGCCCAGATTCCGATTCCCACACCCACTCCGCCTCCTCCCGGACAGGACGCCAACGCTGGCAAACAAGGCCCGAGCATCAAGATCAACGTCAACCTTGTCGTCCTGCACACCACCGTTCTCGATGACCGCCAGCGCTTCGCCGATGGCCTGAAAGCGGAAAATTTCCGCGTCTTCGAAGACAAAGTCGAACAAAAGCTGTCCGTCTTCCGCCGCGAAGATCTGCCAGTCAGCATGGGCCTGGTCATCGACAACAGCGGCAGCATGCGCGACAAGCGTCCGCGCGTCAACGAAGCCGCTATCACGCTCGTGCAGGCCAGCAATCCCCATGACGAAGCCTTCGTCGTCAATTTCAATGACGACTTCTATCTCGATCTCGACAAGGATTTCACGAATTCCGTTGCGGAACTGAAGGAAGCACTCGAACGCATCGATTCACGCGGCAGCACGGCACTTTACGACGCCATCATCGGCTCGCTCGATCACTTGAAAAAAGCTTCCAAGGACAAGCACGTCCTATTGATCGTTACCGACGGCGAGGACAATACCAGCCACAACTCGCTGGAAAGAACTATCCGCGAAATTCAGAAGACTGACACGGTGATTTATACGATCGGTTTGCTCAGCCAGGAGAGCAAAAAGAGCGCCAAGAAGGCCAAGCGCGCCCTGGAAGATATTGCAAGAGCTTCCGGTGGTGTGGCGTACTTCCCGGAGAACGTCGAAGACGTGCATAACATTTGCCAGCAAGTGGCACACGATATCCGCAACCAGTACACGCTGGCCTACTATCCGACCAATGCGCGTCGCGACGGCACTTTCCGTGCCGTCACCGTCGCAGTGATTCCCCCGCGCGGCCGCGGCAAACTCATTGCCCGCACGCGCAACGGCTACTACGCTCCCTCGGAATCGTCCGCCGCAGGCAACTGACCGTCCGTCAAAGACTCTCGGCCGAATTGAGGAGTGCCGATTCCATTACGGAGCCGGAGCAGGTTCTCGTCTCCGGTAGCGTTACGCGCGTATAATCACGTCCATTATGGGCCTGACCGTTGGCACCAAACTCGGACCCTATGAGATCGTCGTGTTGCTTGGTGAGGGCGGAATGGGGGAGGTTTATCGCGCGACCGATACGCGCTTAGACCGGCCCGTGGTCGTCAAGATCATTCGGGCTCATCTCTCCAGCGAGCCGGACTCCCGGGAGCGTTTCGAGCGCGAAGCCCGTGCTATTTCCGCTCTCAATCACCCCAACATCTGTCATCTCTATGACGTGGGCACCTGGGACGGGAACAGCTATCTGGTTTTGGAGTGTTTGGAAGGAGAAACGCTTGCGGATCGGCTCCGAAAAGGCGCGCTGCCCTTTGCGCAAACATTGCGTTACGGGACGGAACTTGCCGATGCGCTGGACACCGCTCACCGCCGGGGGATCGTTCACCGGGATTTGAAGCCGGGGAACATCTTTCTCACTTCTCACGGCGAATGCAAGATCCTCGACTTCGGTTTGGCTAAACTGGAAGAGGAAACCTTTCCAGACATGTCCACCGCGCTTCGTTCCACAGCGTTGACTAGTCCGGGCAGCACGGTCGGCACGTTGGCCTACATGTCGCCGGAACAGGCGCGGGGCGAATCGTTGGACGCGCGGACGGACCTTTTTTCCTTTGGCGCGGTGCTTTACGAAATGGCTACCGGAAAGATGGCTTTCCGCGGGAAGACATCCGCAATGATTTGCAAGGCCATCCTCGATGAAACGCCTTCACCGCTCTCCCAAGCCAATCCGGAACTTCCCCAAAGATTGGACGAAATCGTCAGCAAAGCGCTGGAGAAGGACCGTGAACTGCGTTACCAATCTGCGGCGGAGATCCGGTCGGACCTGCAGAGGCTCAAACGGGATTCGGAATCCGGCAAGTCGGTGCCAAGGGCAGCGGCAGCTTCTCCGCGCCCCCCTCGGTTATGGAAGATCTTGACCGCGGCGGCGGTCGTTGCTCTGACGGCAGTGTTCGGGGCAGTGATGCTGTTCCGTTCGGGAAGACCCGCCAGGTCTGACAATATGAAATGGGAGCAGCTCACCTTCTTTACCGATTCTGCGGTATACCCTGCGCTCTCACCCGACGGCCGCATGCTCGCGTTTATCCGCGGAAACGACTCATTCCTTGGGCCCGGCCAGATCTTCGTTAAGTTGCTTCCTTCCGGAGACCCTGTGCAGCTCACGCATGACTCGACCCTGAAACTCGGCCCGGCGTTTTCTCCGGACGGTTCTCGCATCGCTTATGGAACCGTCGATCCTTGGGACGTTTGGGAAGTGCCTGTTCTCGGTGGCCAGCCACATCGTCTTTTGGCGAATGCTTCCTCCCTCACTTGGATCGAAGGTGGCAAGCGTCTGCTCTTTTCGGAAATCAAGCAGGGCCTGCACATGACGCTGGTGAGCACCGATTCCGCTCGCGGAGAGAGCCGCGACATCTATGTGCCCCCGGGCGATCGCAGTATGGTTCACCACTCCTATCTCTCCCCGGACGGCCGCTGGGTGCTGGTGGTGATGATGAATAACCAGGGACAATTGATCCCCTGCCGCATCGTGCCGTTCGAGGGAAGTTCCGAACCACGCGTCGTGGGGCCGCCGGACGCCACGTGCATTTCAGGGGCCTGGTCGTCGGACGGCAAGTGGGTGTACCTCAGCGCGAACAGCGGCGGCAAGTTTCACATCTGGCGGCAAAGGTTTCCCGATGGACAGCCGGAACAGATAACCTCGGGTCCTACCGAGGAAGAGGGCGTCGCCATGGCTCGCGACGGAAAATCCCTGCTCACTTCTGTGGGCGTTTCGGACTCCACCCTCTGGGTTCATGATGCCAAAGGTGATCGCCAGCTTTCCTCCGAGGGAAATGCTGGCGGAAGCTCGTTTTCTCACGACGGCAGCAAACTCTACTATTTGATGCAAAGCGGCCAATCGCCCGGGCTGGAACTGTGGGTGACCGAGTTGGCTAGCGGAAGAAGTGAGCGGGTACTACCGGGATACAGCCTGCAGCCCCGTTTCAGCGCCGGGGATTACACCATCTCCGAGGACGAACGGCGTGTGGCCTTTTCCATGAAAGATCAGCGCCGCATTTCTCATCTGTGGGTGGCGCCCTTGGATCACCGTACCCCACCGCGGCAATTGGCGTCGGCATCCGGCGAAGATTCCCCGTTTTTTCTTCGGGATGGTGAGCTGGTTTTTCGCGTAGCAGAAGGCGGGGTCAGCTTCCTCTATCGCATGCATCCGGACGGCTCCGCCCGCCAAAAGGCGATTCCCGATCCCATCCTCGACCTCTTCGCCGTCTCACCCGATGGCCGATGGGTTGTGGCCTCAACCAAGAGCCAGGACGAGGAGCACACGGCTGCTATCTTTGCATATTCTCTCGACGGAGCTCCAGCCGTTCGCCTCTGCAATTCTTTATGCACTGTCGGCTGGGATGTTCAGGGAAGGTTTTTTGGTCTGCAGTTTGACAACAGCGGTGACCCAAATACTTACGCGTTGCCCGTTCCCGCGGCGCGGGGTCTTCCTGACCTACCCCCCAACGGTGTCACCGACGGAAAAGATCTAAAAGCCGATAAGAAGGTTCTCGTCATACCGCATAGAATCGAATCCGCGGTTAGCCCCGCGTTGTACTCCTTTACCCGGCAGACCACCCGCCGGAACATCTACCGCATTCCTCTGCCGTAAGAACGGCCGCCTATTCTGGTCAATGCCTCCACGAAAGAGTTGAAAAGGCTGCATAAATGGGCACTGCAACGTCAGTCGGCATCCTGAAGTTGGCCGTCCTCTGCGGATCAGCCGGCTGCAGATCGCGATTCACAAGTCACGGGTCGCCAGTCACGTTCCTCGTTGTCCCGCGGCTCTGCCACCTGCTTGCAAACCGCTCAGAAAGCTGTTTCCGTGCGGAATCGTCGCGCCAAAATTTTCCGCGATAGTCTGCCCCATGTCCGCCAGCGTTTCACGCACACCGAGATTCACGCCCGCGCCGGCTCCGGCCGAATACACCAATATCGGCACATACTCGCGCGAGTGGTCGGTGGTATCCCAGCGCGGATCCGGATCGCATCCATGGTCCGCGGTGATCATCAGCAAGTCGGTAAGGCTGAGCCGCGTCAAAAAGTCTGCCAGCAAGCGATCAAACTCTTCCAGCGATTTGGCGAACCCTTCCACGTCTTTCCGGTGGCCATACAACATGTCGAAATCCACGAGGTTGCAAAAAATCAACCCCCCTTTCCGCTCCTTCGTCGCCGCCGTCAGTTTCTCCATGCCGTCGGCATTGCCCTTGGTGGTGACGTATTCCTCGACGCCGCGCCCGTTATAAATGTCATGAATCTTGCCAACTCCGAAGATGCGCACTTTGCGCTCGGTAAGAACATCCAGGAGCATGGGCTTCGGCGGATCGACGGCGTAATCATGCCGCCGCGTCGTCCGCACAAAATTTCCGGCAACTCCCGTGAACGGCCGGGCAATGACGCGCCCCACGCGGTGCGGCCCGTCCAGCAATTTGCGCGCGATCTCGCACATGCGATACAACTCCGCAATCGGAATTACGTCTTCATGCGCGGCAATCTGAAACACGCTGTCGCCCGACGTGTACACGATCGGTTTCCCAGTACGAACGTGTTCTTCGCCGAGCTCCTTGATGATTTCCGTTCCCGACGCCGGTTTGTTTCCGATGGTCTTTCTGCCGATCAGTTTCTCGAACTCTTCGATCAACTCGCGTGGAAATCCGTTCTTGTAAACGGGGAAGGCTTGATCCAGCCAGATTCCGGCCATTTCCCAATGGCCGGTTGTCGTATCTTTTCCTGGAGACCGCGTTGCTCCTTTCCCGTACGCACCGAGCGGAACTGCCGGCGGCGTCTGGAATTTCAGCGGCGCGATATTCGCCAGTCCAAGCCGCACCAGATTTGGAATTTGCAAGGGCCGCGATTCCGCGATGTGTCCGAGGGTATTTCTTCCCACGTCGCCATAATCCGCCGCATCCGGCAGTTCGCCGATGCCCACGCTATCCAGGACAATCCAGAAGACTCTGTCGTACGGATTCACCACAGCCCTCACAACACCTTCGAGGGAACTCTACCACGGCTCCGGTTTTTCGTAGCCTGGGCTTCCACCGCGGCTGGCATTTCTTCGAAGGCGTTCCGTTAGTGTAGAGTGTCTGCATTCGACTGCTGAACTATTTTTCATCCGCGCGCGTAGTACCAAGTATCGGAGGTGTACCATGGCCCAGAACGGCAATCCAAGACGCGTTTCGCTGGTCCTTCCGATCATCCTCATCACCATCGGCGTACTCTTTCTTTTGCACAATTGGCGCCCGGCTTTTGATCCCTGGTCGGTGCTCGCGGATTATTGGCCGCTCATTCTCGTTTTTGTCGGCCTGGGGATGGTTTGGGACAATTTTCAAAGAAGTCGCAATCCGAACGCGTCGCCGGGCATTTCGGTTGGTTCGACCATCGGGATCCTGGCGTTCGTTCTCGTTTTGGTGCTTCTTCTCTGGCATGGGCGCAGTTTCTCCCGCGGGCACCGTTTCTATTCCGAGCCAAGACACACTTCCCAGACCGTGAATCTTCAGGAAGCAAAGGCGGCCCGCGCCAAGCTGGAGATGGGTGCGGGGCAGCTCAATATCGAAGATGGTTCCACGCATTCGCTCGACGCCAACTTCACCTTCACCGATTCCTTCGAGGAGCCGCGTGTCCATTACCACGTGACAGGTGGCGTCGGCGAAATCAATATCTCTCAGGATTCTCAGTCCGTGCACTTCGGCAATTCGAGAAACGAATGGAATCTGCGTTTCACCAAGGATCTACCCCTGGAGCTGCGCGTGGACATGGGAGCGGGGCAGGGAAATCTGAATTTTCGGGAAGTTCCCCTGACGCGGTTGGATCTCAACTTGGGCGCTGGCCAGGTGGACGTGGACCTCACCGGCGACCGCAAGACTGATCTGACTGCCGATATTGAGGGGGGCGTGGGCCAAGCCAACATTCGCCTGCCAAAGAAAATTGGCGTCATCGCGCATGCATCCGGCGGCATCGGCTCCATCCGCACCACTGGTCTGAAGCAGGACGGCGGCGCTTATACAAACGAAGCTTACGGGAAATCGTCTGCCACCATTCACCTGAAAGTGGAAGGCGGCATCGGCGAAATCGTTCTGAGCGAGGAACCGTAGAATTCCCGAACGTTCCAAGACAAACTCGCCGTTTGCCCGGCTTTGACACCCGCCGTATAATTTAAAGTTTGGGCAGCGCCTTCGAAACGCGCTGTCTGGGCTTCCCCTTGGCGACCAAAGAAATCACCGCATCTGCGGACAATTTCATGCCGGAGCAGGACACCTTGCGCGTCCGAGGTGCCCGCGTCCATAACCTCAAAAACGTCACGGTAGAAATTCCGCATAACGCCATCACCGTCGTCACGGGAGTCAGCGGCTCCGGCAAATCCTCGCTGGCTTTCGACACGATTTACGCCGAGGGACAGCGGCGCTACGTCGAATCGCTTTCCGCCTACGCGCGGCAATTTCTGGAGCGCATGGAAAAACCGGAGGTGGACGAAATTTCCGGAATCGCTCCGGCGGTGGCGATCCGCCAGAAAAATTCGACGCGCAACCCGCGATCGACGGTGGCCACGGCCACGGAAATTTACGATTATTTGCGGCTGTTGTTTGCGCGCTGCGGGCAAACGTTCTGCATCAAATGCGGAGCGGAGGTTCGCAAGGACAGCCCGGATGAAATCGCGACACGCATTCTGTCGCTCGCGCCGGGGCAGAAATTCTACGTTTTGCATCGGTTTCGAATCGCGGCGTCTCAAGCGCCGGCCGGTTCGAAACGCCCTCCGAAAAAAGCCCCGGGTCCGTCAGCGGAAGCGCTGCGACAGGCGCTGCTCGATCTGCAAAAGCGCGGCTTCAACCGCCTGTATCAAGCCGGGCACATGCACGAATTTTCGTCACCCGAGACGCTGCTCGATGTGGATTTTTCGAAACCGGTGCACGTCCTTGTGGACCGGCTGGCGGTGAATCCGGAATCGCGCTCGCGGTTGGTGGATTCGATCGAGATTTGCTATCGCGAAGGACAGGACGAGGCGATCCTCGAATTCATTGCGGACAGTGGGGGGCACTCTGCGGAGCGGCTCACGTTTAACGAACGATTCGAATGCAAGAACGACGGCACCGTGTATCAGGAGCCCGAGCCGCGGCTTTTCTCCTTCAACAATCCCTACGGCGCGTGCCCGCGCTGCCAGGGGTTCGGCAACACCATTGATTTCGATTTGAATCTCGTGGTTCCGGATCCCGGCAAGTCCCTCGACGAGGGAGCCATCGAACCGTGGACCAAGCCGCGTTATCGCAGCCTTCTCCACGATCTGAAGCAATGGGCGCGGCAACGGGGCATCGCGACCAACGTGCCGTGGCGGCAACTTTCTGCTGAACAGCGGCGGCTGATTCTCGAAGGCGATCCCGAGAACGACTACGATGGGGTGAAGGGATTTTTTCAATGGCTGGAGCGAAAAAAATATAAGCTGCACGTCCGCGTTTTCCTGAGCCGTTACCGCGGTTATGCGACCTGCCCGGAATGCGGCGGCACGCGGTTGCGGGCCGAAGCGCGAGCGGTGCGCGTCGCGCGAAAATCCATCACCGATGTCTGCAAGTTTACGGTCAAGGAGGCGCGCTCTTTTTTCTCGGGTTTGCAGCTCTCCGAAGCGCAACTGCACATTGCCGACAAAATCATGGAGGAAATTCGCACTCGTTTGCAGTTTCTGGACGAGGTCGGACTGGATTATCTGGCGCTGGACCGCCTGACTTCGACGCTTTCGGGCGGAGAATCGCAGCGCATCCAGCTTGCGACCTCCCTTGGTTCGCATCTCGTGGGCGCGTTGTACGTACTCGACGAGCCATCCATCGGTCTGCATCCGCGGGACACGCAGCGGCTCATCGACATCCTGAAGTCGCTGCGCGATCTGGGGAATACGGTTCTCGTCGTCGAGCACGACCCTGATACCATCCAGGCCGCTGACCGCATCATCGATCTGGGTCCCGGCGCGGGAGAGCTTGGCGGCAAGTTGCTCTTTGCGGGCCCGTACACCGCAATGCTCGACGAACACAAATCGCTCACCGGGCGGTACCTTAGCGGCGAATTGCGCATTCCGGTGCCCAACGTGCGCCACAAACCTGCCGGAGAGTTTCTGCGCATTTATGGCGCGAACCTGCACAATCTGCAAAATCTGGATTTGATGATCCCGCTGCGGACGC
>Ga0209160_1005086_pt1 | contig 10434 bp, 5 predicted proteins | sample GraSoiAngelo_153_FD_186167 | JGI IMG/M metagenome (GOLD analysis project Ga0209160, IMG submission 186167) | Grasslands soil microbial communities from the Angelo Coastal Reserve, California, USA - 14_1009_12_40cm (SPAdes) (version 2) | ecosystem: Environmental > Terrestrial > Soil > Grasslands ... | reverse complement strand
TGTGCCCACCAAATCATGGGAATCGTACAAAGTCCAGCCGCCTTCTCCTTCAACGCCCAAATGATCAGTGAAGCGGTAACCAATCACGAAGCCCACAAAGCCGGAGGCATTGAATTTCAGGGTCCCATTGCCAATGATCGCTCCGGTCAGATTTGCGGTGACACTTTGCGGAATGATGGGACCGACGCCTATGCCGATGTAAAACTTATCCGGCTCAGTTCCCTGCGCAAATGCGCCTGGCGCTACGAATGAAATGCAAATAATGGCGACAAAGCGAAGGAGCAGTTTGGGGCACATTTTCATAGTGGAGATTTATATCAGCGGCGCTGGGGTAGCGTTTGTAAATCGTTGGTCAAATTCTCGTCGAAGATTTGACGCCCCGCTCGCGAGCAGGCTATGCGCTGCCGGCGCGCGGCGCGCCGCGCCAGGGCCATTCGCCGCGCCGCAAGGCGCGAAAGAAATACAGCGCGAGGCCGGCAACCAGCAAAACAACGGCGTAGCGAATTTCCCGCAGGAAATTCGGCCGGGAAATCAAAATGTAGATGAATCCGGCGATGGCGCAGAGCGCCGGCAGCGGATAAAGCCACATGCGGAAAGGCCGCGGCATTTCCGGATGCCGCGCGCGCAAAATCAGCAAGCCCACCTGCTGCAATAGAAATTGCAGCAGAATGCGAATCACCACCAGCGCCGCAATCACGTCGGCCAATTGCAAAAGGCAGAACGCCGCCGCGACCACTCCCATCACCAGCAGCGAAACATGGGGAAATTTGTGGCGCGGGTGCAGCCGGCCAAACACCTCGAAATAATTCCCGTCGAGCGCGGCGGCGTAAGGCACGCGCGAATACCCCAAGAGCAAAGAGAAGATCGATCCGAAGGCGGTCCAGAGAATCAGCACTGTAGCCAATTTGCCGGCCCAGCCGCCGTAAATCTGCTGCATGAAGACGGCAATCACCGAGGAGCGCGCGTTCTCGCTCGTCTGCCCCTGAAGCTGCTGCCAGGGAATTACGCCGAGCACGCTGACGTTCATGAGTAGGTAGATCACCGCGACCAGCCCAACCGAGATCAACACGGCGCGCGGCACGTTGCGCTCCGGCTTCTCCACCTCGCCCGCCAGATAACAGATGTTGTAATAGCCCCAGTAATCGTAGGCCGTCACGAGCAACGCCGCGCCGAGGCCGGTAAAGAAGCTCGTGGAAGGCGTGAACGCGCCCGGCGGAAAATCAAAAGCTTGCGCGGCATGAAAATGCGTGATGCCCGCGGAGATCACCCAGGCGACCGTGACCAGCACGCCTCCCCACAACCATTTCGAGAGCCGCCCGATGCTGGTGATGCGGCGATAGAGCAGCACGACTGCGAACGCGCACGTGCCCATGGCCAGCCAGGTTCCCGGTGTAATGACGACGTTTGCTTCGAGCCGGCCGAGCAGCGGAATCGCGAGATGCAAATTGTGTCGCAACCACACTCCGCGCAGATTCGGCCAGAGATAGCCCGCGTATGCTGCGAGGCCAATGCAGCCGGAGGCAATCGAGAGCGGCGCGCTGAAGGTCAATTGCCAGATGAAAAGAAACGACATCATGCGGCCCAGGCCCTTGGGACCATAAATCTGTTTCAGATATTCGTAGGGCCCGCCGGCGCGCGGCATGGATGCACCGAGTTCGGCGACCACCAGGCCGTCGCAGACCGACAGGACAGCCCCAAGAAGCCATCCGAGCAGCGCTTGCGGGCCGTGCATGGCGACGACCACCAGCGGCAGCGTAATGAATGGGCCCACGCCGATCATGTCCAGCATATTCAAGGCGACGGCGCTGCTCAGGCCCATGCCGCGGATCAAGTTTTCCGGAGGCCTTTGGGATTGCGGTGGCGAATCGGGCTGCGTCTGGTGGAGATTTGAAGAATGTTGCGGAGAACCGTGTGACGCGCCGCCTTTGGTGGAAGGGGTCACAGCGTCGGGCGCTCAGGCGCCGGCGCTAACGGCGGTTTCCAACACGCGGCGGTAATACGCCTCGTAATGAGGGATGACGTCCTCCGCGCAGAACCTGCGACGAGCGTCTTCCCGGGCGCGCTGGCCCATCTCTCTGCCGCGATCCGCGCGCGATAGAATTTCGATGGCGAAACGTCCGGCGGAGCCGACGTCGCGCGGTTCCACCAGGTAACCGTCCGCGCCGTGCTGGACGACGTCGGGCATCCCGCCCACGTTGGTGCCAATGACGGGCACTTCGCAGGCCATCGCTTCCAGGGCCGCCAGGCCGAAGGCTTCGAGATCGGAGGGTAACAGGAAAAGATCGGCTACGCCGAGCTTTTCGTATACGCGATCCTGCTTACCCAGCAGGAAGACGTCTTTTGTAAGACCCTTGCGCCGGATGGTCCATTCGACGGCTCCGCGATCCGGGCCGTCGCCCATCAGCACGAGCTTGGCGGCCATCTTGCTGCGAACGAGGTCGAAAATCTCCACCACATCGGTCACCCGCTTGACCGGCCGGAAATTCGACAGGTGCATCAGGATGGGCTCGCCGCTGGGCGCCCACCGGGCGCGCAGCGCGGGGTCGTCTTTGCGGCAGTAGATGTCGCAATTCACGAAATTGGGAATCACCTCGATGGGCCGCTTGATATCGAATACTTCGATGGTTTTGTTCTTAAGATAATTCGAGATGCAGGTCACGCCGTCGGACTGCTCGATGGAAAAGCGCGTGATCGGCAGAAAGCTGCGATCATTGCCGACCAGAGTGATGTCGGTGCCGTGCAGGGTGGTGATAAAAGGCAGTCGGCGCGGCGCGGCCATGGAGCGCGCCAGTATGGCGCTGACCGAATGGGGAATGGCGTAGTGCACATGCAGCAGATCGAGCCGCGCGGATTCGGCCACCTCCAGCATTTTCACGGAAAGCGTAAGCGCGTAAGGCGCGTGATCGAACAGCGGATAATTGGAAACTTCCACTTCGTGAAACGTGATGCGGTCGTTTGCCGCGAGCCGCACCGGCGGCGCATAACTGATGAAGTGCACCTCGTGTCCGCGGGCCGCCAGCTCCGTGCCTAATTCCGTGGCCACGACGCCGGAGCCGCCGTAGGTGGGATAGCAGGTGATTCCGATTTTCATATCGTCGCGCTTTGTTCGTGCCTTCTCAGTGTCGCAATTCGAGCGGCGACCATGTTACACCATCTGCCGCAAGGGCTGCCCAGCGGAGCAAATGCAGTCAAAGCCCGGGACTAACCTTTATGGCAAGTGGTGGGATATGCTATGCGGACGGGAACCGTGACGCCAGAGACGACAAAACTCGGGGACGAACGGCAGGCGTCCACGTGGACGCGCATTGGCGCTATCGCGCTCAGCTTGTTGGCGCTGACGATCATCGCGCTGGCGTTCTCGGGGGCTGTGCGTGGGCAAGCGCCGGCTGCATCGTCTTCGCCGCCAAACGATCCGAGTAGCGTCGCGGCGGCGCCTTGGGAATGGCCCACGCCGGATGCGCGTCCTCTCGAGATCGATCGCGGCGCCGCAGGAGTCTGGCAGACGCTTCTGAAGCTGCGCACGCGCGCAAGTCTTCTGCTGTTGACCGCGCATCCCGACGACGAAGACGGCGGCATGCTCGCGCACGAATCTCGCGGCCAGGGCGCGCGCGCCATTCTGCTCACCCTGAACCGCGGCGAGGGCGGCCAGAATGTGATGTCGGACGATTTCTGGGACGCGCTGGGCCTGGTGCGCACCGAAGAACTGCTGGCGGCGGACCGTTATTACGATGTGCAACAATTCTGGACCACGGTGGCCGATTTCGGCTTCTCGAAGACGCGCGAAGAAGCGCTGCAAGTGTGGGGTCACGACCGGTTGCTCGAAGACGCCGTCCGCGTGGTGCGCATGACGCGGCCGCTGGTGATAACCTCGGTCTTCGTCGGTGGGCCCACCGATGGCCACGGGCATCACGCCGCTGCCGGGCAGATCGCGCAGGAAGTTTTCGCGGCGGCGGGCGACCCGAAGATGTTTCCGGAGCAGATTCGCGCCGGGCTGCGGCCCTGGTCGCCTGTGAAGATGTACGCCCGCGTGCCCATTTTCCCCATCAGCGATAAGGGCATGTTCGATTCGGCCACGGGAAAATATCTCCCCGTGCGTTTCTACGACTTCATTCACAAGACGTGGTCGGATGGGCCGCTCAGCACCACTCTGGAAATTCCCGAAGGCGACGGCGACCCGGTGCTGGGCGCGAGCTTCACGCAAATCGCGCGGCAAGGGTGGTCGCTGCAGAAATCTCAGAATGGCGGGGGCGGAATTCCGCTCGCCGCGCCGGTTGCGTCGCCTTACCACCGTTTCGGTTCATCGATTCCGGCCGCCGATAAAGAGCAATCGTATTTTGATGGCGTGGACATTTCCGTCGGCGGTATTGCTGATCTCGCTGGCGCGCAAGATAACGCCTTCTTGAAAGAAGACCTGCGCCGCATCAATTCCGTTGTCGAGCGGGCCATGGCAGGTTTTTCCGTGAGCGAGCCGGAAAAAATCGCGCCCCTTCTCGCCGAAGGCTTGAAGGAAACGAATGCCCTCCTCGCGCAGGTGGCGCCGAGCAAGCTCTCCGAGGAAGCAAAATACGATGTGAGCTTTGAGTTGCGCGCCAAGCAGGACCAGTTTCAAAAAGCCATCATTCAGGCGCTGAACTTTTCGCTCGAAGCCACCGTTGCTCCCAATCGCGAACCCAACCGGGGGAATCCGCTTTTCGCCCTGCCTCCGGAAACGATGAAATCACTCGTGCCCGGCGAGCAGTTTGTCTTACGCGTGCACGTAAATAATCCGGGCGCGGCGGCGCTTCCGCTCAACCGCATTTGGCTGGAGACTCCGGCGGGGGAATCGTGGAACGTCAGCGCGGAATCCGCCGTTCCGACAAGCCTTGAAGCACGGCATGCTCTGGATCAGCGCTTCAACGTGCGCTCGCCGCAAGATGCCGCACCGACGCGTCCTTATTTCTCGCGGCCAAACGAAGAGCTGCCCTATTACGACAAAGTGGACGAGCGCTACCGCAACTTGTCCTTTGCTCCCTACCCCCTGGCGGCCTGGGTTGAATTCGCCTATATGGGCGTGCCCGTGCGCCTCGGCCAGGTGATCCAGGCCGTGCAGCAGCAGACCGGCCAAGGCATCGTGCTCAATCCGCTCGTGGTGACGCCAGCGATTTCCGTGAGGATCTTCCCCGACGCCGGCATCACGCCGCTCGGCTCGAAATCGTTCGCGCTTGCAGCGCAAGTGCACACCGAAGCGGAGGCGGGCGCGAAAGGCACGGTGCGGCTTGATCTGCCCGAAGGCTGGCATTCCGAGCCCGCCTCGGCTCCCTTCGCGCTCGAACGCGCAGGCCAGGAACAGATCGTGCGCTTCGAGGTGATCGCCGATCGCCTGGAGACCAAGCCCTACACGGTGACCGCGGTCGCCGAGTCGGGTGGGCGGCAATATCGCGAAGGCTTCATCACCGCAGGCTATCCAGGGCTGCGTCCCTATAATCTTTACGTTCCTGCGACCTACCGCACTTCCGGCGTGGACGTGAAAATTTCTCAAGGATTGCGCGTGGGATACGTGATGGGCACGGGCGATACGGTGCCGCAGTCGCTCGAAGATCTCGGCGTGCACGTGCAACTCCTGAACGCGCAGGACATCTCCGGCGGCGATCTGCAAAAGTACGACGTGGTGCTGCTGGGGGTGCGCGCCTATACGGCCCGGCCGGAGCTCGCGACGAACCACAACCGGCTGCTCGAATACGTGCGCAATGGGGGCGTGGTGATCGTGCAGTATCAGTCCGTGCAGTACGACCACAATTTCGGGCCCTATCCTTATACCTTGCCCAATGATGCCGAGCGCGTCGTGGACGAACACTCACCGGTCAAATTCGTTGATCCGAAGAGTCCGCTGCTCACCTGGCCGAACCAGATCAACCAATCCGATTTTGCGGGGTGGGTCGAGGAACGCGGCCACAGCTTTCTGAAAACGTGGGACCCGCAATACGTCGCGCCGCTCGAGACGCATGACCCGGATCAAGACCCGCAGAAGGGCGGCTTGGTTTATGCGCGATATGGGCGCGGAGTTTACGTTTACGTCGCGTTCGCGCTATATCGGCAATTGCCCGATGGCGTCCCGGGCGCCTATCGGCTGTTTGCAAATTTATTGAGCTTGCCGCGCAATCCGGCGTTCAAGCAGCCAGCCGGCGCCAGTAACAGCGCCCGCCGCTAACATTTCAGAGCCGTGGTGGACGATGAGCAAAAATGCCCGGTAACCGGGAAACGAAAGTACGCCACTGAAGGCGAGGCACTATCTACAGCCGCACATCAGATCGCGATTGCCAACGCGCCTAAGCTCCGAACCTATCGATGCCAATGGTGCGATGCCTGGCATCTGACGAAAGCCTCAGGCAAAACCACAAAGGATCGCGGATGAGGCAGGAAGCGGCGCGGTAAAGAGCGCGCCGCTAGCCGCTCTCGACGTTCGCTAATCGCGCCTCCGCTTCTGCTGTACTTATTGCATTGCTGGCGAATGTGGTAGACTCCGCCGAGACCGGCGCGGAGCAAGACCAGGGTGACCAAGGCCTAGCGACAGCTTCTTGCTTGCTCCCCGCCAAGAATCAAAGACGCAGCACTCCGAAACAGCGAGGCTTAAGGCATGGCCACACATGATGCCGAATCATCGGCGCGCAATGCTCGCAAGAAGCCCTTTTACCGAACTCTCTGGGGCCAGGTGCTCATCGGCGTAGCCATCGGCATCATTCTGGGCTACCTGCGGCCGCAAACGGCCATTGCCATGAAGCCGCTCGGCGACGCCTTCATCCGCGTCATCTCCATGATCATCACGCTGGTCATCTTCTGCACCATCGTGACCGGCATTGCCGGCATGGGGGACCTGAAAAAAGTGGGGCGCGTGGGCGGAAAAGCGCTGCTCTACTTTGAAGTCGTTTCCACGATTGCGCTGCTGATCGGCCTGGTGGTAGGCAATCTGGTGCAGACGGGCGCCGGATTCAACGCCAATCCCGCCACGCTTAACGCCGCAGCCGTGACGAACTACGCGGGCGCGGCGAAAACACAAACCGTGACGGACTTCCTGATGCACATCATCCCCACGACCGTGGTGGATGCCTTTGCCCGCGGAGATATCCTGGAAGTGGTTTTCATTTCTGTCCTATTTGGCCTGGCCATGTCGGTGATGGGCAAGCGCGTCAAGCCGCTGGTGGAGACGATCGAGGGATTGACGCAGGCTGTCTTCGGCGTGGTGAATCTGGTGATGAAGGCTGCCCCGATTGGCGCCTTCGGGGCCATGGCCTTCACCATCGGCGCCTACGGCCTCAAATCGCTGGGGCCGCTGGCGAAGCTCGTGAGCGCGGTTTGGCTCACCTCGATTTTCTTTGTGCTTATCGTGCTGGGAGCCATTTGCTGGGCGTCCGGTTTTGGAATTATCCGGTTCCTTGCCTATATCAAGGAAGAGATCATCCTTTGCCTCACCTTGAGCTCTTCCGAGCCGGCGCTGCCCACGTTGATGGAGAAGATGGAGAAGCTCGGTTGCTCGAAGGCCCTGGTCGGCTTGGTCGTGCCCACCGGCTACACGTTTAACACCGATGGCAGCAGCATCTATATGACACTGGCGGCCCTTTTCGTGGCCCAGGCCACCAATATTCACCTCACCATCGGGCAGCAATTAACGATTTTTGCCGTCGCCGTCCTGACGTCCAAGGGCGCGAGCGGTGTGCAGGGCGCGGCCTTCATTGCCCTGGTCGGCACGTTGATGGTTATTCCCAGCATCCCTGTTGCCGGCATGGCTTTGATTCTGGGCGTGGACCGCTTCATGAGCATGGCCCGAGCGACCACCAACATGATTGCCAACGGAGTCGCCACTGTAGTCCTGTCGCGTTGGGAGCACGAGCTCGACCGCTCGACTTTGCGACGCAACCTGGGACTTCCTTTCGAACTGGCCACCGCTCCGTTGGAACCGGCGGCGGCCAGGAAATCCGTCGGTTAGAATGCCGTATCCGCGTCGCCACTTCCTCGCCGCGGCAATGCAATGGGCGAAGCCTGAGCTGCGGGAACGCTCTTCGTGAAGCCCGAACCTGTCCTCTTCACCTTTCACAAAATCCGGGAACAAAGCGAGCACGGCAATGCTGCAGCCTGGCGCGCTTTGCTCGATTTCTATGGCCCTGTGTTTTTTCGGCTGCTCGAGATCCACGGAGCAATCCGCCGGCAAGAGGCTTCGCCGATTGTGAAGAAGATGCTGGCGGAGCTTACCGCCAATGGCTTCGAGCGGCTCCGAACCACTTCACGCCAATCGGAACGCGAGTTTCTGGGAGATCTTCGCGCTCGGCTGCTCGAAATGGCGCCTGAAGCCAGTACGTCCGAGAACTCGCAGGTTCCGGCGAGTGGCGCTTTTGAGCCGGAAAAAGTCGCCAAGCTGCTCGACGGTGTTCCCCTGCTCCACAAGGAGATGCTCTTTTTCAAGCTTGCCGGTTATACGGAGAATACTCTGGAGCGCCTCATGCGCATCTCGCCGCGCGTGGCCGAAAAGGCCTTCGAGCGTCTGGCGGAGGAATACCAGGCGGCTCGTTCGACCGAGCAAGACCGGTGCCCCTGGCCTGTTGCCTGGCTCGCATTTCTAAAGCACGCCCGAAGCCTCAAGACGGAACATTGCATTCCTGCGCACGAGATCGTGCGCATTCACGATGGGCAAGTGAGTTGGTATGAGAAAGAGCCGGTGGAGAAGCACGTCTCCGGCTGTTTGCATTGCCTGGAAGCCTGGGCGGGATTGCGTGAGGTCGGCTACTGGCGGCGCGCCGCCGACCCGCTTTCGTCTGCCGAAATCGAGCGATTACTCGAAGTCATTCCCGTAGAAAAACCGGCCGCGAAGAAGTCCTTCTTTCAGCGCCTGCGGTCTTAATTGTGCTTCCAGGCGTCTCCCTGAAAGAGCCAATCGAAAATCGGCAGGAAAACGTTATAACGGCCCTCGAAGCCGCCATGGTGCAGCATGTGGTGATTTCTGGCGGCGCGCAGCCATCCCGGCAGCCAGCCGCCCAGGTGGAAACGCCAGTGAATCTCTTCGTAAGCGATGAAATAGATGGTGAAGCCCGCAAACATGCCGACTGCCAGGCCGACGTGCAGGAAAAGTTCCAGTGCCAAAACTGGCAGCGCGTTTAACGCGAATACCAGCACCACCACCCAGGGCGAAGTGGCGAAATTGACATAGCGTGGCTCTTCCGGCGCTCCCGCCGTGTCGTGATGGAGACCGTGACGCTGCACCAAAAATCCCGCGCCCCAATGCAGAAAAAATCGGTGCAGGATGTACTCGAAGGCATTTGCGTACAGCAGTCCCGCCAGAAATCCGGCCGCGAGGTGCAGCGAGTCAAACTGGCGTTCGCCGAAATGACCTAACTGGAGAACCAAGGCCGCCAAAACAGAGCCAATCAGAAGAGCCGTGATTGCGTTGACGCGCTTGACCCTGCGAGCGCGGGCAATCTCGGCAGATCGGTCGAGCTCAGTCATCCTAGTCTCCATTGGGCTTACTCCTCGGCGAGCAGCCGGACGCGCAGCCTCTCCTGCGTATCCGCGTTGAGCTTTGCGCCGCCGAATGTAAGATAAAAAGTATCCAGAGCGCGCTGGCCCTCGGTATCGATCAGGGCCACTTCGATATTGCAGCCCAGATTGGCCAGCGTTGAGCTCAAGCGAAAAAGCAACCCCGGCCGGTCTTGGGTGACGATCTCCATCAGCGTCGAATGCGGAGAACTGCTGTCATCAAAGCGAATCTGCGTGGGCACGCTCACTTTCGGCTGCGGTTTCGATTGCGCCCCGGCCCTGCCGCGCAGCAGCGTTTCTCGCGGAATGGCCCCGGTCAGCACGCCCTCAATGTTTTTCTGCAAGCGCGCCAATTCCGAGGGATTCAGTTCCAGCGTCTTGTGAGGATCGGTGAAATGGAATGTATCCACCACGATCCCCGCGGCATTGGCAAACGCTTCCGCCTTCCAGATGTCCATTCCCCAGGAAGCCAGCGTTCCGGTCACGCCGGCAAAAAGGAACGGCCGGTCCGTGGCCAGCAGCGTCAGCGCGTAAATCTGGCCGCGATGCTCGATGCGCAATTGCACGCTCTTCTCTTTTAAGATTCGCGCCATCTGGAAATGCGAGGCAATCTCTTCGGGAGAATGCGCGAAGAGATAGCGGCGCGGCAGCCCCTCGAGAAAAGAGGCCACGTCCTCGCGCGACGCGGTCGCGGAGAGCAGCGGGATGATGCGCTCAATGAACTGCAAGTCCCCCGCCTCGGCCCGAAAACGCTCTTCATCCAGGCTGCGGCTCAGATAATTCGCGGTAAGAACATAGAGCTGCCACAACGATTCCGCTTTCCAGGGCGTCAGCGCCTCAGGGTTCACCGCCCGGATATCCGCGTAGGTGAAGAGGCAAAGCAGCTTCAATCGTTCCGGAGAGCCGACCTGTTCGGCAAAAACGCGGATGGTT
>Ga0209160_1005085_pt1 | contig 10435 bp, 8 predicted proteins | sample GraSoiAngelo_153_FD_186167 | JGI IMG/M metagenome (GOLD analysis project Ga0209160, IMG submission 186167) | Grasslands soil microbial communities from the Angelo Coastal Reserve, California, USA - 14_1009_12_40cm (SPAdes) (version 2) | ecosystem: Environmental > Terrestrial > Soil > Grasslands ... | reverse complement strand
GCGCGGAAGAAGAAGCCCAAGGAACTTGCCGTTATCACCGAGTGCTGCACGGGCTGTGCCGGATCGCCCGCTTGCGTGGAGTACTGCCCGGTGGAAGACTGCATGTTCTGGGTGCCGGACGAGGACAATCCGCCGTTCGGGCGCATCCAGATTGATCCCATTCAGTGCATCGGCTGCAAGAAGTGCCTCAGCAAAGGCCCGGACGGCTGCTTCCTGGATGGCTGCCCATGGGACGCCATCGTCATGGTGGATATCGCGGAAGTAGAAAAAGAAGTTGGCCCGATGGCCTACTGAGATCCTCGCAACCGGTGGTTAGCTCGCCTTACCTCATCCCCGGTCCTTGACCGGTGCCGCTAAAGCTCGCTCAAGGTTGTTGGGCGGCCGCGCGGTCACGAATGGATTTTTCGGTGAGCAAGGCTTGCTGGCGGATGCGGTCAGAGATTTCGGGGAGCTCGCGCTGGTAAGGACCGATGGCGGGCAGGTCACCGGTTTGGCCGATGAGATAGAGCGCGCGAAGGGCTTCCCAGACTTGCCCGTCGCCAGGGTCCACTGTGGCGATTTCAGTTCCGGCGGCGATGTGCGTTCCGGGCGCGACGGAGATCGTGCGAATGCGGCCGCTGATGGGGGAGCGGAGTTCCGTTGTTTGCCGGCCATCCTGCAGCTTTGCCACCAGACCGCCTTGGTGGATGGGCGTCCCCGCTTGGTCCACATCGGTCACGCGCCCGGAACGAGATGCGATAATTCTCGCGGATTGCAACAGGGCGACGATCTGCGCCCGCCCGGACGAATCGCCAAAGCGCACCAGAGAAAGCGCAGCATTGCCGCGCACCATGGGAGAGGAGTCCTCGAGCATCTTCAACAACGCCTCGTGAAAACCCGTCCCCGAAGTGTCCTGGCCCATGACCCAGGCGTCGGTGTTGCGCACTTCCTCCACGGGATGCCAAGCCAGCCGGATCAATTCCGGGTACAAAGGCTTCACGCCGGGGTCGTGCCGCACCATGTGCTCGCCCAGCTGCACGAGCGCATGCTGGATGTGCCGCGGATGCTTTTCATCGTTCAGGAATTCGCCGATCTGCTTATCGGAGAGCTGGCGTCCAAACCAGGTGTTCCACCAGAACAGGAACGGCATGAGGACGATCAACCAGGCGGTGAGGAAAAACAGCGCGCGATTCCGCGGGGACATTTTGTGATGCGGCGACGAAGCGGCCTTTCCCGATGAATCTTCCGGGGCAAACGCTGGCAGATCACCATTTTCTGGAGATGGAGGGCTACCCATGTCTTCCTATTGGTCTCTAGCTCTCTTCGGAGGTCGGCGGCCGCTTGGCGGGCTCTGCTTTGCTCTTCCCCAGGAGCCCCTGGTCGCGAAGCTCCCAGAAAACATTCAGGAAGAAGATCCCGGAAATGCTCAGCATGATCAGGCTTTCGAACAGGCCATCCACCGTGGTGAGCGTCCCGGTGACGATGATCCAACCAATCCCCGCAAGAGGGATGAGGCCAAGCAGGATGGAAATCAAGAGCATCACGGGAAGCAATGGACCTCCTCACATTCATTCATCGCGACAGTTCCTGTCGTGACCCGATGACCTCAGCCGCGTGTGTTTGCCATGCTTACAGTTGAATTCCTCGTGCCACCTCAGCGCATGCGCTCAGAATGACACTTGCGACTATACGTCTTGTCTCAGGGCTTGAACGTCGCATCCACCGTCTTGGTGTCTTTCGCGGCAAGCGTGACTTTCATCTCCTGTTCGCCAAGCTTTTCATGCACGAAGGCGATAGTGTAATCGCCAGGCGGCAGGCCCTTGATTTCAAACTTGCCGTCCGGTCCAGTGACCGCATAAAACGGATTCTTGGTTACGTTGACGAACATGCGCATCCACGGGTGCTGGTTGCACTTCACGGGCAGCATAATTTCTTCGCGGGCGAAGGTCTTCTCGATAGGTGCGGCCTGAGGAGGCTGTGACTCGTTCCACTCGCGGTTATCCTTCGGCGTGGGATGAATATTGTGGGTCGTGGGATCGCTGTTGACGATCTTGACGGTCTGACCGGCCACTACGCCCAGCACATGGGGATGGTATTTGCAGCCGCTCTGATCGAGGGTGATGGCTTCCTTGGGAACCTCGAAAGTGCGGCTGCCCAAGCCTTCTTTCACATAGACAAAGACGTTGGCTAAGTGGCCTCCGCTGGCCATTACGTTTTCGGCCGTGTTCGTACCTTTGCAGGCGGGGTCCTGGCTCATATCAATCACCGCGGCCTTTGGCGCGGGACCATCGAACTTTACAACGCCAATGATCGTGGCTGCCGTGGCGGGATCGATGGGCGTGGCCGGCGCCGCTGGCGCGGTAGCGGCGGGAGCCGCGGGCTGTTCCTCCGCAGATTCCTTCTTGCCGCATCCCGCAAGCAGCGCGAGGCCCAGCATGGCGGGCGGGCAATAAATCGTGAGCAATTTTTTCGCTTTCATATTGTCGCGCACCTCATCTAGAAATTTGCAGACTCACACAAATGGAACTTCTTATTCTTGGCCGCCGCGACCGGCGTTACCAGACGCTTGCACCCCGGAAGGAGCGCTGCCGCTGGAGGCGCGCGCGCGGCCCATCGCAGCGCCAACCCGCCGCTGCTCATCCGCGGTGAGCTGGAGGATGTAATCCACCAGCAGCTTGGTCTGATCCCTATCATAGTCTCGGAACGAAGGTGGAGTAGGACCAGAAAAGACCCAGTGATCGTTTTCCCGCTTGAAAAGGCCGGAAGGCATGGAGGTGCCCGGGCTGATGGCCTGCGGGTCGATGATCCAGCGCTCCATCCAATCGGGTTTCAGGCGGCCGCGTGCTTGCAAGAAGTTGGGGGCGGTGGCGGTGCGGTCGTGAGCCGGATCGCCGGTGGCGTGACACTTCAAGCAGGGCGCTGCCGTGCTGCTAAACAGGCTCCGCGCCATCTCTGTTTCCTTCGTGGTCAGCACCGGGACCTCTTCCGGTATGTAAGGGAAGGGCTGGCGCGCCAGTGCTTGGAAGAACCGCACCAGCTTGCCTAGCTCATTTTCGGAAAAAGAGAACGTTGGCATGCGCACTTGCAGGTACGAGCGCACGCCGTTGCGATTGGTGTCCGTGCCGTTCAACGCCGGGTTTTTCAGGAAACGCAACAACCACTCGGGATCAACACGTGCGCCTTCGGTGAGGAGCTTCGGTGGCAACGTCTCCTGTCCGTCGGGGCCCTGATAGCGTGCCATCGACATGAGCGAAGTGCGTTGACCGGGAATGAGCTGGTGGCAGCCCATGCAGTTGTATTTCTTGACCACCCACCAGCCTTCCTGAATGTCGCGCCGATAATCCATGGGCCGGTATTGATAGCTGGCGGGAAGTGGGTTCTCCTGGCTGCCTAACAGAAAAGTCGTGAGCGCGCGAATCTGTTCCTTGGTCAGGTGCAAATTCGGCATTCTCAATTTTTCCGTTTCCGGTTTGTCCTTGCCCTGGTCCCAGATGTTCGGCTCGGCCAGTTTGTGTTCGAAGAAGCCCTTCTGGTCATACCAGGGTTGTTTGGCTGGACCTTCGGGCAACCGCGCTAGATCGTCTGGATCGGTGATCGGTTCGCGGCCGCCGCGCTGCGCCGTTTCTGTAAGCAACGCGAAATCCAACCGCTCAATTGGTTTGCTGCCTTCAATGGTCAGCTCCGTACCAATGCGGCCTTCGTCTTCGAGGCCGGAAATTTCATGGCATCCGGCGCAGCCGAAGTGGCGAACCCACTTCTTGCCTTCCGGCTTCAAATTTGGATCGTCCATGAATGATGCGTCGGCATACGCGGAGGCCTCTTGCTTTTTCAACGTCACCAGATAGCTGGCGACGTCTTCCGCATCTTGAGGAGACAGCCGCAAACTGGGCATCACGGTCATGTTCTGCACTTGCAGCTCGTGTCCATCGTTCGGGCACCTGCTGTGTTCCAGGTCAAAAATATAGGGCAGACCCTTCTTTTTGTAATCTTCGGGACCGATGTCCTTCTTTTCGTAGGGGCAGTAGGGACGCGTGCGCTCACGCGCGTTGTGAACCCAACGCACCAGATAGTCGTAGCTGTCCTTCTCACCCACGCGGGTAAGATTCGCGGCGAAGGTTCCGCCCTGCAATTGGTCGCCCTCGCCGATGGAGTGACATGCCAGGCAGCCACGCGTTTCAAACAGCTCTTGGCCGTGAGCCGCGTTTCCCGGTTTGTGCTTGGGCAAGGGATCCGTCAGCGCCGACTGCCACACGTACGCGGAGATGGCTTTGATCTGTTCATCGTTGAGCCGGAAATTCGGCATCTTGGTTGAGCTGCGGAAGTCGCTGGGCTTCTTTAGCCAAACCGGAATCCAATTCTTGTTTAATTTGAGGCGCGCGTCCTTAAGATTGGGCCCAACCTTTTTCAGGTCTTGCAGCAAGCTCTTGGTCGAACGGTCCAGCTGCACGATACGCAGGTCCAGCTTGCTGTTTGTGACTTTCAGCGCGACGGCGCGGTCGTTCAGCCGGTTGGCCTCCTCGTTGCTCTCGGCTTTGTCGGCTTCCTTCATCAAATCATCCGCTTGCTTAACATTGTCCTTCTTCTCTTGGTCGAGCTGCTTGATCTGCTGTGCGACGGAGAGCAGGTCTTCGGGTTCCTTGTCATAGCCTTCGTAACGGTGACAGCCCATGCAGCCGCGCTGGCGGAAAAGATCTTTGCCATCGCTGAGCGTCCAGCCCACTTCGTTGCTTACCAGCACCATGTCCGCAGCATGGCAGGTCTGGCAACCGGCTTCCATATTTCCCTTGCGGAACAGAGGCCAGAGCCAGTGCTCGTAGGTGCCATGCGCTTTTTCGACGCCCGTGGTTGCGCGTCCGTTGCCCTGGTGGCAAGGCGAACAGCCGTATTTTTCCGGGTCGTGAATCTTCAAGAGTTCGCGTTCCGGATGACTGGTGAAGGCGCGCGCGTACTCGTCCGGTTTCTTGTCCTTCGCTGACATGGAGGTGGCCGTCAACTTGACCGGCTCGCGAACCCCCATGTGGCAGGATTCGCAGCGGTCCACGATATTGGCTTCAGGGACGTTGATCTGCAGAATTTTTGGCGTCCAGGCTTCGGTCTTGTTCTGCAGGCCGACGAGTTGTGGGGGCGTGAGGTTCACCATGTGATCGGTGACGTAGGCATCCAGCAATTCTTTCTTTTCGTTGACCGGCTTGATCAATTCGCCGAGCTCCGCGCTCAGTTGGGTGCGCTCGTTTTTCAAGTCGTTATAAGTCTTTTCGAGCTCGTCGTAATCCTTAAAAGTCTGTTTCTTACCGTCCGGCATTTCGGCGGCGGTGCTTTCTTTCTTGTATTCGTCCAGATTCCTTTGTTTGCGTTGTTTTGCGGAAAGACTTGTCTCGGTCTCGATGTCATACGTGGAGGCGCTCACATAGGCGCGCCGGTCGGTGAAAACGCTTTGCACGGCCAAAATCTGCGCGCTTAGGTCGCGCAGCTTTTCGTTGATTTCCTTGATGCGCGGGGCAGCGTTCTGACTGGCATTCTCGTAATCTTGTTTCAGCTTCTGGTAGTCGGGACTGCTCTCGACGTCTTTTTGCGACTCGCTCGACTGCGATCGGGCAGTCTTTAGGAATGTCGAGTAGCGGTCTTTCCACTCATGCTGGAAGGCCTTCCACGGACGTTGCCCGAAGTCCTCGTCCCACAGTGCCCAGAACAGCGTGGCCATCAAGATGACCATGGAGATGACGTAATGCGGCGCGAGCGACTTGCTGACTACCGGGTCGTTTTCGGGAATGGGCTTTTCGGGCACCAGTTCCTCCTAAACGTTGAACCAAGGCGTAATCCACACGTACTTAATGTGGAACAGCAACCGCAACAGCATTTTGATCGGCAATGCGAGCATGGTGAGCAGAAAGGTCATCATGATCGAGTACTGCAGCAAGCTCATGCGCTTGTAATCTTTGGCGTTGTGCCGCCGGAAAAATGCGTGCACAAGCATGCCGCCAATGGCGAAAAAGCCTCCAACTACTGCTGCCCCGAAGATGCCTTTGCCCCAATTCGAGGTGATACCGAAGAGATCCGGCAAGTCGCGATTCACTTCATAAATGAGCCGGTTGTGGTCCCAAGTCTGCCCCGGCCAGAACCACTGCCATCCGGGTCCACGAATAAACGTGCCGATGAAAATCATCGAGACCCACAGGATGATGAAGCCAAAAAGAAAAGTTCCGATGGCAAACTTGCGTTGCTTCCAGGTGTAGTAGCCGGCGCCCAACGGGTTGGTATCGATATAGGGAATCACCATCAGACCAACGATGATCAGCGTGGGCATGACCACGCCTGCGATCCAGGGATCGAAGTAAACCAGCATTTCCTGGAGTCCGAGGAAGTACCACGGTGCCTTCGCGGGGTTCATGGTCAGGTTGGGGTTCGCCGGTTCTTCCAGCGGGGCATTCAAAGTGATGGACCAAACCATCAGGATGATGGTGACGATGATGGCGGCGAGGAATTCCACGCGCAGCAGAAACGGCCAGACATGCACTTCTTTCGCCCACGCCGGCTTGAAGGGCCACGCCTTGCGGTGATGCGTTTTCGCCAGCGCCGCATTGCCTTCGAGCTCGGCAATGATCAGGTCATTGGCGTGCGCTTGTCTCCACGCGAGGTACATATAGAAAGCCAGCAGCGGAATCATGGCGATGATTGGCACGTTGTCCGCGGCGGAGAGAATTTCCCATAGTTGCTTCCAATCCATGGCTATTTTTTCGCCTCCTTTATCTCGGAGTCGAGCACCACGGCAGCCGGGCCGGAAATGCCGCCATCCTTACGCACCCGCCAGAAGTGCAGCACCATGAAGATGGAAGCGATGATGGGAATGCCGATGCAGTGCCAAATGTAGGAGCGCAGGAGCGCGTTGGCGTCCACGATCGAGCCGCCCAGCAGGCCGAAGCGAACGTCGTTGTACGGCGTCATGCCTAACTGCGCGCCGAAGGGACCTTCGTGTCCGAGGAGAGGCGTGGCGCGCGCCATGTTTGTCCCCACGGTCACGGCCCAGAAGCCGAGTTGATCGTCGGGAAGCAGATAACCGGTGAAGGAGAGTAGCAGCGTCAGCACCAGCAGGATCACGCCCACGTTCCAATTGAACTCGCGCGGCTTCTTATACGACCCGGTGAGAAACACACGGAACATGTGCAGCTCGACGGCGATCACCATCAAGTGCGCAGCCCAGCGATGCATGTTGCGCAGCAATTTGCCGAACGGCACATCGTGTTCCAGGTACAGCACATCCCTAAATGCCTGCACTTTGCTGGGATGGTAGTAAAACATCAGCAGTACGCCGGTAAGGGTAAGCACGATGAACAAATAAAACGTGATACCACCCATCCCCCACGTGTAGCTGTAGCGCACCGCGTCACGATTGATCTTGGCCGGATGCAGATGCAGGAAAACGTTGGAGAGCACGCCCAAGGCACGGTTGCGCGGCGTGTCGTCGTGCTTGTGCCGGAAGATTGAAGTGAAAACCTGAGTCTTGCTGGGCTTCTTCAGCAGTTCGACCTGTTCTCTTGCTTTTGCAGGCAGGTCCGTCCTGAGGGACTCGAGGTCCTCCTTGACGCCCGCTTTGAGGCGCTCGACCAAGCCAACCGATTTGTCATTTTTTCCGTTCGTGGTTTTCTCTTCGGGCATCTTCTGCTCTCCGGTCCTAGCGTGTCTCGATCCGTTCCTGCTTTTCCCTCATCTCCAGGCACGACCCCACGGCATCCTCAATCACACTTGCAAAAATGATCCTGGATCGCTGAAATGGCTCGGTTGTCCCTTGGGCCACTGGTAGAGCCGGGAGGTATCCACAATAATCTGTCCGTCTGGCGCCAGTTCCACGTGCGCGCGATCCATTGGACGCGGTGCCGGTCCTTCAAAGTTGACACCTTCGCTGTCGTATCCGCTCCCGTGGCAAGGGCACTTAAACTTGTTTTCGCTGGCCTTCCAATCGGGTGTGCAGCCCAAGTGAGTGCAGCGGGCGTAGATGACAAACACGCGGTCCGGCGTGCGGTCCACCCATATGCGGTACTTCTGCTGCCATTTGGTATCGACGCCGAGGGCGTAGTCCGAAGCGTAACCGATCTTGAACACGGTGGGGGGTTCGAAGAGCGTACGTGGCAGGAAAAAACGAAGAAAGGCGATGAACCAAGCGCCCAAAAATCCGGTGACGGCAGTCCACACCAGCCGCCGACGCCGCTGGTTGATTTCACTTGGCTCGGGACCCACGGTGGCCAAACCGCCCGCCGCTGCTGCTTTGGACGTACCCACGGCAGGCGTACCAACATACCTGGTTGCATCTCCGCCACCGGCAGCGGATGATTTCGCTGCGTCTGGCTTTGTTTTGGCCGAATCAGTTTCCGGGCCCGCCATGCGATACCTCCTGGGTTGCTGTCCTCGAAAATAATCGGCGGCCCCTGAAAGCGCCGCCCGTTCCCCCTTCGGTTATGAGCCCGGTCACCGCAGTCTGGTCGCGGTCAAAAATAGCCTGGACCGGAGCTCCACATCGTTTCAGAAATGATTTCGATTTGTCCGCGGTGAGGGAAGACGGCAGTCCCCAGGACTCAAAATGTTTTGCGGATGGAGTGGACAAACTGCGGCGAGAGCGCGCCCTCACTGCGAGCGTGCGGGGCCCGTCGGATTGGGAAAGTGTGATACGAAAACATCGCGAGGTCCTCAACATTTTCGCTGGACCCCCCAGAAACGAAACGGATATTACTCAAAACAAAAAATTTCGTCAATGCGTCTTTGCTGAAGTTGTCCGGCAAGGATTTGCAGCTCGTCGCGAGAAGAAGCTTCGCCAGCAAAAAAGAGCTGATACAAGAACCCGCTTGCGCTCAGAATAAGCTGTGATATATTCGCCCCGGTTTGCGTTTCCCCACTTCTCTGATCCGGGAATTCGCAGCGGGCCTCAGTGGGGAAGGGCGAGAATCCAACTCGGGGGGTCGTGCGGCATGGGCCTCGTTCTTCTGATCATTATCTGGCTGATTACCTTCGCCAGCACGTATTTCTTCATCGCCAAGACATGGTGGTTACCCACCGGGGCCTCTGCCGCGGCCGCCGGAATCGATCATCACTTCACGACGACTTTCATCCTCATGGGCATTGTTTTCGTCGCTGCGCAGGTTTCCTTGGGCGCCCTTGTCTGGATTTACCGTGACCGCGGTTCTTCGTCTTCTAAGGTGACGTATTCCCACGGCAACACGAAATTGGAAATCGTCTGGACCTTGCTCACGACCATCCTTTTCGTGGGGTTAAACCTGATGAGCAGTTCCATTTGGGCTTCGGAGCGTTTCCGTCCCGCGGAAGTGGATGCCGTGCGTGTGGAAGTGACGGGGATGCAGTTCGCCTGGTATTTCCGCTATCCCGGGCCCGACGGCAAGTTTGGCGCGACAAATCCAGAACTTGAAGACGCCTCGGCCGGTGGCGAAGCAGCTTTGGGTCTCGATACCAAAGACGGCGCATCCAAAGACGATGTCGTGACGGGAACGATGGTAGTGCCGGTGAACCGCGAAATCGAAGTGATTTTGCGTGCCCACGACGTCATCCACAGCTTCTTTATTCCTTTAAGCAGGACGCTGTGCCTGGCCTCGCGATCCACATGCATTTCACGCCCATACAAACCGGAGATTATGAAATTCTCTGTGCCGAGCTTTGCGGGCTCGGTCACTACAAGATGCACGGCATGTTGAAGGTCGTCAGTCAGGAGGAGTTTGACAAATGGCTGGCGGCACGGGAGGCCGAGAAGCAATAACATGGCTACTCACGAATTCGCGGCCCAGGAATCTCACGCGCACGCGGCCCCCCAGGGCTTCGTCCGCAAATGGGTCTTTAGTCTCGACCACAAAGTTATCGGCCTCCAGTATTACTTCCTTGCGCTGGCGGCGGTGTTTGTTGGCATGTTCCTCTCGCTGCTCATGCGCATCCACTTGATCTGGCCCACATTGCCTTTGCCGCTCCTGGGCGACATCAAGCCGGAAACGTATCTCACCTTGGTAACCATGCACGGCACCATCATGGTGTTCTTTGTGCTCACGACCGCGCCACAGGGTGGCTTCGGGAACTACTTCTTGCCCATTCAGATCGGCGCGCCGGACATGGCTTTTCCGGTGCTGAACATGCTTTCGTTCTGGACAACCTTGCTGGGCTTTATCGTAATGATCGCGGCTTTCTTCGTGGCCGGCGGGGCGCCACTGCACGGGTGGACCGGCTACGCGCCGTTGAGCGCCATGCAATCAACCGGGCCGGGCGAAGGACTCGGCGCGGACTTGTGGATCATCAGTATTGCTATTTTCTGCATCGGTGCACTGATGGGTGCGCTGAACTTCATCACCACGACACTTGATATGCGAGCTAAGGGCATGACCATGATGCGCCTGCCACTGACCGTTTGGGCATGGTTCGTCACCGCTATCCTGGGGCTGCTCGCGTTCGGCGTGCTCCTCTCGGCCGG
>Ga0209160_1005079_pt1 | contig 10442 bp, 9 predicted proteins | sample GraSoiAngelo_153_FD_186167 | JGI IMG/M metagenome (GOLD analysis project Ga0209160, IMG submission 186167) | Grasslands soil microbial communities from the Angelo Coastal Reserve, California, USA - 14_1009_12_40cm (SPAdes) (version 2) | ecosystem: Environmental > Terrestrial > Soil > Grasslands ... | reverse complement strand
ATCCTTGCCCGGATAGTGCGCCACGTCGCCCAGCTCCTCGGAGATGCGCAGCAGCTGGTTGTACTTGGCGATCCGGTCGGTGCGCGACGCGCTCCCCGTCTTGATCTGCCCCACCCCGCTCGCCACCGCGAGATCGGCGATGAACGTGTCCTCGGTCTCGCCGGAGCGGTGCGAGATCACCGCGCCGTAGCCGTTGGAACGCGCCAGATTCACGCACTGCAGCGTCTCGGTGAGCGTGCCAATCTGGTTCAGCTTGACGAGAATCGCCGTCGCGACGCCCTCCTCGATGCCGCGCGCCAGCCGGTCCACGTTGGTGCAGAAGATGTCGTCGCCCACCAGCTGCACCCGCTCCGACAACGCCTCGGTCAACTTCGCCCAGCCCGCCCAATCGTCCTCGGCGAGGCCGTCCTCGATCGAGACGATCGGATAGCGGTCGATCCAGCCCTTGTAGAGCGCGATCATCTCCTCCGCCGACTTCTTCCCGCCCTTGCTCTTCTTGAAGACGTAGGACCCGTCCACGAGCAGCTCGGAGGCGGCGACGTCGAGCGCGATCGCGACGTCCTTCCCCGGCTCGAAGCCCGCCTCCTCGATCGCCGTGACCACCGCCTCGAGCGCCGCCTCGTCGTTGGGAAGATCGGGCGCGAAGCCGCCCTCGTCGCCCACCGCCGTCGAGAGCCCGCGCTTGCCGAGCACCTTCTTGAGCGCGTGGAATACTTCCACTCCGATGCGCAGCGCCTCGGGGAACGTGTCCCCGCCGATCGGCACGATCATGAACTCCTGGCAGTCCACCGTGTTCGACGCGTGCGCGCCGCCGTTCAGGATGTTCATCATCGGCACCGGCACGATGTGCGCGACCGGCCCGCCCAGGTAGCGGTACAGCGGCAGCCCCGCGTCCTGCGCCGCCGCGCGCGCCACGGCGAGGCTCACCGCCAGCGTCGCGTTGGCGCCGAGGTGGCTCTTGTTGGGCGTGCCGTCCAGCTCCAGCATCGCGTAGTCCACCACGATCTGGTCCTCAGCGGGCACCCCCTCGAGCCGCGGCCCGATGATCTCGTTGACGTTCTTCACCGCCTCGAGCACGCCCTTGCCGCCGAAGCGCTTCTTGTCGCCGTCGCGCAGCTCCACCGCTTCGTGCTCGCCGGTCGAGGCGCCGCTCGGCACGGCGGCGCGCCCCGCGGCCCCGCTGGACAGGGTGACGTCGCATTCGACGGTCGGGTTGCCCCGGCTGTCCAGGATCTCGCGGGCGTGAACGGAGATGATGGTGCTCATGTCGGACCCAACCCTAAGGGTCGGCCGCGGTAGAGTCAACGCGCGCGCGCAACGCCTCGATGGCGGCGCGCACCCGGTCGCGCAATGTCTCACGGTCGTCCAGCGTCAGGCCGGCCGTGGGAATCGGCGCGCCGATGCGGATGCGGATAGGCAGGCGCCGCAGCCGCCAACGGCCCTTGGGCAGGATCTGGAAGGTGTTGTGGACGTACACCGGCACGATCGGCACCTGCGCAGCGATCGCCAGCCCGAACGGGGCGTTCTTGAACGGCAGCAGCTCGCCGGTGCGGCTGCGCGTGCCCTCCGGGAACACGATGGTGGAGATGCCGCTCTTGATCGTCGTCGCCGCGCGGTCGTAGGCCTCGAAGGCGCGCTTGCGGTTGAAGCGGTCGATCGTCACGTGCCCGGCGCGTAGCATCGCGGGCCCCATCACGGGAATGCGGGTGAGCTCGTGCTTGGCGACGAAGCGCGTCGAGCCCGGCAGCACCAGCGACAACGCCCAGATGTCGAACATCGAGGAGTGATTCGACGCGTACACGACTGGCGTGCCCCGCGGCACCCGCTCCAGACCCTGGACGTCGAGCGGCGTGCCCGCCGCCCACAGGTTCCAGCGCGCCCAGTCCTGCGTGCCCCAGTCGTAGACGCGGCGGTTCTTGACGCGGAAGATCCCGGCGAGAATGGCTGCGATTCCGTGTACAATGGTGGACACGAAAAGCACGACGTAGAAGAACAACGTACGGATCAAGGCGTAGGCTCGGCGAAGTGATCGTAGCCCGCGGGGACCGCCACGGTCTGCCCGCGGTCGGTGAACCGCACGCCCGTCCCCGAGCCGCACACCCCGATGCGCGTGAGCGGCACGCCGAATTGTTGTGGGAATGACCGCGCCTGGGCGTCGCTGAACGCGGCGGGCAGGGCGACGAGCAGCTCGTACTCTTCCCCGCTCGCCACCGCCGAGAGCGGATCCGCCCCCGGCCAGCACGGCACCCGCTCGAGCGCGATCTCGACGCCGACGCGCGACGCGGCGGCGAGGTGCCCCGCGTCGCTCGACAGCCCGTCGGAGATGTCGATCAGCGCCGTGGCGCCCTGCGCCGCGAGCCACTGCCCCGCCGCGATGCGCGGCTCGGGGTGCGCGAATCTTGCGCGCAACGGGCCTTCGAGTGGGCGGGCGGCTTTGAGACGTTGCAGCGCGAGCCGGCTACCGCCCAGTGTGCCGGTTACCCACAGCGCGTCGCCCGGCCGGGCACCGGCGCGGCGGACAGGATGCGGCGCCGTCCCCAACACGCAGACATCCACCAGGTACTTGTCGGACTTGATGAGATCGCCGCCGAGCACCTTCGCGCCCACGCTCGTGGCGGCGGCGGCGATGCCCGCCATGATATCGGACGCATCGTCGGGTGGTGTCGGGTGTCGGGTGCCGGGTGTTGGGATTCCCAGGGAAACAAGCAAGCCCAGCGGTTTCGCTCCTTCCGCGGCGAGGTCCGACAACGCGGCGGCGCCGGCGCGCCAGCCGATCTCCTCGAAGCTCAGCCAGTCGGTGCGGAAGTGTACGCCCTCGTACGAGCAGTCGATGCTCACGGCGAGCGTGACGTCATCGAGCGAGACGAGCGCACAGTCGTCGCCCAGCTCGGCAGCGGCGTCGCCCAGACGGGTGAAGATGGCGCGCAGCCGGTCGAACTCGCCACCGGCGCCCAGGGGGAGGTGGCGCGGCATCAGCGCCGCGCGGCGTCGCGGTCGAAGCGCACCAGTCCGCTGTCGGTCGCGACCCAAAGCATCGAGCGGTCCACTACGACGTCGCGCACCGCCGCGGGCACGTCCCACGGCATCGTGAGCACGCGGGCCGCGCCGGTGCGCGCGTCCACCCATGCGAGCCCCGTCGTGCCGCCGAGCCAGACGCCGCCAGAGTCGGCGGCGATGGCGGTGGGGCGACCGAGCGCGGGCGGAAGCAGTGTCAGGTGCCAGTCGGGTGTCGGGTTCCGGGTGTCGGGTGTCGGGTCGTGCCAGGCGAGTCGATCGCTCGTCATGGCGACCAGCGTGGTCCCGACGCGCCCGATGGCGTAGATCGGCACACGCAGGGACGGCGGCGCTGGCGCAGCCACCAGGTCTGGCGCGCCCGGCGCGAGCAGGGCGAGTCCCGTCGTGGTGCCGACCCAAAGACTCTCGCCGACCGCGAGGAGGCTCAGCACGACGACGCCGCGGCTGCCAAGCGTCGTCGCTTTGCCGTCTCCCCCGACCACCGCGAGCCCCCGCGATGTGCCGACCCACACGCCGTCGGGCGCGGGGGCGACGCTGGTCACGTCTTCCGACGGCAGTCCTCGCCCCACGTCGTACTCGCGGCTGCGATAGCTCCCATTGTCCACCGCGTACAGCCCGCGCTCGGTGGCGAGCCACAGCGTGGAGCCGCGCGCCACCAGGCGGCGGCCCTGGAGGAACGTGAACCCCAGCGCCGCGCCCCCGCCCTCGCTCGTCCTGGTGGCGGAGAGATCTTCGCTGACCCAGGTGAACCCGCTGCGGTCACCGCGGTCGCTGCTGCCGGGGCGCGCGTCCGTCGCCACCCACACGCCTCCCGGCCCCGCCGCAACCGCGCCGGCGCCGGGGGCCAGAAGGCCGTACGTCAGCGGCTCCGACTGCCCCGTCATCGGATCCACGCGCAGGACGCCCATCCCGTCGGTGCCGAGGTAGAGGTCCGGCTGATCGGGGGTGCGGGCCGCCGCCGTGAAGTGATGAGGGCGCAGCCGCGCGTCGGTGAGCAGGAGCGCGCGGAACGCCTGGGCCGCCGGCGCTTCGTTCAGCGCGCTCTCCACCGACAGCGCCGCGCCGGGCGGCGGCGGTGGCGCGCCGGCGACGCGGTCCCACTGACGCGTGATCAGGTCGTAGCGCGCGTAGCCCAGGTCGAGCGCGAGATAGACGGCGTTGCCGCCGGGCTCCGCAATCGCGCCGCGCACGGGCTGCTGCGGGTAACCGTCGAGCACCGTCACCGGCGGCAGCCACGCGCGGCGGCGGCGGTCGTAGATCACGAGGCCGTGCGTAGTGGCGGCGAACAGCCAGTCAGGGGAGGCGGCGAGCGCGCGGACGTAAGAAAAATCCGTGATCATGGAGCGCTCTTCAGGCCGCCAGCGGACGGACTGTCGGACGGTCGGACTGTCTGACAGGTAAGCGGTGACCACCAGCAGGCAGAGTCCAACCGTCCGACTGTCCGACCGTCCGAGTGTCATGCTGTTTCTGGCGGCTCCAGCACCGCAAGCACAGGCGGGCCCTGCGGCTTAGCGTCGCTCCAGGCGCGCCAGATGTCCGGCAGCGCGGCGAGCACGTCCGCGGGGCGCAGGCTCCGCGCGGTCCACTGCCGCGCGCCGTGCTCGGCGGCGCGGCCCAGCGCGTGGGCGCCGAGGGCCGCCGCTTCGACGGGCGCGGTGCCGCGCGCCAGAAACGCGCCGATGAGCCCCGAGAGCAGGTCGCCGCTGCCGCCGGTCGCCAGGCCGGGGTTGCCGCTGGCGATCGTATGCAAGGGCCCCCGCACGTCGGCGATCACGGTGGGCACGCCCTTGAGCAGGATCGTCGCTTTCAGTTTCTGCGCGGCCTTGGTCGCGGCGCCCCAGCGGTCGTTGGCGGCGGCGTCGGCGAGCGGATCGCCGGCGAGCGCCCGGAACTCGCCCAGGTGCGGCGTGCACACGAGCGGCCGCTCGGCGGGCCCCTTGAACAGCATCAGCGCGTCGGCGTCGAGCACGGTGGGGACGGCCTTGCGCTGTAGCACCGCGGCGAGGAATTCCCCGCGCGGCGGCTCGCGGCCCAGCCCCGGGCCGACGACGAGCGCGTCGGCCCACTCCACGGCCTCGACCGCGGCGGGCTCCGGCTCGCCGCCGAGCGACGACTCGACGGTCAGGAGATCGGGGAGCGCGGCGCGCGCCGCGACGACCGCCTCCTTGCTGCCGACGAGCTTCACGAGCCCGGCGCCCGCCGCCAGCGCGGCCCGGGCGGCGTGCAGCGCGGCGCCGGTCATGCCGGGCGCGCCGCCGACCACGGTGACGCGACCGCGATCGCCTTTGTGCATCGTGGCATGCAGCCGCGGCAACCGCGCGCCCGCCCAGGCGTCGGTCACGAGCACCGGCCACGACGGGTCGGCCGGCGGCAACCCGATGTCCACGACGATGAGCTTGCCGCACCACTCGCGGGCGAGGAGGTGGCCGCGGCGCGGGCCGCCGAAGGTGATCGTCACCTGGGCGCGCACCGGGCCGTGGGCTTCGCCGCTCGAGAGATCGAGCCCGGTGGGGCCGTCGACGGCGAGCACCGGGGCGGCGTACGCGACGAGGCGCTGCGCCATCGCGAGGACGTCGCCGCGCGCGGGGCCGGCGGCCCCAGTGCCGAGCAGCGCGTCCACCACCATCGCGGCCGCCGGCCACGGCTCGTCGCGTCCCAGCTCGCGCACGCCGTCGACCCGCGCCAGGGCGCGGTTGTCGATGGCGTCGTCGGTCTTGGGATCGAGGGCGCTGACCCACACGGGGATGCCTGCCGTGTGCAGGGCGCGGGCCAGGACCCAGCCGTCGCCGCCGTTGTTCCCCGCCCCCGCGACGACGAGCGCGCCGCGCGTCACCACTTCTGGGAATTCTTTGACGAGCACGCCGGCGCAGGCGCGGCCCGCGGCTTCCATGAGCACGCGGCTCGGTACGCGATACTGCGTGCGCGCCGCCGTGTCCCAGGCCGCAGCCTCGGTCGCGGAAAGCACGGGGAGCGGGTTCACGGAATCACCACGCCGCCGTATCCCACCACGGCGCTCTCGTCGCCGGTGACCCACCCCGAATGCCGGTAGTCCACCACTTCGGCGCGCGTGGCGCCGAGCGCGCGGGCGGCGGCGAGCACGGTGGCCGTCGGCGCGCGGCCGCACATGGAGATGCGCTCGCGGCGGCAGCGCGCCAGCAGCTCGGCGCCGTCCAGCGCCTGTACGGCGGCGAGCGCCTGCGCGTCCTTGAGCTCGCCGACCGCGGCGGCCTCATAGTGGTTCAGGTCGCTGGACGCGAGCAGCAGCACCGGCTCGGCGGCGCCTTGGACCAGCACGGCGAGCGCCTCGCCCAGCTCGCTGCTCGGCGGCCAGGCGTCCCACGCGAGGACCAGCGGCACGATCGTCACGTCGGGGCGCACGGTTTGCAGGAAGGGGATGAGGACCTCGACGGCGTGCTCGGCGCGGTGCGCTTCGTGATCGACCGCGACAAGCGGGCAGGCGGCGAGCAGCGCCGTGGCGAAGGCGGTGTCGATGGGGACCTCGCCGAGCGGGGTGGCGAACGCGCCCGCTTCCCACAGCGACGCGCCGCCGGGCGCGCGACTGACCCCGGTGTGGTTGGGCGCGAGGATCACGACGAGACGGGGGACGCGCAGGCGCGCGAACACGTGCGCGGCGGTGAGACCGGAGTAGAGGTAACCGGCGTGCGGAGCGATGGCGGCGCGGGCGGCGGCGGGGTGGGCGCCGGGCTCGACGGTGCGCAGCAGCTCGCGGACGGCGCGCTCCAGCTCGCCCTTGGTCCCCGGGTAGAACCGCCCACTCACGGCGGGCGCCCGCACGGCGCCCACGGCTACTTCGAGCTCTGGCCGATGACGCGACCGAACGAAATCTCGCCGTTGTCGATCCGGAGGTTGAAGCCGCACTCCGGATTGGAGCACACCCACGCTTTGTAGGTGATCGGCGCGCCGTCGCGGCCGTAGTCGGACAACGGGATCAACTGCCCCGCCCGGCACTTCAAACAGGCGGGCCACTCCTGGGCGTCCATGCGGCACCTCCCTTCCTGCCCCCGCCCCGGGCGCTCCGGCTCAGGAGCGCCCCACGCCGGGCCAGCGGTAGCCGGACCCGAACGCTTCCGCGAAATCGTACACCTGATCGAAGTCCTCGATCCGGTCGCTGTCCTGGCGGGCGAGGAGGCCGACGTCGATGAGCATGAAGACGATGCGGCCGAAGTCCTGCGTCGCGGCGACGCCCCAGTGGGTGAGCACGGTCGGAGCGAGCAGGCCGAACTGCTCCAGCGCGAAATCGCGGCACGCCCAGGCGAGCTCGCCGCCGGAGAGATGGCGGCGGGCGGGGAGCCGGCCCTGCGCGTATTCCAGCGCCGCGAGCACGAAGAGATAGGCGCGCTCGTGATAGCGGCCGTCGCGCTTCTCCAGCTCGCGGAAGGCGGCTTCGAGCGTGGCGAAGTCGCTCACGGATGCGCCTCGGGGTGCCGGCTCTCGCCCGAGACACGCGCGCGCGCGCCGCTGACGCGCGGCGTCGGGTCGAGCAACGCGAGGGCCAGCACTTCGTCGATCGTTTCGACCGGCGTGATCTCGAGCAGCTGCTTCACTTCGTCCGGCACCTCCACCAGGTCGCTCTTGTTGCGCGCGGGGACGAGCACCCGTTTCACTCCCGCGCGCGCCGCGGCGGTGAGCTTCTCCTTCAAGCCGCCGATCGGCAGCACCCGGCCGCGCAGGGTCAGCTCGCCGGTCATCGCCAGGTCGTTGCGCGCCGGGCGGCGGCACAGCAGCGACGCCAGCGCCGTCGCCATCGTGATCCCCGCCGAGGGGCCGTCCTTGGGCACCGCGCCCGCCGGGACGTGCAAGTGCACGTCCGTCTCCGTGAAGGTTTCCAGGGCAATGCCGAGACTGGCCGCGCGGGCCCGCAGCAGGCTCCACGCCGCCTGCGCCGATTCCTTCATCACGTCGCCGAGCTGGCCGGTCAGGGTGATCTGGCCTTTGCCCGGCATCTGGATCGCCTCGACGAACATGATGTCGCCGCCCACCGGCGTCCACGCCAGGCCGGTGGCGACGCCTACTTCCGGCGCCCGGCCGGCCACTTCGCTCTGCACGTGCGGCTGGCCGGCGTAGCGCTCCAGCGTCTCGGGGGTCACGGCGATCTTCTTCACCTTCCCCTCCACCACTTCGAGCGCCGCTTTGCGGAGCACGCCCTGGATTTCGCGCTCCAGCTGGCGGACGCCCGCCTCGCGCGTGTACTCGGCGATGAGCCGCTCGAGCGCGGCGTCGGTGACGCTCGCCTTCGCGGTCGCGAGGCCGGTCTCGATCAGCTGGCGCGGCAGCAGATACTTCTTCGCGATGGCGAGCTTCTCGCCGGGCGTGTACCCGGGTAAGGTGAGAACTTCCATCCGGTCGAGCAAGGGGTCGGGGATCGGCGCGAGACTGTTCGCCGTCGCGATGAACATCACGCCCGAGAGATCGAACGGCACCTCGAGGTAGTGGTCCACGAACGTGTGATTCTGCGCGGGATCGAGGACCTCGAGCAGGGCCGCGGTGGGGTCGCCGCGCACGTCGGAGCCCATCTTGTCCACCTCGTCGAGCATCAAGACGGGGTTGCGCGTCTCGCACCGTTGCAGCGCGTGGAGGATGCGCCCGGGGATGGCGCCGACGTAGGTGCGGCGGTGGCCGCGGACCTCGGCCTCGTCGCGCACGCCGCCGAGCGACACGCGGGTGAATTTGCGTCCCAGCGCCTCGGCGATGCTTTGGCCGAGGGAGGTTTTCCCCACGCCCGGCGGTCCGACGAAGCAGAGGATGCTGCCGCGCGCCGTCGGGTTCAGCGTGCGCACGGCGAGGTACTCGAGAATCCGCTCCTTGACCGTCTTCAGGTCGTAGTGGTCGCGATCGAGGATCTCGCGCGCCGCTTTCAGGTCGAGCCGGTCCTGCGACACCTTCCCCCACGGCAGCCCCGCGATCACGTCGAGGTACGTACGCGCGACGTGGTACTCGGCGGACTGCGGCGACATCTGCCGCAGGCGCTTGAGCTCGCGGTCGGCGACCTTCTTCGCTTCGGCCGAGAGGCCCGCCGCCTCGAGCCGTTGGCCGAGCTCGGCGAGCTCGTCGTCGGTCGCCTCTTCGCCGAGCTCCTGTTTGATCACCTGCAGCTGCTCGCGCAGCACGTACTCGCGCTGGTGCTCGTCGAGCCGCGCCTTGACCTTTTCCTGGATCTGGTGGCCCACCTCGAGCACCTGCAGCTCCTCGGCGAGGAACTCGTTGAGGCGCTCGAGGCGCCGCGAGATGTCCGAGGTGGCGAGCAGCTCCGCCTTGGCGGGCAGGGCGATGTCGAGGTTCGCGGCGACGAAGTCGGCCAGCTTGCCGGCATCGTTGACGCCCTCGAGGACCTCGTGCAGCTCCGTCCCCAGGTACGGCGCGATGTCGATCACGCGCGCGAACTGCGCGTGTACCGAGCGCTTCAGCGCTTCGATCTTCGCCTCGTCGCCCGGCTTCTCGGTGAAGGTCTGGTAGCTGGCGGTGAGCCAGCGCTCGGCCTCGACGATCTCCACCAGCTGGGCACGCTCGATCCCCTGCAGCATGACGCGCATGGTGCCGTCGCCGAGCTTCAGCATGCGCACGATGGTGCCGAGAGTGCCGACCTCGTAGAGCGCTTCGGGGCGCGACTGCATCATCGGGCCTTCGGGCGGCTCCACGCCGCCGCGCGCCTTCACGACCGCGAGCAGCAGCCGCTTGTTGCCCTGCACCACCTCGTCGAGCAGCTCGACAGCGATGGGATCGGTGATGGCGAGCGGGAGGACGACGTGCGGATAGACGACGAGTTGGCCGAGCGGCAGGACGGGGAGCCGATCCACGTCAGGTCACCTTGACCGACTGCGGGCCCGGGAGGCGCGGCAGCTTGCGCAGGCGCACCTCGAGGAAGCCGTCCTCGTACGTGGCGCGCAGGCTCGTCGGCTCCACGGGCACCGGCACGCGGAAGCGGCGCTCGAAGGGGCCGACCTGCACTTCCATGGAGTGGTAGTGGCGCTTGCCCTCCTGGCGGGGGGCGCGCTCGCCAGCGATGGTGAGGAGACCCTCGGCCAGCTCGACCGAGAAGTCGTCCGGCTGCATCCCCGCGATGTCCATGTGGAAGATCAGGTCGTCGGCGGTCTCGTACACGTCGGTGGGGGGCTTCCACTTCGGGCTCGCCACGAACCCCACAGGGCGGCCGTGAGCGTGCTCGTTGAAGTAGACCTCGAGCTCCTCGGCGATGTGGACGCCGGTGCCGCCGGCCCCCCGGCCGGGGCGGCCCGGCGGGACGGGAGGCCCGCCGCCCGGGGGCGCGGTGCTGCTGCTGCTGTCGGACATGGGAACCAAGATAATGCGCGGGGGCTGGGGCCGCAGGAATAGCCGTCACACATGGCGCTCAGTGACGTGCTCGGCCAAAAGAACACACAGGGGCCGCAAGCTGAATCTTGCGACCCCTG
>Ga0209160_1005077_pt1 | contig 10444 bp, 9 predicted proteins | sample GraSoiAngelo_153_FD_186167 | JGI IMG/M metagenome (GOLD analysis project Ga0209160, IMG submission 186167) | Grasslands soil microbial communities from the Angelo Coastal Reserve, California, USA - 14_1009_12_40cm (SPAdes) (version 2) | ecosystem: Environmental > Terrestrial > Soil > Grasslands ... | reverse complement strand
CAGCTGCGAGGCCCACGTGACCTGAAGCAACGCGGCGGCCACCATCAGCAGGATGCCGGCGGCCACTTTCACGACGGCATGAAGTCCACGACCACGATGACGAGGCTCAGCGTCCGTGGATCGTTTGCCCACTCGATGAGCGCGGCATCGACAGATGCCGCGTCACTGTGCGTGAAGCTCGTGACGGCGCCGACCACCAGCCCGCGCGGATAGCCCCCTCCGATGCCGCTCGTGATGGCCCACTCACCCTTGGTGGGAACAATTCCCAGTCGATGCTCGATCTGGACATGCAATGCGCCCGGGCCGCCGACCACGGTGCCTTGCAGCCCCGTCCCCGACAGGAAAACATTGGCGCGGCTCTGCGGATCGGCGAGCGTCTGCACGATGGCGCCGTGCGGTCCCGCCTCACGCACACGGCCGACGAGCCCTGCTCCGCTCACAACGATCATGCCCGCCTGCACGCCATCGGCGGTGCCACGGTCGATCTGCAGGGTGCGGCTGAAGGAGTCGGGGCCACGGCCGACCACCTCCGCGGCGACGGTGCGGTGGCCAAATGAACGCTGGTAGTCCAGCGCCTGTCGCAGCTCCTTGTTGTCGATTGCCGCTGCATTCATCTCGGCGAGCTGGCGCTTGAGGTCCTGGTTCTCGGCACCCAGGCGCTGGTTCTGAGTGCGAAGGCTGGCGACATCGCCGAAGATCGCGGTGGCGGCCTCGACTGCGGAGGCGATCGACATCATCTGAGACTCGACCGGTGCGAGCGCGCTCTTGGCAGTCCCGCGCACGCCCGCCGCCCACGACTGCTGCGAAAGCACCGCCAGCGCGACCATCGCCGCGGTCAGGTAAAGGAAGCGACCCGTCGACCGCGACCGGGCCCTGCCGTACACGCGCCTATCTAGGAACGGAGCGCTCGCGCGCGCCTCGGGCGCAAGAGCACACGGTTCAACGTGTCCATCTCCTCGAGCACGATGCCCGCGCCGCGGACGACGCACGCGAGCGGGTCTTCGGCCACGCGCACTGGCATGAGCGTCTCGTGGGCGAGGAGCTCGTCCAGCCCCGCCAGCAGCGCGCCGCCTCCGCACACGACCATGCCGCGCTCGATGATGTCCTCGACCAGCTCGGACGGAGTCGAGTCGAGCGTGGAGCGGACCGCGCGCACGATGTCGACGAGGACGCCGCCCAACGCTTCGCGCACATGTGCCGTCGACATCTCGACGGTCTTCGGCAGCCCGGTGATCAGGTCGCGGCCGCGCACTACGAAGGACCGTTCGCGAGCCATCGGAAAAGCCGATCCCATCGCGATCTTGATGTCTTCGGCGGTGCGCTCGCCGATCAGCAGGCCCATGTTGCGACGCACGTACGACACGATCGCCTCATCCATCTCGTCACCTCCGACGCGAGCAGATGTCGCGGCGACGATGCCGCCGAGCGAGATGACCGCGACTTCGGTGGTGCCACCTCCGATGTCGATCACCATCGAGCCCGCGGCGGACTGGACCGGAAGGCCGGCGCCGATCGCGGCCGCCATCGGCTCCTCGATGAGGTGCGCCTCGCGCGCTCCGGCCATGGTGGCAGCGTCCGTGACCGCTCGCTTTTCGACTTCCGTAACGCCAGATGGGATGCCGACCACAACGCGCGGGTGACTTATGTGCCACGCGCGGTTGTGGGCGCGTGCGATGAAGTGCCGGACCATCTGCTCGGCGTGGTCGAAGTCGGCGATCACGCCATCGCGCACCGGACGTATCGCCACGATGTCCGCCGGCGTCCGGCCCAGCATCCGGCGCGCTTCGGTGCCGACGCTGAGCACCTGGCCCGTGCGGGTGCTGACCGCGACAACCGACGGTTCGTTGACGACGATGCCGCGGCCGCGGACATGCACGAGGGTGTTCGCCGTGCCGAGGTCGATGCCGATGTCGGCCGACCACATCCCCAACACGGAGGCAAGCAAGCTCATCGGCAGGACGTTGAGGAAGCGTTAGCCAAAGCGCGGGACGGCCCGGATCATACACCCGGTGGGGGTGTTATCCACAGCTTTACCCCATAGGTGGGGCTAGCGAACCAGGAGCGAAGTCACGACGACTATCCCCAGGACGAGCGCCGCAAAGGGCGCGATGGCTCGTTGATATACCGCCCGGGACGGAGCGGCACCGCTGCGACCCATGAGGGCGCCGGCCACGACGCACAGCGCGGCGATCGCGAGACTGAGCCCGAAGAACCGCGCGATTCCCGCGATGTCGTCGTGCGCCGGCGGGTAGAACAGAGTCGCGAACAAACCGCAGTAGGGCCACCAGCTGAGCGACCTGATCGCGTCGGGCCGGCGCCGTGCGCGTCTTTCGCCGGTCGTCGGCACGGGCCACAGCCTGAGCAGCGCCGGAAGGCACAGCACATAGAGGATGCCCGCCGCGATCTTGAGCGGCAGTAGCTGAGGAACGAGCACCGCGCCGAGGACCTGGGGACGCAAGCTTTGCGGTTCGACGGCCGGACCGAGCACCGCCACCAGCCAGCAGCACTGGACCAGCAGAAGCAGCCCAGGTTCACCGAAGAGCTCAATGCCGAGGGCGAGCTCGACCCAAGCTGCCAGCCCCAACGCGATGGTGGCCACGATCAGGTTCCGCTCCTCGGATGGCACCAGGTTGAATGGCGCGGATGTCTGTACGGAAGCGAGCATCGACGCAATGGCCACAGTCGCCAGCAGAGCAGAGGGCCGGTGCCAGCGCACCTCCGGCAGCACCCAGTGGTGTTCCGATATGCGCACCCAAACGATTTCGACTGCAGTTCCGAAAATAGCGGCCATGAGGAGGCCGGGATACACGAGGAGGGCGGCCGAATGGGTGGCGAGCTGTACGAGTACCTGTGTCACTTACGGGTCGCCGCTCTCACAGCCCGGCCAGGGAGAGTATCGGCTGGGGGTAGAGCCCGATCGCTGCGCCTAGCGCGAGAGCGATCCCAACACCAACCGCCTGCCTGCCATGAGGAGCTCCGAGGCTGCGTCCCAGGCGCAGCGAAGGTGGCAGCCACAGCAGCAAACCCACGCCGATCACCAGTGCCAACGGCCAGTAGAGCTGAGTCGCCCCTCGCAGCAGGAGAACCCTGGCTGCAAATCCGGCGAACGGGGCCGACCCTGCCAGCATTGCGGCGGCCAGCAGGTTGATGGGCCGCTCGGTCTGGATGCTCTCGCGCATCGACCTCCGCGACCACAGGTAGAGAGGCAGGCGGCTGATCAGAAGGCTGAAGAGGATGAGGACCGCAGCCGCCTGTCCATCGCTGACCTGGATGCCAAACGCACACAGGACCAGGCCCCAGTCCGCCATGAACGAGTAATGCCAGGCCGACGTGCCCTTTTCGGTTAGCCAGGAGGCGAGGCTCCCCCACAGGACGTTGAGGAGACCGAGCCCGATCAGCATGGCGCCGAATGCCGCAGCCGCCGAGGGGACGAGCTCGCGCGCCCTGGTGACGATCACCATTCCGAGGATCGGCCCGAGGAAGGCGAGCCAGGCGATCGGCGATGCGGCCGTCACCTCCTCGGCGTCGAACTCGTGGATGTAGGGCAAGAGGCCGAGCACTGCCACCAGGCCGGCGGCCAGGCCGACCGCCGCGAACCGTGACAGCATCGGCGGGCCCTCGGCGCGAGCGAAAAGAAGTCCGGCTCCCAGGAGCGCAACCGCGAGTGCGGGCGCGCGGAGGCGGGCGGCAAGGGACCGCCGGCCCGCAAGGGCCGCATGCAACAGCGCAATCCCAAGCGTGAGCAGGATCACGAGGTCGAGGCTCGGCGCGGCCGCGATCGCTGTCATGCCCGCGAAACCGGCGAGCCCCCAGGTCAACAAGCCGACCCGGTCGGCGCCCGATGGCGCGAACCCAACCACCAGCGCCAGCGCGCCGGCCGCGGCCACCAGGAGTGTGCGGGTCATCGCCGAGAATGAAAGCGTCACGCCCAGCTGGTCGGAGGCCATGCCCGGCGCGGCCACCACGATGGCGGCAACAGCGGTGGCGCCGAAAAGCGAGCCCACCAGAAGCGCGAGGCGCGGACGGCTCCGGAGGACGGCCGTCAAGATCGCCCCCACCGCGGGAAGGGCACAAGCAAGCTCAGGCTCCACGTGGCTCCGCGACCGGCAGAAACAGGGCGCCGCCGGCGATCATGCCGCCAATCAGGTAAGGAGCAAACCCGGGATCGCTCAGCGCAAGCGCCGAAGCGGAGGCAAGGGCGATGGCAAGCGCTGCCGACGCGCTCAGCACTGAGGCGGCGGCATGTCCCTGCAGCACGCGTCCCGCCGCCAACCCAAGCACTGCCACGCAGGCAAAGCGCAGTGGCGCATCCGGTCCGGTGGTCACCGATGCCGCGAACCAGAGCGCGAGGATGCCGGCGACGGCCGCCAGTATCAGCCTGGGTGTCGAGCCGGGCGGCATGAGCCCCCAGTCCGGGGGGCCCCTTCGTATGAGCTCGACTGTGCACAACGCGCCACCGGCGAGAAGAAATGAACCCTCCAGCCATGCGCCGTCAGCCCAGGCCAGCGCGGTAAACCCGAACGTGACCAGAGCAACACCGACGGCCAGGCCCCGCCGTCCGTCCGCAAGGACGAGCGCCGCCGCGCCGGCCCACGCGGAGACGGCGGCGATCGCGGTCACAGCGGTCACGACGGATCCACCACGCTACCGGGTGACCGCGAAAGCCAGCGCGACCAGCGCCGCCAGCCACAGCAGCGGGCCACCACCGGTCGCGGCGGCCTCGAGCGCGCGCAGGTCGACCAGCGACCGGTACTGCGTCGGGATCGCCGCCGTTCGGACCCCTTCCCGGACCCGGGCGAGAAGTTGCGTGCCCGGGACGATGAACAGCGCCGGGCGAGCCAGGGCGCGAATAGGGGGCCGTCCCGCCGCAATGTATGCCGCCAGGGCCACCAGCAAGACGAGGCTCAGCAAGGCGAATGCAGGCAACACGGTGGAGACCGTCACCACCGAGGTGGCGCTTGCGATGGACACGCCGGCAGGCGCCTGCATCACGTCCGCAAGCGCCGGCAGCGCTACCCCGGCGAGCAGGAGGCCCAGCATCGGACCTGCGATCACTGTGGCAGCCGCCAATCCCATCGCGGTCCGCGGCGCGGTCTCGCTCACCGGATGTCCGCGGCCGCCTGGCAGCCCGATGGCCCGAGCGGCGCCGATGATCGTGACTACCCAAGTCGCCGCGCCGGCGATGCCGATGAGGCCGAGCAGGTTGCCCGCTTCGAACGTGGCCTCGAGACCAACGACCCGTACGCCGAAAGCAAGTCCAGGCGGCAGCCCGGCTGCAGCCGCGATCATCACCACCGACGCGGTCCCGGCGCGATCCGGAAGCAAAGGAATGGATCCTGCGAGAACCGCCGCCACCGCAAGTGTCGCCAGGCCCGCGACGAGGCCGAGTGGTGTGCCCAGGCTGATGCCAATCAGTGCAAACCCTCCGAGCCCGGGGATCACCTCGCCGAGATATCCGCGGCGTGTGACTGCGCCCTGCGCTCTGGCTGCGGCGCCAAATGCCACCAGCACGCCGATCGCCGCCAGGGCCGCCTGCAGCCAGAACTGCGGGTAGCGTCCGTCGCCAACCTCATATCCACGCACCAGCAGGTAGAAACCCAACGGATAGAGGGTTGCCACCGCAATTCCCGCGGCACGCAGCGAGGGCCGGCCCCAAAGCTGGGAGGCCCACCCCCGCCATGGAAACAACCCCGACGCCATGAGCGCTGCCGCCGCGAGCAGCATGAAGATCGGAACGGTGAGCGCAGGCACTGGCACCGCGGAGTAGACGGCGGTGCCACCGCGCACCTGGAGGATCGCCCCGACCCAGCTCAGGGCGAGCCACGCCGCCAGGAGCATGCCCCAAGGGGGACGCGGGGCTCGCGGGTCCTCAACGTCGAGCAGGATGACAACGAGTGTCGCTGCCGCGCCGCCAGCGAGAGCTGTGAGCAGCATCCCGCCTGACTCCACGGCGAGCACAGCCGCCGCCAGCCCAAGGACCGCGACCGTACCTTCCTCCCACGAGCGCTGCTGCATGGTCAGCAGCACCGCGGACGGCACCATGATCGCTAGCGCAAACAGAAAGCCGACCGCGTCGAGTCTCAGGTCGAACGGGCCGAAACCGAGCTGTCCCGCATTCAGCTCCTGAGTTGATCGAACGGGAGCCCAAAGGGCGATGAGAACGAGGATCGCCGCCCAGGCACCTCCCGCCAGCACGAAGCGATCGATCTTCCAGCCGGCCACCCCACAGAGCGCGACTGCTCCGGCGGTGGCGAGGATTATTGCGACGGGCGCAATGAGCGCGATGGAGGGCATGCGCCCGCTAAGGGTAAGGCTCTACTCGAGGCGGTCGATTGAGGCCCTCAGCTCCTCGGCGCGAGCCTCTTGCTCCGCGATGACAGCCTCGGGCGCCTTGGCGCGGAACTGCGGGTTGTCGAGCTTTGCCTGCACCCGATCCAGCTCTGTCTGCAGCTCCGCTTTCTTGCGCGCGATGACGGCAGGATCCGCGGCCGCAACCGCGGGAAAAACAATGCTGCCTTCCGCGAGCGCCAGCTCGTTTCCAGGGGGAAGGTCGTCGACCACCGCGACCTGGCCGAGAACTGACAGCGCGCGCGTCAGGTCGGATTCCATCGGCGAGGACAGCTTCACCGCGCCACCCTTGGCGGGCGCGCCCCGCACCGTTTTGCGATAGGAGCGAATCTCGTTGACGAGCCCCATCACGCGTTCGAACTCGACCTCGGCCTGACCATCAACGTATCGGTGCAGGTCCTCCGGCCATGAAGCACGCATCAGGAAGTCGCGCTCGCCGGGCAATCGCGACCAGAGCTCCTCGGTGATGAACGGCATGAAGGGGTGCAATAGACGAAAGAGGTTGTCGAGGCAGAAGAGCGCCACCGCCTGCGCGGTCTTGTCTTTCGCGCGAAGGCGATCCTTGGATGCCTCGAGCCACCAGTCGCAGAACTCATGCCAGGCGGTCCCATACGCGGCGGCGATCGAGTCCTGGAACTCAAAGCCCTCGATGCCGTCAGTCACCTCTCGTTGCGTCGAGGCAACGCGTGAAGCGATCCAGCGGTCTTTGATGACCTCCAGCTCGTCAGGCTCCGGAATGTCGGCGACCTGCTCCTCGCCGATGTCCCTCAGCACCAGGCGAGTGGCGTTCCAGAGCTTGTTGCAGAACCGGCGGTAGCCTTCGACCCGGCTCTCGTCGAAGCGGACGTCCTGGCTCGACATCGCGACCGACGCCGCCCAGGCACGGACCGCATCCGCCCCGTATTTGTCGATCAACCGTCTTGGGTCGACGCCTGTACCAAGCGACTTCGACATGCGGCGACCGTCCGCCGCCTGCACCTGGCAGTGGATGGCGACATCCGAGAACGGCACGTCGCCCATGAACTCGAGGCCGGTCATGATCATCCGGCTGACCCAGAGATTGATGATTTCCCGTGCGGTGCTGTTCATGTCATTGGGGTAGAAGGCGCGAAGATCCTCGGTCTCGTCCGGCCAGCCGAGTGTCGCAAAGGGCCACAGGGCGGACGAAAACCAGGTGTCGAGGACATCCGGGTCTTGCGTGAGCTGACGGTTGCCGCACTCGCCGCATTCGATCGGGCGCTCGACCGCAACCGTGCGATGGCCGTTCTCACAGTAATAAACGGGGACTCGGTGGCCCAGCCACAGCTGGCGGCCGATGTTCCAGTCGCGGAGGCCATGGAGCCAGTCGAGATATGTGCGCTCATAGCGCTCCGGGTGCCAGCGGACTTTACCGTCCTCGCTCGCGGCCAGGGCCTTGTCGCGCATCTTGTCCATCCGCAGCCACCACTGCTCGCTGATGAGCGGCTCGATGACCGTATCGCAGCGATCGCAGTGGCCCACATCGTGCGTATATGGCTCTTGCTTGACAAGGAATCCCTGCGCTTCGAGGTCGCGGACCACGAGCTTGCGCGCCTCCAGCAGAGGCAGGCTGTCATAAGGCAGGCCGGGAACATTCATGCGCCCATCGAGATGCATGCCGTTGACGACGTCGAGGTCATGCCGCTGGCCGATGTCGTAGTCCATGGGGTCGTGACCCGGCGTGACCTTCAAGGCTCCCGTGCCGAAGTCCTTCTGCACCGCCTCGTCGGCGACGATCGGAAGCTTTCTGCCCACCAGCGGCAGGATCGCGGTCTTGCCGATGATCGAGCTGTAGCGTGTGTCTGTCGGGTTGACCGCGATGCCGGTGTCGGCCAGCATCGTCTCCGGCCGCACGGTCGCGATCGTCACCTCACCGCCGCCCTCGATCGGGTAGCGAATGAAGTACAGCGTGTCGTGGTGCTCCTCCCATTTCACCTCCAGGTCCGAGATGGCCGATTGGTCGTGCGGGCACCAGTTGACGATCCGGGGGGCGCGATAGATCCAGCCGCGGTCGTAGAAAGCGACGAATGCAGTCATCACCGAACGCACATAGCGCTCGTCCATCGTGAAGCGAAGCCGCGTCCAGTCCAGTGATGCGCCAAGGATTCGGTCCTGCCTCACGATGGTGTCGCCGACCTCCGCGTACCACTCGTTGACGCGATCCTCGAACGCCTCCCGGCCGAGCTGCTCCTTGGTCTTCCCCTCGGCCGCGAGTTGCTTCTCGATCACGTTCTGGGTGGCGATCGCGGCGTGGTCCATGCCCGGCAAGAACAGCACTTCGTGTCCCGACATCCGGCGGTAGCGGGCGCATATGTCCTGGAGCGTGTGGTTCAGAGCGTGGCCCATGTGCAGCTCGCCAGTGATGTTCGGCGGAGGAAGGCAGATCGTGTACTTGGGCTTCTGACTGCGCGCGTTCGCCGTGAAGAGGCCGGCCTTCTCCCAACGCACGTACCAGCCGGCCTCGATGGACCCGGCGTCGTACGCGGTCTGCATGTCAGAGATTGTCTTGCTCATAAGGACGTGCTTGGTCTAAGGCTTGGGGTCGGAGAGCCGGCGGGAAGGGTCGCTTAGCGCGACTGCGCCGGCTTGCGTACGGATACGGGTACGTAGCGGCGCATGGTGGAGTCAATGCTAGCAGCCCGCCCCTCAGCAATCAGGAGGTTGACGCCTGCCAGGGCGGCCGGGTTTATCCCGGCCGCGACATGCGTGTCATGACTCCCACCAATCGTCGCCGGGAGTGGCATTTTGTAAATCTCATCCCGGGGAAGGTGAGCAGGGCCGCTGCCCGATGAGCGGAAACCGCCGAGGTTTCCGCTCATATTCTTAGCGCTTGTTCTTTTGGCGATCACCGGCTCCGTCTGACGAGCGGTTGGCGCCTGTGGAGCGGGCGACCGACATGAATAGATTGGGCGCAATCGCAAGCACCTTCAGGCTTGCCCTCAACGGCAGACGCATGACGTCGACCTCGGCTTTGTTCTTCGTGATCGCGGTGTAGACCGCATCCGCCACCCGTTGCGGCGGAACCTCTGCCGCCAGAGGGTTGGCCTTGAGGCCGGTCTCGGCCCACATCCCCGCCTCGCTGACGAACGTCGGCGAGATGGCTGAGACACCGACTCCCGTTCCCCAGAGCTCCTCGCGCAGGGCAAGGGCAAAGCCGCGGATTCCGAACTTGGTCGCGTTGTAAACCGTGAAGCCTGGCGTGGGCACCTTTCCCGCCACCGAAGCCATGAAGACCATGTGACCTTCCCTGCGCTCGATCATGGCCGGGGCGAGCAGGCGCGCCAGGACGATGCCGGCCCGAAGGTTGACCGCGATCGCTCTGTCGAGCTCCTCAACCTTGAAGGTCACGAGGCGCCCGCTGGCGGGCACGCCGGCATTGGAGACGAGGATGTCGACAGCACCTGCCTCTTTGGCGAGACGCTCCGGCTCGCCAGTTTTCGCGAGGTCGGCCACAACCACGCGAGCATCGCTGAGCTCCTTCGCGAGCTTATCGAGGGCTGCTTCATTGCGGGCCGAGAGCACGAGCCGGGCGCCTGCCTTATGAAGTCGCCGCGCGATGTAAGGGCCCAAACCGGTCGACGCGCCCGTGAGCACCACCGTCTTCCCCCGTAGGTCCATCGGGGTCAATTATGAGAGGCGGCCGTCACCCGACCGAGGCGCCGGATTCGTGCACAAATGGTCGGATCCCGAGCCAGTGGATCGAGCCATTCGGGCCCAAATGGCAGTATCCGCACTCCGAAGAGGGGTTAGGCCGACTCTCCAACCAGCCGAGCCGGACCTTCGCCTTCGTCCGTCAGCTCGAACTCCGGCTCGAGCGCTTCGCGGATCGAACGCTCGGAGATGAGGCAGCGCTTGATCTCAGGCCGCGAGGGAATCTCGAACATCGAGTTGAGGAGCGCCTCTTCGATGATCGACTTCAACGCACGCGCACCGGTGCCTCGCAAGAGGGCGAGCTCGGCGATCGCGTCGAGGCTTCCCTTCTGGAAGACCAGCTCGACGTTGTCGAGTGAGAAGAACTTCTGGTACTGCTTGACGAATGCATTCTTCGGCTCGGTGAGGATGCGGATCACGTCCTCTT
>Ga0209160_1005075_pt1 | contig 10448 bp, 9 predicted proteins | sample GraSoiAngelo_153_FD_186167 | JGI IMG/M metagenome (GOLD analysis project Ga0209160, IMG submission 186167) | Grasslands soil microbial communities from the Angelo Coastal Reserve, California, USA - 14_1009_12_40cm (SPAdes) (version 2) | ecosystem: Environmental > Terrestrial > Soil > Grasslands ... | reverse complement strand
CTCGATCGGTTTTGCGGTAGACCTGCTTGCGGCCAGGATAAGTTACCTTGGCCGCACTGAATTTCGCCGCTTCCAGCACTTCGCCGCGCCGTTCTAGCTCGACCAACTTATAAAGAACGCCAAGCGATGGCGCGTCTGAGGACGTGGAGAGCGAAGTGCCCACGCCAAACGTGTCCACACGGGCTCCGGCCTCCAGCAGAGACGCAATCCGTTCCTCATCGAGGTCGCCGGACATGAAAATCTCCACGTCGCCCCACTCCGCTTCATCCAGCTTCTTGCGCACCCAGATGCTGTCCGCAGCCAGATCGCCGCTATCCAGCCGCACACCGCGAGGTTTGCGCCCGATGGCAATCACCTTTTCGAGGGCGGCGCGTACATCATACGTGTCCAGCAGCAACACCGAATGGCACGGGAAAATATTCATGAACTGAGCAAAGGCATCCTCTTCCCGGTCATGGGCCATGATCCAGGAATGGGCCTGCGTGCCGTAGGTGGGAACGCCAAATAACTCACCGGCGCGCACGTTGGATGTTCCCATGCACCCGCCAATATAGGCCGCGCGCGCAGCCAATACACCGGATTCGATTCCGTGGGCCCGGCGAGCGCCGAACTCGACTACCGGCCGCCCGGCTGCGGCTTTGGCTACACGCGCCGCCTTCGAGGCGATCATGGTCTGGAAACTGATCGTGGCGAGCAGCGCCGTTTCCATTATCTGCGCTTCGGCGATCGGGGCGGTGATGCGCAGGAGCGGCTCGCCTGGAAAACAAACCGTGCCTTCCGGCAACGCCCATACGTCGCCGGAGAACTGAAAAGCCGCCAGATAATCAAAAAATTTCGCGCTGATGCGGGCGAAAGCGGGATGCTGGCGAAGGTATGCAATATCCCCCGAACTGAAGCGAACCGTCTCCAGAAACTCCAGGGCCTGCTCCAAGCCGGCTGCAACAAGAAAATTCCGCCTGGGAGGCAGGCTCCGGACAAAAAGCTCAAAGGTGGCGCGGGCCTCGAAGTGCGTTTCGAGGTACCCGGCCGCCATGGTCAATTCATATAAATCGGCCAGCAGGCCGGAGGGAACCGGAGTGTTCGGCATAATGTCTTCCCAACCATTATGCCACTGATCGTTGCGGCTGCGCCCCAGGCAGAACCGCCCTGGAGAGATACCGGCCAAATAGCAGATGCACGATGGTCAGGCGGCCAAAGTCAGACGACTCCGGCCGCCACAGTGATCAGGTTGAATTACCCGATCGCGATTCGACCGGGAAGAGCACAAGTCTCGAGACTACGAGCCCAGAATCGCGTCCTTGAAGGCCTTCGCCGCCCGCAACCGCACGACGGTCTTCGCTTTGATCTTGATCGGCTCACCGGTCTGCGGGTTGCGGCCCATGCGCGCTTTACGATGGGCTTTCACGGCACGCCCCAGGTTTGGAATTACGAATTTGCCCGCGCCGCCTTTGCACTCCTTGACCGCCAACTTGAAGAGTTCGTCAAAAAATGTACTAACCGTCTTCTTCGGCATCTCGCACTTCTCCGCCAGATGGCCCACAATCTTGGACTTGCTCATCGGCTTTGCCATCTCGATCTTCTCCCCTCCTCTAGCGTTTGTTTCATTCGAGCCTTCGTGGAGGCCCGAACCAGGGCCGCGCACGCGCGACACTATAAAGAGAGTCCTGGCGCAACGCAAGAGAAAATGCAAAAAAGCCGCAGAAAATTGACATTTCGTGAAGAGCCTTTGGCACTCCGCGTTTTCATCAGAGCCGTTCCGGCACAGTTGGCAAGGCTGAGCGGTCCTGCTATCCTGCCTATTTCTGCGAACTCGGACGTATTTCTCAGAGTTTGCCTAATCCCTGATAGAAATTGGCGATGGCCTTGATGCCCCCGAAATAGTTCTCGAGCAAAATGTGCTCGTCAGGGGCGTGGGCATTTTCATCGGGCAACCCGAATCCCAATAACAGGCAGGGCACCTTGAAGGTGTCGTACATCTGGGTCACAAACGGAATGGATCCGCCCTCGCGGATAAAAACCGCGCGCCTGCCGAATCCTGTTTCCAGAGCCCGGTGCGCTACCTCAAAAAAGGGGTGGGTGTAGGGCGCTACCCAGGGTTTGCCCGTGCTCAAAACCTGGAAATCACAGGTAACCTGCTTGGGAACCAGCTTGCGTATGTGGCGTTCCACGCGTCGCGCAATTTTGAGAGGGTCCTGGTTGGGCACCAGCCGCGTGGAAAACTTGGCATGCGCCTTCGAGGGTATGACGGTCTTTGCGCCTTCGCCGATGTACCCTCCCCATATTCCATTGAGCTCCAGCGTGGGACGACACCAAAGCCGTTCCACCACGGTGTAGCCCTTTTCGCCGCAGAGCGCAGGCGCTCCCACCGTCTTTCGGAACTCCTTCTCCTTGAAGGGAAGTTTATTGAGCGCTTTGCGTTCCCTGCGGGAAACGGCGGCCACATCGTCGTAAAAACCGGGTACGGTGACGCGGAAATTCTTATCGTGGAGCTTGGCAAAAAGCTCTGTCAGTATGGTGAGCGGATTCGGTACCGCGCCGCCGAATACTCCCGAATGCAAGTCCTGCGCGGGGCCGGTTACATTGATTTGATAGTAGTTTAGTCCCCTCAATCCGTACGTAATCGAGGGCACTCCGGGCGCCAGCATGGAGGTATCGGAAACGACCAAGGCATCGGCCTTAAGCCTTAACTTGTTCCGATTTACATAATCCCAGAGGTTTTCGCTGCCAACTTCTTCTTCTCCTTCGATGATCACCTTGAGGTTGATCGGCAGCGTTCCCATCGTCTGTTTTAAAGCATCGAGCGCGCGAAGATGAATGTGCACCTGGCCTTTGTCGTCTGCGGTTCCACGGCCATAGAGACTGCCGTCGCGGACGGTCGGCTCAAATGCGGGCGAAGTCCACAACTCCAGGGGCTCGGGCGGCTGCACGTCGTAGTGCCCGTAAAAAAGAACGGTAGGCTTGCCGGGTGCTTGCAGGGATTGGCCGTAAACCAGGGGATGCATCTTCGTGGGCACGATTTCGACCTCACCGAGGCCCACGCGCCGCATGCGGTCGGCAACCCACCGCGCTGCACGCTCGACGTCCGGTTTGTGCTCCGCTTGCGCGCTGATGCTGGGTATGCGCAGAAATTCGTAAAGATCGGTCAGATGCTCGTTACGCTTTCGTTCGATATACTCATTCAGCTCCATCTGCCCTCCTGAAGCGCCCTCCCGATTCTAGGAGCCCGGCTCTTGACCTGCAAGGCGGATGCGAGCCGCACCCTTTGCACACCAATGCGGGCGCCTTTTCCTACCGCGCGACTGCTCGCGCTCGAGAGGCCCGCCTTGGGGACACCGCCGCCCTTCCTACCCCAGCACGCGCAAAAACGACGCGTGTTGGGGACCCCGGGCTTGTCCATACGGCCAGTTATCCTCAAAGGCACGCGCATCGAGCGCAAGATTGACCGCACGGGAAGCCTTGCCCGACCATGAATATGTCATGTCCCCGGCCATCTTTGAACGCGAACGACGCAGTTCTCGGGTCTTCATGCGCCTTCGCGTGCTGCTGGCGGGCAAGAACCAGCAGGGCCGCCGCTTTCGCCACGCCTGCGAAACGATCGTTGTCAACGCCCACGGAGCCCTGCTCTACTTCGATCAGGATCTGGAGATAGGTTCCCTCCTCGTCCTCACCAATCCGTTCACCCAAGAGGAGCAAGAGTGTCGAGTCGTCTACCTCGGCGACGACTCCGACAAAGGCCAGCGGGTGGGCATCGAATTTCTCACCCCGGCGCCGCGATTCTGGGGCGTCGAATTCACGCCGGACTGGGCCCCCGCGCAAGCCGGCTCGCTTCAGAAGAATTAGCCCGAACTCAGGGGGTACCCCCCACCCCTTTGTTAACGCGCAAAAGCTCATCCTGTAGGTAGACTTTAGCCGGAGGACCTAGTCGGATGGTCGCTTTACCGCGAGCGTCAACCCACGACACCCATTCCGCCGTCGCCGAGTTTCTCCAGGATGCGGCAGTGGAAGATGGCCTGGCCGTTCGCGGTGGATTCACTTATTCCCGGCGGGAACTTTTTGCTTTAACTCTTCAAACCAGTTCAGGACGACGTTGATTTGTGCGGGGGCCTGCGACTGCTCGTTGGCTTTGAGCATCAGAAATCGCTGGCCATCCGGAGAAACATCATAGTCGGGAAACGATCTTGGGGTTCGCACGTAGGATCCTTCGAAGAGCATCTTCGGCTTGCCTGCCGAAAATGTTCCCTCCGTGATAACGTCAACAGCCATCATCTCGTTCCCGTTGCGGTAAAACAGCTCCCGCCCTTTCGGGTTCCAGACGGGCTCCATGCCACCGGCGGTCGAGATTTGCCATTTCCCACCGGGACCTGGATAAGGCCGAACATAGATCTCATAACGACCCGACTCATCCGAAGCGTAAGCGATCCAGCGACCGTCGGGTGAAAACCGGGGCGACGTTGCATTTGACGTGCTGAGGACGAACGGCTGCGGCTTGCCGTCTTTGAGCGGCAAGATGCATATATTTAAGGTCGGCGCAGCCTCGGCAAAAGCTAGCACCTGCCCGTCCGGTGAGAACGAACCGGGAATATTGTTCGGACTGAGCTCACTCGTCGTCAGCTCTTCTGCAGGACCGCTGCCGTCCGCCGGTTCCCAGAGCAGTCGGTTCTGCTTCCCCTTGAAGGTGATCCGCTTGCCGTCGGGCGTCCAGACTGGATCGATATTACCGTTCCCTTCGAAGGTCAAGCGGGTTAAGGTGTCGCGGCCAAGGTCGTAAACCCAGACTTGGCTATCCGCTTCTTCGATCCCGGCGGCTACGCGGCGGCCGTCGGGAGAGACTCTCGGCATAACGTAATTGTGGGGAGGCGCTGCCAAGCGTTGCTCTGTCCCATTGCGACTCACCCAAACAAGTGTCAGTAGATTTGCTTCCACTCCGTGGCGGTAAGCAAGCACGCCATTGTTGGAAGCGGCAAAGGCGGTTCTGCCATTGGCGGGATTAAACTCCACCCCTTCGACAATCGGAACCGCTTCGCCAGTCAGCTGAAGGCGCTCAGCATCGAAGGGCTGGGCCATCAGCGTGCCCTGACGGTTGAAGAGCAAATAGCCCGGCGGGACATAGACAACGGTTGACATGGCGTTCAGAAGCAGCTTTCTGTCTTTCGAATTCAGCGACCCTACAAAGAGGGCGTTATTTTCGGGATTCGAGCTGAGCGCAAGGTACAAAAAGTGGTTTCCATCGGGTAGAAAATATGGCCAAGCGTGAGCCGTTTCTTTTCGGACGGCATCCAGCGCGGTGACCGGAGTGGCGGCGCCGCCGGCTGCAGAAACGCGATAGATTATCCCAGAGGAATCGAACAGAATAACGCCCTGCTCACTCCAGGTACCCATCCCTGGAGAGTCGGCTAATGTCAGGGCAGGACCTCCGGATACGGCAATCTTTTTCAGCTTGCCGTCAGCAGAAAAGGCCACAAAGCGACTGTCGGCGGACCAAAAGGGTTGACTTGGATTGTCTGTTCCGGAAAGTGGCTGGGCTGTTGGTGAGTCCAGCGCCCGAACCCAGAGCTGCTGCTTCCCGGTAGCGTCTGCTGCCACGAAAGCCAGTTTGGTGCCGTCGGGAGAAATCGTAAGAAGATTCGGGGCAGGGCTGAAGCTGCCCTTTTCCGGTGGGCCGATCGTAAAGCGCACCGCTTGCCTTTCAGAGGGCGGCGTGCGGTGCAGGTAAAGGACCGACATGCCGATCACGGCGATCGCAACGACGACGGCGGCCACTCCCAAGGCGACGCGCTTCTGAATCTTTTGCTTCGGCACAGCTGGAATCGCCACACCTGCCTGAGAGCCGCCCTCGGCAATCCACTTCAATTCCATTTCCAGATCGCGCGCCGTCTGCCAGCGGTCATCCGGCTCCTTCGCAAGGCATCTCTTCACCACACGGTCGAGCGCAGGCGGCGTCATCGGCTGGAGGGAAGTCATGGGCGGCGGGTCGGTTTCGAGAATCTTGGCCATGACGCTGGCGGAGGTCTTGCCCTCGAAGGCCTTCTTCCCCGTGGCCATTTCGTAGACCACGACGCCGAAGGCAAAAATATCCGTGCGGGCATCCACTTCCCGGCCTTCCACCTGCTCCGGCGCCATATATTGGAGCGTGCCGAGGATCGCGCCCTGCGCCGTGATGGCTTCTTTCGCCGTAGGAAGCGCGGAGAGCGGAGTGGCGGGCGCTGCTTCCTGCCGCAGCTTGGCCAGGCCGAAGTCCAGCACCTTCACGCCGGTTTTGGTCAGCATGATGTTGCCCGGCTTCAGATCGCGGTGCGTGATCCCTTTGCGGTGAGCCTTGTCCAGTGCGTCCGCGATCTCAATGGCGTACTGCAAAACCTGTTCGGGCGGCAGGGGACCTTTCTTCAAACGCTCGGCCAAGGTTTCGCCTTCCAGAAACTCCATTACCAGAAAATCGCTTCCGTCTTGCTGGCCGACGTCGTAGAGCGTACAGATGTGCGGATGGTTCAGGCTGGCGATGGTGCGCGCTTCACGCTCGAAGCGCTCGCGAACTCCCGCGCGACCGCCCACGTGGTCAGAGAGAATCTTGATGGCGACGATTCTGTCGAGCCGCGTATCGCGGGCGCGGTACACCTCGCCCATGCCACCGGCTCCGATTGCGGAGAGTGTCTCGTAGGGGCCCAAACGTTGCTTGGGCTGGAGCGCCATTTGCCCTCAGTTTTGGAACGGGCAGAGTATAACGCTGGCGAGGGCCTGCTGGGCGGCTTTTTACCGAAGGGTGACGTCAGTCTGCTTGCGTAAGAGGCGAAGTTACGTCACCAGATGGTCTTCAAAGGTGAGCCATTACCCTCGGTGGCGAGGCTTTCGCAAACGCTGCGTTGTGGCGTATACTCCGGCCAAGTGAAGGAATTAACGCGTGAATAACACTCAGGTATCGGCCATCGATGCGGGTGCGGCGCCTCGCGAGCGAGCCGGCACGCGTTCCGCAGCGATTACGATGTATTGCGTTCTGCTGCTCTCCTACGTGCTCATGGCGGCGGACCGCTACCTCTTTCCAGTGATCGCACCCTACGTGCGGCGGGAATTCTCCTTCTCACCTTCCCTTACCGGGCTGCTCACGACAATTTTTACTCTAGGCCTGGGTGTGGGAGGCTTGACCACCGGTTATATTCTTGCCCGTTTTTCGCGCAAGGCCGTGATGCTAGGGGGCATTGCGATTTTTTCGGGCGCGACCGCGCTTACCGCGGCCACGCATGGATTCTGGGGCATGCTGCTCTGCCTGGCGGCGCAGGGAATCGGGATGGCCATGCTGGCCACTTCGATGTTTGCGCTGGCGGCAAGCTATTTTGTGACCTACAAGGCAGCCGCGATCGGCTCGGTCAATTTCTGCTACGGCATCGGCGGATTTGTGGGCTCGTCCCTGGCCGGCGTGCTTCTGGTGAAGTACGCCAACTGGCGCGCGCCGATGATTGCCTTCGGGCTATTTGGATTTGTGATGATCGCCATAATCCTGGCCAGCGTGCGCTCCTGGTTCAGCGAGACGCGCGGGGCGGCGCAAGCGCGAATCGCAGCCGGCGGTGCTCCGAGCCTGTGGAACCGGAATAGCGTGCTCCTCACGATTCTCTGTTTGATCCACGGACTCAGCATGTATGGATTCCTTGGCGGTTACGCCTCTTTCCTTCAGGAAAATCTGCATTACACGCCGACGCGCGCGGGCGTTGTGGTGGGCTTCTTTGCCATAGGAGCTCTGGCCTCGATTGCGGGAGGCTGGGTGGGAGATCGTTTTTCGCCGCGAATCGTGTTGAGCGCAGCCTACGTTTGCATCGCCGTGCTGGGGTACCTTTTCTTTCAGATGGCGCCTTCAACCCTGACGCGGGAGATCCTAACCTGCGTCTATGGCGTGGTGGGGAGCGCGGTCCTGTATGTAAGCCTTGCGGCGTACCACGTGAAGTCCTTGCGGAGCAGCCTGGCCAGCAAAGGATCGGGAATGTTCGTCACCAGCCTATATGGCGGCGCCGCGTTTGGCGGCTACCTGATCCGTGCATTGGCCGGCCATGGCGGTTGGCTATTCGCGGGGGTCATTCAAATGTCGCTGCTGTGCGCGGTGGGCGCCGTTCTCGCGCTGGCGGTGCGGCCCAGCGAAATGACCGCTTAGGTCGGAAGCGAACTCCAGCATTGAGCGATGGGGAGCCAGTCTAGTTGCCGGGATTCCTGCGAGGCGCATTGCTTGGATTTTTCGGTTTGGTTATCGGCATCCAGGTGATTCGGCCTGCGCGCACCAATCCTCCCGTAGATCAATCGCACACTCTGGAAGCCGTAGTGTTCGTGCCTGCGCGGGTCGAAAGCATATTGCAGCGCGCCTGTTCTGACTGCCACTCTGATTTGACGCGCTGGCCATGGTACAGCAACGTGGCGCCGATATCGTGGTTTGTCATCGATGATGTCAATAGCGGGCGCCGCCAGGCGAACTTCTCCGAGTGGCTGCGGCGCGACACCAACAATCCCGCGGAATTTACACAGCAGCGGTTCCATTCCCTGTGCCGTCAAGTGCAGACTCACGCGATGCCTTTGACCTCGTACCTTGCGCTACATCCCGAAGCAAGGCTCTCGCCGGCCGACATCGAGACGTTCTGCCAATGGACAGATGCAGGTTTGCTCCCCAACTAATCCAGGCCAATGGCCGTTGCGGTTGATGCGGACTTATGGCTGGCGCACTCGTGCCGGTCGCTAGTGTTGCGAGCGGTACCAATCCCAGGTCCTGCGCAGGCCTTCTTCAAAATTAATCTGCGGCTGATATCCGAACGCCTGTGAGGCCAGGGAAATGTCGGCCTGGGAATCGCGGATATCGCCCTCGCGGGGAGGGCCGTATTTTGGCTTGGCTGGCCTCCCCGCGAAGCCCTCCAGCAATTGCAAGGTGTAATTGAGGGTGTAGCGCCCTCCCGTTCCGAGGTTAAAGGCCCGCCCGCCGATCCCCGGCGTCTCACAAGCCTGCAAATTCGCCGTCACTACGTTTTGGACAAATGTAAAATCACGCGACTGTTCCCCGTCACCAAAAACCAAAGGCTGGCCGCCATCGCGCATGGCCGTTATGAATCGCGAGAGCACCCCGGAGTACGGAGAGCCAGGGTCCTGACGCGGTCCAAACACGTTGAAATAGCGCAAGGCTACGAAATCCAGGCCATAAGTGCGGTGAAAGACGCGGCCATACAGCTCGCCAACCAGCTTGGAAACGCCATAAGGAGAAATTGGCGCGGGCGGCATGCCCTCATGCTTGGGCAAGGTGGGCGTGTCACCATAAATGGAGGAGGAACTGGCAAACACCACGCGGCGCACACCTGCATCGCGCGCGGCGACGAGAACGTTTAATGTGCCATCCACGTTGATTTGATTCGTCTCCAAAGGCTGCTTTACGGAGCGCGGCACGGAAGTGCGCGCCGCGAGATGGAGAACATAATCGGCGCCACGGCAGGCCTTTTCGATAGTTTCACGATCGGTGATCGTGCCCCGAATGAAAGTGATCTGCTCGCGGACGGTTGCGAGGTTCGCCTCGCTACCGGCGGAGAGGTCGTCGAGCACAGTGACGGAATGCCCCCGGCGCACCAGCTCGTCCACTGTGTTCGAACCTATAAAACCGCCGCCGCCGGTGACCAGATAGCGCATCAGAAAAATCCTCCCAAATTGGCATCGCGCACCATGAGATTTCTGGCCCTTATTTTCTGGGCTGGCGCTCCTGGCCCGCAAGCGACCTAGCGTTACTCATGTAGCTCGGTAAACGGGGAGCAACTCGCCGGGCAGTTGCGCGAGCATAGGCGCTTTCCCGTCTTTTTCAGAAACAAGGGGCGCCGTGATATTCCAGGCAATCGCAATATCGGGGTCGCTCCAGAGAATGGTGTGTTCGTCAGCGGCATCGTAAAAGGCGCTGCATTTGTAGAGAAACTGAACTCGTTCCGTCAGCGCCAGAAAGCCATGAGCAAAGCCCCGCGGAATATAGATCTGATTCTGCGCCGATTCCGAGAGCACCACGCCCGCCCATTTTCCGAACGTCGGCGAACCGGTGCGAATATCCACGGCTACATCCAAAGCTTCCCCTTCAATGACGCGGCAGAGCTTGGCCTGAGCGTGATGCAATTGGTAATGCAGGCCGCGCAGCGTTCCTTTAACCGAACAGGAGTGGTTATCTTGTACGAATACGTCGGTAATTCCCGCCGCGGCGAAGCTTGCTTGGTTATAGCTTTCGATAAAAAACCCGCGGGTGTCGCGGAAGATGTTCGGGCGAAGCTCCCATACTTCGGGAAGCGATGTCGCGATCTTCTGCAAGCGAATGGCCTCTCATGTTCATGCACAGATACCAAAATCATTTAAAACTCTACCAGAATTCGAGGCCGCCACGCCTTCTTGATTGGTCCGGAGGCCGCGTGATTCAGAGGGTCGCACGCGCGTCGCCGAGGCTCGCATGTCTTGATCTGCCC
>Ga0209160_1005068_pt1 | contig 10458 bp, 14 predicted proteins | sample GraSoiAngelo_153_FD_186167 | JGI IMG/M metagenome (GOLD analysis project Ga0209160, IMG submission 186167) | Grasslands soil microbial communities from the Angelo Coastal Reserve, California, USA - 14_1009_12_40cm (SPAdes) (version 2) | ecosystem: Environmental > Terrestrial > Soil > Grasslands ... | reverse complement strand
TTATATTTGAAGGGAATAGCCATATGGTCAATCCACAAGCCTGAGGGTCTCAACGATGCTGCGTCTGGCGGCTGCACGTGCGGGGACATACGCGCTGACCAAACCGATGAGCGCCGCGACGCCCAGGGTCTCCGCCAACACAAAAGGAGGAACATGCAATGAGACAAAAGGGCCAAGGGCATCCGCGTTGAGCGCGAACACTTTGAACAGTCCAAACGCGACCCCGCAACCGATCGCGCCTCCCGATAAGGCAATAATCAACGATTCACCCACCAGCAGACTCAAGATCACCCCCGAGCTAAATCCCAGAGAGCGCATGACCGCGATGTCGCCCCGGCGCTCGCGAATGGACATCGCCGCCGTGTTGGCCGCGACGAGCCCAATTGCCACGACGGCCACCAGGCCGAGACACTCGGCCAGGGTCATGAAAATACGATAGCGACCCAGAATGCTGCCCACGGCCGCTGCTTCCGAAGCGCTTCGGGTTTCTGCCGAGGAATTGGCGAATTGGTTATCAATCGCGGCACACACTTCAGGAACCACCCTTGAGTCATCCACCTGAACCCAAAATTCGTGCGCGATTCCAGGCCTACCCGCGGCTTCCTCAAAATAGTCGCGTCGGAAGATCAAGAAGCTGGGCACTGGTCCCTTGGCAATGGTACCGACAATAGTCAACGTGACATTGAATGGATATACGGTTCCCCGGAGTTGAATTTGCTGACCAACATGGAGATTGAAGCGGCGCATTGTGCCCTCCGCCACCAGGCAGGCGGTCTTGATCTGTTTGAAGTGGTCAACGCCGGTCAAACCCCAATCGGCCCACATGTCAATTTCCTCCGCGTCGGTCGCAACGCTTGGAAATTGATCGCTGGCCTCATGGTAAATGCCGCCGTAAATCACGAGCCCAGCAACGGCGACGACGTGGGGAATCGTCGCAATCTTGACCTTGTAAGCTTCGGGCAGAGGATAAGCAAATCCCATCTTGGTGCGGGAGACGATGCGAACGGAGGAGGCTGTATCAGCGAGCATTTGGTTGGCAAACGTCGGCAGACTCACCAGAACTGCGAAAATGAACAGCGACACCCCAATCGACAGGATGGTGAGAAGGGTTCGGCGTTTGCTACGCAACAGGTTCTTGAACAGCAGGCGGGTGAATTTAGTCATGTGTTCTCCTCGCCTACTCGGCTGGTTGCAACGGGACCCTGGGTGTGGCGGACATCCCACCCTTCTCCGAGCCGATAAATACGCCCTTGTCGAGACGATAAACGGTGTCGACGAATCGCTCCGCGCGGGGGTCGTGCGTGACCATGACGATCGTCGTGTGAAACTGGCGATTGAGCTCTGTAAGCAAGAGCAGGATGTCTTCCGCAGCTTTGGCGTCCAAGTCGCCCGTCGGTTCGTCCGCGACCAGAATCGTCGGGTCGGTGACAATGGCACGCGCGATTGCGACGCGCTGCTCCTGCCCGCCCGAAAGCTGCCGCGGATAATGGTCCATGCGGTCTGCCAGACCGACCGCCTGAAGAGCGGATTCGACGTGAGTCTTGCGTTCGGGTTTGCGCAGATGCGTCAGGAGCAGGGGCAGTTCGACATTTTCAAATGCGGTCAGGACGGGAAGCAGATTGTAAAATTGAAACACGAGGCCAATGTGCCGCGCGCGCCATGCTGCCAGAGCGCGTTCGTTCATCGTGGTAATTTCCTCGGCGCCGACCACAACGCTGCCTGATGTTGCGTGGTCAATACCCGCGACCAGGTTCAGCAACGTGGTTTTGCCAGACCCCGAAGGGCCCATGATCGCCACGAACCCCCGTGTCGGGATAGTGAGGGAGACATCGTCTAGGGCGCGCACCTCAAATGCGTCACGCCTGTAGGTGCGGGTTACATGCTCCAGCTTCACTGCGACGCGCGCGCCCTCGCTGGCGAATGCCTGCGCTGCGGCCAGCCCGATCCCGCTGTTGCCGCCGGTGATAGGGATATTCTTGTCCGCTAGCCTACCCATTGTTGTCACTCCTTTAGATTGAACCTGTCCGTGTCAGTTGCAGTGTCGGGCGAATGTAGCCGACGCCGCGACCGCTCGCAGAACCGTGTGCCGCATCATCAGTGGGGACACTTCGACGCAGAGCATCCAAACCCAATTCCGGTGTCCACGGCTGAGTCAGGACGGGGACGAGGACCGCGAGCTGCGGACGGTTCTCGGGTTGGAGCTGGGCGGCTGCGAGGGGCTCGTCGCCGAGCTGGGAGGCGAGGACGGTGTCTGGCGCGAGCGCGGCCTCCCAACGCTCTTCGGCGGCGGGCCGGGAACGCTCCATCGACTCTCGCAGCGGGGTCATCGCCCGACGGCGCGCGCCGGATCGTCCGGGCGGGGCCATCGGGGATGCGCCGCGCCGCGCGCTCTCCTCCCGCCCCCGGGCTCGTTCCCTGGCGTGGCTCCGCACGCGAGCCGTTCGACGTTACAGATGCCGGCATCGCGATGGCCCTGGGCGCGGGCCTCGGTACACGCCACGTGGAACTTCCCGCAATCCTCGACGTTCGCTCCCGCGGCGGGCGGTCGCGAGCCGGCGGCCAACACCGTCGAGCACGCGACGGCGCCTAGCAGCGGCCACCTCGGGATTCGACCAGGCGTCTCGCTGAGCGACATGGCGGACGAGTGAGGTAATCTCCACTTGGATCTCATTCTCGTTCTCCCTTGCTTCGGTTTCGTGCAACCACTGCGCGCTGAACGGCGTCGACGACGGCCGCCGGGTGCGTGATCGGAATCATGTGCGCCGCCCCGCGAACCACGATGGTCGTCGCCTCGAGCGCGGTCCCGAGCAGACGGGCCGCGGCGCGCGGCGCGAGGAGGGTTCGCTCGCCGACGAGGATCGTCGTCGGCGGCGGTGACTCTGCCAACCACGCGAGCGGCGCCATGTCGGACCGCGTCGCGCTCATCTCCAACCGCAACGTCGGAACGAGAGACGCGACCATGGCGCGGCCGCGAGGTCCCATCGCAGCCCACGCGCCGGCCCCGCTCCAGTGATCGACGAAAAAGTGTGCCGCCGCCTCGTGATCTGTGGAAAGACTCATGAAGCGCTGGTACTGCTCCTCCATCTCCGCGTAGGCGTCGTTCTCGCCGCACTCGCGGAGTACGCTCACGACCACCGGATCGACGAGCGTCATCCGCCTCACGCGTGCGCCCAGCGCGCGCCGCAGATGGAGCCCGATCAACGAGCCGAGCGAGTGCGTCACGAGATGGAACGTCCCGCCGAACCCCACGGCATAGATGATCCCGTTGCAGGAGTGGGGTTGGAGACCTAGCAGTCTGGTCAGATGCGCCACCTCCTCCGGGATCCCGTAGGAGCCGGTTGGGGGAGGCGACGCGCCGTAGCCGAGCATGTCGGGCGCGACGACGCTCGCTCCCGACGAGACGAGTGCGCACGCGACCGGGTTCCACGACGAGGATCCCGTGGCGCCACCGTGAAGCAGCACGATGGTATCCGTCATGAAGAGACCCCCTGGCGCACCCGACGGATCCGCGTCGTTGCGGGTTCTCCGGGGGCGATCGGTGAAGGCCTCGATGCCGTCGGTCGGAGTAGGATCAGATGACGATCGCGCTCGACCGCGCGTGTCGTCGCGCCGACTCGCGGAAGCCGCCACGACGTGGCGCTCACGGCAACGCCGGCCGCGGCCACGAGCCACCAGGCGATCCGATGATGCGCGAGGAGCTCACCGGCCGTCGTTCGTCCGGCCAGGGCCACGAAGATGGCGACGCCGAGCGTCTGTCCTAGGTTGCGGAGCGCGGCGTTCACGGCGGAGCCCGTGGCGAAGCGATCGGCGGGCAGGCCGGCGACGGCGGCCGACGTGAGCAGCGGCAACACCATCGAGACGCCGACGCCCGACACGAGCGTGAAGGGCAGCCAGACGGCGAGGTAGGCCGGAGCGGCATCCACTCGCGAGAGCAGGAACAGCGCCGCGGCCGCGGAGATGACGCCACCCGGAATCAGGATCGGGCGCTGCCCGATCCGTCCCGCGAGCCTCCCGAACGGAGGGGCGAGCAGGAAGACGACGAGTGGCCCCGGCGCCATCGCGAGCCCGGTCCAGACCGGCGAATAACCCCAGACCTCGCGGAGAAACTGAACGTTCCCGAAAAACATGATCGTGAAGCCCGTGCCGTAGAGAAGCTGACCGAGGTTCGCCCAGCGGAAGCCGCGCTCGGAGAAGAGGTCGAGCGGGAGCACCGGGTTCGGGACGGTGGCGCACCGTCCGGCGAACGCGCCGAGCAGCACGACAGCGCCGAGGAGCGCTCCCACGGTCCGGGTACTCGACCACCCCCACGCGCCGGACTGAACGATCGCGAGGGCGAGGAGAACGAGCGCGACGGTGACGACAACCGTCCCGACGGGGTCGGGCAACCGCGAACCGTCCGGCTCGCGCGACTCGTCCAACAGCCTCCGTCCGAAGATCGCGACGGCGATGCCGATCGGAACGTTGACGACGAACACCGAGCGCCAACCCCACGCTTCGACGAAGAGCCCACCAATGGTCGGACCCAGCGCGGCGGCCAGCGCCCCCGCCGCTCCCCAGAGCGCGATGGCCTGCGGAACCCTGGACTTCGGGAAGGCTCGCAGGATCAGTGCCAGCGACACGGGGGTGAGCGCCGCGGCCCCGAATCCCTGCAGGACCCTGGCGGCGACGAGCACGCCGACGCCCGGCGCGACCGCGCAGAGCGCCGAGGCCACGGTGAAGACACCCATTCCGGCGAGAAAGACACGACGCCGACCGAGGCGATCGGCCCATCGGCCCGCCCCGATCATCCCCGCCGCGAGGACGATCGTGTAGCCGGAAAGGATCCACGACAACGCGGCTGCGCTGACGTCGGGGAAGTCGCGACGGATGGTGCCGAAGGCGACGTAGAGCACCATCGCGTCGAGGGTCGCAACGAACAAGGCAGCGGCGACGACCGCCAGACCCGCCCACGCTCGGGGCGCGACCTCCTCATCGGGAGGGAACCGGCGACGATCCATGCGGCGGTTGTATGATAATCATCATGTCAACGCAAGTAGGGTCCAAGCGAAGTGGGCTAGAGTATGTCGGGCAACCCGGCCACAGTTGACTGATCGTAGTATTATCGCTAACATCCGTCGTGAAGACCTCGGGAAATCGATGCGGTACGACGACAACCACAAGGAGCGAACACGCGCCCGCGTCCTCGCCGAAGCCGCCGCTGCAATCAGGGGCAAGGGTGTGGAGCGCGTCGGAGTGGCAGAGGTCATGGCTGGTGCCGGACTCACCCACGGCGGCTTCTACGCGCACTTCAAGTCGAAGGACGACCTCCTCACCGAGGCGATCAGCTACATGTTCGACGACGCGTATGCGTCGTTCTTGCGTCACACGGAGGGCCGAGCCCCCGCCGACGCCCTCTCGAACTACATCGATGCCTATCTCGCCACGTCGCATCGCGACGATCGTGCCCATAGCTGCCCGCTCGCGGCACTTTCGGGCGATCTGCCCAACATGCCCGCGCTGGCACGGGCCCGCTTCGCGGACGGCACCGAGCGACTGGTTGCCGCTTTGGCGAAGCTCGTGAAGAAGTTGTGCGCGAAGAATGCCGAGGCGCTCGCCTGGTCGGCACTGGCAGAAATGGCGGGGGCGCTCGCGCTGTCGCGAACCGTCTCCGACGCCGACAGGTCGACGCAAATCCTGCGGAATTCGCGCGCGATGGTTCGATCGCGCCTCGGCCTCGATCGACCGACATCACGCGGGGGGTGACGGCTCCTGACGCCCTCACGCGTGGCTCATCGCTGAGCCACGTCCGGCATGGTGTAGGGCTCCCGACGGGGCCGCGATCGGACATCCGTTAGCGAGATCCACGCAGTGGGAGGGCGCGAGTAGCTGTCGATGTAGTCCGCGAGCCCCTTGGCCGACGGGCGGCTCTCCGTGCGGGCGAGGAGGTTGGCGTACGCCGCGTCGAACATTTGGCCGATTGCCTGCGCGACGACGTCATCCTTCGATCTAAGGTGCGCGTAAAAGCCACCGTGGGTGAGGCCAGCCGCGGCCATGATCTCTGACACCGGGACGCGCTCCGGTCCTTTCCTCCGGATCGCGGCCGCAGCCTCCGAGATTGCTCGCTGCCGCGTCTGCTCCTTGTGGCTAGCATCATAGCGCCTTGTGACCCAGAAGGATGCTGAACGTAATAGTACATCAAGGCACGTGACCCAGCGAGTACTGCCTCCCGACCTAGTAAAGACTAAGGGGGGTTGCCATAGCATTATGTTCAACATACCAAGGCTCATATGGCGAGTGTGGCAACCTACCGATGGGAACCTCGCGGAGCCCGCATGTCGCGCGGAGGGGCGTCGTGGGACCGCGTGGCGCGGCCCGTCGTTGCGCGAGGGCGGGTGGCCGAGGTCGACCTGCCCGGGGATGCTCAATCGCCGCTTCTGAGCGTCCTGTGGAGCGTGGCGGAGGAGGTGGCACACCTGGCGGCCCGATCGCTCGGCGCAGCGGCGACGCTCGTCTCGGGCGCAGCGCACGAGATCCCAGCGACGCATTCCGAGGCGGTGGCCGAAGTTATCCGCCGCGGAGCGGGTCGAGGCGCACCGGGTGCGTCCATGGCCTCGCCCGAACGGGAGGACCCCCACTCATGATGCAGCCGAATCGGTCGACCGCCGCGGCAGACGAGCACCGTTCGAGCGACGCGCGCCACCAGGCGATGATTTTTGGCTCCGGGCACCGGCTGAGTCGCGAGGCGTACGACGACCTGTCGGGTCCGCATGCCCTGTCCGGAGTCACGTTCTTCCAGGCCCTGATGCACACCGCCCTCGCGCTCGAGGAGCAACGTGCGGGTCTCCTCTCCGCCGTATCTCGCACCGTCCCGCCCAGCCCGGTGGAACTACTGCGACATTGGCTCGACTTGCACGCGCTCGGACACCTGGTGCTCCTGGCGTTCCGGGACGATCGGGCATGGTTCGCGGACATGCTCCGTGAAGTCGGCGTTACACGATGGACGCCGACACACGCTTTGATCCGCGAACGGGTCATGAGCATCGCGGTGCGGGGAGCGTGGGCGGTCGGTGAGCTGGGCGAGATCGGACTCCAGCTGTATCTGCCTCTCCTCCGGAGCCCGGTGCAGCCGCTAGACCATTTCGACGCGGTCCTGGCACTCGCGATGGTTGCCCTGCGACGATCGGAGTTCAGACCCGTCGTCCGCTCTGCCGTCGACCAGTGGGCGTCCCGCGCGACAGATGCGTGGGGCCTCCGGAGCGAGCTGGCGAACTCCGTCGCCCTACTCCTCGACGACCCGCACGCCGCATCGGTGTGGGCACTGGAGTGGTGTCGTCGCGTCCTCTCCCGCACAGGCGCTACAAACGCGGCTGCGTTACCCGAGCAAGCGAGCGGGCTCGGCATGTCTGAGGATGACCTTCTCATCCTCGCGGGGCTCAACGACGCGGGCGACTGCGCGGTCGCTGTCGAGGACCTGTTCCCCGCCGTGCTCCTGTTGTCGCAGGTGGTCGGGCGCACGGCGCGAGAGTTTTACGCCCCGCAGGCGCTCATTCCGGCCTTGACCAAACCGTGGACGGTGGAGGTGGGCGTGGACGTTCTGCGTCGGAGTATCCCGCATGTCGGCGTGTCAGGTTCAACGTCCCTTAACTAACCGCGTCCAGCGGTGACCACTGCCGGAGGTGGAGCATGACCGCTGAAAGGAGATGTCGATGACTCAGCTTTCCACCGAAGACCGTTCGATGAGCGAGACCGCCACCATCCCGGCGAAGAACTGGTGGAGCCGCTTTATGCGAAGGCTCACCGACCTAGGCGATGCGTTGGAGGTCACGGACGTCGACATTCTGACGGCCCGAGTGGCCCGGCTGGAAAAGCGTCTCGGGGATATCGAGATGCGGACTCGCGCCCATAATGAGCGCCTGACGTGAAGCGTCCTTCCAGCCTAATCCAAGCGCGGCGTTGAGAACCTGCGGCGTCGGGCCGGCAAAGTGCTCGAGGCGCCAGATGACGTCCACGGCATTTCCTCGGACTGCCGCGTCGTATTCGGCCATGGCCGTCTCCGTGCTCGCCGTTATCGGACGTGGTCAGGGCCGGGCGCGATCCCCTGCGACAGGGATGGATGGCCGTTGTTCGGGGTCGGCCATCCTACGACCAGTCGATCGGGTCGATCAGCATCTGGCTCCCGTCCGCGTAGTCGACGGCGCCGGTCTGATGAGGATCGAAGAGTTCGTGGCCAAGAACCGCGCCGCATTTGTCTGAGTCATTTATAGTCAATCACGGGAGGGACTCATCCCATGCCGAAGCTCAAGCTGACCTATTTCGATTTCCACGGCGGACGCGGAGAACCGGCGCGACTTGCGCTCTCGATCGCCGGTATCCCATTCGAGGATGATCGCGTGCTCGGAGCCGATTGGGCGCGCCGCAAGCCGAGTACTCCATTTGGAAGCCTGCCCGTGCTAGAGGTCGACGGCGCAATCGTCACCCAGTCGAACGGCATCAACCGCTACGTCGGCAAGCTGGCGGATCTCTACCCATCCGATCCATGGCAGGCTGCGCTGTGCGACGAGGCGATGGAGGCCGTCGAAGACATCACTAGCGAAGTCTCCGCCACCTTCAGCTTGCCCGAAGACCAGAAGAAAGCGCAGCGCCAGGCGCTCGCCGACGGCCCGATCACGTTCTTTCTCACACGCCTTCAGCAACGCCTCGAGGCCGGCGGCGGTCAATACTTCGCCGGCGGTCGGCTCAGCGTCGCCGACCTCAAGGTCTTCGTTTGGATCCGCCACCTCAGGTCCGGCAAGCTCGACTACATTCCAGCCGATCTGCCCGATCGCGTCGCGGCCAAGCTCGTCGCGCATTTCGAGCGCGTCAAGAACCATCCCGGCATGAAGGCGTATTACGCGAAGCACGGCATCGCCGAGTAGATACCGCCGTGTTGCGATCGACAGGCGCTCGGTTACGCTCCGTCCATGCTGCGACCGCCCAGCTTCGCAACCCGCGGTCGCGAGTTGTGGCGGGTCGACGGGCTTGGCGATGTGCATTTGGCATGCGTGCCCCGACCGTTGTGGCAAGTTCGCGTCGGGCGGAAAAGGCACTCAGAAAAACGGAAAGGGAGAGGAAGCGATGGCGAAGAATTTGCTGGCACAGGTGGACAAGGCGGGCGGGGAGTTCGAGCTCGTGGAGCGGGAGATCCCGTCACCCGGGCCTGGCGAGGTGCGGATCAGGGTGAAGGCGTGCGGGATCTGCTTCAGCGATCATCTGGTGAAGGACGGCGGGTGGCCGGGGCTGATGTATCCGCGTGTGCCCGGGCACGAGGTCGTAGGCGTGATCGACGAAGCGGGCGCGGGCGTGACGGAATGGAAGAAGGGTGACCGGGTGGGCGTGGGATGGCACGGCGGGCACGACTTCGTGTGTCCGAGCTGCCGGCGCGGAGACTTCGTGACGTGCGCGAACGAAGCGATCACCGGCATCACCCGCGATGGCGGCTATGCCCAGTACATGCTGGCGCGGCATGAGGCGGTGGCGCTGCTTCCGGATGGTCTCGATGGGGCGGAGGCAGGACCGTTGATGTGCGCGGGAATCACGACGTTCAATGCGCTCCGGAACAGCGGCGCCCGCGCGGGAGACCTGGTGGGAGTGCTGGGGATCGGCGGCCTGGGGCACCTTGGGATCCAGTATGCGGCGAAGTCCGGGTATCGCGTGGTGGGAGTCGGGAGAGGGCCGGAGAACGCGGCGTTGGCGAAGAAGCTTGGTGCGTTCGCGTACATCGACAGCAAGGCTACGAAGCCGGCGGAAGAGCTGCAGAAGCTGGGAGGAGCGAAGGTGATCCTGGCGACGGCGCCGAGCGCGAAGGCCATCGCGGAGCTCGTGGATGGCCTGAGCGTGGGAGGCAAGCTGGTGATCGTCGGCGCACCGGTTGAACCGATGGAGATTTCCGTACTGCAGTTGCTCTTGGCGCGGCGCGCGATCCAGGGCTGGCCTTCGGGAACCGCGATGGATTCACAGGAGACGCTGCAGTTCTCGGCGTTCGCGGGTGTCCGGCCGATGATCGAGAAGTATCCGCTGGCGAAGGTGAAGGACGCGTACGAGCGGATGACGAGCGGGCATGCGGAGTTTCGCGTCGTGTTGACGATGGACTGAGACGCGGCTCAGGCGCGCAGAGGCGCGCGAAGGCGAAGGCGGCTTCCTCCGCGCCCCATATCACCGGAGGCGACCGGCCAACTTCTGGCGTCCGGCCGGGCGCCGGCATATTGCGTGATCCCGTTTCTGCTACCGCCGCCGAAAAACCCTTGCCCCGTAAGGGCCAAGAAAGCTTCCCAAGCTGGACGTCGCCGGTTCGACCCCGGTCGCCCGCTCTCTCTAAGGGCCGTGAGTCGTCAGGGCTTTTTCCGTCAGCCCCTCCGAGCGGCCCGGTAGCAGCCGCGATTTTTCAATCGCGCAAGCGTCGAGAGGACGCGGACTTAGGTATTTGGGCTCTTCTCCCTATCG
>Ga0209160_1005067_pt1 | contig 10459 bp, 10 predicted proteins | sample GraSoiAngelo_153_FD_186167 | JGI IMG/M metagenome (GOLD analysis project Ga0209160, IMG submission 186167) | Grasslands soil microbial communities from the Angelo Coastal Reserve, California, USA - 14_1009_12_40cm (SPAdes) (version 2) | ecosystem: Environmental > Terrestrial > Soil > Grasslands ... | reverse complement strand
CTTCAAAGAAAGAAATTGCCCCAGTTCGCCAGGATAAAGCTGACAAGCACCAACCTCGAGCAGCTAGATCGGGTTGCCAATGAGATCAAGGAGATCACGGTGAAGACAGGCGTGAAGATGAAGGGCCCCCAGCCGCTCCCGACGAAGTTGTTGAAAATCACAACACGAAAGGCCCCCACCGGTGAGGGCACGCACACCTTCGACCACTGGCAGATGAGGATACACAGAAGGATTCTTGACGTTCAGCCCGATGATAGGACTATGAGACAGATTACCAAGCTCAGGATTCCCGACGACGTGAAGGTGGAGTTAATACTCACTTCCTGACTACTATTTCTCTCCGCCTCTGACCCATTCTATCGTCCTCTTCAGACCCTCCTCCAAGCTAAGTTCGTGCCCATAACCCAGCACCTTCTCGACCTTCCTGTTGGACGGGTAGCTCACCTGTGGTTCCCTTTCAAGCTCAGTCCGAGGTGGCGCCAGTATCAGCTCTGAGGAGGAGTTGGTGAGCTTCTTTATCATATGGGCGAGCTCGCGTATCTTGACTACCTTCTCGCCTCCGAAGTTAAACAGCTGGCCGGAGGAGCCGTCATTCTCAAGAATCGCCGTGACGAGCTTAGCGTAGTTCGCTGCGTGCGAAGGAGCCGTCGTGTCCTTCCCGCCGTTGTAGAGGGTGAGCGGCTGGTTCGAGAGGCAGGCCCGAATGAAACGAATGATGGCTCTCGTGGGTTGGTCGTGCTCGCCGAAGAGGAGCCAACTCCGCGTAATCGCGACGGGCAGCCCTCGGTTCTTGAAGTAACTCATCGCCAGCTGCTCTCCTATCACTTTCGAGTAGTCGTAGGGAACTCGCGGGTCGAAGGGCGACTCCTCTGTAACGGGTAGCTTCTTCGGTGCGCCGAAGACGTTCGCCGAGCTCGAGAAGACGAATCGCTTCACACGCTTCTTCACCGCGAGCTCGAGGACGTTCAGGGTCCCGAAGCAGTTCACTTCGTAGCAGAGCCGAGGATTCTCGACCGTCTTCTTGATGTCGGTGACGGCGGCGAGGTGGACTATCGCATCGAAATCGAGGGACTCGAGGCTGGCTACAAACTCCTTTTCGAGAAGATTCCCGCTCAGCTTCTGCCCCGAGAGGTCAGTCGGTATCGTCTCCACACCTTTCTTTGAGAAGTAATCCAGCAGGTTTCGACCGACCATCCCGCTCGCTCCAGTGATGAGGACCCGCAAGGTGATGGGCGACCTCCGGTGAAGTTATTTTAATGTGAGTCGGCGTTGAGTGGATGCCGAAAACGCGGAGGGCCCGACCATGCTTGGGCGTTTGGCTGATTCTGTAAACAGCCTGAACCGATGCCGATTGTCAGCGATCCCCCATGTTCGCCCGATTTTGTTGGGTCGCTAGCTTTCCTCTACTCGCTTGATAGACAATCGGCTGCGGAGGGTAGACGCCTTCGGTCAGAGACCGTGCCGAGAAGATTCTCGGCCGAGAATCCTACCCATTCGAACGCACTGTCCAGAGAGCGGAATGGGGTCATCTCGCATTATGCGCGAAGACGGCAACGAGTTCGGGGTCGACGACGCCGTAGCCAACGCTCTCGGCTCCGTCACTCATTGTCATGGGCATCCTAGTCACGTAGTAGGGAACCTCGAATTTGCTTACAGTCCCCTCCTCGGCGGTCTCGAAGATCTTCTCGCAGACTCCTTCTTCATACCGAAACGCAAAGACCGCGACTACCCTCCTTTCCCCAAACCCGCCGCCCCGCCCGCCGGCCGCCAGCGACCCCTCCGCCACTTTCAAGAGAAAGAGGGTGTTCTTCCCCCGGAGAGACTTCAGGTCGACCTCATTCTCGGCGATCACGATCACCCTGCCACCCCCGCTCAGGAGGCTCGAAATTTCCTCGAGGGGGCTCATCCTCGCAGTCGCTACCTGAGAAAGCCGCCCAGACTCTTCTTCGTGGAGCCACCGCTCGCCGCGCCAGAGACGGGGAGGTTCTTCGTCGCCGGCATCTCGACCCCCCTGGCCGAGAGCTCCTTCTTCAGCTGAGAGACCCACACCCCCTTCCCCGGAAGCAAATTCATACCGAGCAGCAGAACGGTAAAGCCGCGGCTTCCGCATTCCTGAACCTGGTCGGCGACGGACGATATCCAGCCGGTGGGGGCCACCTTGGGCGTGGCGAGGGGTGGCATCTTTATCATGCCATACCCCGAGTCGCGGACAAACTCATAGACGTGAGGCGAGTTGGGAAGTCTCTCGTACTGCTGGGGATTCCGCTGGACTTCATTAGATCGATGACCGGTGAAACAACTCCGGGGAGACGGGCGAAATCGGCTACCTTCGCATTCTGGTTGACGAGACAGTGAGCGACAAAGGGGACCTTCCCACTGCTCTTCATATTGCCGCCTGCACTCTTCATGCGAGAATTGCGCGTTTCTCTCTTCAAGATTATTTAAGAGTTGTAACCGAAGAGTAACCGCATTGGTTCGAATGTCGCGGAGGTCGACCGGCGGAGCTTGAGAATCGTCGTAGCCGTCGGTGGGAATGCCCTTGAGAGGTCAGAAGAGAGGGGGACTTATGAGGAGCAGATTAGAAACGTACGAGTTGCCTGCGCTGAGCTCGTCCAGCTTCTCGCGAAGGGCCACCAGCTTCTGATAACTCACGGAAACGGTCCCCAGGTGGGTAATCTCGCACTGCAGCAGGAAAAGGCGCGAGCCGACCTGCCGACTCAGCCGTTGCACGTCCTCGGGGCGATGACTCAGGGACAGATAGGCTACATGATTCAGCAGACGCTGCAGAATCTAGCGGGCCACGCCAGGATCAACAAATCGATTATTTCCATCGTGACTCAGGTCCTCGTGGATAGGAGCGACCCCGCGTTCAGGAACCCTACGAAGCCGATCGGGCCATTCTACGACTTTGAAGCATCAGAGAGGCTTAAGGCTGAGCGCGGCTACATGATGACGAAGGTGAAACCCGAGGGAGTTCGGGTCTATCGCAGGGTAGTACCCTCCCCGGAGCCGATTCGAATCATAGAAGCCGAGGCAATCAAGAGGCTCTTCGACGAGGGTGGCGTGGTAGTCGCATCGGGTGGAGGTGGAATCCCGGTCGCGATGAATGGGGAAGGAGAGCTCGAGGGAGTGGACGCCGTGGTCGATAAGGACCTGGCGGCAGAGAAGTTGGCCGAGGCTGTGGGGGCTGAGGGGCTTCTCATCCTGACGGATGTCGAGGGGGTGAAATTGAATTTCGGAACGACGAAAGAGAGGAGCGTCAGGCAGTTAACCGTCGATGAAGCAAGGCGCTTCCTGGAAGCGGGGGAGTTTCTCGCTGGTAGCATGAAGCCAAAAGTGCAGGCGTGCGTCAGATTCACTGTATGGGGCGGCAGGGCGGCCGTGATAACCTCGCTGGGAAAGGCAGTTGAGTCGATGGAGGGGAGGGCGGGGACGACCTTCATCAAGGCCTGACACGTACACCATAATCGACTTACGAGGCTGCCTCCGCCTTGCGCCCTCACGACCGGGAAATATTTTTATAAGAAAATAGGGTCAAACCCCTCCTTGAGCAACGGAGAGGCTGTGGGACGGGCAGTTACCCCACAGGATGCCTCCCTGAAAGTTACCGGAACTGCCGTCTACACGTATGACTGCTCAATTCCGGGCACACTGCACGCAAAGCTCGTCACCAGCACGATGCCACACGCACGAATCACCAGGATCGACACGACCGCCTCGAAGGCGGTCCCCGGAGTGGTGGCGGTGCTGACGGGGCAGGACATGCCCTTCAGAGTCGGGATGTACGCCGGGGACAGGGACCTCCTCGCGGTCGAGAAGGTCAGGTGGTCGGGACACCCCGTGGCGATGGTGGTCGCCGAGACGCTAGAGGGCGCGGAGAGGGCGTCCGAGCTGGTGAACATCGAGTACGAGTCCCTCCCGACGGTCTTCGACCCCGTCGAGGCGATGAAGCCCGAGGCCCCCCTCTTGCACGAGAAGATGGGCGAGTACAGACACGCCCCTGCGTTCAATCCCATCCCGGGGACGAACATCGCGAACAAGTTCACCCTCATCCACGGAGATGTCGAGAGAGGCTTGAAGGAAGCGGACGAAGTCATCGATGACGAGTTCGTGGTTTCGCACGTCAGCCATGCCTACATGGAGACGCAGAACGTCGTCGCTCACTGGATGCGCGACGGGACCGTCGAGATATGGACGAGTTGCCAGTCCCCCTTCATCGTGAGGCAGATAATGGCTGAGTCTCTCGGGATACCGTACAACAAGATTGTGATCAAGACTCCGTTCGTCGGCGGAGGCTTCGGTGGGAAGGCGGGTTTGGGCTGGGAGGCGTTGGTCGCGATGGCTTCGAAGCTCGTCGGATGCAGGCCGGTCAAGCTCGTCCTTTCGCGGAAGGAGAACTTTTCGTCCGGGGCGTCGAGAGAGGGGGTCGTCGCCCACGTGAGGGCCGGTTTCAAGAGGGATGGCAGGTGCCTCGCCTACAAGGTGCGGTTCGTCCTCGATGCGGGGGCTTACGCCGACTACACCGTGAACGTCGGCCGCGCGATGGGCTACTCCGCGGAGGGTGTCTACGAGATTCCCAATGTCTACTGCGAGTCTTACGCGGTCTACACGAACAAGATCCCAACCACGGCCATGAGGGGTTTCGGATATGCGGAGAGCAACTGGGTTCTCGAGCAGGTCTTCGAGAGGGCGGCGAAGAAGCTGGGAATCGATTCTGCGGTGCTAAGGCGGATGAACCTGCTGAAACCGGGTGAATCGCATACCGCGACCGGCGAGAAGCTAAGAGAGGATGTGGGAGACCCCAGGAAAGTCCTCCAGACCTTGCTGAAGGAGCTGGGCTGGGGGGAGAAGAGCTCGCCCCCCTCTCAGTCTTGGAAGATTCGCTCCAAGGGTTTTGCACTCTGCGTCAAGGGGCCCTCTCAGCCGCCGAACGCGTCTGCCTCCGCGATTGTGAAGTTCAACGAGGATGCGACGATTGACCTGGTCGTGGGCACGGGAAACTTTGGACAGGGAACCGTGACGGCGCTCTCGCAGCTCGTCGCCGACCAGTTCGGGATCTCAGTGGAGAGGGTCAGGGTCGACCTGACGCGAGATACGAGCAAGTCGGCCTATACATGGCAGACGGTCGGCAGCAGGGGCCTCTTTACCGACGGGACGGCGTCTCTGCGGGCGTGTGAAGACGCGAAGCGCCAGATCACCGACCTCGCATCCCAAGTACTGAGAATCCCGGGCGAACAGCTGGAGGTCAGCGAAGGGGAGGTGAAGGTGAAGGGGAGGCCCTGGATGAACATTCGGCTGAAGGATATTGTCTTCGGCTATGTCTACCCGAATGGGAATACAGTCGGAGGCCCGATAATTGGAAGGGGCTACTTCTCGTCGAGTCTTACCACCTATCTTGACCCGACGACGGGGCAGGGTATACCGACAATCTTCCACACCTTCGGGGGAACCGCGGTCGAGGTGGAGTTGGACCTCGTGACAGGGTCGATCGAGGTCCAGAAGGCGGTCCAGGTCTTCGACGTCGGTAAGGCGATCAACCCACTCCTGCTCAGGATGCAGCTCGACGGAGGTTTCGTGATGGGGATGAGCATCGCCCTCTTCGAACAGGTCAAGTTCGACGATCAGGGTTGGGTTGTGAACCCGAACTTCAGCGGCTACTACATCGCGAGGATGAAGGATATCCCCAAGGAGTTCGTCGCCGCCTTCGTGGAGACGCCCCAGTTTGACGGACCGATGGGCGCGAGGGGGATCGGCGAGCTCAGTATGATATCGGTCGCCTCCGCGATTTCAAACGCCATCCTCGAGGCGACGGGAATCAAGCTGAACAACCTACCGATGAACCCCGAGACCGTCTGGAGGGCCATAAAGGAGCAGCGACCCGACCTCTTGACGAAGGCGATGGAGAGCTATTCCGGAGTCGAGACTCCTTTGAGGGTCACCTCATGAGTTTCGGGTCCCCATATTTCACGCTCCCCGAGTTCACGTACCATCACCCGAACAACCTTGAGGAGGCCATGAGGCTCCTCAAGACTCACGGCGAGGAGGCGAAGGTGATGGGAGGAGGGGTCGGGCTCCTCGCTTTCATGAAGGAGAGGCTGATGTCGCCGGCGCATGTAATCGACATCAAGGGAATCCGGGAACTCAAGGAGTTGAAGTACACGAGTGGGATTGGGTTGTCGATCGGGGCCTGCGTCACCCTTGCCGAGGTTGCGCAGAGCGATGCTGTGAAGCATCACTACACCGCTCTCCATGAGGCCGTGTCTGGAGCGGCCGACCCGATGATCAGGGGGCGGGCAACCCTGGTCGGAAATCTCTGCGAGGCGATCCCCTGGGTTGACAGCCCGCCAGCTCTTATCGCGCTGGGAGGCGCAGTTCGGGTGAACGGCCCCAGGGGGGGGAGGGAGGTCGACCTCGGGAATTTCATCAGAGGGCCCGTTGATATCGACTTACAGCCCGACGAATTAGTCACGCATTTAGTACTTTCTGAGAGTCCGCCCTCCCGGAGGAGCACCTTCCAGAAGTTTTCGGTTGGCTCGGAATTTTCGGTCGCGAGCGTCGCCGCCTCCGTTGTCTTGGGGAGAAGGAGGGAGGTGAGGTTAGTGTATGGGGGAGTCTCGTCGACCCCGCTTCGTTCTCTTGAGGCAGAGAAAGTTGTGGCCGAGGGCGAGGTCTCGGAGGCGATGATCCAAAAGGCCGCCCATGTAGCTTCCCGGTCTGTCCAGTGTGTAAGCGATGTCCTCGCCTCCGCGGATTACAGGAGGCACCTGGTCCAAGTCTTGACGACGAAAGCCTTGAAGAGAGTCTTCGAACGATGAGAGAATCCGAGGTGAAGGTGAACGGGCAGATTAGGATGAGGGAGATGAAGGATAACGAGCTCCTCCTCGACCTACTGAGGGATAGGCTCGAGGTGAAGAGCGTGAAGGCTGCCTGCTGGAGGGGAGAATGCGGTCTTTGCACGGTCCTCCTGAACGGAGAGCTTGTGAAGTCCTGTCTCGTCCTAGCGGTCGAAGCGTCGGGAGGGGAGGTCGTCACTGTGGAGGGGATAGGGGAAGACGGCAGCGGCGGCGGCGGACTAACCGCGATTCAGAGAGCCTTCATGGAGCACGGAGCGAGCCAGTGCGGGTTTTGTACCCCGGCTTTTGTTCTAACGACTCACGAACTCCTCAGAAGGAACCCGAGCCCGACTGAAAGCGAGCTAACGGAGGCGGTGAGCGGGCTGATCTGCAGGTGCGGGACGTACAACCAGATTCGCGAGGCGGTCGCGGCGGTAAAGGCACACGACAAGCGGAGTGTTTCAAAGAAGCTTGTCGAGAGCACCAGATAAGTCACTCACCCGCTCCCTCTCTTCCTCCCTCCCGACCCCATCCGCGTCTTCAGCGACGCGCGTCGGGTTAAGAATCGAGGGCAGCAGAAGTTCCCTCTTCACTACGTCGGTCAGAGACATTCTCGAGCGGTCGAAGTGACAAGCTGCAAAAGACCTTTCTTACAAGATTTTTAACGACCCCTCGGCTGTGAAGCCGAAGCGGTAATGCCCTCGATTAAGGAAGAGGTAGAAGAAGCTAACTCCAAATCCGTCTCGCGAATGATGGAGTCAGAACCTGTATGGGTAGACGTTGGCACTGCAGAGGAGAAGCTCTCGATGAAGGGAAGGACACTCCTCCATGCCGGCCCCCCAATAGATTGGAAGAGGGCGAGCGGTCCGCTGAGAGGGGCAATAATCGGGGCCTCGCTCTACGAGGGGTGGGCGGAAACCCCGAGGGAGGCCGAGAGGATGACCGAGAGGGGCGAGATCGGACTTGATTGCACCCATAACCACAATGCTGTCGGTCCGATGGCGGGTGTGATCTCTCCCAGCATGCCCCTCTACGAGCTCATGGACGAGAAGCATGGCACCAGAACATACTCCAACATGAACGAGGGAATCGGGAAGGTCCTGAGGTACGGAGCTTACGGGGAGGACGTGATCGAACGGCTGAAGTGGATGGGGAGTGTCTTGGCTCCCGTGCTGAAAGCTACCATCGAGGAAGCGAGGAAGGAGAGTGGCCGCGGTATCTCGCTCAAGCCCATGATCGCGCAGGCCCTCACAATGGGCGATGAAGCTCACAACAGGAATAATGCGACGACCTCCCTCCTTATCCGCCAGGTCGTCCCCTTCATGCTCAAGAGCGGGCTCGACAGGAAGATGCTCTTCGAGGCCGCCAAATTCATGAACGAAAACAACTTCACGGCGCTGAACCTCGGGATGGCGGCCGCCAAGGCGATGTCCCTCGCCGCGCACGACGTACCCCACAGCACGCTCGTGACCGTAATGTCGAGGAACGGCACGGACGCCGGCATCTGGGTCAGCAGCCTCGGAAACAGGTGGTACACCGCACCCGCGCCTGTCCCCAGGGGGCTCTGGTTTCCAGGATTCTCCGAGGCGGACGCAAACCCGGACATCGGTGACAGCGCCATCACGGAGACGGCGGGTTTTGGCGGGTTCGCTATGGCCACCGCGCCTGCGATAGTGGCATGGGTGGGCGGATCGGTTCAGTCGGCGATCGAAGTCACGAATAGGATGTACGAAATAACGTATGCGAAGCACAAGTACTTTCAGATCCCGTTCCTCAACTTCCAGGGAACTCCAACTGGTATAGACATCAGGAAGATTCTCAAGACTGGTATCTTACCCGCGATTAACACGGGAATCGCCCACAAGAAGGCGGGGGTCGGGCAGATTGGTGCGGGTACTGTCTCCTTCCCGATGGAGGTCTTCAGGGCTAGCTTAAAGGGCTACGTGGATAAGTACGGAGTATGAAGGAAGGAATAAAGGAGAAATACCAATCAGCGTTCGCGAAAAAAGAATGATGCAGCTTGCCGTTTGGAGTGCTAGGACTAGCTGATTTGAGCTGGTTTCTGGCGATATTCGCCTCTTGGGGAAGTGATGTTTCGCATTATCGCAGCACACAGTAAGCGTTCCGCTCGCGGGGACAGGACATTTCAGCAGCGTCATCGCCGACCGTTGCTACCCATGTGCACTGTTGATTGGAGAAGAAGCCCGCGCCGCTGGGTGGCTCGCGACTCTGGCTCGGAGGTGATTTTCAACTTAGCTTTCCTTTGACACAATCGAACAACTGGTCGACAATCTTTTTGACATTTCCTTCGATGAGGGGCCTCGCCAGACTTCCAAGTGGGCCACTGACGCTCACGTTCGCCTCCCAAGCGACTTCTGATGAGCTGTTGTTTCCTGTGACCTTAATGGCGACAAGGCCGTGGAACGCGCTCCCGGACCCCGAGCCCGTGAGCTCGAGGGAGGCTGAGTGCCCCGCGGGGTCCTCGCTCTTCATCATGCTGTTGGTCTGAAAGACACTCGAAATGAAACCAATCTTCACCTTGACAGAAGCAGAGACGCGCTTCCCTTCGCTCACCGCATAGCTCTGCAGACCGGGGGCGCACTCGATTACCTTCGCCGGGTCGGAGACGAACCTCCAGACCGTCTCGACATCTTTCTCGAGCTTGAACTTTCCTTGCAGGAGCACGCGAGCGTTCCGCCCCCACCTCGTATAAGGCTAATCAACGGTTCGGGCGAAAATACACTTAAATCGAAAAATGCCGGCGGAGAGGATGTGGACTGGTCAAAGGCTGTCGACTGGAAGAATTTCAGAATCTTCGACCTCTCCCAGCCGACATCCTGGCGCGCGCCACCCTTCATGTGGTATCCACCCTTCAAGGTCTCCTGGCTCAAGACCCTCGGAGAGCACGGCGTAAGAGCGCAGTATATCGAGAGCTCTCTTCACTTTGGAACGCATTTTGACGGACAGATGCACTTTATGACGGGAGGAAAGGACATCGCAAGCCTCCCCCTTCAAAACTACCTTGTGGGTGACGGGGTGATTCTCGATATCGGCCCCTACGTCGGCGATTACGACATCTACACCCCGGAGACGTTCAAGAAGGCTGCGAAGGAAGGGAACGTCGAGATCAATCGTGGAGACATAGTGGTCGTGAGGACCGGATACCATCACTACGCATGGTGCGGCGACAAGCCAGACGAGGTGAGATACATGATCAAGCATCCGGGGCCGGACGTGAGGTTCGCGAAGTGGTGCATCGAAATGAAGTTCAAGTGGCTCGCTGTCGACGCGATATCCCAGGACCATCCGCTGAATACCGTCGTGAGAAAGGCGAGGGCCGACCTAGTCGAGGAGGCAGAGAAGAAGTGGGGGGAGAAGATCGATAAGATGATGCCGTGGCCAGAGAACTATCAGGTGATGCACGTCTTGCTCTTCCCTCACCTGATTCAACACGCCGAGAACCTCGGAGGGGAGATTGACGAGGCGGCGAACAGGCGTGGCATAATAGGCGCGTTTCCTTTCAAGTTCGAAGACGGGGAGACTGCCTTCGCGAGGATTGTGGCGTTTCTATCAGCAAAGTAGCCTAGCGGATGGTTCCAGAACGTCGCAGTCCAAGAATCTCCTTC
>Ga0209160_1005064_pt1 | contig 10461 bp, 9 predicted proteins | sample GraSoiAngelo_153_FD_186167 | JGI IMG/M metagenome (GOLD analysis project Ga0209160, IMG submission 186167) | Grasslands soil microbial communities from the Angelo Coastal Reserve, California, USA - 14_1009_12_40cm (SPAdes) (version 2) | ecosystem: Environmental > Terrestrial > Soil > Grasslands ... | reverse complement strand
AAAAATCCAGTCGGTTTCCCTCAGCGCGGCCACCGTCCCGACGTGGATCGCCTCCTGGCCCTGGTACGGGCCCCAGAGACCGAGCTCGCCCTGCCGCTGGAGGTTCAGCGCCTCCTGGTCGGTGCGTCGGATCCAGACCATCTTGTGGTACAGGTCGCGCAACGCATCGGGACTCAGGCCGAGGGTCGCCCTCGCTTCAGCCGTCAGCTCGCCGGCCGGAGAAAACAACGGACGAACCGGGTCGTCGGCCGGCGCGACCTGCACTACGTCCGCCATCGTCGAACCTATCGTATACCGGCTTATACTGCCGACCGTCGGTACGCCACAGTGAACATCCGCAACCTCCTTCATCCCGGCTTTCACTTTCGAAAGCGAGTGGTCGCCGCCTACCAGCAGCACGTCGACTACCGCCGCGAGGCCGCCCTGCGGATGTGGGTCGGCTTCATTGGCACGTTCCTGTTCCTGCGATTCCTCACGTATGGGATCCGCTACCACGTCCTGCCCGCGCGCAACATCGTCACCAGCGGCGGCCTGCACATCCACCATTTCGTCTGGGGGATCCTGATCTTGCTCATCGTCGGCTTTCTCGGCATCACGATCAACTCGCAGCGGCTGCACGCCTGGCTGGCGCCCGCCTTCGGCATCGGCGCCGCGCTGGTGATCGATGAGTTCGCGCTGTGGCTCAACCTTCGCGACGTCTACTGGGCGCGCGAGGGCCGGATCAGCATCGACGTCGCCGTTGTGATCGCGGCGCTGCTCGGCGTGTACTACACCGCCGACCGCTTCTGGAAGCAGGTCGTCGACGAAGTTCGAGCCGGGCTGAAATTCGCGGCCAGCGAGGAGGGCCGTTTGTTGCGCCGCAAGCCGGCCGCCAAGTAGCCGGTTTGCCAGGTCGGGAGCCGCGGCCCACGACCACCTACTCGGTGGCGCCGGCCGACCGGGACCGGATTCATGAGGCGCTGCACGGCCTGGGCGGCCTCGACGAGCCTCCAGGCCCGTACGAAGCCTGGCGGGCGACGTTGTCGCTCGCGGGCAGCCAAGCCCGGGCCATCCAGTATTCGTCGGGCAAACTGGTGGTCTCCGGCCACGCGCCGGCCTTCGACCAGGCGGTGGCGCTCATCGACGTGGTGGCGAAAAAGGTTCCGCCAAAACACGCAGCCGGCCCAAAGGCTGCGTCGTCCGATCCGGCGGCTCCGCCGGAGACCGAACCGCACATCGGCACCGATGAGGCCGGCAAGGGCGACTTCTTTGGGCCGATGGTCACCGCCGGGGTTTACGTCGATGCCCGCACAGCGCAAATCCTGCGGACCCTCGGGGTTCGCGACAGCAAGACCGTCAGCGACCGGGAGCTGCGTGGGCTCGCCACGAATATTCGCGAGGTGGTCGCCGAGAAGCAGCGGGCGGTCCTCGTGTTGGCCCCCCGGCGCTACAACGAGCTCTACAAACAGATGCGGAGCGAAGGCAAGAATCTCAATACGTTGCTGGCTTGGACGCACACCAGGGTCGTCGAGGATCTGATCAAGTCGGGGCTGCAGCCCAACTTCATCCTCAGCGACCAGTTTGGCGACAAGCGCTACATCGAGAGCCGGCTGCTGGTGGACACGCGGCTCAGCGGCGTTCCGCTGCTCCAGATGCATCGAGCCGAAGCCGACATCGGCGTGGCCGCGGCCTCGATCCTCGCCCGGGACGGATTCCTCCGATGGCTCGACCAGGCCTCCAGGACCCTCGGGGTGACGCTGCCGAAGGGGGCATCGCCAAAGGTCATCGCGACCGCGCGGCAGCTGGTCAGCCGCAGCGGCGCCGACAGCTTGAAGGAGTACGCCAAGGTCTCCTTCAAGACGATGCAGAACGTGCTGGCTCCGTAAACTTCTGGGTCGTGCCAGCTGAACGCACGACCTACGTGGCGCTGTTCCGGGTTCCGACATTTCCTCGGCTGGCGAGCAGCGTGGTCCTGGCCCGGACCGCCAACGCGATGATGCAGCTGGCGCTGGTGCTCTTCGTCCTCCAGCGTTTCCACTCACCGAGCCTGGCCGGCCTCACCATCTTTCTGGCGATTGCGCCGGGGGTCGCCATGAGCCCGATCGTCGGCGCCCTGCTCGACCGGCACGGGCGGGTGCGCCTGATCATGCTCGACTACGCCGTCGGCGCCATCAGCCTGTTGCTGATCGCCGGCCTGGACGCCGCTGGAGGGCTGACACCGGCGGCACTGCTGGCGATCGTAACGGTCGGGGCCGTGACCTACCAGTTCAGCAACAGCGGGGCTCGCTCGGTGCTGCCGCTCATCGTTCCGAACCGGCTCTGGGATCGGGCCAACGCCCTCGACAGCCTGGCCTACGCCGTGACGGGCGCAGCTGGCCCGGCGCTGGCCGGCGGGCTGACCGCCTGGCTCGGAGCTCGGGTGGCCCTGCTCAGCGCGGCCGGATGCTTCATCGCCGCCGCCCTTCCAATGATTGGTCTTTCGGAACCGTCGGCACAAGGTGGCTCGACCTCCGTCCTGGCCGACGCCAGACAAGGTCTTCTGTACGTGATCAGAAACGCATCGCTACGCGGTCTGGCGATCGTGGTGTCCCTGGTCAACGTCGGCTTCGGCATCCTGATCGTCGCCTTGCCCGTCATGGTTTTTCAACGCATCCACGGGAACGCCGCGCTGGTCGGCGAGCTCTGGGCGCTGCTCGGGCTCGGGTCAGCCCTGTCAGTCGTCTTTTTTGGGCGCTATAGCAGCGAGGGGCGAGAGCGTCTCATGCTCGGCCTCGGCACCCTGGCCAGCGCACTTGGGATGGCCATCCTGGCCGTCACCGGCAGCGCGATCGTTGCTGCTGCCTCCATGGCCTTCATGGGCCTGGCCAACGGTCCGGCCGACATTGCGCTGTTTTCGATGCGGCAGCGTCGTACCGACCCGGCCTGGTACGGGCGGGCGTTCGCCGTGTCGATGTCGCTCAATTTTGCCGGGACGCCGCTTGGATCCGCCATCTCCGGGCCGCTGATCCACTTCGGCATCACGCAGGCGATTGGGGTCGCCGCGGCGGTTCTGCTGGTGTCGGCGCTGCTGACCCGGCTGCTTATCCCGAAGATAGCCGGGTATAAAATGCTCGGTGAGTCCGCCAGGCAGTCGCGGCGGGATCGTCCCGTCGAGGAAAGTCCGAGCTCCGCAGAGCAGGGTGCCGGGTAACGCCCGGTCGGGGTAACCCGAAGGAGAGTGCCACAGAAAAGACACAGCCGTCGCGCAAGCGGCGGCGAAGGTGAAATGGTGTGGGTAAGAGCCCACCAGCAGCCGGGAGACCGGCTGGCTAGGTAAACCCCACCCGGAGCAAGACCGAATAGGAGGACGACACGGCTGGCTCGGCCGGTCCTCGGGTAAGGTCGCTAGAGTCGCCGGGCAATCGGCGACCGAGACGGATGACTGCCGCCCCACGACGCGCCGGCTTCGCCGGCTGAAGCGGGGAACAGAACTCGGCTTATCGGCGGACTCACTTCTTCGTTACTCGAGGCGGTAGATGCGCTTCGCGTTTTCCGCGAGCACCCGGCGGCCGGCGTCGACCGCCGCGGCGGTGTCCATGATGCCCCGGTCGACCAGCTCGGCGATGGCCTCCGCGAGGGCGTCGCGGTGGGCGGTGGCGGCGACCAGGAAGACCTCGGGATAGCGAGTCGCGTCGGTCGCGTAGAGGAGCTTGCTGATCGGGCAAAGTCCCAGCGCTTCGCGCATGGCGCGACCTCCCTCGAGACCGGCGAACGGAATCGTCAGCGACAGGTCCATGTAGACGTCGGGGAACACCGAGCAGAGATAAGCAGCCTCGCGGTGATAGGGGTAGCAGTGCAGCAACGTGACGCGAAGGCCGCGATAGCTTGGTTCGGTAAAGAGCGGTCGCAGGCCGAGCGGCGAGGCTTCGGCGAGGTCTTCGTCGGGATCGCCGAACCCGCAGTGGACCTGGAGCGGCACGTCGAGCTCGCGACACTCCTCCGCCGCCTCGAAAAGCAGGGCGTGACACAGGGCGCCGCCGGAAAGACGCGGGTGCTGCCCGCTGTCGGCGCGGAGCCGGGCCGCGCTGAAGGCGACTCCCAGGGCATCGGTGTCCACCGGTTGGAGCTTGAGGGTCGCGCGGTAGGCGCAGATGGTTTTCACGCCGACGGCGCCCCGCTCGATCGCAGTTCGCAGCGCGGCCCGAACCGCAGCGAACCATTCGCGCGGGTCGTCGGCGCCCTCGATCAGGCTCTCGGCGAGGGTCTCGAGCCGGACGATCTCGCGCTGCGGGATCCCGGTGGCCCGCTCCTGCTCCGGCAAGGTCAACGTGTCAGGGCCGGCGAAGCCGGTGTCGACCAGCATGGTCCCGGTCACGGTTCGCCGCAGCAGCCGTTTCGCGTAGCCGTTTGCGTCGGCGCCATTGCGGTAGGCAAGTACGGCGTCCTCGGTCGCCTCGCACTCGAGCTCGCCGGCAATTCGGCGGATGGCGTCCCGGTAAGCGACCGAGTGGACGACATCGCGCTCGGCCAGCTGAGGATCGAGCGCTTCGGTGAAGGCGGTGCGCAGCTCGAGGGGCGACAGCTGAAAGGGCCAGCGCCGCAATGGATGGCAGTGATGGTCGATCGCGGGCTGGTCAGCCCACGCCTCGAGCAGCTCGGCGGCGACGTCAGTATTTATAGATGTGCTGTCGGAACTCGAAGGCCTCGTCGGCATTCGCGAAGGCGTCGACGTCGAGCTCCTTGACCGCGATATAGGAGGTGGCCAGCCGCTCTCCCATGGCCTTGAGCAAGGTGTCATCCTGCTTGAGGTTCTGAATGGCGGCCTTGAGACTCGTGGGCAGCCGGTCGGCGCCGATCTTCGCGCGCTCGCTCTCGTCGAGCGTGTGCGGATCGACGGTAACAGCGGGTGGCAGCGTCAACTTCCGCTCGACGCCGTGGAGGCCGGCGGCGATGACGCCGGCCAGTGCGACATATGGGTTGGCACTTGAGTCCGAGGACTTGAGCTCGACGTTGACCGATTCCGCCTCGTGGCCTTTGAACGGCGAGGCGACGCGGAGCGCGCCCTCGCGGTTGTCCGGTCCCCAGGCCCGATAGGCCGACGCCCACATCTGCGGCTGCAGCCGCCGGTAGGAATTGACCGAGGCGCAGGTGAGTGCGACCAGCGCCGGGAGGTGGTCGAGGATGCCGGCCATGAACTGCCGCCCCAAGGTTGAGAGGTTGTACTCGCCTTTGGCGTCGTAGAACCGGTTCACCGTCTGGTCGCGGTTCCATCCGGAGAAGTGCAGATGGCAGCCGTTGCCCGCCTGGTCGACCCAGGGCTTCGGCGCGAAGGAGGCGTACAGCCCGCGATTGAGGGCCACGCCTCGGACCGTTTCGCGGTACAGGATGTGGTGGTCGGCAGCCTGCAACGCCGGGGCATAGCGAATCGAGAGTTCCTGCTGGCCCCAGCCGAGCTCGGCATAGTACTGCTCGACGACCATGCCCTGTGACTCGAGTGCGGCGACGATCTCGTCGATCACCGGCGCGGCGATGTTCATGCCGGTCGACGTGAAGCAGCCGCTGTCATCGATGGGGACGAACTGCTCGCCTTCTTTGCGCGCCAGCGACCATTCGGGCTCGAACGCGGCGAGCAGCGCCAGGTCGTGTTGCTCGGCGGCCCGCACGACCATTCGCTTGAGGAAGGCGCGGCCGTCGGCGGCGTAGGGCTTGCCGTCGAGCGTCTGCATGTCGACCAGCACAGTCCCCGTGTGCGGGGCATAGGGTGCGATCGTGAACGTGGTCGGATCGGGCACCAGCCGAATTTCCCCTACCGGGCCCATGCCGTCGACGCTCGCCAGGTGGTCGAGCATGGTGAAGGCCTGCATCGCCAGGGTCAGACCGATGCCCGACTCGAGGCGGTCGCTGAGGCCGGACATTCCCGAGCTCTTACCGCGGATGATGCCGTCGTTGTCGCAGTAGAGGAAGCGCACGAGGCGGAGGCCGGCCGCCTCCGCCTTCGCGACAATCTCCTGACGCTTGACGTCCAGGTCGATGGTGGTCGAGCTGTCGGTCACCGCGGTCGCCATCAAATCACGCTCAGCTTCGCGAGCCGGCACCCGTGGCGGCGGCGACCGCGCGCCGCGCGGTATTCAGCCCGAGCAGGTAGACGACGACCGCCACCGCGAGCGATGCAATGCCGACGCTGCCAACGATCAAGATCCAGGGGCCGTTGTCGATGACGGCCGGGTTCCAGGACCCCTGCAGGTGGCCAGTGAAGATCCAGCCGCCAGTCAGGGTCACCAGCACGCCGACCGCGCTGGCGATCGCACCGGCGATCGACGCCGCCCAGAACACGCCAACGGGAACGAGCTGTTCGCGCTTGAACTCCTCTGGATACTTCGAGCGGATGACCAGGACGTCGGTGAAGAGGAACACCATCGACAGGCACCAGATCACCGTGACCGCTGCTTGCAGGGCGATGTAGATTCCGACCGAGATGTTGGTGTTACCGCCGAAGAGAAAGTAGGCGATCGCCGTGATGATCGTGGTGATCACCGCCTGAACCAGTACAGCATTCTGCGGCACTTTGTTGCGGTTGACACGGCCGATGAAGGCCGGCAACCGGCGGTCGAGCCCACTGACGAAGAGCAGGCGGGCGAAGGAGTAGTTGTAGACGGTGGTGTTGAAGATGAAGAAGGCGACCATCACCAGCGTTACGACCCCGGCCAGGAAGGCGCCGAGCGAAGTCTGGACCGCGCTCAGGATGGCCGTGGTCGAGTTGACGCCCTTCACTGGTACGGTGACCATGGCGCCGAACGTCAGCACCAGGTAGCCGACCATGACCACGATCGAGCCCCAGACCAGGTAGCTGGTGATCGCCTTGCGGTCACGGATTTCCACCCCCATATTCAGGGGCACCTCGATGCCGAGCAGGGCGAGGATCACGAGACCATAAAAGGTGGCGTTCCCGGAGTTGAGGCCGAACGCACTCCGCGAGAAGTCGTTGGCCGCGGGATGGCCGCCCAGCAACCAGGCGAGGCCGGCGAGGCCGACCGTGAGGATGGCGGCGCCGTAGATGACGAAGACACCGTTTACCAGGTTCTGTGTGACGCGGAAGCGGAGGATCGATAGCGCGGATGAGAACCAGATGACCGCCAGGATGATGATCCCCTGCTGCCACAGCGCGCCCAACGGATTGACGACGTTGAAGGGCGGCAGCGTCAGGAAGAACTGGAGCAGGTTGACCACCAATACGGCGGTCGCCACCATCACCAGCGTGCCCGGCCACCAGGCGCAGAAGCCGGCGAAGAAGCCCCAGAAGGAGCCGAGCGCCTTGTTGGTCCAGACGTAGATCGACCCTTCTCCGGGGAACATGAGGCCGAGCTGGCCGGTGACGATCGCGCCGGGGATGAGGAAGGTGACGAAGCCGAGGATCCAATAGACAAACGCCGAGGCGCCGGCCGGTTGGACGACCGAGCCCTGAACGGCGAACAGAACGATGGCGACGAAGATCGCGATCATGTCGAATCGGCCCAACACCTTGGGCAGGATGCCGGGGGCGATCCGCTCGGAGAGCAGCTCGCCGGATTTCGGGGGCGCGCCGACGGTCGTGGTGCTGGTTGCCATATCCCCTCCTTAGGGCGGCGGTTTATAGGTTGTGAACAAATGTCTACAGTGCCGGACTCAGGGTGTCAAGGATCCTCTGCTCCAGACCACCGGAGAAAGGCCGGGCACAATATCTAGGGCCCATTTTTCTATGCGGCCACAAGCCCACAAGATTTAGTCCGAATTTGTTGACAGGCACCTGTCGCAGTGGTAGCGTTCGGCCTGCGGGTGGCACAAAGTGGGGAAAAGTGGGGAGAGTGAGACGGCCAGTGGCCGCGCCTGATGTTCCTGGGAACGTACCGGCACGCGGTCGATACCAAGGGACGCGTCGCGATCCCCGCCCGCTTCCGCGAGCAGCTGCCGAGTGGCACCGTGATTTCCAAGGGCGCGGAGGGCTGCCTGCAGGTCTATCCCCCGACGGAGTGGGCGCAGGAGCAGGGCTTGCGGCTCGGCTCGACTACGCCGGCGGAGGAGCGGCGGCTCGCCCGCATGATGTTCGGCGCCGCCCGCGAGTGCGAGTTCGACGCCCAGGGACGAATCGTCCTGTCGGCCGACCAGCGGCAGTACGCGGGCATCACCGCGACCGCCTGGATCGTTGGCGTCAACAACCTGATCGAGATCTGGAACGACGAGCAGTGGCGGCGGATCGGCGACGCGACGCCGGAAGAATACACGCGCATTCAGGACCAGGTGGCCGAGCGGCGACGTGCCCAACGAACGTGACCGAGGCGGCCGCCCTCGACTCGATCGACCGTCCGGAACGTCCGGACACCGACCCGTACTTTTACAAGACGTTATAACGAGCCTTCAACCAGCCCCCGGGCAGGCGTTCATCGACGCCACCCTCGGCGGCGGTGGCTACGCGCGGGCGCTGATCGAGCGCCTGCGACCGGGCGGCGTGCTGCTCGGCCTTGATCGCGATGCTTCTGCCCTCGAGCGATTCGCCCGGGAACCGGTGCCTTCCGACATCATCGTGATGCTGGAGCACACCAACTTCGCGCAGCTCGATCGGGCGGCCGAGCGAATCGGCCGCCCACCACAGGGTGTCGTCTTCGATCTCGGCCTTTCCTCGCTGCAGCTCGACGACCCGGAGCGGGGTTTCAGTTTCCAGGCGGACGGACCGCTCGACATGCGCCTGGATCGCAGCGAACCGTGGACCGCCGCCGACCTGCTCAACCGCGAATCGGAGAGCGAGTTGCGGCGGATCCTCAAGGACTACGGCCAGGAGCGGTGGGCGGCGCGGATCGCGCAGCGGATTGTGGAGCGGCGCCGGCGCGAGCCGTTCAAAACCACCAGGGACCTGGTCGACGTGGTGGCCGGGGCCATCCCGCGGGGAGCCTGGCCACGTGACATTCACGTCGCGACCCGCAGCTTCCAGGCCTTCCGGATCGCGGTCAACCGCGAGCTGGAAGCGATCGAAAAAGGGTTGAAGGCAGCCATCAAAGTGCTTGCAAGCGGTGGGCGCGTAGGGGTCGTCTCTTTCCACTCCCTTGAGGACAAGATTGCAAAGAACCTATTCAACGTCGAAGCAACTGACTGTATCTGTCCGCCCCAAGCGCCCGTCTGCATCTGTGGGCACCAGCGTTCGGTGCGCGTCGTGACGCGCAAGCCGATCACTCCCTCGGAAGCCGAGGTGCGGGAGAACCCCCGCTCCCGGTCAGCGAAATTGCGAGTCGCGGAGAAACTATGAACCCCGTCCATGTCCTTCCACAAGTCAATACCTGAGCGGCCGCATGGTAGAACCCCTCCCTCCTGGGCATCTATTAGTATTGCGGCCCCGCCGGCCCGATCCGACCCCTCCGGCGCGCGCGTTCCCCCCTTCGCGCGCGCGCCGGAGTCGCGGCCGGCCTTCCATCTCGCCGCTGGTCGGGGCGGTGGTGCTGATCGCGGCCGCGCTGCTGCTGGTCGCACAATCGGCCGCCGCCACCCAGGCGAGCTACCAGATCGCGACCCTGAAGCAGGAGCAGGCCCGGCTCAGCGCCGAGCACGACCAGCTCCAGGCCCAGCTCGCCGCCGATCGCGCCGCCAATCGCGTCGCCACCGCGGCACAGCAGCTTGGCCTGTCGCATCCCGGCCGCTGGCAATACGTCCATGCGACCGATTCCCCGATCGCGCTTGGCCCGCGTCCGGCGACGCGCGGACGCGTCGCCGTCTGGGACGGCGTGATGGCCGTGATCGGCGCCATCACCGGCAGACCGCTCGCGGCGACCTCGACGTCCCGCTGACGCGCGGCCCGACCGGGTGGACTGGAGAAGCGGGATGAGGTCGGGTGGTGTCCAGCAGCTGGAGCCGCGCGGACGCATCCTGACGCTGATGGCGCTGGTGCTCAGCGCCTATCTGGTGCTGCTGGGACGGCTGGCGTACTGGCAGGTGTTACGGCATGACGACATGGCCCGACTCGCTGCCGCCTACCACGACGACACCGTGACCCTGCCCGCGGTGCGGGGCAACATTCTCGACCGCAACGGCGCACTGCTCGTGACCAACACGCCGGTGTTCTCGATCTTCGCCTCGCCGGACCTGATCTCCGCGACCGAGCGGCAGGACATCGCCAGCCGGCTGGCGCCGGTGCTGCAGCTCACTCCGGATGAGATCCAGGCGAAACTGGCGACCACGCGAAAATTCGTCTACCTGGCCCGGCGCGTATCCGCCTCGGTGGCGCAGCAGCTCGACGGACTTCGCCTCCCCGGAATCGGCAAGATCGCAGAAACCCAGCGTTCCTATGTCGACGGCGGTGTCGCCGGCACCACGCTGGCGGCGAATCTGTTGGGCTTCGCGAACGACGCGGGGAAGGGCAATTACGGGGTCGAAGCCTACTACGACAAGGTGCTCGGCGGCCAGGCCGGTTTCGAGGCAACCGTGCGAGACCTCGCCAACCAGCCGATCGTTCTGAGTGATCGCCAGCGTCGCGACCCGGTC
>Ga0209160_1005062_pt1 | contig 10461 bp, 3 predicted proteins | sample GraSoiAngelo_153_FD_186167 | JGI IMG/M metagenome (GOLD analysis project Ga0209160, IMG submission 186167) | Grasslands soil microbial communities from the Angelo Coastal Reserve, California, USA - 14_1009_12_40cm (SPAdes) (version 2) | ecosystem: Environmental > Terrestrial > Soil > Grasslands ... | reverse complement strand
CGGGCGGAAACGCGAAAAAAACAGCACTTGGTCAAGTTCGCGCTGCATGCTTGCGTCCAGCTGACCGGAAATCACGCGATAGCTGAACGCCTGACCATCGGCATTTACCATGGCTTCGACGAGAAGCGGATGCTGTCCACCCGTGCGCGTGATCTCCTCGAGCTTGGACATCTGAAATCCGGCCAAAGCCTCGAGCCGAGCCGGCTGGAGCAGGTTCGTCGGCGAATCGGGTGTCGCAGCGCCCACCGGCATGCTCCCGCCTAGAACCTGGTAAACCAAAGCGAAAACCAATAAAGCCACCACGATGCCGCCGGTCGCCGGCAAGGCAAGGGGCTCAAATATATTCTCGAGCACAAGTTCCAGGCGGTCCTTGGCGCGGCGCAGTCGCCCCCCAAATCCCCCAAACACTCGTGCGTTCGATACTGCCAGAAGGATGCGGACTCCCAAATCTGCCGGAGGCGACGGGCGTGCGGCTGCGGACATCATTCTCTGTATGCGCCGATACCGCTCGAGCTCGCGCCGGCAGGCGGGGCAAGCTTCGAGATGCGAGGCAATACTGGCATGTGCCTCAGGACCCAGGCTTTCCGGCAAAGCGCCGTCAAGATATCCGGGCAAGAAGCGAATGACGCGACCGCAAGTCATATTTTCAATCTCCACACTTCAAGCGGGAGACCGCCAGAAATCCCGCATGGGATACCGATTTGCGAGGCACCAACACCGGTTCAAGAATTTCGCGCAGCGTCCTGCGTCCACGCAGAATGCGAGACTTCACCGTACCCACAGAAACGTCCAGGATCTCGGCCACCTCTTCGTAGGAGAGTCCTTCCAGATCACGCAGGATGACCGCCGCTCGAAAGACCGTAGGCACTTCTGCCAATGCCCGCTGAACCACCTGCTGAATTTCGTGGCTGGCGAGTTCCTCGAATGGGGATATCCCGGTGCCTTCAAACTCAGCCGAGCCGTTGACCTGCTCCTCCTCGATGGAAGTCTGGAATCGCAAATGACGCCAGAACCAGCGCCTGTAATTCAAACTCTCGCGCACCGCGATGCGATACAGCCAGGTCTTCAAGGAACTGCCGTGACGAAACGAGCGAATGCCCCGGAATGCCTTCAGAAACACCTCTTGCGTCACGTCGGCAGCATCGTTCGGATTGCGCAATATCCCGGATATGACCGCGTAGACCGGGGCGTGATAGTAGGTCACGAGCCAGTCGAAAGCCGCTTCGGAGCCGCTGCGCAACTCCGTCATGATCTCGGCTTCGTCCTGAGGCCAGGTTAGGACGCGTGCCAAGTCAGACACGACCAACCACCTCTCTGCTCCGCCAGCATGGACCGGAGGCCAACCAATCGCCCGGGTCGCGCCGCCTCATTCCGACGCTGCGGAAACTCCCTGAAGATTTAGACACCAACTACGGCGAGGATGTTCCCCGCTTCCTCATATTCTCGCTCGCCTGTAGCCTATTTGCAAATTGGCGTGCGAAGGGCTCGATTTCTTGCGCTTATAGCAACTCCGCTCTCCGCTTACCAGATCAGTTTGAGCGCGAACTGGATCTGCCGGGAGGTGGTTTGTGTGGACGTAATCAGGCCCGCGCTTGGAACAGGCAGCCCATTCTGATCGAAAACCGCCAGGTTTTGAGTCGGCGAGGCAAAATTGGCGCGGTTGAGGATGTTGAAAAATTCGGCCCGGAACTGAGCATTGAAATTCTCAGAAATCCGCTTCACAGGATTATTCTTGAAGACCGAGAAATCCAGATTCGATATTCCAGGCCCAATTAGGACATTGCGCCCCAGGTTGCCCCGCAGATTTGCACACGTGCCCGGGATGCCCGCGCTTACGCCCGCCACGAATCCAAAGGGCTGGCACTGGGCTGCAATCGCCGGCGTCGTTTGCGGCAAGCTAAGACAGCTCGGGTTGATGTAGATTGGACCGGCAGGGTTTTTCTTGAGATTTGGATCAATCAGATTGCATCCTGGAATGTAACTGGGCGGCTCGCCGGTTTCGTTCAATCTCGTCCCTAAAGGATCCCCACCAAGAATTGGCGTAAAAGGTTGCCCTGTACTGGCTTTGTAAAGGCCGCCCAGTTGCCATCCGCTCAAGGCCCATTGCAGAAGGTTTGCTGCCCGCTTGGGACCGGGCACGTCCCATGTGAAGTTCAGGACGAAGGTCTGGGCAACGTTGAAGTCCGAAAGTCCTCGTGTAGTCCGCTGGTCGAAGAAGAGTTGGTTAAATAGCCCGTTCGGAAACGCGTCATTGGCCTCCGTCGCTGAGAGCGTGTCAATGCTCTTGCCAAATGTGTAGGCGCCGTGGAATTGGAAGCCGTGGCTTACGCGTTTCGCAACGTCTGCCTGCAAGGCGTCGTAAAACGAATCGGCCCGCCAGAGGGTGGCGTTGATCCGGCCAAAATTAGGATTGAGGACGACGCTGGGCACCGGATTCGACTGCGTGCCGGTCGGCAGGAAGCCGGCCACGCACGGGTCGCCTTTCCCATCCGGCCCGCAGGGCCACAGATAGCCCGCCGGGGAAAGATTCTCTGGGAGCACCATGGCAATATTATCGAGGCGGTATGGCTGATGGACTCCCCGTGATCCCACGTAGCCAACCGTTACCGCCAAAGTGGACGACAGTTCGCGCGCCACGCTGAGGTTCCATTGCATCACGTAATTGCGCTTGGGGTCGCTCTCCGGGTAGTAAGCAGAGCCCGAATTCGATTGCCCGCTCAAGCGTTGAAATGCACCCGTGGGAAAGGCACCGGCAGGCAGATTTCCACCGGTTATCGTCTGGAAAAAGGGCAACACTCGCTGAAAGGAGAGACTAAATTCGTAGGGCAACGCCAGCACATCGAAAATGCCGAATCCGCCGCGCAGCAAGGTCTTGCCGCTATATGGATTCCAGGCAAAACCCAGCCGCGGCTCGAAATTCCGAAGGGTGGGATTGCGGAACAATGCGCTTCCCACACTGGGCTGGGCGTCGGTCACGTTGCGCAGCACGGAAGTCCGGTTGTGGGCCTCGGTCGGCACAGTCACCATCTCATAACGCAAACCGACGTTCAAAATCAGGCTTCTCTGCAATCGGATATCATCCTGGGCATAGGCGCCGAAAAGCGTTTCCCGCAATCCAATATCCGGAGGCGCGAGCGTGGCATTGGCTTCGAAAGATGCCGGCTCGTTGGTGAGAAATTGCGCTAGGGAATCGAAACGGAACGATCCATTTATATTGCCGGATGATATTTGATTGTCCTGCATCCGTTCGAATCCGCCTCCAAACTTTAGGGCATGTCTTCCACGAGTGAAGACGGCGTCGTCGCCCCCCTGGTAAGAGTTCCAAGAGACAAGTCTGCTGGAAGACAGAAATCCCTGCGCGGTGGGGGCACCCAGAAAATCCGTGACCCCAGGTATTGTCTGGACGCGCCCGGCAAATCCTTCCGGTAAAAACCCATAAGAGGGATCGGACATGCGGGGATTCGAGACGCTGTTCACCTGTCCGATAATTCCCACGGCGCGGCTGAACCCAATTCGCGCAGCATTCAGCAGAGTGGGATTGAAGATGTGCTGCTGATGAACGGTTACGGCCTGGCGGCTCGAAACGATATCTGAGAATAGCTCGCCAAAAGTACCAGGCTCCACGGTCTTGGAGCTGTCGCGCATGTAGGTGCTGTACAGGCTATCTTTTGCCGAAAACTTGTGGTCGAACCGGACCGTGAAATAATTTTCAGTGGTTACCTGCTGCGCCGCGAAAGAGTAAATTCCCGTATCCCCAGCGCCGATCGGGGGTCCATTGGGGAGGGGGTAAAAGGCCGTAAGAAACCGGCCCACCGCCGGATCCACCGCCACCGTTCCCGTAGAAAGCTGGCCCTTGCGCGCCGTCGCCGAAGGAACCGTATTCACTGTGGTTATGCCAAGAGATTGGCGTAATCCTTCGTAGTCCCCGAAAACATAGGTCCGATCCTTCCGAATCGGCAGTCCTGCCGAGCCGCCAAATTGATTGCGTTTGAAGGGGGGGATGGGGCCGTCAAAGAAATTTCGCGCATCCAGCGCGCTGTTGCGAAGAAATTCGTACACGTCACCGTGAAACGCATTGGTTCCCGAGCGCGTTACCGCATTGATTACACCTCCGGAAGTCCGTCCGTAATCCGCCGGATAGTTGCTCCCCAGAACGGAGATCTGCTCCACGGCGTCGATGCCGAGATTATCGCCAAGCACGCTGCCCGGGGCGCCGTTCGCGTAGTCATTGATGCTGACACCGTCGAGCCGATAGCTGTTCTGATCCGGCCGCGCTCCAGAGATGCTCACGGGCGCGCCAAATCCGCGGTCAACATTGCCGCCGCCAGTGGCACTGCCGGTTTGCACACCGGTGACCCCGGCTTGCAGAGTCGCGAGCTGCGCCCAATCGCGTCCGTTTAGCGGAGTCTCACGCACCGTGGAGGAATTCACGTTTCCGCCGCAGCAGGCCGAAGCCTCGCTGATCGGCGCGGGAGGCGCCGCTGTTCTCACCACGGTCTTGGGATCGCCTGGCCGCATAACAATATTCAGGACGCGCTCCGTCCCGACCCCAACAATAATCGCAGTCCACATCTGCGTGACAAAGCCCGGAGCCGACATAGTGAGTTCATAAACGGCCGGCGGCAAGGCGGGAAGGTTATAGAATCCGTCCATGTCCGTTGCGACTTCTCTGGCCACGGTCCTCGCTTGATCGGCCAGAGAGAGACGGACCCCCGGCATTGTTCCCCCAGCCTCTCGCGATACCGTGCCGCTGATGGATCCTCCGGCGGCTTGAGCTCGGGCCGCCCCTGGCGCCGCAAAGATGCACAGGAGACAAAACATGAACGCAGCGATCGCTTTTTTCGTTAAAGAGCTATTGGACACGCTTTTCAGCCCCGACGAGGAGCGGTCCCCCAATGACGTATGAATTGTAAAAGCTTCCCCGGTCGTGTGAAACTGCCCGAAGTTAGCACGCAAACCTTAACACAGCATTAATCGGTTCATGCCTGTTGTACCGGCCCGCGTAATCACGCCTCATCCGGCGCTTCGTCAGGTGATCGAGGCGCTTTGTGCGGGAGGGCGAAATTCGCGTCTCCGGCGACTTAGAGCGGGAGTACAAGGCCGTGGCAGAAGCCTGGCGTGGCGAGCGGTACAAAAGCAAAAAGACAATGAACTAACCGCGGATTCGACCTGATGATCCAAAGGCTCCGTTATTTTGCGACCTGAGCCGCCACGCCGCTGAGCCCGCCCAGTTTCCAGCAGGCAGGCTCAGCGGCACGAATGGCTCAAGTTTGTGGCGGGCGCCTTTAGGCTACCAAACGAACTTCAAGGCAAACTGAATTTCCCTTGACGGCGTCCCCGTAGCGTACTCTTGCAACTGGCCTACGCTGCCTCCGCTTGGCTTTCCGGAAGCGGCAAAAATTGCAGAGTTGCCGTCGCCGCTGCCCGGCTGGGGCGGCACGAAGCTAGCCCGGTTCAAGATGTTGAACATCTCGGCTCGGAACTGAATGTTGAACACTTCCGAGATGCGCTTCACCGGGAAGTTCTTGAGGATTGAGAAATCCAGGTTCACGAGTCTCGGCCCGTAAATGCTATTGCGGCTGACGTCGCCCAGGAGATTCGCACAATATACTTGGCCAGCCGGTGGTGCTGCCGGCACGGCTTTCGGGAAGGGGGCGCACTGGCTGGCCATCGACGCGGGCGCAGTGGGAAGAGTGTAGCAGTTGACGTTAATGTAGTTGAGGTTGCTGGCCTTCCAGTTCGAGTTAACGGGATTGCATCCCGCAGTGATATTCGGAAGGCCGAACTGGTCGGCGCCCGTATTCCCCAGATTCAAGGGATCATCAGCGATGATCGGTGTGGTGGGAACCCCGCTATTGATGGTGAAAATGCCGCCCAGTTCCCATCCGCCCAGCGCCGTATTCCCAATCGAGCCGAGGGACTTGGGAGCGGGGATATCCCACAAGCCATTGATCGATATGGCGTGGCGAGTGTCGTAATCAGACGGGCCATAGAATGTCTTCGGCATGAACCACATCGGCGAGTTGAGACCGTTACCGAAGGAATCGCCGGCGATCGTCTGCGAGTCGTCATCCAGCGACTTACCATACGTATAGGCGAACTGAGCCTGGAAGCCGTGGCTGAACCTCTTCTCGAGATTTACATGGAATCCGTTGTAGTTGGAGGAGGTGTTCCAATAGACGTAGCGAATCACTCCTAAAGCTTGGTTGATCTGCGGGCTCCCCAGGGGGAAGAGGTACCCAGCGGAAGTCAGGGTTGGAAGGATCATATTGCCATCATCGCCGCGCATGAGCAGGTGCACGCCGTGGGAACCGACGTATCCGAGCGTTAGCGTGAGAGTGGGATCGAGTTGTCGCTGGACGTTCAAGTCCCACTGCATCACGTAACTGCGCTTTGGATCGGGCTCAATCGTCGAGGCGGCCAGAAGGCTTTGCGTTGAGTTTACGAGCAAAGGCTGTCCAACCCCGGAACGGAATCCGCCTAAGGTCGTCAGGCCCGATGCTAGGGCACCGCCTTTAATGCTCTTGAATATCATGAAAGGCGCAGCCTGATTCTGCTGTAGGAGGAAGTAACCCGGCAGTGGCAACACATCGTATATACCAAAGCCGCCACGCACCGAAGTTTTGCCGTTGCGGAAGGGGTCCCAGGCGAATCCCAGGCGGGGTTCGAAGTCGCGAAGCGTGGGATTCTTGTAGTAAGGACCGACGCTATCGCAGCTGGTGCCTGCCTGTGCAGTGACCCCAAACGCTGTTGACGCGTTGAACTGGGTGCCGCATCGGAGGTTCGAAGGGGCCGTGGTGCCCGCCACCGGGTCGAAAATACTTACCAAGCTCCCGAATTTGCCCTGCGCATCGTGCAGCACGGTGGCCATTTCGTAGCGCAAACCGAGGTTGAGGGTCAGGTTAGGACGGAAGCGCCAGTCATCCTGAATGTACCCTGAGACTATGGTCTGGCGCATCTCCCTTGGGCTAACAGTGTTTGGCAGGCCCGCTTCGAAAGATTTGGGCACGCCGGTTAGGAAACTTGTCAAATCAGCGAATTTCCAGCGACCGCCAGGGTTCTGGAACGCGGTGGGGTTGTATTGCTCGCGCTCGACGCCCGCGCCAAATTTGAAGGAATGGGCTCCATGAGTCCAGTTCGCATCGTCGTAGAACTGGTACGAGTTCCAGGCGTGGAGATAGTGAGAGCCCGAGTTTACGCCGCCAAACTCGTCAGAAAGGTTGTCACTGCTGATTGTCAGCCGTGGCGCAGTCTGGTTCAGTGTGCTGCCCAGGGCCAGGTCGGCGCCCGCCGGATTGACCGCGCTGGGAGTAAATTGGTTGATTACTTTGTCCCGGTTGTAGCCAATGCGTGCGGCATTGACGAGGGTGGAACCGAAGACGTGGGTCTCTTCAATCGCCACGGTCTGCCGCCTGGTGTGCGAGTTGGTAAGGATAAGGTTCATTTTGTCGGGCTGGGTGTAGTCTGCATCGTCGACTAGATAGGTCCCGAAGATTCCGTCCTTGTCGCCGATCTTGTGATCGAGCCGGATGGTACCGAAATCCTCCGGCACGGCTTGCACGCCGGAGAAGATGAATTTGCCTGTATCTCCGGTCACCGTACCGGGAGTGGCGTGCGGATACAATGCCAGCAAGGCCGCGGAGTAAGGATTCACCACGACCGAGCCGGACACCAGTTTCCCAGCGCGCGCCGCGTCCGACGGAACCGTAATCGAAGTCGGAATGCCCTTCGTCTGGCGCAGCCCCTCATAATCGCCGAAGATAAAGGTCTTGTCCTTAATGATGGGTCCGCCTGCCGAGCCGCCAAACTGATTGCGCCGGAACGGCGGCTTTGGGTTGCCCGCCCCAACGTTAAAGAAATCGTTTGAGTCTAAGGCGCTATTCCTGAGGAACTCGTAAGCGTCGCCGTGGAAGGTGTTCGTGCCCGATTTGCTGACGGCGTTCACGACCCCGCCGGCGGCCCGTCCGTATTCGGCCGAAAAGCCGCCGGTCAAGACAGAAAACTCCTGAATGGCGTCCACACCGAGTACCACGCCGATTACGTCTCCGGGGGCGGCATTCGCGTAATCCACCACGCTGATGCCATCAATGCGGTAGTTATTGAATGTCGTCCGGCCGCCCGAAATGGTGTACTCGCTTCCGAAGCCACGGTTGCCGCGCGCGGAGGTGTCGTAACTCATCTGGGTCTCGATCTTGTCCACGCCGGGTTGAAGCGTGGCCAGTTGGGTCCAGTCCCGCCCGTTCAAGGGCAGTTCGCGCACCGTTTGGGCTTGCACTTCGCCGCTGAGCGTTGACGAGGTGAGCTGTACAGCCGGGGCTGCTCCGGTTACCTCAACCTTGGTCGTAGTTTCCCCGAGCGCCATCTGCACATTGAGCTGTTGCTGGGCGCCGACCGCTAGTGCCACGTTCGATTGCACCGCCGTGCTGAAACCCGTGGCTGTGACCGTGACCTCATATGTGCCTGGCAACAAATTAGGAAGGGAGTAAAAGCCGGCAGAGTCGGTCGTAGTCGCCCGACTGACGCCCGTTGCTGTATTCCTGGCCGACACTTGAGCATTGGGAACGACCGCGCCAGAAGGATCATTGATTGTGCCGGACAAGGTTGCTCCGGCCACCTGAGCACGTACCTGGCTAGCGAATACAATGGACACTGCTAGAACAAACGAAAGGAAGGCCAAAACACGACGCCCTCTTGGCAAAACACTGCACATAGACACACTCCTCCGAAGATCAGGTTATTTCGCACCGATCAGTTGTGAACCGATCACCGCGATCAAATCGATTTGCAAACGAATGATGCCCTTGGCCCTTTCAGAATTCTAAAAAAAAGAGACACACAATCCCCGTCCAAAAATCTCTAGAATCACCGAATTATGAGTGGCGGTTTAGCACCGGCAGCGCGTCAATGTCAAGCCAAAACAGGCAAACAGCGCGAAAAGTAGGCGCAGATGCATGGCTTGTCCGAATCCGAAGCAGATCGCCTCTGCCATCTTGTCAGCGCGACGCAGTCTCCTTCGAAGACGTCCCGCGCCTTGAAGTCGGAGGCGGAGTGACGACGCCGGTCAGTTTTCTGATCATACCGTCGGACTTACTCAAGACGTAGAGTTCGCCGTCGCCGCCTAGAGCCATGCGGATGTCCGCGCGTCCCCCGCCGTAGGCTACGCCCTCAGGATCCAGTTTGGCTTCGGGGTGTGCCGGATCTTGCGAGCGAGTGGTGGCCGCGCCGTTGCCGGGCAGCACATGATCCGGAGGCGGCATCCCTCCCCGGCGCGCGTAAGTTTCGGCCACAATGTCAAACATCCGGCGCTTGGCTCCGTGGCTGGTCGGGTCGTTCGGATCTTTGTACATAATCTGCAACTCATGCATTTGCGCCTGCTGGTCACGTTTTCCATGCGCGGCAAGCATCTCCGCGAAGTCGGCATAAAAAATCCTGGCAGTCGTCATGTCGTTGAAAATATATTTTCCGCGAAGCTGCGGCATCAGCTTGCCGCGGTAGACGAAACCGTTGCCAATGCTGTCTCCCTCGCGGTGACTGTAGACGGCGACCGGGTATAGCGGCGCAACGGGGTCATTGATCCCTTCCACTTTCAACAGATCTTTCTCCGGGAAAGGGACTGGCGGATTCATGAGGCTGCCCGTCTTGCCTGCATCATTTACGAAAAATTGTTCGTTCCCCTCGCGCTCCGCGTAACCGTAATTGCCGCCTTTGCTGACGATGTCGACCTCTTCCCAATAGTGCACGCCAATGTCATCGGCCATCAGCGTTTTCGACTGCACATCCCATTGCAACCGGTGCGGATTGCGCAAACCATACGCGTAGATCTCGCCGCGAGCGCCGGCCACGGATATAAAGGGATTCGGGTCCGAGCCGGTGGATGGAATTCTGTATCGGCCATTCGGGCTGAGCATGTCTTTCGGACGCAAATTGATGTCCGGAGTGATCCGCAGGATCTTGCCCACCAGCGTATCGAGCCGTTGCGGGAGCGTGTGAGAGGGTCCGGGCGTTTCTCCAGCCGCGCCGTCGCCAATCGAAATGTAGAGATTGCCGTAGTCAGCATCCCCGGGCCGAGCCAAAGGGTTAAAGACCAAGTCCGCCATGGGGTGATTGCGATCGTAGCCGGTCCGCAAAATTTCGCGCGCCGTTCCCTCAAACGTGGAATTGCGAATATTCGTGTCCGTCCACTCCACGAGTACGGATTCAAGGTGCGCGGGGCCGGCCGGCGGATTCACCACTGGAGTCGTTGAGTACCCCTTGAGATCCAGCGCGGACAGGTGCGCATTTGTTGCGCTGGCGGACCCATCCAAGTCCGGTTTTTCCGTGTGCACCGTATAGAATTTGCCGCTTTTCGCGTAGGCGGGATCGAAGGCAAAGGAAACAATACCGGCCGTGTTGCCTATGTTCGAGACGAACTTCGGGAAAATTTCCGCGAAATTGAGATAGGGCGTGAACTTCTTCGTGGCT
>Ga0209160_1005061_pt1 | contig 10462 bp, 15 predicted proteins | sample GraSoiAngelo_153_FD_186167 | JGI IMG/M metagenome (GOLD analysis project Ga0209160, IMG submission 186167) | Grasslands soil microbial communities from the Angelo Coastal Reserve, California, USA - 14_1009_12_40cm (SPAdes) (version 2) | ecosystem: Environmental > Terrestrial > Soil > Grasslands ... | reverse complement strand
GCGTTGGCTGACCGGCCAGAACATTCACGCCGGCGGCGGCGTGGTGATGTGAACAGCGTGGATAAACAACCTAAATTTTCACCACATGAGGACGCTTAAGGGCGGGTGAGTGAAGCCGAGCGCGGCCTTTCACAACAAGGAAGGAAGACATGGCCATGAAAAGCTTATCAAATTGGGTATGGGCATTGGTGAGCACGCTTGCCATGATCGTGATCGTCTTAGGAGCACCCTACGCTCAAGAACCAAAACAGAAGGGAACAAGCTACTCGCCCGTCGATATCAAGGAGGATTTCGGAACCATCTTGGCCCGCATGAAAGCCGCGAAGCCTGAGGTTATGAAGCGGCAGATGGACTTGCTCAATGCGCGGTACGACCTGGCGAACCGCCCGGCTCAGGATGTCACGATGTCCCGCGGAAAGCCGGTCCAGGAAGGCGTGCGAGCCAAACTTCCCCAGGGGATGACCTGGGAGAAGCTACAGGCGATGAGCCCTGAGGAGGTCCGTGGGAAGGATGTGTTCCCGGCGGGATTCCTTCCTCTTCCTCACCCAAATCACCCGGAAGGGGGCATGCTATTCCCAAAGTTCCATATCAACGAGATTCAAAAACAGGAAGGGCGAGACCTCACGCGCTTCGACCTGGATTTTGACCTGCCGGACCACTTTTTGCCGGAGTTCCCGCCACCCATTTATCTCACGACGCGGCCCGATCTCGGTGACGTGTCCCAAGGTAAATTGGTGACTCTTGACAACTTCTACGACCTGTTCAACGGGATACTGAATCCCAAACAGCTCGAAGGCTTGCGGCTGCTGGTCACGCCGTTCCCGCAGCAGCAGTTCAACGCCACCGAAGACCGCCGCTCGGTGCGGCCCAGCCGTGGCGTTGTCTGTTTGGACTGTCACGCGAACGGCCATACGAACGCCAGCACCCATCTGGTCGGCGACATCCGTCCCCAGGAGTTCCGCCACCGCATAGAGACTCCTTCTCTCCGCGGCGTGAACATCCAGCGGCTGTTCGGCTCACAGCGGGCACTGAAGAGCGTCGAGGACTTCACTGAGTTTGAGCAACGCGCCGCGTACTTCGACGGGGATCCGGTGACCGCCACGAAAAAAGGAGTCAACATCCTGGAACGGGGTAGCCAAGTGCACTTCATGGCGGAATTCCAAGAGCTGCTGGACTTCCCACCGGCGCCGAAGCTTGGCATCGACGGCAAGTTGGACCCGAAAAAGTCCACTGAATCCGAGATGCGCGGACAAACCCTGTTCTTCGGCAAAGCCAACTGCGCCGGTTGCCATCAACCGCCCTACTACACGGACAATCTCATGCACAATCTGAAGGCGGAACGCTTCTATAAGCCGCGCATGATCAACGGCATGATGGCTTCAGCCGACGGTCCCATCAAGACGTTTCCCTTGCGGGGCATCAAGGACTCGCCGCCGTACCTGCACGATGGGAGACTGCTCACCTTGGAGGATGCAGTGGAGTTTTTCAATCTCTTGTTGGAGACGCGTTTGACGGCTGCGGAGAGGACGGACTTGGTCGCGTTCCTGAGAGCGCTCTAGGACCATGCACATGGTCCATGGGCGACGGGTCACATCTTTTGATTCGTAGGGGAAGGGAATGGGAACGACGCGGAAATTGCTGCTGACCCTGGGGCTTCTCGCTTCCACGCTCGTCGGGTGCGCGAGCCTCCCCGTGCGGGAGGACGACACGCTGGCGGGCTATCGCCAGGAGCTCGCGAAACTTGTGGAGGCCGGCGTGCTGACGAAGGCAGATGAGAAGAAGTTCTACCAGATTGCCGCTCTGGAGATGGAGCGGCGGGCCAAACAGCGCCACCAAGCTTCGGATCCGACCACGCTTCCGACCGCGTTCGTGCCACTTCCTAAAAAGGCGAGAGAGTTATGAGATATAACAGGCTGCTTAGGAGGACACATCCATGAGACTCGAAAACAAGATAACGATTGTGACCGGTGGCGGGACCGGCATCGGCGAAGCGATTGCCAAAGTCTTTGCTCGGGAAGGCGCGCGAGTTGCGATCACCGGCCGACGGAAGGACGAGTTGGAGCGCGTCGTCAGAGAGATTGAGCGGAAAGGCGGACAGGCCTTGGCGCTGCAGGGCAGCGTGACCAACGAACAGGACGTGCAGGACGCAGTGGCGGCCACCGTCCGGACCTTCGGCCGCCTCGACATTCTCGTCAACAACGCGGGCAACTTATTCCACGCGGCGCGGCTCCACGAGACCCCCGATCACATTTGGGATGAGACTTTCGACGTGTTCATGAAGGGCACGTTCCGCTTCATTCGCGCAGCAATTCCCCAGATGCTGAACCAGGGCGGCGGCTCGATCCTGAATATCTCCACGGTCGCCGGGCTCAAGGCCATCCTTGGCTTTGAGGCCCATGCCTACCAAGCGGCCAAGGCGGGCGTCATCATGCTCACCAAGACGGTGGCGGTGCACTACGCGAAACAGAACATCCGGTGCAACTGCATCTGCCCAGCCGGGGTCGTCACCCCACCCGTCGCAGCCATGCTGGAGGATCCACAGACCAAGGCCTGGTTCGAAGGGACACATCCGATGGGTCGGCTGGGACAGCCTGAAGAAATTGCCGAGGCCGCCGTCTATTTCGCGTCTGATGAGTCGCGCTGGACGACCGGCAGCATCCTGACGGTCGACGGCGGCGTGATGGCTGCGTGAGCGATCGCAAGGCGTCCCCCCCTTTGCCCCAGGCGGTAGAGGAAACGGGGCGGAAGACCGCGCCGAAAGACACAGAAAGGAGTGATCCATGGCGATTACGATGACGGCTACCCTGATGCGGAGAATTTCGATGCGGCTCATAGCATGTCTCGTGCTGGCGAACTTCGACGCTGCCGCCGGGTGGGCCCAGGGACCCAAGTACCCCCCACTCAGCGAATACATGATGGCCCCGGAGGCTGAGGTCGCCCTGGCGAAAAGCGCAGCGCCCGAAAAGATCTCAGCGCATGCCACCGTCAAGATACTCACAACCTCAGGATACAAGGTCGCCGCCCAAGGCAACAACGGGTTCGTGTGCATAGTTATGCGCGGGTGGGCTGCGGCGATATCTACCACCGCGCGGGAACGCGACCTGGCCTACGATGCAAAACTCCGCGCGCCCCACTGCTTCGACCCTATCGCATCCCGAACCGTGCTACCGCTTCAGGAGCTGCAAGCCAAGCTCGGGTTGGAAGGCAAGGGACCGGATCAGATCGCCAAAGAAGTTCAGGCGGCATATGCCAAAGGCGAGCTGCCGAAAATGGAGGCGGTCGCATTCGCGTACATGTTCTCTGCGGACCAGGATCTTGGGCGGGGATTGGGCGCGTGGCATCCTCACATGATGGTGTATACGCCGAACTACGAGAACTCGATGCTCGGCGGCAACGCGCCCGATAGCGGGCTGCCCATAGTGGGCAATGGTGGAACGCAGTTTGCCGTGACTGTGATTCCGGTGGATGACAGGTTGGCTGTGAAAGCCCGGTTAGGGACGCTTCTCCAGACCGAAAAACCCCCAAAGGAGTGATCCATGGCGATCATCTTGAATCACACCATCGTGCCGGCTCGCGACAAAGCGGCCTCGGCCCGCTTTTTCGCGGATGTCTTTGGATTGAAGTACGAGGGGGCGAGTGGACACTTTGCTCCGGTGCGCGTCAATGAGACTCTGACCCTCGATTTCGACGATGGGGACCGTTTCGACATCCATCACTACGCGTTTCATGTGAGCGACCCGGAGTTCGACGCCATTTTCAAGCGGGTGCAAGAGGCCGGCATCGCATATGGCAGCGACCCGTGGAATCTTGAGAATAAGCAGCTCAATTCCTGGAACGGCGGCAGGGGCGTCTACTTCCGCGATCCCAACGGCCACATACTCGAGTTGTTGACCCGGACCTAAGAAGGACTGGAAAGGAGGCTATATGCAAGTGATGAAAAACAAAGTAGTGTTTTTTGAGATCCCGGCTTCGAATTTTAAGCAGGCAAAAAAGTTTTATGAGAAGGTTTTCGACTGGAAGGTTGAACTATGGGGCGACGAGGGGGCAATGGCCTACACAACCGCCGTGGGTAAAGATCAAAATCCGATTGAACCCGGAGGCATCAACGGAGGTTTTTATAAACGCAAATCCAAAGACGACCAGCCGTCGTTTGGCGTGCAAACCGGTTCCATAGACAAGACGCTTCAGGCAATAGAGAAGGCAGGAGGGAAGGTTATTACGCCAAAACACTCAATTGGAGAGTGGGGTTTTATGGCGGACTTCGCAGATCCAGAGGGCAACGTGATCGCTCTCTGGGAAAAGCCGAAGAAATAAATATCCGGTTTAGGAAAGGGAGGGGCTGATGCGCTACGTTGATGGCTTCGTGTTGCCGGTACCGAAGAAAAATCTCCAGGCCTACCGCCGCCTCGCGCAGAAGGCGGGAAAAATCTGGCGGGAGTACGGCGCCCTCGAGTACCGGGAGTGCGCCGGCGACGACCTCGCCGTGAAGATGGGGGTTACGTTCCCGAAAATGATCAAGCTCAAGCCCGGCGAAACGGTCGTGTTCTCCTGGATTGTCTTCAAGTCGCGCGCACATCGCGATCGCTTCAATGCTAAGGTGATGAAGGATCCTCGCATCGCGAACATGTGTGATCCGAAAGCCATGCCTTTCGACGTCAAGCGCATGGCCTACGGTGGATTCAAAGTCCTCGTCGACGCCTGAGCCTCAACAAGGGTTTGAAAAGAGAAGGTTTCTGGTGCCATTTCGTCGAAGGAGGTAGCGTATGCCGTCAATCATAGCGTGGACGATTTCGTCGTCGATTGTCTTGATCGCATTCTCGGTGTGGGGGCTGCTCATGTTCTATGCGTATCGCTCTACATTAGAGACCGATGCGCGAAGGCGTTTTGCCGTAGCTTCAACGGCCTCGCTTCTTGGCTGGCTGGTGCTCGCTTTTGTGTTAGGGAGCGCCGGGGTGTTCCAAGCGACTCCTTCGAGGGTGTTTCCCGCGCTAGGACTTGGTATCGCCTTGCTGATCCTCGCTGGTGCGTGGCTGCTGTACCGATCGTCGGCGTTGAATGCCGTCATTGCTGCGATCCCTCTGCCGTGGCTGGTGGGAGTCCAGCTCTATCGGGTGGTGGGATTCAGCTTTTTGGTGCTGTACGCCGTCGGTCGGCTACCCGGTGAATTTGCGATTCCGGCAGGTGCGGGAGATGTGGTCGTGGGTCTTGCCGCTCCAGTCGTCGGCTACCTTTTCTACAAAGGCTACCGTTGGTCATGTCTCGCGGTGCTGAGTTGGAACATTGCCGGCATCCTTGATATGGTCGTTGCCGTGGCCACGGGGTTTCTTACCTCCCCAGGCCCCTTCCAAGCGCTTGCCTTGGAAACCCCCAACGAGTTGATCACGGCGTTTCCGCTGGTGCTGGTGCCGCTCTATGCCGTGCCATTATCGATCCTGTTGCACCTAGCTGCTCTGAAGAGCCTGAAAGCTGTATGGGAAGTGGCATCTAACAAAGGGTTGAAGTGCGGGGGCCAACCGCTACGCGAGGCTTCGCACCCGGCCGTGCCCTAACTCCCGCGATGGGACTATGAAGCTTCTATCGATAAACGTGGGTTTGCCGCAGGAGATCGACTGGCGTGGCGAGACCGTTCGCACGTCTATCTTCAAGGCGCCCTTAGGAGGACGGGTTCACGTGACGAGGTTGAACGTGGAAGGCGATCGGCAGTCCGACCTTTCCGTCCACGGCGGGAGTGACAAGGCGGTGTATGCCTACCCGTCGGAGCACTACGCGTTTTGGCGGAAAGAGCTGCCTGGCACAGAACTCCCGTGGGGCATGTTCGGCGAGAACTTCACCACCGAAGGCCTGCTGGAACGCAACGTACACATTGGTGATCGCCTCCGCGCGGGTTCGGCCGAATTCATCGTCACGCAACCTCGAATGCCTTGCTTTAAGCTCGGCATTCGCTTTGGCCGACCGGATATGGTCAAGCGCTTCCAGCACAGCGGTCGGACCGGCTTCTATCTTGCGGTCCTTCAAGAGGGAGACGTCGCCGCCGGTGACTCGCTTGAGTTCATCGCTCGGGACACGCACGGGATCACGGTGGCGGATATCGCCAACCTGTTCATGGCAGATGCGACGAACCAGGACCTCTTGCGCCGCGCAAGCGATCTGCCCGCACTTCCGGAAGGCTGGCGGGTTTACTTCCGCGAGCGACTCTGGGAACCGGACGCTTGATCGAGGAACGGCAAGAAGGAGAGACCCATGAAAGAAAACCTCGAAAAAGTCAAACTGCTGGCCCGCGATCTGCGGAACGGCAAAGAGTTCCCGCGCAGCCCGCGCGAAACGCTGAGCGGCTATGTGCTGGCCGCTCGCGCAGTGGACAAGTGCCGCGCCGTCCTCGTCGGCTGGCAGGGCGAATACCACTCCAACTGCCCGCTCGATCAGCGGTGGCTGAAGTTCGCTGAGATTAACTACGATGCGTTCAGGTTGTTTGTCGCCACCGGCGCGACCGACGACGAGATTGTCGCGTGGATCGGCGAGCACGCCAAGAAGCGCTCCCGAGCCGACATCGTCATCTGGAACAACCGGGAACGCGACCTGCGCTTGAGCGACCTAACCCCAGAGCTGCAGGAATACATGGAGGACTACATCCAGAAGTACGTGCCGCGCAATCGCGTGGTGTACCGCTGGTTCGATGTGTACGACTTGGAAGAGGAACGTCTCTGAAAAAAGGAGGTGAGGTCATGAAGCGTAATCGCATGAACGTGCTCGTCACTGGAGCGACGGGTAAGCAAGGAGGCCATGTTGCGCGGCTCCTGCTAAAGAGGGGCCACAGCGTCCATGCCTTCACCCGCAAGGCCGACTCTCCTGCCGCGCGCGAGCTGGCCAAGCTCGGAGCCGAGATCGTTACCGGGGATCTTAGCGATCGTGCATCGGTTGAACGTGCTGTCGAGGGCGTTGATGCCATCTTCGCGATGGGCACGCCATTCGAAGCGGGGATGGAGGCGGAGACCAAGCAAGGTGTTACGGTGGCGGATGCAGCGAAGGCAAAAGGCAAGTACCTCGTCTATACCTCGGTCGGTTCGGCCAACAAGAACACCGGCATCCCCCACTTCGACAGCAAGTGGAGGGTCGAGCAGCATATTGCAAAGATCGGCGCTGAAGCCGCCATCATCGCTCCCGTCTACTTCATGGAAAACGTGATCGCGTTCGGGAAGCAGCAGTTGAAGGAGGGCTTGTACGCGACCCCTCTGCGGCCGGACCGGAAGCTAGCCCAGATCGCGCTCGATGATGTTGCCGGCTTCACAGTCCTTGCCCTGGAGAACAAGTGGCGGTTCATCGGCAAGCGAATTGACTTGGCGTCGGACAACCTGACCGGAGGCCAGGTTGCGGAGATTCTTACGCGGGTCATCGGGAAGCCAATCAAATTTTTCCAGGTTCCCATCGAAAACATCCGCAAGATGGGCGAGGACATGACCAAGATGTATGAGTGGTTCGAGCGTGTCGGCTACAGCGCCGATACCGCTGCGCTCCGCCGAGACTATCCCGAGGTCGGTTGGCACACCTACGAGGATTGGGCGAAAGAGCAAGACTGGAAGCAGATTCTCAGCGGCTAGGGCACCCAGCAAGGCGGCGTCCTTCTAGATCAGTCGTGGAGGTCAAGACAGTGCGCTTCCACTGCATCGATGGCCCGGAAGTTTGGCAGTTTGAGGGGAGAACAAAACCATGAAAAGACCGATTCGCATCCTGTTGCAGACGACCATACCTGAAACGAAAGATGACTGGCACATCGGGCGATTCTCTCTGCTGCGCGACCACCTTGCTTCTTTGAAAGACGAAGCGGGGCATGGGCTGTGCCAGGTGACAGCGCGCAACCGCGAGTCGGATGCCGGAGGAAATGATCCTGTGCTGAGCGCACTTGATCGCTCAGACTTTGATGAGCTCTGGCTGTTTGCCGTCGACATTGGCGACGGTCTGACGGCTGCGGACTGTCGAGGCATCACGCGCTTTCGTCAACGCGGCGGAGGGGTTCTCGCCACACGGGACCATCAGGATTTGGGCTCATCTCTCTGCACGCTTGGCGGCGTCGGACGCGCTCATTTTTTTCACACGCGAAATCCCGACCCGGATGAGTCACGGCGCACAATTGACGATTCCGACACTAGGGCCATCACGTGGCCGAATTATCATTCCGGCAGCAACGGCGATTATCAAATCATCACGCCCGTAGAGCCTGTGCATGAGCTGTTGCACAATCCGAGTGCGTCTTCCAGGATGATTAGATATTTTCCTGCTCATCCCCATGAAGGCGCGGTCGGCGTGCCCGACGGCGAAGCGCACGCGCGCGTCATTGCCATTGGCAAAAGCCGGAAGACCGGTCGCACCTTCAACCTGGTCGTCGCTTTCGAGAGAGCGAAAGACAAGCAGGGCCACACGCTCGGTCGAGGGATAGCCGAGGCGAGCTTTCATCACTTCGTGGACTACAACTGGGATACGGAGAAGGGCGCGCCGAGTTTTGTCGGCGAGCCTCCTGGCGACGGCATCACGCGCGAGCTGAACACGCTCGACGACATAAAGACATACGTTCGCAACCTGGCTATCTGGCTTGCTCCTTCACCGCGTGAGTGAAGGCCGGAGTCGTCTCGCATTCGGCGGCGCGGTGGCAATGACCTATGTGCCCAAGTGAGTGATGAAAGAAAACTTATTCTTGAACGAGAAAATACGGATATTCTACTGAGACCGTCCGCTGAAGCATTCGAAAGGAGCAATCATGACCAAACCAATGACCGGTAAGGTGACGCTGGCGTCGGGTGGGCCTACGATCGCCTCCGAGCTATTGCAACGACATATCCAGACACTCGTCAACGACAATGCGCGATGGCAGACGCTGATCGCCGATGATATTTTGTGGGTACTCCCCTACGCACCCGCCATCGGCCATCCGGCCCGGCTATCCGGGCGTGAGGAGGTGGTGCATCACGTAACCTGGTTCGTGGGAGCGGTGGAAAATTTCCGCTTCTTCGACATCAAGGTGTATGCCTTCGTCGATCCGGAAGCGGCAGTCGCCGAATTCAAGGCGGAGGGGCGGATCAAGCCTACGGGGCGTATTTATCTCCAGGATTATGTGCTGTTCCTGCGTGCGGCAGGTGGCAAGATTGCGTTCCTGCGCGAATATTTCAATCCCGTAAATGTGGCCAAGGCGCTGGATACGCCGATTCTTAATCTCAAATCCTGAGGACAAGCAGCGAGGGCCGGATAATTTCCTTTCTCTCGTTGAAAAGAAACTCTCATGACCAAACGACTGGATTGCAAGTTAATCGTGTTTTCTCTGGCTCTCCTCGTCGCAGCCTGCGCGAGGCTGCAACAAGCTACGCCCACGGCCAATGTGCCGGAGAAGCTCACGCTTCGCCCTAACGAATCGCTAACGATGATCGTTCCGGCCAAAGGTGTCCAAATCTACGAGTGCAGAGCAAAAAAGGATCAAGCCGGCACCTATGAATGGGCATTCGTTGCTCCCGAGGCCGCTCTCTTTGATACAAGCGGAAAGAAGATTGGCAGACACTATGCCGGTCCGTATTGGGAATCGACCGATGGCAGCAAGATCGCGGGTACAGTGAAGGAACGTACCGATTCGCCACGGGCCGACGCCATACCTTGGTTACTACTCGTCGCGAAGTCTGTCGGCCCGCAAGGGTCGTTCAGCAAAATTACGGCCATACAACGCGTAAACACTATTGGTGGCGCAGCACCAGAAAGCGGTTGTTCCCAATCTACTGTTGGGATAACCGTACGGATACCCTACACGGCGGACTATTACTTCCTAACCGATGAGCGCCATTGAAAGCATTTTCATGCGCATGTTTGGCCGTCCACGTGGCGCTCTCGGCAGGCTAGGCGGGCTCATCATGGCCCGAACGAACCAGCCGTGCGCCGTGTGGGTCATCGGCCTGCTGGATATCCAGCCAAACGATAGAGTATTGGAGGTTGGATCGGGCCTGGAGTAGGCATCCAGCTTCTGGCCAGGTCGGCGTCAGCGGGATATATTGCAGGTGTTGATTCTTCCGAGGAAATGGTCGAGCAAGCCAGAGCTCGGAATGTGAAAGCACTTGAGAGTGGTCGAGTCGACCTGCGGCATGGCTCTGTGGTGAGCTTACCGTTCGAAGACAGGATCTTCGACAAAGCTCTGGCGATCAACTCCTTGCAAGTCTGGCCGGACGCTGTGGCCGGGCTCCGAGAAATGCGGCGGGTCCTAAAGACGGGTGGCAGGATTGCCCTTGGTTTTACCCCCTATTCAGGACAATCGAAGAGCGGGTTGCCTGAAATGCTCACGGTCGCTGGCTTCACCGAGCCGCACGTGGTGGAGACAGATCAGGGTTTCTGTGTGCTGGCGATCAAACCATGAGCAAATGATGAAAGGCAAATGCCAGCTAACCATCGTTCAAGCGGGCAGTGCTGACGCACCGCAGCTCAGGCGGGACGGAAA
>Ga0209160_1005060_pt1 | contig 10463 bp, 4 predicted proteins | sample GraSoiAngelo_153_FD_186167 | JGI IMG/M metagenome (GOLD analysis project Ga0209160, IMG submission 186167) | Grasslands soil microbial communities from the Angelo Coastal Reserve, California, USA - 14_1009_12_40cm (SPAdes) (version 2) | ecosystem: Environmental > Terrestrial > Soil > Grasslands ... | reverse complement strand
CCGAACTCGGGGCTCCCTTTGGTTATTGCGCCGCCGAGAAATCGTCGCTCGTCATCTGGGTTGCGGAACGCGATGTATACGGACCGTCATTCGGCCGTTACCGAAGTCTCGACCTGAAGACACCGCTCCGTTACGCCCCGCCAAACGACTGGAGTCGACCCTGCTCGGCCGCCTACCAGAGGTGCCCGGTCGACCGGGCGAAAGCACAGGTAGAAAGCGGGGGCAGAACATGCCGAGAACTTTCACGCACGGGCTCAAGTTCATAGCCGTTTCGGCACTGACGATCGCAGTCGTTTTCGCTCGTGCCGACATGGCGTTCGCTTATTCCCGGCCCGTCGACGCAAGCTATGCCGCGGACGACGGAGGCAAAGACAAAGGCAAAGCGGATAAAGGCAACAGCAATGACAACGCGAAGTCCGACGCGAAGGCGAGCGCGAAAGCTGACGTAAAGGCGGAAGCCAGCGTCAAGACCGACGTAAAAGCCGACACAAAGACGAACGAGTCGGCGAAGGGCAACGCCAAGTCTGAGGCGAGCGCCAAGTCGGACACCAAGACCGAGGTGAAGTCAGACACCAAGGCCAGCGAGAAGACCGAGGTCAAGACATCAGAGAAGTCCGGCGGGAGCTCTGAGAGCAAGAGCTCGGAGAAGACTGAGGTCAAGACCTCTGAGAAGTCGGGCGAGAAGTCTCAAGGCAAGGGCTCCGAGAAGACCGAGGTCAAGAGCTCGGAGAAGTCCGGCGGCAGCTCAGAGAGCAAGAGCTCGGAGAAGACTGAGGTCAAGGCCTCTGAGAAGTCGGGCGAGAAGTCCGAAGGCAAGGGCTCCGAGAAGTCGAAGAACAAGGGGTCGGAGGAATCAGGCGAATCTGGTGAATCCGGCGAATCTGGCGGAACCGGTGGTTCCGGAGGCACCGGAGGCAGCTCGAGCAACGGCAACAGCGGGACGGTCAAGATCATCAACGACTCCGGCGACTCGGCCAACGATGAGGATGAGGACGCGAAGGTTTGTCTATTCCACATCTATGGGTTCCAGTTCCACGCGAATCAGTCGGGGACCTGGCACATCGACAGCTGGCCGAACGGAATGACGGTCATGACCGGCAACTGGGGACCAGCCCTCGGCAGTAGGGGTGAGTGGAGCACGACCACGAAGACCCTCGCGAGCGGGCAGTACAAGCTGTTCGTCGAGACCGGCATGGGTGACGCAAAGCAGAAGGTCTTTAAGGTCGACTGCGGAGTACCTGGATCGCAGAACGCCGGTGAGACGGCGGCGCAGCTGACCACGGAGATCACCAGCGCGCAGAGCGCGAGCACCTCGCTCGGAGCGAACATCAGCACCGCCCAGCAGCTGAACGCCTCCGGCCAGCTCAACGCCAACGGCGTCGCGGCGCTCAACTCGGCGGTGGCAGCGCAGACCGAGCTCGGCCTCGAGATCACCGCGGCGCAGAACGCGCTCGCGGCGCTCAACCTCGCGATCAGCTCGGGAGTACCGGCAAACATCGCAAACGCTCTCGCCGCGGCGCAGCAGGCACTCGCGAACCTCAAGGTGGCGGAGCACGCTGCAAACAACGCGAATGCCCACCTCAGTGCAGCGATCTCGGGACAGACTCAGTGCACCGCCGGGGACTCCGACAACGACGAAGATGCAACCGAGAATGACAACGACTCCGACCAGGACAGAGAGCACAAGGACAAGCACGAGGATGAGGACAACGACAATGACGAGTGCGGCGTGCCGGGGTCACAGAACGCACAGCAGGCCGCGGCGCAGCTGACATCCGAGATCAGCGAAACGCAGAACGTCAGCACGCAGCTTGGGGCGACGATCTCAATTGCGCAGGGGCTTATTGCGTCCGGCCAGCTCACTGCGGCGGAGGTCGCGGCGCTCCAGAACGCGCTCAACCTGGCGGTCACGGCGCAAACAAACCTGACCGCCAACATCACGGCCGCGCAAAACGCTCTGACGGCGCTCCAGACCGCGATCGCCTCGGGCAACGCCGGGCAGATCGCCACTGCAGTCGCGGCGGCACGGCAGGCGCTCGAGAACCTCGAATCCGCCGAGCAGGCCGCAGAGAACGCGAATGCGGGTCTGACGGCGTCCATCAACACCAACACATCTGGTGCGCAGCAGGTGCAAGCGCAGCTCGGGCTCGCGATCGGTAACGCGCAGGCCGCGAGTCAGCAGCTCATGAACACCCTGACCACGGCAGAGCAGATGGTCGCGAGCGGCACGCTGACATCTGGTGCGGCTACGGCCCTCCAGAACGCGATCAACGCGGCGAGCGCTTTCGAAACCGCGCTCGCGCAGCAGCTCACCAACGCAACGAATGCGCTCAATGGGCTCACCGCGGCGATCGCCTCGGGAAGCCAGACGCAGATCGCGGCCGCGATCACCGCGGCGCAGCAAGCAGCGGCGAACCTCACTGCGGCAGCGAACGCTGCGGTGGCTGCGAACGCTCAACTGAACGCGCAGATCGCAGCCTCGACACCATCGGCGTCAGGAACGACCGTCACGACAGGCGGCGAGTCGACCTCGGCTGAGAATCGCGAGAATCGCGAGATCGGCACGGGCGTCACGACGACTGGAACGTCCGGAACAACCACGACCGGCACGACAAGCGGTACGACTACTACCAACACCACGACTGCGGGCACGACCACCACGGGTGCAGCGGCGGTCGCGGGTGTCCAAACGGCGCCTCAGTCAGGCGTAACTTCTCCGAGCAATTCGGGCTCCGCCACAGGCGTGCAGAACTTGCCGTCGACGTCAACCGACGACATGCCTCTCGCCATCATCGGAGCTCTCCTGATGCTCGCCGGTGGAGCGCTGCTCCGCCGACCAAAGGGGATCACGGTCCGGTAATTCCGCGGTACCCGTCGTCATCGCACCAGGAGGGAGTCCACCAAGACTCCCTCCTTTTTTCGTCACACCGCCGCAGCCTGGTTACCCATCTCTGCTTCACCGGTTACGAGGTCGTTACGCCGCAGCGAAGACATGGAGCACGACCTGCTCCCTGCCCTGTTGCAAGGAGCCCGGACGACCGGGCGTAGAGAAAGGCAGGGCCACGATGCGAAAGACCCTCAGTTACGCACTCAGGTTCACCGCGATCATCGCCCTGGCGATCGCGGCCGTCTTAACCCGGGCGGACGTGGCGAGCGCGCACTTCGACGGCGCGAACGCGACGCAGCTGACGAACGACGGCGGCAAAGACAGAGCGGACAAGGACAAGGGCAATCACGGCGATCGCGCGAAGGACAGCGATAGCTCGAAGGCCGAGGCGAAGAGCAGCTCCAAGAGCGACACGAAGGCCGAGGCGAAGAGCAGCTCCAAGAGCGACACGAAGGCCGAGGCCAAGACGGAGTCGAAGGCTGAGGCCAAGACGGCGGCGAAGGCCAACGTCGAGGTCCACGTGAGCACGAGCACCAAGGCTGCGAACAAGGAGGCCAATGAGGTCGAGGCGAAGACCAAAGTGAGCGCCGAGACCGCGGGCAACGCGAACGAGGATATCCACGAGAGTGAAGAGGCCCGCGAGCACGAGATGGAGGGGAACGGGCACAACGTGGCGAAGGCGCAGAAGACCGAGACCGAAGAGGCGGCCGAGAACGAGAGCGAAGAGGCGGCCGAGAACGAGACCACGAACGTGAACGAGAACGAAGAGGCCACCGAGAGCGAGACCGAGGAGGCCGCTGAGAACGCGACCACCACGATCCCGCCAGCTGCAAGCACCACCACGACCACGACGGCCAACACCGAGGTCCGCGAGAGGAATGAGACGGCGGAGACCTCGAACGCCACCACAAGCGCGTCCACACCAAACTCGGTCCTGGGCTTCCAGTCGACACCCGCGGCGCAGAACAACGCTGCGGTCGTCGCTGCCCAAACCGCCGGTACGGTCGCTGGTGCGCAAACCGCGCCCACGACGTCCGCCGGTGTGCAGAACCTTCCGTCGACGAGCACGTCGAGCGAAACACTCCCGCTCGTCGCCTTCGGAATGTTCTCGATGCTTTTCGGCGCGTTCCTGTTGAAGCGCTCGAGCAAGTTCCAGAGCTAACGAACCAGTTCGCTGGAGGGCTTCCGTAGACGCGGGAGCCCTCCCGCTGTCTTTCTGTTCCTTTTGCGACCTTTCGGTCGGTCCGCTAGCGGCCTCGAATCGCGCCCTCGATACTTCCGATGTGCAGAACATCGAGCAGGAGCGGCGGCTCGTCAACGTCCTCTTCGCCGACTTCGTGGGGTTCACGGCTCTCGCGGACGATCTGGACCCGGAGGAGCTCCAGCTGCTGGTCTCGGGGATCTTCGAGGACCTTGCTGAGGAAGCCCTTCGTCACGATGGCACGATCGAGAAGTTCATCGGCGACGCGATCTTCGTGATCTTCGGTGCACCGATCGCCCATGAGGACGATCCCCAGCGCGCCCTTCGCTGCGCCCTCGGCATGCAGCGCATCTTTTCCGAGCATGCGGCGCGCGTGAAGGGACAGCTCGGGATCGAGCTGGGGCTTCGGATCGGCATCCACACGGGGATGGTCGTGGCCGGCGCGGTGCGCGCACCCGCGGAGTACGGCGTCATGGGCGACACGGTCAACACCGCGTCGCGATTGCAGGCGGCCGCGGCGCCGGGAGAGATCTACGTCACGCAAGCCACTTTCCGTCTCACGAATCGCGAGTTCAGCTTCCGCGAGGTCGGCCCCATCGAGATGAAAGGGAAGGACCGCCCCGTCCTCGCGTATGCCCTCACCGGCGAGCGCGCGACGCCACGCAACACGATCGACATCCAGGCGCCGCTCGTCGGACGCTGGATGGAGCTGTCGCGCCTGGACCTCGCGTACCAGTCGGCACGTATCGGACGCACCGAAGTTGTCCTCATCGGAGGCGAGCCCGGGATCGGCAAGACGCGCCTCCTTACTGAGTTCATCGGTCTCGCGACCTCTGCCGAGGAAGGCGTACGCGCGTCAGAGGCGCCCCGTGTCTTGCGCTGGACCTTCTCGCGCGTCAACCAGCGGAGCTACGCCGGCTTCATCGAGCCGCTGCTGGTCGATCTCCATGTGGACCCGAACGACCCGCAAGCGACCGCCAAGCTCAGCACGCGCCTGCGCGAGCTCGGCTTCGCAAATCCGGAGATGGTGATCCCGACGCTTTCGCAGTTCTTCCATCTCGTAGGGTCGGCTGAGCCGCCGAGCGAGTCCGAGGAGTGGAAGCGCTCGATGTTCATCACCGTCTACGACGTCATCGCCGCACTCGCGCGCGAGCGGCCGCTCCTCTACGTCCTCGAGGACCTCCACTTCGCGGATCCGGCGTCCCTTGAGCTCCTCTGGTTCGTCGCCTCGCGTGCCTCGCGTGTCCCGATCCTGCTGCTCCTGGCGCAGCGCGTCGGGCCCGGAACACCGGAGCCGCGACCGGTGCGGACCAACTTCAGCCAGCTGGTGCTCGAGCCGCTCTCGGACGAGGAGGCCGCGCGGATCATCGAGGCGACGTTCGACTGGATGCCCGCGGAGCTGCGCGACAAGATCGTCGCGCGCGCAGGCGGCAATCCGTTCTTCATCGAGGAGTCGATCCGCGCGCTCGTCGACTCGGGCGCTGTCGCGAGGGACGAGCGCGGCGAGTGGCAGCTGCGCGAGCGGCCGGCGGCGCTCGAAGTGCCGGCGACCTTGCATGGCGTCATCGCCGCTCGCATCGACCGGCTGCCGCCGACCGCGCGGGAGTGCATACAGCTCGCCTCGGTGATCGGTCAGCGTTTCGGCGATCGCGTTCTGCGCGAGGCCGGCGGCGCGAGGTTGGCCGACGCGGTCGACGAGTTGATCGGGGCGGACCTGGTGATCGAGGCGGCGCCGGGGGAGCGACGCGAAGGTCGGTACCGCTTCAAGCACGCGGTCGTGCAAGAGGTCGCCTACAACACCCTGCTGGTACGCAGGAGGATCGAGCTCCATCGGCGCGTCGCGACCGCGTACGAAAAAGTCCTCGGGGAAGGGATCAAAGACTTCCTCCCTGCACTCGCGCACCACTACCTGCTTGGTGAGGTGCCGGACAAGGCCGCGGAGTTCTCGTGGAAGGCGGCCGAACGCGCGACCGCGATCCACGCGCACGTCGAAGCGCTCCATCTGGCGGAACAGGCGCTCGAGCTCTATGAGAAGCAGGACAAAGCCGACGAAGCGGTTCGGGCTCTGTACTTGATCGCGCGCGTCCGCCGCTTCCGTGGCGAGAACGATGCGGCTCTCTCCGCGTACGAGCGCGCGCTCGCGATGCTCGAGGCACGGGATCCGTCAAGCAATGAGGTCGCCACCGTCATCGCGCACATGGCGGAGCTCTGCACCAGGTGGGACGCCAAGCATCCCGACCTCGAGGGCCTCATCGCGCGCGGTCTCGCCGTGGTCGACGGCAGGCGAAACCGCGAGAAGGTGCTCCTGCTCGCGGCGCGGTCGTTCATGTCGCGAAAGAAAGCGAAGCCGACCGACGAGGACTGGGAGGGTTCGCTCGCCACCGCCAAGGAGGCGCTCGCGATCGCCGAGGAGCTGGGACTGCTGCGCGAGGTCTCGCTCTGCCTCGACGCCGTGGGTTACGCCTACGGGGAGCTCGGCAACTTCCGCGAGTCCTACGCGCACAACCAGCGGCGCCTGCCGATCGCGCGCTCCCTTCAAGACAGCGACGAGCTGATCGACGCGCACAACATGATCGCCAACGCGGCGCTCGTGCTCGGCGACTTCAACGAGGTGATCGAGCACGCCTCGACGGCGCGAGATCTGGCCATCGAGACCGAGAAGCCGCGTCTCGGTGGCATGTCGGTGCACTGCGAGGCGGTGGCGCGGCTTCTGTCGGGGGACTTCGCGGGCACGATCGTCGCGGCGGCACGACGCGAGCAGTTCCTGCCTACGGGCAAGGTCCTGTCGACGCTGGCGGTGGCAAGTGCGGCGGCCGCGGCGCTCGCGTCTCCCGACGAGAAGTCGTTCCGCGAGCGTCTCGTGGAGGCGGAGGCGACGCCGCTGGAGCTCGCGTCGTGCGATTTCCTCACAGCCTTCTACGGACAGCGGGAAAGCGAATCCAGCTATCACGCGATCCGCAGCGCCGGTTGGCCGCGTCACTTCGTCGACCAGGCGCTCATGGGTCCGCTCGCGGTTCTCGCCGCGGCGCGCTGGGGAATCGATGACGAATCGTTCGAGGAGCGGATCGAGGCCGTGATCGAGCGGACCGGGCACGCGCGTGGCCGAGTCCTCCTGAAGCAGGCGCACGGCGTGCGCGCGCTACGTCGCGGCGAGCTCGCGAAGGCCGAGAAGCTCCTCTTCGATGCGGTCCAAGGGTTCGCGACACTTCGGCTGGACTACGAGCGCGCCGTCGTTCTTGGCGATCATGCTCGAGCGCTCGCCGGCCTGGGTCGGGATCACCGCAGCGAGTGCGACGAAGCGAAGGCCATCGCCGAACGAATGGGCGCGATCGCGCTGCGCGGCGCCGTCGAGCAGGTGGCAGCGGTTCCGGTGAGCTGAGCGCGCGACGTCAGCGAAGGGCTTGCCGTAACGCGCTCCGTGCGGCGTGATAGCCGCACATCCCGTGGACGCCTCCACCCGGCGGCGTGCTCGACGAGCAGAGGAAGATGTCGCGCGCCGAGGTCGCGTACGGATCGAAGCTCAACACCGGTCGTCCGAAGAGCTGCAGCGCAGAGCTTTCGCCGCCGCCGATATCGCCGCCCAGGTAGTTTTCGTTGTGCTCTGCGATCGCCGCGGGGCCCATGGCGCTCCGGGCGAGCACGCGGTCGCGGAACCCTGGGGCGAACCGCTCGAGCTGCGCCTCGATGCGCCCGGTCATGTCGACCGCCGATCCGTTCGGGACGTGGCAGTACGCCCACAGCGTTTCCTTCCCGGCGGGCGCGCGCGAACGGTCGAAAAGGCTTTGCTGGCCCACGAGCACGAAGGGATGTTCGGGGACGCGACCCCGCGCCACGTCCTCTTCGCTCTCGGCGATCTCGTCGAGCGTCCCGCCGAGGTGCACGGTCCCCGCGCGAAGGCAGTCTCGCGCCCGCCACGGAACCGGCCCATCGAGCGCGTAGTCGAGCTTGAACACGCCCGGACCTGACCGGAACCGCGCGATGCGTCCTCGGTATCCATTCGAAAGGCGCGCCCCTGCGATCCTGTCGAGCTGACGAGGCGTCGTGTCGAAGAGATAGGCGCGCGCGGTATCGAGGTCGCGAATGTCCCGCACGCGTGTTCGCGTCATGACGGCGCCACCGAGCGACCCCAGCTTCGCGACGAGCGCGTCAGCGATCCGCTGTGAGCCGCCGCGAGCGATCGGCCAACTGGCGACGTGAGTCGTCACGGCGAACATGAGGCCGAATGAGGCGCTGAGCGGCGCGTCGAGCGGCATCATCGAGTGCGCAGCGAGTCCGGCGAAGAGGGCGCGAGCGCGTTCGGTGACGAACGCGCGTCGGGCGAGCAGACGCGCGGAAAGCAGGCCGGGGAGGCCGAGCCGGGCGAGCACGAGCGGGTGGTGCGGGATCTTGATGAGCGGTCCGAGCGCGTCCGTCGCGAGGTCGGGCCAGTGCTGGACCAGCTGCGCGACCAGGCGGCGCCAGGCGCGGCCATCCGAGCCGAGGCCGCGTGCGGTCTCGTCGAGAGAGCGGCTGAGCACGATCGCCGTGCCGTCGTCTAGAGGATGGGCGAGCGCGAGCGGCGGTTCGATCCACTCGAGCCCGAGCGAGCCGAGCTCGAGCGAACGGAAGAACGGCGATGCGGCGCCCATCGGATGGAAGGCCGAGCACAGGTCGTGGACGAAACCGGGAAGGGTGAGCTCCGCAGAGCGGCAGCCGCCGCCGATCGTCTCGTTCGCTTCGACGACGGTGACCGAGCGACCGTTTCGCGCCAGCTCGATCGCGGCTGAGAGTCCGTTCGGTCCGCTGCCGACGACGACCGCGTCGGTCGACATCAGCTAACCGCGGCGCAGATGCCGATCGAACCAGTCGAGTGCGCGGCGAAGCGAATCGACGCGATTCTCGGTCTTGCGGAACCCGTGTCCTTCGCCTTCGTAAACGTGATACTCGTGCATCTTCCCGCCCTCGCGAAGCGCCTTCACGATCTGCTCCGCCTCGCTGCTGGGGACGCGCGGATCGTTCGCGCCTTGCAAGATGAGAAGTGGGGCGCGGATCTTCGAGGCATGCGTGAGCGGGGAGCGCTCGCGGAAGAGCTCGGCGTCGTGCGCGGGGTCGCCGAGTTCGCGCACGAGGTAATCCCGCAGATCGCCGCGAGTCGTGTCGAACATCGTCTTCCACGAAACGACGCCGACGACCGACACGCCCGCGGCGAACCGGTCCGGGCGCAGGGCCAGCGACATCAGCGTCAGGTAGCCGCCATAGCTTGCGCCGTAGGCGCCGATGCGCTTGCCGTCAGCGATGCCATGCTCGCCGAGCCAACCCGCGCCCCTCGCGATGTCCTCGAGATCCTTGCCGCCCCAATCGTGACGGTTGGCCTCACGCCACTTCTTGCCGTAGCCGGTCGAGCCGCGAACGTTGGGAGCGAGCACGACGTAACCGGCGTTGACGAAGACCTGCGTCGCGACGTTCCACTCGCGGTGATGCTGCGAAGTCGGACCGCCGTGAATGTTGATGACGGCGGGAGGCGCGCTCGTGCCATGAAGCGCCTCGGCGTACGGGAGGAAGAGGAGCGCGGGCACCATGTCGCCGTTCGCCCCCGGATAGCGGATGTGCCGCGGTTCGACCAGCGTCGCGGCGTCGATCCGCGAGGGAAGTGATCGCGTGACCGCGCGCGGCTCGCTCATGCGCTCGCCGGTGATGAAAACATCCCACGGCTGGGTCGAGCTCGAGTACACGTAGGCCGTTCGGTCGTTGTCGCGACCGATGGCCTGCGCGGTGTGCGTTCCCGGAATGTCGGCGACCGCATGGTCGGCGTGCGAGACGGAGAAGACCCGCCGGATCGATACGGACGCGTCCTCGTCGTGGAGATAGTCGACCGCCCGGCCATCCGGGCGCCACGCCGGCTGATACTCGTCGCGGATGGAGTCGGTCATTCGCTCGATTCGACCGAGCGCGCCGTTGCGATACGGTGCGACCGCGATCTCCTGCCGCGCTCGGATGTCCGTCGTGAAGGCGATGCGCGATCCGTCAGGTGACCAGCGCGGATCGAGGGACTCGCCGTCGAGCCCGCCGCGCGTATCGAGCTTGCGCATCTCGCCGCCTGCGGCGGGCACGACGAATAGATCCTGATTCGTCCGGCGCTCGTCGCGCCGCGACGCGAAGATGAGCAGCCCGCCGTCAGGAGACCATCGAGGCTGGACGTCATCGCGCGCGCCGTCGGTCAGCGTCCGCTTTGCCCCCGTGATCACGTCGATGACATGGACCGCGAATCCCTTGCCGGCGGTGTTCGCGGTGCACGCGAGCTTGGTGCCGTCTGGGGACCATGCGATGTCGCGGTGCGTCACGTCTGGCTCGCTCGTGAGATTGCGTTCGTGCTCGCCGTCACGATCCACGAGCCAG
>Ga0209160_1005055_pt1 | contig 10468 bp, 7 predicted proteins | sample GraSoiAngelo_153_FD_186167 | JGI IMG/M metagenome (GOLD analysis project Ga0209160, IMG submission 186167) | Grasslands soil microbial communities from the Angelo Coastal Reserve, California, USA - 14_1009_12_40cm (SPAdes) (version 2) | ecosystem: Environmental > Terrestrial > Soil > Grasslands ... | reverse complement strand
CGCATTCCCGGACCGGGCTCCCGTTTTGGGAGTCCGGCATTGAGACCCGTTCCTCCGAAGCCCGTTGGCATATCCGCTGCACTGCAGCGGACTCATGCGGCAGGCGGAAAGGATCCTCAGCGAGGGCGCGGCGGGGCTGGCCGATGCGGAGCTGCTCCGCGTCGTACTCGGCGCCCGCGACGAATTGCTCGCCTGCCGCCTTCTCTCCCGAGGTCTGCCTTCGTTGCGGCGGGCGGGCCCGGGGGAGCTGCTGCTGGAATCGGGGATGAGCGCTGCTCTCGCGGCGCGCGTCATGGCGGCGCTCGAGCTCGGGCGGCGGGTGGCGCTCGCGCCCGCACCAGACCGCCGGCGTCTCTTGCGAGCCCGGGACGTGGCCGCCGTGCTCTGGGCACGCCTCGCGCACCTTCCACACGAGGAGTTCTGGACGGTGCTGATGAACTCACGGCTGCAGGAGATCCTCTGCGTCCAGATCGCACGCGGAGGGCTGACGCAGTGCTCGGTCTCGCCGCGGGAGGCCTTCGCGCCGGCCATCGTGCATCGGGCGCCGGCTGTGGCCTTCGTTCACAATCATCCCTCTGGAGATTCCGCGCCTTCCGCGGAAGACCAGCGGCTCCAGCTGCTGCTCGATGAGGCCGGGCATGCCCTGGGCGTGCGCGTCGTCGATCACCTGGTGCTGGCGGAGGGCGGTGTGCACAGCGCGGTCGAGGGCGCGTCGCCGCCGCCGGATCCGGTTTCGCTCGTTCCGCGCGAGGGCGTGGGGTAAAGGAGGAGGGGGATGGAGCTGTCCGAAGCGCTGAAAGAGCATTTCGGGTACGACACGTTCCGCAAGGGACAGGAAGCGATCGTCCGGTCAGTGCTGTCAGGGCGGCCGACCATCGCCATCCTGCCCACCGGAGGAGGCAAGAGCCTCTGCTACCAGCTCCCGGCGCTGCTGCTCGAGGGCACGACGGTCGTGGTCTCGCCGCTGGTCGCGCTGATGAAGGATCAGGTGGATGCGCTGCGCGCGCGGGCCATCGCCGCGACTTTCGTGAACAGCTCGCTGCCCGAGAGCGAGCGGCAAGAAAGGCAATCGGCGTTGCGGCGCGGGGAGTATCGCCTGGTGTACGTCGCGCCGGAGCGCTTCAAATCGCCGTCCTTCCTCGCGGCGATGGGGGCCCTCAAGGTCCCGCTGCTGGCGGTCGACGAGGCGCACTGCATCTCGGCCTGGGGACACGACTTCCGTCCCGAATACCAGCAGATCGCGCGCGCTCGCGAGCAACTGCGGGCAGAGCGCGTGCTGGCGCTGACGGCGACCGCAACGCCCGAGGTGCGGCGCGACATCGCCGACGCGCTCGAGCTGCGAGATCCCCGGGTGTTCGTCGCCGGGTTCGATCGGCCCAACCTGTTCATCGAAGTGCTGCGCGTCACCGGCGACAAGGACAAGCTGGGTCGGCTGGTCGCGCTGTCGCGGTCTGGCGGCCCGGGGATCGTCTACGCCGCCACGCGCAAGAACGTGGAGAAGGTGGTCGCCTCGCTGCGCGCCTCGGGCGTGGATGCGCTGGGATATCACGCGGGAATGCCGGACGCGGAACGGACCTCCGTGCAGGAGCGTTTCGTCCGGGGTGAAGCTCCGGTGATCGCCGCCACCAACGCGTTCGGCATGGGCGTGGACAAAGCGGACATCCGCTTCGTCGCGCACTTCGACGTGCCGCGCTCGCTCGAGGCGTACTATCAGGAGATCGGCAGGGCCGGACGCGACGGTCTGCCGAGCCACGCCTTGCTTCTCTTCAATTACGCCGATGTGATGATGCAGCGGCGGATGATCGAAGCGGGGCGTCCCTCGCGCGATCTGGTCGAGCGCGCCTGGGGGGCAGCCCGCGAATTGCTCGAGGGCTCCGTCGATCAGCTCGCGCAAGCCTGCAGGGTCACGGTGCCGGAGCTTTCCGGAGCGGTGCGTCTGCTCGAGAGCGCCGGGCATCTCGAGCGCGGCCTCGGCCGGGACGGCCGGTTCTTCGTCGCCACTCCCGCGGTCGCGCCAGATGATCTGGCCGTCGATTTCGAGCTGCTCGAGCTGCGAGTCGCCAGGGAGCGGCAGATGCTGGACCGGCTGGTCAGGTTCGCCGATACGCGGGGCTGCCGCCGGCAGAACCTGTTGCGCTACTTCGGTGACGCCGATGCTCCGCGCGGCTGCGACGCTTGCGAGAGCTGCAAGGGAAGCCGTGCGCCGGAGCCGGAGGAGATCGCGCCGGCGCCACGCAAGCGCAAGCAGGCGGAGCCGGCGGTCCCCGACGATGCGCCTTATGACGAGCAGGTGTTCGAGAAACTGCGATCGCTCCGGACGGCGCTGGCGCGCGAGAGCCGGGTACCGCCCTACGTCGTCTTCCACGATTCCACCCTGCGCGAGCTCGCCCGCGCGCTGCCGCGCGACGAGAAGAGCTTCCTCGCGGTGAAGGGCGCCGGCCCGGGCCGCTGGCAGCGGTACGGAGAAAGAGTGGTGGCGATCACCCGGGCCACGGCGCCGTCCGACTCGACGCCGGTCGTCAGCGAGCCCGGCGCGCAGCGCGACCTCGGGTTCGAACCGGTGCCGGTGCGCAAGAAGGTTCCGGCTGGCGGCGACGACTATGGGCCAGCGCCGAGGGCGCCTTCCTCCGATCTGTGGGCGCTCCATGCGGCGGGCGCGACACTGAACGAGATGTGCACCCGCCTGCGGAAGACCGCTGCGGAGGTCGCCTCCGAGCTTGCGGACGGCGCGCGCGCTGGAAAAACGGTCGACGTCGCGCGGCTGCTCGGGACGGACCGCGTCGAGGCAATTCGCGCTGCGGCCCGGGGCGCCGAAGGCGACGTGGTGGCGGTGCGCCGGCGCCTGCCGTTCCCGGCCGCACTCGCCGAGATCCGCCTGGCGCTGACTCGGCCCGACGGTTCAACCGGTTGAACTGCGTCCGCCGGCTACCACTGGCAGTCCCGAAGGCCGCATATCGCCCGCGACATGCCTCACGTCGCAGCGCCGCCGATGCGGACACGACGGTGCGCTGCGGTTGAAGTGTTTGGACCCTAGAACGGAATGTCGTCCTCGGTGGCCTTGGGCGCGCTGGACGGAGACTCGTCGATCCCCGGCGGAGGACCGCCGAAGTCCTCTGCCGGGGCGCCAGCGCCCCGACCCGCTCCGCGCCCGCCGCGGTCCCCTCCGGCGAGGAACACCACTCCTCCCACCGGATTCGCGACCACCTCGGTGGTGTACTGCTTGGCGCCTTCCTTGTTCGTCCACTCCCGGGTCTGCAGCCGGCCCTCGATGTACACCTGCCTGCCCTTGGAGAGGTACTCGCCGCAGTTCTCCGCCGTCTTTCCCCACACGACGACGCGGTGCCACTCGGTCCGTTCCTGTTTCTGGCCCGACTTGTCCGTCCACGCTTCGTTCGTGGCGACGGTGAAGTTCGCCACCGCCTGTCCGCTCGGTGTGTATCGGACCTCGGGATCCCGGCCCAGATTGCCGATCAGGATGACCTTGTTGACGCCCGCCATGCTTGCCTCTCTTGACTTGAAATGGAGGCAGGCACCCTAACACAGGGGCCCGACAATGGACGGCGGCTAACCGCCCCCGGGACAGGCTGGAGACTGGGCCGTACAGACCGCCGAGGCGGGCTTGGCGTCCGTCGCCGGCGTGACGAGAACCGCCGGACCGGCACGGGAGGGCGTGGTCCCCGGCTGCGCCGGTGCAGCAGGCGCGGCGGGGGCGCTGGCTGGTGCGCCGGACCCGGCCGGCCCCGCAGGCGGCGGAGTGGCTGGGGCCGTTGCGGGCGTTGACGCAGGCGCCGAGTGGACCACCGCGTCAGGCGGCGGCGCTGGACGTCGCTCGATGGCCGCGAGCCAGTTCTCCAGTTGCGCGTCATGAGCGCTGGCCTGCGAGATCTCCTTGTGCAATGCCAGGGCAAGCGGATATCGCGCCACGTCCGTGCCGGTCTGCTCCACGCCGGCCGCAACCAACTCGATGGCCGCCTGCGCCTGCGGCGCCGGCGCGACGCGCAGGGCGGCGAACATCTCGTCCGGCGAGGCGTCGCCCACTTCCACCAGCCCGTCGGAGAGCATGGCGGCGAGCTGCTCGTCGCGCTGCGTCCCGCGCGCCAGCGGGGCGAGGGCGAAGAGTCTCGCCAAGGCCTCGGCGCTCCCGTCGACCGCCAGATCGAGGAGAGAGGAGACCGCGGGCACCGGAAGGGCAAGCTCCCGCCCCACGCTACGGAGCCGGAGGAAGAGATCGGCAGAGGCCGGCATCGCCTCCAGCAGCATGCCGCCGCCCTGATCGGGATCGCTCCGGTACACGGCGTCGGCGAGGACGATGCGCAGCAGCGGATCGCGCTCGCCGCGCAGCGCCGAGCGGAGGAACGGCAGGTTCTTCTTGTCCCCGGCCGACGCCAGCGCCGCGTAGGTAGCGATGCGGGCTTTCAGCTCCGCCGGCTGCGCATCCTGCGGCGTCACCACCGCTGCCAGCGCCGCTTCCCGCGCTCCCGCTTCCGGCGCACCGAGCGCGGCGAGCATCCCTCCCAGCCGATCGATCGACGAGATCACCGGAGCGCTCTTTCCCGCCCAGTCGTTCACCAGCACCGAGAACACGTATCGTTCGCCGCCCAGGCTCTGCACGTATCCGGAGAGCGCGGTCACCCGCTCGAGCGTCCCCGTCTTCGCCCGCAACCGGCCGGCGGCGTCAGTCCCTTCCATGCGCAGCCGCATGGTGCCGTCGCGGGCGGCGATCCCGAGCGAGGAGACGAACTCGGAGGCGACGGGGAACCGCTTCCAGACCGCCTGGAGCAACGTCGCAATCTGCCTGGCGGTGAAGCGGTTGGTGTCGTTCAGCCCACTGCCGTTCTTCAGCACATACGTGCCGCGGGGGATCCCCAGTTCGGCCAGCAGGTCCTCGGCGACCTCCAGCCCCTTGGGCCACGATCCCGGAGTCCCCTTCAGCTCGGCGCCGAGCGTCTTCACCAGCATCTCGGCGATGAAGTTCGAGGACGCCTTGTTCATGTCGTGGATGATCTCCGCCAGCTCGGGCGACTCGTAGCTCTGGATCAGCACTGCCGCCTGCGGGATCGCCCCGCGCTTCACCCGGCCGGCGACTCTGATGCCGCGCTGCCGCAGCAGCATGCGCAGGGTGTTTCCGTAGTAGGAGGCGGGGTCGCCGACGCGGCGGTACATCATCATCGAATCGGCGCGAAGCGGAATGCGCCCGTCGACCACGATGCGCGTGCGCTCGCCTTCCGCGACGGTGCGTGGCCGCAGCTTGCGCCGCCCGTTGGCCCGGACGGTGACCACCCGGTTGTCGATGACGAAGTAGTCCCGCGCGTCAGGCTCCACCTCGACGCTCGCGCGCGCCCCGACGCGGTCGGCGGGTGTGATGTAGATGGCGACGGCGTTGTGGTTGAGGGAGAGGGCCCCGACCCCTGCCGCCCAAGCCTTGTCGCTGGGCTCCTGCTCCCAGCCGGGTCCGTACTCCTCGCGGTCGAAGAACGAGTCGTCGAGGACGATCTCCCCGATGTTGCGCACGCCGCGGTGCCAGAGATCGGAGACGAGACCGTCGAGCCGCTCGGTGGTGACCGAGGGATCGCCGCGTCCCTTGACGTAGAGCACCCCGATCCGGCCGCGCTGGATCGGCTTGTCCGTCAGGTAATCGGTGGTGAACCGGTACTCCGGACCGAGACGCAACAGCCCCGTTGCCGCCGTGACCAGCTTCGTGTTGGAGGCCGGATTGAGGAGATCGTCCGGATTGCGGGAATAGACGACCTGGCCGTCGTCGAGCGATTCCACCTGCAGCGCCACGTGGGCGTTGGAGAGGGGAGGCTGGGAGAGAAGCTGCTCGACCGCCTTGCGCAACGCCTCGCGGTCGGACTTGTCCGCGCGCGCCGCGAGCGGCGACACGGCGAGAATCACGACCGCCAGAATCCTGCGCACCTTGAACCTCGAGGGGGCTTGCCTGCGCCTGAAAGGTTATCAGGCGTTCGTCCGCCCGGCAACAAAACTGTCGGGTAATCAAACGTTTGCGTTGTCGGGCACGCGGCGGGCGGCGCGCGGTGGCGCGTACCCTGGCACAACAAGCGGACTTTCCCGCGGCATCTCGCCATGGGAGAGTGCACGCCGCCTTTCGCCCCAGGGGTAGGCAAATGGACGAGTTCGAACGCCAGGCAGCCCGATGCGTCTTCGTCGGAATCCAGGGGACGACGCTCGCACCAGCCGAGCTGGAGCTGGTGCGTCGCGGCGTCGGAGGCGTGATCCTGTTCGCCCGCAACGTCGCCGAGCCGGGCCAGGTCGCGGAGCTCGCGCGGAGCTTGAAGGCGGGCGCGCCGGGTCCGCTGCTCATCTGCGTCGATCAGGAGGGCGGGCGCGTCCAGCGGCTCCGCCCCCCTCACTGGATTGCCTGGCCAAGCATGCGCCGGCTGGGCGAGATCGATCAGCAGGGAGGGCTCGACGGAACGAACGGGACGGTGATCGCCGAGCGGGTGGGCGAGATGATCGCCCGCGAGCTTTCTGCCTCTGGAATCGACGTCGATTTCGCGCCGGTGCTCGACGTGGATACCAATCCGGACAACCCGGTCATCGGCGACCGTTCGTTCTCCCGCGATCCCCGGCGGGTCGCGCGGCTCGGCGTGGCGTTGGCGCAGGGACTGGAGCGGTCCGGCGTGGCGAGTTGCGCGAAGCACTTTCCGGGTCACGGCGACACTTCGCAGGACTCCCACCTGACGCTCCCCCGCCTCGCGCACGACGAGAAACGCCTCTGGGAGGTCGAGCTGGTCCCGTTCGTGGCCGCTGCGCGCGCGGGCATCGCCTCGGTGATGACGGCGCACGTGCGATTCGAGACGTTCGATCGCCTTCCGGCGACGCTTTCGCCGGTCGCGCTGCGGCTGTTGCGCCAGGACATCGGGTTTCGCGGTTGCTGCATCTCCGACGACCTGGAGATGCGCGCCATCTCCGATATCTGGGGCATACCCGACGCGGCGGAGCTCTCCATCACCGCCGGATGCGACGCCGTGCTCGTCTCTCATACGCTGCAGCATCAACACGACGCCATCGACGCCATCGCCCGCGGCGCCCGGGCGGGGCCGCTGCCGCGCGAGCGGCTGGCGGAGGCGGCCTCGCGCGTGGAGGCGCTGCAGAAGTTCGCGCGCCCTGCCACTGCAATCGATCCTTCGTCCGCTTCATCCGCGACCGCGGCAACGGCGCACCGCCAATTCGCTGCCCGTCTGCTGGAGGCCGCGGCCCGCATCGAGCGGCCGATCGACCCCACCGAACGCCGCGTGTGACCGTTACCTGCGGGTGAGGGCGCCTTCGCCGAGCAGCGCCAGTGCCCCTAGCAGCAGCAGCCCGCTCCAGAGCGGAGTCCCTTGGACGCCCTGGGCGGCGGCAGCGGAGGCGGCCACTCGAGCGGAGCCAGCCCCCCCGAGCCGGGCCTTCAAATCTGCCTCATCGACGCGGCGCAAGTCGCTCTCCTTCGGATCGAGGGTGGCGACGAACGCCAGCGCCGGCTCCTCGCGGGGCTGCACTCCAGACGGCGCGACCAGCGCCCGGTACTGTCCTGGAGCACTGAGCGGCACGATCGCGTCGTCCGGGTGGGCAGTCTCCCGTCGGAACGGGACCGCCTCCCCTCCAGACGCAAGGACCTTTTCCACGCGTGTCCCCGGCGGCGCCGACAGGGTGCGCTCCTCGCCGACCATGGAGTTTGCGGGCTGGCGCTGCTCGAGGGCGTCCGCGAGCCAACTGACCGACTGCTGCAGGACGGGAAGGAAGGAGACGCGGATCGGCCAATCCGTCCAGGTCCGCGAGACGGAGCTGGTGTAGAGGAGCACGCGGCCGGCGCCGAGCCGCTTCTCGATCAGCGCCGGAGCGCCGTCGTCGTAGGAAGCCAGCGTGTGCCCCTGCCCTTCCGGCTTGAGCAGCGCGTACCGGAAGGTGCGCGCGCTCTCCAGGCCCTCGCGCTCCGCAGGACCGAAGACGTGGAACAGGGGGTGCGCCCATTCGATCAGCCCGAAGCGGGCGGCGTGCTCCTCCGCTCCCTGCGCTCCCGGCTCGGCGGCGGTCTTGATCAGGTGCAACGGCCGGGGCAGCACCTCGCCGAGGACCTCGTTGTATGCGTCGGGATCGACGTGATCGCCGAGCGCGATGAAGACCCCCAGTCCCCGCTGGACCACCGCCTGGCGCAGCTTGTCGGCGAACGGTTTCGGCGGCGCGGCCACGTTCAGCAGCAGCAGCACGTCGTACCCGTCGAGCGGCGCATTCGCCGCCGCGTCCGCGTCTAGCGTCTGCGCGTGGATGCGGCCGCCGGTGCGCGCCGGCGCGAGAGCCGCCTCGACGAAGAACGCCTCGTCGCGCGACCGCAGGCTGGAGGGGGCACCGTCCACGATCAGCGCCTTCACGTCGCGCGGGACGTGCACCACGAAGTCCTGGCCATCATCCTCGTCGAGACCCTGCGCCTCTTCGCGGGTCAGCTCCACGCGCCCGGTGACCACTCCGGCGGGCAACACGGCGCCGAGCGTCTTCTTCGCGGTGCCGCGCGGGGGGACGTCGACGAATCCCTTCGCGACCGTGTGCGCGCCGACCTTGAGCGAGACCTGCATCCCCGAAACGGGTTGTCCGCTGGAATTGGCCACGGTGGCGACCACCTCGTACCCCCGCGGTCCCAACGAGGCGGACGGCCGGACAACGGTCGCGATCACTGCCGCGTTTGGCAGCTCGTTCCCACGCGCCGCATCGACCAGGACGACGTTCGGACGGATCGCCTGCGCGCCCGGCGGGGCGGTGGCGGGCGGCGGAACCAGCGGCGGCGGCGCGTCCAGCCGGATCGAGTGCGCCGCCAGATCGCTGAAGGCGATGATGCGTTTGCCGGCTACCGGGCTCTCCCCGAGCGCCTTCGCCGCTGCCGCCAGGCAGCTGGTCATGTCCGACATCAGATAAGTCGGCTGCGCCGACTGCAGCACGCGGCGCACCGCCAGGCGATCGAACGAAGGGGCCGCCATTCCTCCGCCGCTGAATCCGGCCGGACCGGCGCAGAGGCCCGCCGCCGCCGGCTCGTCCGGGCCCAGGCGATCGAGCGCCGCGAGCGCCTCGCTTCGCGCCTTCTCGAACAGAGTCTTCGACCCCATCCGGTAACGCATCGAGAGCGACGCATCGAGCACCAGTGCAGTTGCCTGCGGCCCTGAGGATTGCGCCGCCTGCACCCCGCGAGGCTTGATCGAGGGACGCGCCAGCGCGAGCGCCACGGCCGCGATCAACAAGCAGCGCAGCGCGAGCAGCAGGATCTGCCGGAGCCGCAGCCTGCGCGCCTTCTGCCGGTGCGAGCGCAGCACGAATTCGATCGCTCCGAAGCTGAGCGGACGGGGCCGCCGCTGGTTGAAGAGGTGCACCAGGATCGGCAGCGCGATCGCGAGCAGTCCCCAGAGGTAGGCGGGATGGGCGAACTGGAGCACCCTTAAGCCGCCTCCCGTCGGGCGAGCAGCTTGAGCAGGACCCGGTCGGGAGCCGCATCGGTGGCGATCTGCTCGACCTCCACGTCCGCGCGCGCCAGCTCCTTGCGCGTGGTCTCCAGGAAACGCCGCATTTCGGCCAGGTAGCTCTCGCGGATCTGCCGCGGCTGGGCCTCGATGGAGCGGTCGTCCTCCATGGAGAGAAACCGGGTCGGGTCGTCGAACGGGAAATCCAGCTCCTCGCGATCGAGCGTCTGCAGGAGGAGCACGTCGTGCCGGCGGGAGCGCAGCATCTTCAGCGCGGGAATGCTGCGATCGGTAGCGTCGAACAGATCGGTGAGGACGATCATCAGCGCGCGCCGGCCGGCTTTCTCGGCGGCGAAGTCGAGCGCCGCCGGCAGGAGCGTCGCACCGCGCCCCTGCGAGCCGTCGAGAATCTTGAGCAGCTCCTGCACGTGGGTCGGCGAGGAAGCGAAAGGGAGGAACTCGCGCACTCCCTCCCAGGTGCCGCCGTCGCCCGCCATGCACAGGCCCACCTGGTCGCCCTGCCGCGAGAGCAGGTACGCGAGGGCGCCGGCGCAGACGGCGGCGTACTGGAGCTTGGTCATCGCGCCGCGCCCGTACGCCATGCTGCCGCTCGCATCGACCACCAGCAGCGCGCGCAGGTTCGTCTCCATCTCGAAGCGCTTGACGTAGTACTTGTCGAGCTTGGCAAACGCCCGCCAGTCGATGTGGCGGATCTCGTCGCCCGGCGCGTATTCCTTGTGCTCGGAGAACTCCACGGACTGACCGTGGTGGGGGCTCTTGTGCAGCCCGGTGAGCACGCCTTCCATCACCTTGCGCGCCGTGACCTGGAGCGGGCCGAGTCGCGCGAGCAGCGCCGGCAAGAGCGGCTGCGCGGGCGTCACGCCTTCGTCTCGCGCAAGAGCTCCGCGATCACGCGGCGCGAGTCCACCCCTTCCGCCTCGGCGTGGAAGTTCGTGAGCACACGGTGGCGCAGGACCGGCTCCGCCAGCGCGCGCACGTCCTGCACGTCCGCGGCCGGGCGT
>Ga0209160_1005052_pt1 | contig 10470 bp, 9 predicted proteins | sample GraSoiAngelo_153_FD_186167 | JGI IMG/M metagenome (GOLD analysis project Ga0209160, IMG submission 186167) | Grasslands soil microbial communities from the Angelo Coastal Reserve, California, USA - 14_1009_12_40cm (SPAdes) (version 2) | ecosystem: Environmental > Terrestrial > Soil > Grasslands ... | reverse complement strand
CGGAAGGAGTGGGCGTAAATCCGGAGAGTGGCGAAGTATACGTGACCTGTGAAGAAAAAGGCGAAGTGTTCGCGATCGATCCAGACGCACAGCGAGTAATAGCAAAAATCGACACCGGAGGACGCCCGCGTTCCGTTGCATTCCCGTCGGACGGCTCACGCGCGTACGTCGCATGCGAGAACGGCGGATACGTCGCCGTGATCGATGCGAAGTCGCACAAATTATTGTCAAAAATCCAATTGCCTACTGGCTCGCTGCCGATGGGCACTGCAGTTTCCCAGGATGGAAAAGAGCTTTACGTCTCCACAGGTCGCGGAAACGCCGTTGCCGTCATCGACACCCAAAAGAACGAAGTAGCGACCACAATTTCCGTCGGAAACCGCGTCTGGGGCATTGCACTCGATCCCAGTGGATCAAAGCTCTATACCGCCAACGGCGCATCCAACGATGTCTCCGTTGTCGATCTCAAATCGCGCAAAGAATTGCGCCGGATCAAAGTCGGCGACGGCCCCTGGGGAATCGCAATTGTTTCCAGGGAATGACGGCTTGGGAGCCGTCCACTGCAGAAAGTGACGGTTTGGCAGGCGTCACTCCTTGCTATCTAGCCGCCGGCGTAATTCGGGTAGCGCTCGCGTAGCTCGCGCGAGAGGCGATCGGCTTCTTCGGCTTTGCCGGCTTGGCGATACGCCAGCGCGGCTTTGTTCAATGCGCGCGGAGTTATGGCTGGATCGTCGTAAAGCAGAGCGACGCCTTTGAACGCTTTGCCGGCGTCGTCGAAGTTTCCGCGCTCGAGCTGGACTTCGCCTGCCAGCAGGCGCGCTTCCGCATTTACCCGGCCCTCGGGTTGCAGGACCATGATTTCTTCGGCGATCTTCTGAGCGTCGTCGGGTTTGTGAGCGCTGATCTTAACTGCGCCAAGCGCGAGTAACACCTTCGCTTTTCCAGCCGGGTCTTTGGCAGTCTGCAAATATTTGCTGAACGCCTCCTCGGCTTCAGCCATATTTTTTAGCTTCGTGGCTGCGTCGCCGAGGTAAAACAAGTAATCGGGCTTAACCTTGCCAGGGTTGTCGACCTTACGAAGGGCGCTAAGATATTTTTCTGCGGCCTGGAAATTTTTCTCGTTGTAATACTGAATGCCGAGCCACTCGAGAACTTCCGGCGGCACGTTTGCGCTCGGGCTACTCGCCATGAAATCGTTGACTTCCTTTGTAAGCGCGGCCTGATCCTTCAAATAAAACTGACACAGGATGATCCGAAGCGACGCCAGATTGTAATACTGCTCCTTGTTCAGTTGCCGCGCGGTGTTAAGGGCAGTCAGGGCAGTCTTATAGTCCTTCGCCTCGAACGCAGCTTTGCCGATATAATATTGCGCCTGCGCCGCCACAGAACTCTTGGGGAACTCCTTCAGCAGCTGGCGAAACGTGTCGACCATGCCCTTGGTATTTTCCTGTTGGCCCAGGATCAGAGCTTTTAGTTGCAAGGTCGCTTCGCGCTCCCGCGCTTTGGGATACTTGGCGATGATTATGTTTAACTCGTTGAGCGCGGCGGTGTAGTTCTTGCTCTGCTCGTATGCCAACGCGCGTTGACCCATGGCTGCGGGAATTTCCGGACTATCCGGGAACGTCTGAATGTAATACGTAAAAGCTTCGATCACGCCGGTAACGTTCTTCGTTTGCACGTGGCACAAGCCAAGTTTATACGCCGCTTCGGCACGCAGCTTTGGAGAAAGCTGAGATCCGCGTAATTCTCCGTAAATTGACGCTGCCTCTGTGTAATTCTGCTGCTTGTAAAGTGCTTCGGCCTTTAACAACTTCGCCTGATCGGCGCGCTCGCCTGTGGGATTGGTTGCCAGGAATTCGTCCACTGCGGCGTTCAAGGCTGAAGGGTCCGTGTTATAAACGTTGATCAGGCGTTGATAAGCAGCGTCCTTTGCTTCTTCGCGATCTGGATACTTCGCGATAATGTCGCGATAAAGCGCTTCAGCTTCCTTTGAATGCCCGAGCTGCCGCTCGCTGTTTGCTGCGAGCAGTAACACCTCGGCCTGTGCGGCCTCGGGAAGCGTCCCCAGTTCCTTTTTGTAGTCGGCCAGTAACTGTGCGTATTGGCCAGTCTGGTATTGCAATCGGCGCAAACCGACTTGTGCGATCGCCCGGAATTTTCCCGCCTCGGGCATGGTGCGGCCTTTTTGCAATAACGCAGTAGCTCTATCGACCATCGACTTGTCGAGTTTGCCTTTGTCCGCCTGGATGAGCTCGAGTGCGATCATGCCTCCGCGGACGGCTGACTCCGCTTTCAAAGCCGGTTTTTGTGCTTCATTCGCCAGCGCTTCGTATTGCTTTAGCGCATCGACTTTTCGTCCGCGCGCTGCGAAGATCGATGCCGCAGTCACGCGCGCATCTTCGCGATAGGGATTTGGATTTCCGGACTCGGCAACTCCAGCATAAATATTTGCTGCTTCGTCCTTGCGTCCGAGAGCTTCAAGGCAACGGGCTTCGAAATAACGCGCGGAAAGCGCCACCGCCGGCTCCTTTGATTTGCCGGCGGAACGGTGAAACAGCGGAAGCGCCGTCGCGTAATCCTTGTCCGCGAATGCGATCTCGGCGAGAGCATACGCGGCAGGCGCGGCAAATTCGCTGTCGCCGTAATCGTTGAGCACTTTCTGCAAATTTGTGCGAGCACTCGAAACGCGATTGAGATTTCGATAGCACTCGCCAAGCGAGAAATAAGCGTTCGCCCGACCGGGACGTCCCGGATAGTCGTCGAGATATTTTTGGTATTCTGGAATCGCCAAGTCGTAAAGTTTGCGAGTAAAGAGCGCGTTGGCGTAATCGAGCTGACGCTGATCCGATCGCTCGGTTTCACTCGCTGGAGTCCCTGAAAACTCCTGCACCAACGAGCGCAAGGTTTTGTCGGCCGATTCTTGCGCAGGCGCGGCGCGAGGTGCAGGCGGTTCATCGACTGGCCGTGCACGGCGCACGTCCTGAGCAGAGGCGACGCTAGCTGACCAGAGCAGCATCGCCAGCCCGAGAAAATGGTAGCGACGCCGCGCTGCGGCGTCCGGACAGCGCAGCGCGCCGTCCCTACCGCTGCGCCTTATTTTCATTTCGCTGTCGCGAAGGCTACGTTGGTTATTCCAGCTTCAGTGCAAATGTTCAGTACGCCGACGATATTTTTGTACGCGCCCGCTTCGTCGCCACGGATCACTACAGACTGCTCGGCGTTCAATTGCACCAGGCTCTTAAGCAGTTCAGTCAGCTCGGGGCCGGTTAATGTTCGGCGGTTAACCACGACGTTGCCGTCTGCTTTTACGTTGACCACAACGTCTCCTATCGGCGCAGTTTTCTCCTTCGCAGCGGACGCTTTCGGCACCTTCACGTCAAGCTCGTTCTCGTTGCGCGCGGCGTTCCACGTCAGCAGAAAAAAAATCAACAGCAGCAAGAGCACATCAACCAACGGCGCCAGTTGAATACCGGGATGATGCAAAGGCGCATGACCACGCAGGTTCATGAAGCGAGATGCGCGATGCGCGATTCGGGGTTTGGGATCGAATCCCGCATCACAGTTCCTCCTCGATCAGCACCGGAGTACGCTCGGCGCGCTTGCCGTACTGCAACGAAAGCAAAGCTAGTACATGCGTGGTAGCAGCTTCCAGTTCCGATATGAGTTTTTGCGCTCTGCCGCGAAAGAATGCGTAGAACATCATCGCTGGAATACCGATCGCCAGCCCGGCAGCCGTGTTAACAAGCGCCTCACTGATTCCGCGGGAGAGCGCCACGTAACGCGCCGATCCGATGTCGGCTCCAAGCGCGCCGAAAGAATGGATAATTCCAAACACCGTCCCTAAAAGGCCAAGCAGCGGCGCAATCATTCCTATGTCCGCGAGGTAAATGACGCGGTTGTTCAGACTGGCCGCGACGCGTGTGCCCTCTGTCTCGGCGATTTCGCGGAGCTGCTGGAAATCTGCGTGCGGATTCTTCGTCGTAAAATCGAGCATCTTTTGCACGACCCGCGCGATGGCCTCTCCGTGCCGATTTGAGACAGCGAGCAATCCGAGATAATCGCGTTTACGCAAAAGCGCATCGGCCGTCGCCATGTAACCGCTCGAAACCACCGTCCCGCGCCGGATGGTCATCAAGTAAACGACCACCAGCATCACGAAAAAGATCGACAGCAGGAGGAGCGGAATTATCACGGGGCCGGCTTTGAAAAGCGTCTCCATGATGCTCTGCGAGTGCTGCGGTACCAGTGGCGGCGTAGGTTCCTGTGCAACCACAGGTGACGCGCTCGCCAGAGCGGCAAACAGAAGGACCCAAGTCTTCATGCCAGAAATTTCGTTATGATATGCGGAGCGATTAGCCGATGCAAATGCAGCACGCAGATCAAACACAAATAACGCTCGCGGGTTTCTGACAACCTGCGCTTTCCTTGCACCGAATTCATTTTTATCCAATCTCATACTCATGATCGTGCTCATGCTCGATTTCTCTCGATCACGATTACGAGCACGAGCATGAGATCCAATTGCTTTCGCACACCTCAGCGAACTCATTGCCGCCGGCTTAGCGGCGCACCAGAAATATGTGCGCCGGTTGAATCGCCGGATCGAGCTCGACGTAATTGCGGCGACCGCGCCACGTGTACGTGGCGCCGCTTAGTAAATCCACTACCCGATACTCATCGCTTTCCATCTGCCCGAACTGTTCGATGGGAACATCGACAAAGGAATGCTGTTTCCGGAACGGATCGAGATTCACCACCACGAGAATGATATTGTCGCGCGCGGCGGTCATTTTGCAGTAAAACAGAATGGCGTCGTTCTCGGCGTGGTAGAATCGCAAATTCGTGTAGAGCTGAAGCGCGCGGTTTTGCTTCCGAATTTTGTTTAGTCGCGCAATCCAATCCTTGATATTTCCCGGCGCATTCCAGTCGCGCTCCTTGAACTGATATTTTTCAGAATCGAGATACTCCTCGCGACCGGGCAACGCCTGATTCTCGCACAGCTCGTAGCCGTTGTAGATGCCGTAAAGAGGGGAAAGCGTCGCGGCCAAAAGAACACGAATCATGAACGCGGGACGCCCGCCCTCCTGAAGGACAAACGGCAGAATGTCCGGCGTGTTTGCCCAGAGGTTCGGACGAAAATATTCGCTCATCTCAGTTTGAGTCAGTTCCGTGAAATATTCGATGAGTTCCTGCTTTGAATTCCGCCATGTAAAATACGTGTAACTCTGGTTAAAGCCGGCTTTGGCGAGGGCCTTCATCATTTTTGGCCGGGTGAATGCTTCGGATAGAAAAATTGTGTGTGGATATTTTTCGCGGACGCCTTTGATCAAATATTCCCAGAAAGCAACTGGCTTGGTGTGCGGATTGTCCACGCGAAAAATGCGCACACCGTGCTCGGCCCAAAACAGCACGATACTCTTCATCTCGGCCCACAGCTCGCGCCAGTTTTCGCAGCGAAAGTTTAACGGATAAATGTCCTCGTACTTTTTCGGCGGATTTTCCGCGTACTTGATCGTGCCGTCTGGCCGCTTGTAGAACCAATCGGGGTGTTCTTTGACGTAAGGATGATCGGGCGAGCAATTGATGGCGAAATCGAGCGCAATCTCCATCCCGCGTTTGCGCACCTCTTTTTGCAGCCAATCAAAATCGGCCAGCGTTCCGAGCGCAGGCTCGACCGCCTTATGCCCACCGGCTTCGCTGCCGATCGCCCACGGCACCCCTGGATCATCCGGCTCGCAGGTGATCGAATTGTTCCGCCCCTTGCGGTTGGTGTGACCAATGGGATGGATCGGCGGAAAATAAACGACATCGAAGCCCATGGCTTTTGCGTCGTCCACCCGGAGCAAGCAATCGCGGAAAGTCGATCCGCGATCGCCGCGCCCTTCTGCTGAGCGGGGAAAGAATTCATACCACGCCCCGAACAACGCCGCCGAGCGATCGACAACAACGCGCGGAGCCGGATCGTACTGCGCCGCATTCGATCGGTCCGGATACGTCGCCATCAGCACCTCCAGCTCGCCGGACTGCGCGATCGCGTAAATTTCTGAGTTAGCGGAGGTGGAGATTTGCTCGAAAAACTCCAGTAATCGTTCCCGATCCGCTCGATCACGCGCCTGCCCGGCTGCGGCCCCGACTATCGCTGCGCCCTCCAGTGCTTCGCTTCGAAGGTCTGAAATGCCGCCCTCGAATTTTTTTATGAACTCCTGTTGCCAACTCCGAAAGGTGTCTGTCCAGGCTTCAACGGTGTATTCATGAATGTCCTCGTCGTAAAGCGTGCAAACGCCGCGCCAGCGATCATTGTCGACAAAAATCATTGGCGTTTCCCGCCATGCAGGTTTGCCGAGAACGCGCCACTTTAGAACCGCTGCCACCACGTCGTGTCCATCCTTAAAAATGTCGGCTTCAACGACGAGATCTTCACCTACGATACGCTTTATCGGATAGCGCCCACCGTCGAGTAACGGCTGCACATTTTCGATGACGACGGATGGAAATGCCGGACGCCCCATGCCGATCAATCAACCGAGATTCACAACGAGCGAAAGAGCAAATGCTGTAGCGTGCGCTGTCTCAGCGCACTCGGCACTGTCCGATGAGACAGCGGACTCTACGGCCGTTTTCCGACGCGCGACTCTTTCAAATGCCGCTCAGCCCGCGAACTGAAACGCGCACTCGTATAGCCCCGAGTTGCGTGTCACCTGCCGGCGTACGCGGGTGCCAAGAATGGCTTCGAACATTTCCTGTTCAAATCGACCGACGATCGGGTAGTGGTCCAACAGATTCAGGATAGGGGAATGACACTCAAGGATTTTGGGGCCGTCCTTATCAGTGATGAATTGGGACATGTGCCCTTCTTGATCGCGGACGTGAGCGAGCCACTTGGCGCGCTCCGCGACTGATTCGCCTTTTGCCTTGGCTTTGACCGCCGCAGTTTTCTTTTTGAAAATGCTATAAAGAAGTTTCTCAGGCGCATTCGCTCCGTAGATCTCCTCGGCCGCTTTCAACAGATCGAGAGTCAATTGATGGCTGTCGGCCTGGAAAAGATCATGGCTCCGGCGTGTCAGTCGATAGACCATCTCCGGTCGACCCATTTTTTGCGGGCGCCGCCAGGTGTCGAGGTAACCATCGCGATGTAGCGTGATGCAATGCTGTTTAATGCCCATGTAGCTCATATTCATTTTGTCGACGAGCTCATTGACGGACATTCCTTTGGTGCGCTTGAGGGAATTGATAATTTCAAGCCGCTGAGTGCGGCCAATTTCGGATATTAAACGTTGGTTCATAGGGTGGAGGCTGGTTGGGAAAAACGAAGGGATTTGAGGGATTTGAGACTTTACACGCCGCGATGTTTAATACGCAAGCTTAAAATTTACCTAACAGGCGGTAGCAAAAGAAATTACAAGGCCGGCGCCGTGAAGAAAGTCACCACGAGGCAACGGCGAGACATCTCCTCTGGTAATGACAACCGATTACGAGTACAGATATTCGTCGTGGTATTCGCGTTGTGGCGCGAACTGCACGTTCTCGTTTCCAAGCTCTGGGTACTCGAAGATTTTGCCTTCGTAATTGCGGATGACGATTTTTTCGTTGTCGTGATAGAGAATATAGCCAGGATTAATCGGCACCTTCCCGCCGCCGCCGGGAGCGTCGATGACAAATTGCGGCACAGCATAACCCGTGGTGTGACCGCGCAGGCCTTCGATGATCTCGATGCCCTTCGCGACCGACGTGCGCAGATGCGATGAGCCGTTAATAAGATCGCACTGGTAAATGTAATAAGGGCGCACACGGCATATCAGGAGTTTGTGCACGAGAATTTTCATCGTCTCGAGATCGTCGTTCACACCGGCGAGCAACACGCTCTGGTTGCCGAGCGGAATGCCGGCATTTGCGAGACGCTCGAGCGCTTCCTTCACTTCGATAGTCAGTTCACGTGGATGATTGACATGCACACTCATCCAGAGCGGATGATATTTCGAGAGCACCGCGCATAATTCGGGCGTAATGCGTTGCGGTAGAAAAATTGGAACCCGCGTGCCAATGCGGACAAATTCGATGTGTTTAATCGCACGCAGCCTCGACAGCAGCTTGTCGATTTTGTCGTCGCTGAAGATGAGAGCATCGCCGCCACTTAACAGTACGTCGCGCACTTCAGTATGTTTTTCGAGATAACGAAACGCCTCCTCGAAATTTGTGTGCAATTCCTGTTCGCCGACGCCGCTCACTACCCGGCTGCGGGTGCAGTAGCGGCAGTAACTCGCGCAACGATCGGTCACCAAAAACAGGACACGATCCGGATATCGATGGACTAATCCCGGCACCGGCATGTGCGAATCCTCGCCGCACGGGTCTGCCATGTCGTACGGGGACGTCCACGTCTCTTCGATTCGTGGAATCATCTGACGCCGGATTGGGTCTTCCGGATTGTTAGGCGGCACCAGGTTAAAAAAGTGCGGCGTGATCGCCAGCGCCAGCTTGTCGCCCGAGAGCAAAACGCCGCTGCGCTCCTCTTCATTAAGGGTAAGGTGTTTCTCGAGTTGCGCGAGGGTAGTGACCCTGTTTTTGAGTTGCCATTTCCAGTCGTTCCAGAGTTGCGGCGTCCCGCCGTCGCGGGACCAATAACCCGGCGCGTGTGAGGCGAACTCTTTTCCATCCCCATTCCCAGAGGCAAAAGCGTTCATTTTTGTCGTGGATGGGGAAGTTAAGACCCTTAAATATCGTGTCAATCCAGGCACTCGGCTGTGCGCTACGCACGTGAATGAACGGGCGGGAGCCGCGAACAATCCGTTTTTACGGATGCTTCAGTGACAAAGTTGTTGCTGGTCAAGGCTCTTCATCACTTCCAGCAACAAGGTGTCCTGCCCGTGCCTTGCGAGCAGCGACAAACCCACCGGTACACCGCCGGCGTGAGCTACTGGAAGCGACACCTGCGGCAGCCGGCCAATGCCTCCAACGCTCGTCATTGCCGACGTGCGAGGATAGTACCCGCTGCCACTCGAGCTGCGCGCGGGTGCATCGCCTTTGCGGGGAGAGAGGGCGGGCGTTGTTGGAATGCACAATAGATCGTGCAGTCCCAGAAAGTCATGCAAACTTCGAAAATATTGTTCGCGTCGTTCCAATGCTTCGGCGACACATCGGCGATCGAGCTGGTTCGCGAGTTCAAAACTGGCAGCTACATCGGGGCCGAGCTCCGGTTTTGCGTCAGCGATCCACGCACCCAGGCAACTCTTGATCTCAGCCCATTGAATCACACAGAACGTGTCGGACCAACTCGCAAAGCTGCGCGCAGATTTATCCGCAGCCAAGTCGCGTAGCGACAATTCCTGCACTCGCTCGCCGAAGAAATCACGTAACCGACGCACCGGCTCCAACATCGCGTGCTGCACGTCTGCATCGGCCAACGCGAAACCCTCGTGGATCAAATGAACTTTGCAGGGCTTACTCGCGGGAACCGGCGCGCAGGTCAACAAAACGAGGCCCACTCTTGCGAGCACGTCTGCGCTCTGCGCGAGGATGCCGACAGTGTCAAACGACGGCGCCAATGGATTGACTCCAGCGAGTGATATAAAGCCGTGCGACGGCCGGAAGCCCCAGATCCCACAATTGCTCGCAGGAACGCGGGTAGAGCCGCCCGTGTCCGTTCCCAAAGCAAAATCCACGAGACCGCAAGCCACGGCGGAAGCCGATCCACTCGACGACCCACCGGGCACGCGATCAGCCGCCTGTGGGTTGAGAGGCGTGCCGTAAAAGTGATTCTGACCAAGAAGGCTGAAAGCCAGTTCATCCGAAATGGTTTTGCCGACGCAGCGCGGCCCGCCCGCAAGAGTTGCTCAACGCACACGGCATTTGCGATCGCGGGAGGATGCGAATCGCGCCACGTGGGATTGCCGCAACCGGTCTTCCAGCCTGCTACATCGATTACATCTTTAACAGCAAAGCACAATCCATCCAGCATGCCGCTGCCAGTAGGCGGCAGCTCAAACGCGGTTAGGAAAGCACTGCTCTGCGCGACACTGATTGAAGAGCATTTCATTCCGGGTCCCCTCGACGGAAACTGGGCTATCCGCGATCTCTCTTCAAGGAACGACGGCTTTCAAGCCGTCACTCCTTGGGCGCCTATTTCCCGCCGAGCACGCTCAGCTCCCAGCGATAACCATCAGGATCGTGAAACCAAAGGCCCATGTTTTTCGAGCCAGGAGCTTCAGGACCGATTTCATCGCCTGGATCTTCTATATCTGCACCGATGCTCTTCAAATGTGCGAGCGCTTTTCGCAGCGTCGCCATATCTGGCAAATGGAATGACATGTGATCAATCGTTTCAGGTGACGGATTTCCTTCGAACAACGCGATCGTGACATAGTCGTTGCCGACCGCGACGCCATTGCCGAACTCGAATTCCTTACGTAATCCCAGCGCCCGCTCGAACCATTTCGCACTCTTCTTCGGGTCACGCACCGCCAGGCCAAAGTG